>Ga0335082_10006937_pt1 | contig 12334 bp, 12 predicted proteins | sample Lox_Sample_41_FD_206718 | JGI IMG/M metagenome (GOLD analysis project Ga0335082, IMG submission 206718) | Soil microbial communities from Loxahatchee National Wildlife Refuge, Florida, United States - Lox_Sample_4.1 | ecosystem: Environmental > Terrestrial > Soil > Wetlands | place: USA...
CGTTAGTCCCCCGAAACAGAGTGAACCTTTTTCCAGGCCGCCCCGACGAATGGGCATGACCTTGGAGGCTGCCATGAACTGGTCGATGTACACCGCAGACCGCACCACCCACCTCAAGATCGTGGTCGTGGGTCTTGCCGCCGCGTTGCTGATCGCCGTGATCGGCATTTCCGCGCACCAATTCAATCTCGGCACCGATATCCTGACCGCCCAGGCCCCGAGCGTGATCAAGGCCGGCGGCCCGGTTGCCTTCACCGACCGCGCCAGTTCGACCATCCGCTGACGCGAACCGTTCGAACCTCCCGCAGACCTGGCGCGCCGCTTTTGCGGCGCGTATTTTTTAGCGGATCACCAAGGCCGGCAGCCACAGCGACAGCGCCGGGATGAACGTCACCAGCATCAGCACAGCGAACATCACGCCGTAGAACGGCCAGATGCCGCGCATCACCTCTTCCAGCTTGACGTTGCCGACCGCGCAGCCGACGAACAAGGTCGAGCCGACCGGTGGAGTCAGTAGGCCGATGCCGAGGTTGAGCAGCATGATCATGCCGAAGTGAACCGGGTCGACGCCGAGCTTCATCACCACCGGCAACAGAATCGGCGTGCAAATCAGGATCAGCGGCGCCATGTCCATCAGGCAGCCAAGCACCAAAAGCATGAAATTGATCAGCATCAGGATGACGTATTTGTTCTCCGATACCGACAGGAAGAACGCCGTGATCTTGGCCGGCATCTGCATCAGCGCCATCACGTAGCCGAATGAAGATGCCATCGCGATCAGCGTCATCACCATGGCGACGGTCTTGAGCGTGCGGTGCACGAGCTGCGGCAGATCGCGCCAGCGATAGTCGCGGTAGATGAACATGGTGACGAAGAAGGCCCAGATGCAGGCCACCGCGCCGGCTTCGATCGCGGTGAACACCCCGAGCAGGATGCCGCCGATGATGATGGCGATGGTGATCAGGCCCCAGGCGGCGTCGATGGTGATCTTGACCGCGTCGCGGAAGGGAACGGATTCGCCCGTCGGATGGCCGTCGCGGTAGGCGATGAAGAGGCATAACAGGATCAGCGCAAAGCCGAGCAGCAGGCCGGGCACGACGCCGGCCATGAACAGACTGATGATCGAAATCGTGCCGCCGGTCGCCAGCGAATAGATCACGGCATTGTGGCTCGGCGGCACCACAATCGCCTGCAGCGAAGCGCTGATAGTCACGTTGGTGGCGAAGACGCGCGGATAGCCGACCTTCTCCATTTGCGGGATCAGCACCGAGCCGATGGCCGAGGTGTCGGCAACCGAGGAGCCGGAAATGCCGCTCAAGAAAGTCGTGGCAATGATGTTGACCGCCGACAGCCCGCCGCGCACGCGCACCATGCCGACGATGACGTTGGCGAGCTTGACGAGGCGCTGCGCCATGCCGCCTTCCGCCATGATGGCACCGGCCAGCACGAAAAACGGAATCGTGAGCATCGCCACCTTGCTTACGCCGTCGGAGATTTTCAGCATCACCGCTTCAGGCGGGATGCCGATCCACAGTGCGCCGGCGAGCGCGCCGATGCCGAGCGAATAGGAAATCGGCATGCCGATCGCAAAGCACAAGAACAGGGTCCCGAGAAGGATGAATAGATCCATGGCCTGCGGGGCTCAGTCGAACGGTTTTGCGGGTTGCGGGTCGGCCGCGATGGGACGGCCGATCCAGAGATGCTCGATGATGAACAGCAGCGTGAAGATTCCGCCAAATGGGATCGGCGAATAGACGATACCGACGCGCAGCGCGGGGAATTCGGCGATGGTGTTGTCCCAGGTCGCTACGCACAGCCGGTAGCCGTAGACCAGCATGAACAGCGCCATCACCGCCATCAGGATTTCAACGATGAACTCGCAGGCCTTGCGCAGCCGGTCCGGCAACAGTGCCACGCCGAGCGTCACGTTCATGTGGATGCCGAGCCGGTAGCAGGCAGCGGCGCCAAAGAACGTGAGCACGATGGTGAGCAGCACCGCCGTCGGCTCCGGCCACGACGCCGCACTGTTGAGCACGTAGCGGGTGAACACCGCCCAGGGGATTACCGCGGAGATGAGCACCAGCGCACAGCCCGCCAGCCACACGCAGATGAGATAGGCCCAGTCCATGGCTTGGCGATAGAGAGCGGCCATTGGCATCCTCGTCATTCCAGGGCGCCCGCATCAGCGGGCGGCCCCGGAATCCAGGAGATGGACTTGAGGACCATGCGATACGGCTCTGGTTTCCGGGGTCCGTCGCTGCGCGGCGGCGCGGAACGACCAGGTTACTTCACGTCCTGGATACGCTTGATCATGGCGGCGTATTTGGGACCGTATTTGTCCCACACCGGCTTGACCGACTCCTGGAACTTCTTTTTCTCGGCATCGGAGACGTGGATGATCTGGATGCCGGCGGCTTTTGCCTTCTCCATTGCCTTGGCCTCGTACTCGTTCCACAGCTTGCGCTCTTCCTGTTGGGCCGCCTTGGCGTATTTCACGATCAGCGCCTGGTCGTCCTTGGATAGCGAGTCGAAGATCTTTTTCGACATCACCAGCATCTCCGGCACGATCAGGTGCTCGTCAATCGTGTAGTACTTCGCGACCTGGTAATGATTGTCGAACACGAAGCTCGGCGGGTTGTTCTCGGCGCCGTCGACCACGCCGGTCTGCAGCGCGCTGAACACCTGGTCGTAGCCGAGCGGCACGCCGTTGGCGCCCATCGAGTTCGCCATGGCGACGAACATCGGGTTGCCCATGACGCGGATCTTCATGCCCTTGAGGTCGGCGAGATCCTTGATCGGCTTTTTGGTGTCGTAGAAATTGCGCGCGCCGGCGTCCATCCAGCACAGGCCAACGAGGCCCTTGCCGCTGCCGGTGACCTTGTCGAGCAGCTCCTGCCCGATGGCGCCGTCGATCACCTTTTCCATGTGCGCGGTGTTACGGAACACGTAAGGCAGATTGAACACGTTGAGGTCGTCGACCACCGGACCGAGCGCGCCGACCGAGACGCGCGCAAAGGCGATGGCGCCGACCTGCGCCTGCTCGATGGCTTCCTTCTCGCCGCCGAGCTGCATCGCCGGGTACATTGCAACGCTGAGCCGGCCGTTGGTTGCCGCCGACAGCTTCTTGCCGAGGCTCTCGACGGCGGCAACGGTCGGATAGCCCTCCGGATGCACGTCCGAGGCTTTCAAGACCAGTTTCTGTTGCGCGAAGGCCGAACCGCTAAACGCGGCCGCGGCGGCCAGCGCACCGGCGGCGATCATGACAGTGAAGGGCTTCAAGGCTTCCTCCCGAGGTTCGTTATTGCGGCAGCGATGACGCTTGGCGGACACGGCTCATTGATCGAAGCGGCCGTGCATGGTATTCATCATGTCATATGATGACCTTGTAAGATAGCGCGGTGTCAAGCCTTTGAATAAGCGTTCGTCAAAAAATGTTGCCCTGCTGCAGCCGCTGGAGGCCCCGCGCGGCCTGACCGACGAACTGGTCGCCCGGCTGACCGCCGGCATCGTCAGCGGCAAGTTGCCGCCCGGCTCGCGGCTGCCCACCGAGCAGGAAATGATCGCCGCGACCGGGGTCAGCCGCACCGTGGTGCGCGAGGCGGTCGCCGCCTTGAAGGCGGACCGGCTGGTGGTGACTCGCCAAGGCGTCGGCGCTTTCGTCGCTGAACAGGTGCGGCGGCCGTTCCGGGTCGATTTCGACGAGCATTCGACGCTGCGCGAAGTGCTCAACGTCATGGAACTGCGCACCGGCGTCGAGGTCGAGGCGGCGGGTCTTGCGGCCGAGCGCGCTTCGGCCGCGCAGGTCAAGAAAATCGCCGACCGTTTCGCGGCGATCAATGCCGCCATCGGCCGCGGCGAGAACGCGGTGGAACAGGATTTCGCCTTCCACTGCGAGATCGCCGATGCGACCGGCAATCCACAGTTTCGCCGTTTCCTCGAGTATCTCGGCCGTTTCATCATTCCGCGGCGCTCGGTGTGGGGCCGCTCGGCGCCGGCTTCCAAGAGCAGCTATTCCAATGTGTTCCAGCAGGAACACGAGCAGATCCTCAACGCGATCCGCGGACGCGCGGTGACGCAGGCGCGCGCCGCCATGCAGCGGCATCTCGTCAATAGCCGCCGCCGCTACGAAAAGATCGCGTCGGAGGAAGGCATCAAGTAACCTTCGGCCGGGCAATCCGCCGGCGTTTACAAGAGAGAACAATGCAAAAAATTCTGGTTACCGGAGCCGCGGGCGGTGTCGGCACGCGGCTGCGCAAGCTGATGAAAGGCCTTTATCCGAGCATCCGCTGGAGCGACATCCGCAAGCCGGACGACCTTGCCGCCGACGAGGAATTCGTCGTCGCCGATCTTGCCGATCTTGCCGCGGTGGAAAAAATCGTCGCCGGCGTCGACGGCGTCGTCCATCTCGGCGGCTACTCGATCGAAGGGCCGTGGCAGACGATCCTGAACTCCAACATCATCGGCTGCTACAATGTATTCGAGGCCGCCTACCGCGCCGGCGTCCAGCGCGTGGTCTTCGCCTCCTCCAATCACGCCATGGGCTTCTACCCGCGCACGCAGACCATCGGCGTCAACCTCACCGTGCGTCCCGACAGCCGCTACGGCATCAGCAAGGCGTTCGGCGAAGCGGTCGGCGCGTTCTACGCCGACAAACACGGCCTGCGCGTCACCTGCCTGCGCATCGGCAACGTCGGCGATGCGCCGCTTGACCAGCGCCGCCTCGCGATCTGGCTCAAGCCGGAAGACCTGGTGCAATTGATCCGCATCGGGCTCGAGCACCGCGACATCCATTTCGAGATTTTTTACGGTGCTTCCGACAACGCCGATGCCTGGTGGGACAACAGCAACGCGCGGCGCTTCGGCTACAAACCGACCGGCAAGGCCGACGATTACCGCGCCGAGGCGCTTGCCGCGCAGGCGAAACTGCCGCCAGATCCGGTCGGCGACCGTTATCAGGGCGGGCCGTTCTGCAGCGACGAATACGACCGGCGCGATTGAGCGCCATCGAAACGCCATCGCAGGCAGCGATAGTCGAATCAATCGCCTCTCGTTAAGAGCCGGTCATGTCGCGCCCTGCCCTGTGTCTGGCTGCAATCGCTTTGGCCGCCGCGTTCGCCGCGGCGACGGCGCAGGCGCAAGGCGTGCCGGCCGGCGTGCTGTCCGACTATCAGGCGAAGCTCGCGGAATATTTGCAGGCGCGGCAAGCCTACGACACCGAGGCCGAAATCTATTGGAACGCCGTCGGCGAAAAACGCCGCTTGCGCAACGCCAAACGGCGCAATCATCAGCCGATCGAACTGACCGACTACGTGCTCACCCAGCCGCCGCTCTATACCGGGCCACGCCGGCCAATCGATCCGCTGGCTCCCGGACCGCCGCCGAACGAACGGCCGCCGATCCCGGTGGTCGCCGACTTCCTCCAGGCCGCCGCCGAGCAGTACAATTTCGTGCCGCAGCAGCCAGCAAACGACCTCGACTTCAAGCGCGCCTATGCCCGCGCCGCACGCGGCGCCGGCTTGACGCGCGAGCAGATCGTCGGTGTGTACGCCTTCGAAACCGGCGGCCGCGGCGCCTACGATACCCAGGCCGGGCTCGAACCGCCCGGCCCCGGCAAGCACGCGGTGTCACCGGCGCTCGGCTACAACCAGTTGCTCAGCACCAACTCGGTGTCGATCCTGGCCGAGCATGGCGGGCGCGTGCTGGCGGCGCTGCGGCAAAAGGCGAAGGCGCTCGATGGCGACGCCAAGGCGGCGATGGAGCGAAAGATCGAGGCGCTCAAACGCATGATCGCGTTCAGCCGCAGCGTGCCGAACAACTGGAGTGCGCAAGACCGCCTGGCCAAGACCACCATGGGCGGCGTCGGCATTCACGCCGCCATTCTCGACATCGACATCGGTCCGCTATTGCAGGTGCAGAAGCTGCTCGACTCCGTGCTGTTCGCGCGCGCCAAAGGCTATGCGGCGCCGCTCACCGCCGCCGAACTGGAATTGATGAATCTGACGGGCGACGGCAACGGTTTCGATATGGTGACCATGCCGCAGACTTTCCGCTTGCAGGTGCCGACGGCGAATTTCTTCCAGCGGCAGGGCTACGAGCGCAATCCGGTGGCGCGCCGCACCAAGGTTGTCGCCGGGCTGATCGGCGAGATCCAGGGCCACATCAATCGCAATTCGACGACACCGGGCGCGCGCGATCTGGCGGCAGCGTTCTAGACGTCAGTTGGGCCGTACGTTAGCGCGAACCCGGAATGGCAGTGAGGATTACGCGCTCACCCCGCCGCTCGAGAAGCGCAGCGACGCGATGCCATCGAGTTCCGCTTGCTCGCGCGCGTTCTCTTCCGCCTTCTCGCGGGCGTGATCGCGCTCGTCGAGCATTTCGACCTTCTTAAGCTCCTCGAAGGCCTCGCCGAGCACGGCTTTGGCGTCGTCGAGCTGGGCTTTAAGCTCGTCAGCCGAACGCTTGAGGTTCTCGCGCCGGCCGATGGCGGCCTTGGCATAGGTCGGATAGGCGAAATGCGCAGGATCGTGGATTCCGGCGCGCTCCTGCTCGGTCTTGATCTCGCGATCGAGCTCGGCCGCGATGCGGTCGAACTCGGCGATCATGGCCTCGATTTGCGCTACCTTGCGCCGCTTCTCGTCGACCTGAAACTTCTTCAGGCGGATGAGGGTTTCGCGTGACTTCATCGACTACATACTCCCCGAAGCCCCGAATACGCGCCCATAACGCGGCCATCCATCCGCGCGCCCGGACGCCCCGGACCGTTCTGCGGCGGCAACTGTGAGGCAATAACGTTATTAATCTGTTTCCAGGACACCGGTTCTTCGCGGCTAAACTGCAAATTTTGCTCAGGAATCGTCGGATTTCGCCCCCTGGAGGATCTGCTCGAGCCGCTGATAGCCTTCCGCCATACTGGTTGATTCTTCCTTAAGCTGGGACAGGAAGGCCTCCAGCGGTTTGTGTAGCGTGATCGCCTCGTCGACCTCAGCGCTCGAACCCGGCCGGTAAGCGCCGAGCCGGATCAACTCCTCCATATCCGAGTATGTCGCCATCACCTGCTTGGCGCGGTTGATCGCGGGAAGGTAGGCCGGATCGGCCGATCGCGGCATGGTGCGCGAAATCGACTTCAGAACGTTGATCGCCGGGTAGCGACCGCGCTCGGCGATGGCGCGTTCCATGACGATATGGCCGTCGAGGATGCCGCGCACGGCGTCGGCCACCGGCTCGTTGTGGTCGTCGCCATCGACCAGCACACTGAAGATGCCGGTGATGGTTCCGGTTTCGGTGCCCGGCCCGGCGCGTTCCAGGAGCCGCGGCAGTTCGGTGAACACGGTCGGCGTATAGCCTTTGGCGGTCGGCGGTTCGCCGGCGGACAACCCGATCTCGCGCTGCGCCATGGCGAAGCGGGTCACGGAATCCATCAGCACCAGCACGTCCTTGTTGAGGTCGCGGAAGTATTCGGCGACTGCCAGCGTCAGATAGGCCGCCTGGCGGCGCATCAGTGCCGGCTCGTCGGAAGTCGATACCACCACCACCGAACGCGCGAGACCGGCCGGACCCAAGTCGTCCTGCAAGAATTCCTGCACCTCGCGGCCGCGCTCGCCGACCAGCCCGATCACCGAAATGTCGGCTGACACGTTGCGCGCCAGCATCGACAGCAGCACCGATTTGCCGACGCCGGAGCCGGAGAAGATGCCCATGCGCTGGCCGCGGCATACCGTCAGGAAGGTATTGAGCGCGCGCACGCCGAGATCGAGCGGGGCGCCGACCCGCATGCGGGCATGCGCCGGCGGCGGCGGCGAGCGGAACGCGTATGGTGCGGGACCTGACGCCAGCGGGCCCAGCCCATCGATGGGCTCGCCCATGGCGTTGACCACCCGGCCGAGCCAGCGTTCGGAGGGCCGCACGGTCCCGGCGGCAGTTGCGACCACGGCACGGCAGCCACGCCGCACACCGTCGAGCGCCGCGAACGGCATGGCGAGCGCGCGGCCGCCGGAAAATCCAACGACTTCGCAGGGGATGGGCGGCCCGCTGCCGGTCTCGAGCGACAGGCGCGCGCCGACCGACATGGCATGGATGGGCCCCGCCACCTCGACCATCAGCCCGCGCACGCCGACCACGCGGCCGTAGATCTCTGCGCTGTCGAGGTCGGCAATCTGTTCGGCAAGGGCTTTCATGGCATCTCCCTGCCATCGCGGCTCCGGCGGACGACGGAGGCGCGGCACGGCCCGGACCCGCGGTAACCGGCCCTTAGGCTTACCGCTCTAACGGGGACTTTAACGGAGTGTTTACCCGGGTCGTTAATCATTGCGTCATCGTCCAAGGGACTGTTGGCCGCGTTTCGCCCGGCCAGGACGAAAGGGGCGAGTCGGTTGAGTCAGTTAGGCCTGACTATTAAACCGAGACATGAGAACAGTAGGTGGCTAAAAAACCACTCTCTGGCAATACTTTACGCCGATTCGGTTCGACTTGCCTACGGCACACTTGCAAGAGAGAATCAGGTTTTGTTAACCATGTCTGGATAGTGTCGAATCGGTTTGTCCCACAGCGTTTTTTCTGCCTCGCCGCCTTCGCGGCGCTGATCAAAGGCCCGGTTGCGGCGACAAGGGGACTTTAAATGCGCGTTTTGCTCATTGAAGACGACAGCGCGACGGCACAATCCATCGAGCTGATGCTCAAATCCGAGAGTTTCAACGTCTATACCACCGACCTCGGTGAGGAAGGCGTCGATCTCGGCAAGCTCTACGACTACGACATCATCCTGCTCGACCTGAACCTGCCCGACATGTCGGGCTTCGAGGTTCTGCGCAGCTTGCGGGTCTCAAAAGTTAAAACCCCGATCCTGATCCTGTCCGGCCTGGCCGGCATCGAGGACAAGGTGAAGGGCCTCGGCTTCGGCGCCGACGACTACATGACGAAGCCGTTCCACAAGGACGAGCTGATCGCGCGGATCCACGCCATCGTCCGCCGCTCCAAGGGCCACGCGCAGTCGGTCATCAATACCGGCGATCTCGTCGTCAACCTCGACACCAAGACGGTCGAAGTCACCGGCCAGCGCGTGCACCTCACCGGCAAAGAATATCAGATGCTCGAGCTGCTCAGCTTGCGCAAAGGCACGACGCTCACCAAGGAGATGTTCCTCAACCATCTCTACGGCGGCATGGACGAGCCGGAGCTCAAGATCATCGACGTCTTCATCTGCAAGCTGCGCAAGAAGCTCGCCAACGCTTCGAGCGGCAAGAACTATATCGAGACCGTGTGGGGCCGCGGCTACGTGCTGCGCGAGCCGACCGACGCGGACGAGCGCATTCCGGCGTAAGACGCCTCCAGCAAGACACTCTCCAAACTCAAACCCCGCCGCGAGGCGGGGTTTCTTCTTGTCGGCTGTTCGTCGTGATCGTCGGGAAAATGATCGTCACGCCTACGGACGCGCGAGGCGCCGTCTCTTGAATGAATTCGCGGCGAGAAGTCCACCAATGATCAGGAACGGAATGACCGGCATCATGTAGCGGTCGGTATAGATCACCTCGGCGCTGATGAGATGCCAGCCGACGACAAGCATCCAGAACCCGGCGGCGACTGCCAGGGGCCGGTCAGAACCGAGGGTGCCAGAACGCCATGACATGACAAGAAGTATCGGAATTCCGGCGAAGAACAACGCGCTTATGCCGATCGACAGCGCGTTTTGAATTGTGATCACGATGAAGACCGCGACTTCGCCGATCCGCATATCGGTCGGCTGGTGAAACAGTTTGCGATAGAGATCCCGGTAATCGAAACATGTCGGCCTGTCGCTCCATTCAAAGACCTCGCACACCGACGTGATCGGCCGGATTGCCAGCTTCGCCAAGTGTTCGCTGGTTGCGATTCGGATCAAATTCAACATGGCGCCGGGATATTGTCGCCAGGCTGTCGCATATTTTTCCAGGGCCATATGCGATATCTCGGTTGCCACGTAGCCGTCCCGAAACAATGCATCGTTGATTCCGACCGCTTCTTCAAAGGTATAGTGCTTGAGTATTGGCGCGGCGTGGCGGTCAAGCGGCGAATCGCCAGTGAACATCGCGGGCCCATTCTTCGCCGCATATGCAACCGGCAAAAGAGCGTTGATCTGCGCCGTTGTCGTGACGAACCGCTCGCCTGTGCGGTGCCAATTCCATAATTCATAGCCTTGATAGGCGGCCACCAGAGGCAGGCAGACCAAAAGGCAGGGAACGAAGCGGGCGAAACGCGGGATGACCGTAACAAAGGTGCATCGGATGACTAACAGCGGCATCAACGCGATCATCAAGTAGGGCAATATTTCTCGCGTAAGAAATGCGGCCGCCAGCAGGAAGCCGCTCGTCACGATTTGCCATTGGTGAATCCGCTCGCCGTCCGCGCCACGGAGGAAAATGATCACGGCCAGAATGATCATGCTCGCATTCACACTGTCGCTCATCAGGCATTGATCGAGACTGAGTTGCAGCGACGTGGCGTAGACCAATGCGCCGGCAACCGCCCAGACCCGCGTGAGGCCGAGATTGACGCCCAGACAAAACACCGCAAGGAAGACGCCGGTGGAGACAGCTAATTGCAAGCCGACCACCGCGTATGGCCACTCCGATCCGGTCAGCAGCTTGGCGGCGGCGATTATCGTTGGGTAGCCGACGATGCGGAACGTCGTGATGGGGAATGCGTGGCTCGTCAAATCGGCGTCATGCAGCCAGCGCGACGACGCGATCATGGCATCGGCAAAATTGGAGTAGGACGGTGCGTCGGCCGAATGAACCGGACCGATCACCCCGAGCATCAATAGTTTGAACAAGAGAAGGAGCGCGGCAGCAACGAAAGCAATTTTCATTAAGCCGACCGTTCCACCTGCACTGGCCAGATGACGATTAAACTCTAACAGAATACCGCGGCAATACAAAATGGCCGACTGAGCCGGCCGCGCAGCGACGGATGTTGCTCTGTCAGCTCTTCGCGGCGAACTTGAGCACGTTGCTCGCCGGCGCGGGCTTTGCCGCCGGCGTATTCGGCACGTAGAGGCCCCGTCTTTCGGGCATCGGCTTGAAGGCGTCGGTCAGGCCGACCACGGTTTCGGCGGCGCCGAGGATCAAGAAGCTGTCCGACGGCATCTGCCGCGCCAGCCGGTTGAGAACGTCAACCTTTGTATTTTGATCGAAATAGATCAGCACGTTGCGGCAGAAGACCACATCGAAGCTGCCGAGGCTGGAGAAATCGTTGAGCAGATTGAACTGACGGAACTGCACCATGCCGCGGATCTCGGGCGCGATCTGCCAGGCTTCGCCGAGCTGAGCGAAGAACTTCACCAGGCTTTGAATCGGCAGGCCGCGCTGCACCTCGAACTGGTTGTAGATGCCGGCTTTCGCCTTCGCCAGGACCTCGTGGGAGATATCGGTGGCGACGATTTCCACCTTCCAGCCCGCGAGCGCCGGCCCGATGGTCTTCAGGCTCATCGCTAGCGAATAGGGCTCCTGTCCGGTCGCGCAGGCGCTGCACCAGATGCGAATGCGCTTTTCCCGTCCGCGCGCCGTCATCAGCGCCGGCATGATGGTGTCGCGGAAATGTTCGAACGGCACCTTGTCGCGGAAGAAGAAGGATTCGTTGGTCGTCATCGCTTCGACCACCTCGACGCCGAGCGGCGTGCCGAGGGTGGCGGCTTTGAGCTGCGCCACGAGTTCGGCGAGACTGCCGAGGCCATGCTTGCGCGCGACCGGCAGCAACCGGCTTTCGGCGAGGTATTGCTTCTCCGCCGACAGCACCAGACCGGAGCGCTGGCGCAAAAGCTGTCGCAGATAGTCGAAGTCCTGCGGGGTCACGCGCGCTCTCCCGCGAACAGGCGCGTCAGGCGCGGGGCGATGTCATTGAGCGGCAGCACGGCCGAGCAAACGCCGGCATGCGCGACCTGGCCGGGCATGCCCCAGACCACGCTGGTCGCTTCGTCCTGAGCCATTATATGGCCGCCGGCCGCGACGATCGCCTGCGCGCCGCGCAGGCCGTCCGAGCCCATGCCGGTGAGCACCAGGCCGAGCACCCAATTGTGCCAGACCTCGGCGGCCGAGGAAAACAGCGGGTCGACCGCAGGCCTGCAGAAGTTCACCAGCGGGCCATCGTCGAGCGCAATCACGGCGGCGCCGTCGCGGCGCTTGACCGACATGTGCCGGCCGCCGGGGGCGAGATAGATCGTACCGGCATTGACCTCCTCGCCGTCCTGCCCCTCGCGCACCGGACGGTTGGCGATGCGGGCCAGATGCTCGGCCATGATGGTGGTGAAGGTCGGCGGCATATGCTGGGTGATCAGCACCGGGGCGCGATCGAGAACGCCGCCGAA
>Ga0335082_10006939_pt1 | contig 12332 bp, 12 predicted proteins | sample Lox_Sample_41_FD_206718 | JGI IMG/M metagenome (GOLD analysis project Ga0335082, IMG submission 206718) | Soil microbial communities from Loxahatchee National Wildlife Refuge, Florida, United States - Lox_Sample_4.1 | ecosystem: Environmental > Terrestrial > Soil > Wetlands | place: USA...
CTCCTGCTTCGACTGCCTCGTAGGCCAAACGTAAGCAGGGAAACTTGTCCATGTCCGGCGGGCTGAAGTCCAATTGCCGCAACTCCGACACTGGATAACGCAGTTCGGATCGGATTCGCTCGGGATAGGTCAAGGCATACAGGATGGGTAACTGCATGTCGGTGACGGATAGTTGCGCCAGAAGGCTGCCGTCCACAAACTCCACCATGGAGTGGATGGTGCTTTGGGGATGCACCAGCACGCCGACCTGGGTGGCCGGCATGTCGAACAGGCGGCAGGCCTCGATGACCTCGAAGCCTTTGTTCATCAGTGTCGCCGAATCGATGGTGATGCGCTTGCCCATCTTCCAGGTGGGATGGTTCAGAGCCTGCTCCACAGTAATGTGCGCGAAGTGCCGTTTCGGAGTGTGCAGGAACGGCCCGCCCGAGGCTGTGAGCCAGATGCGGTGCACCTCGTGGCGGCGTCCGCCGCGGAGACACTGGTGGATGGCGTTGTGTTCGCTGTCGATGGGCAGCAGTGGCTTACCGATTTTGTGCGCCTCGGCCACGATGAGTTCGCCCGCAGTGACCAGGCATTCCTTGTTGGCCACACCGATCGTCTTGCCCGCCTTTACTGCTTCGTAGGTGGCCTGGAGGCCGGCGACGCCGACGATGGCGCTGACCACGAAGTCAGCCTCGGGATGCGTGGCGACCTTTACCGTGCCGGGAGATCCGTAGGTGACTTCGACGGCGTGTCCCAGACCGACTTTCCTGAGCTTGTCGTGCAAATGCTCTGCCGACTCCGCCGACGCCATAGAGACGATCTTGGGATGCCAGCACCGCGCCTGTTCAAACGCCAGATCGACGTTTCCTCCGGCCGCGAGACTCACCACGGAAAAGCGGCCGGGGAAGGCCTCGACGATCTTTAGCGTGCTCTTGCCGATGGAGCCGGTGGAACCGAGGATGGCGATCTTGCGCATGGGTGGCTGTGTTAATGGTAGCGCAACGAGGGCGCTCAGACAGCGGAGAAATAGAACATGAAGCCGTCGAGATAAAAGATCAATCCGACCGGCAAGGCGAAGAGCAGGGCATCGATGCGGTCGAGCACGCCGCCGTGCCCTGGCAACAGGGTTCCTGAGTCCTTGACTCCGGCTCCGCGTTTCAGCGCGGACTCGACTAGATCGCCGACCTGAGCCGAGACATTAATGCAAACGGCGAACAGAACAACAAACCAGAGCGGTGCGCGGTTGCCACTCGAGTCCGGCGCAGGGTAGTGGGTAATGGTGCGTGTGGTATCGAGGAGGTGTAAACTCCGAAGTCCGTCTGCGATCGGCGCAATGTCCTGCAACAACACGATGCCAATTACCACAGCGCTGAATACCGAGGCAATAGCGCCTTCCCAGGATTTGCCGGGACTGACTTTGGGAGCAAGCTTGTGCTTGCCAATCGCTCGCCCTACGTAGTACGCAGCGATGTCTCCACACCAGACGAGGAGCATCACGCAGAGTAAGTAGAGTGGGCCATTGGCAGGAATGCGGAGCAATGGAAGCAGTGCCAGAGTGCAACCGATGTAAGGAATCAGCATGTAGGACGAGGAGGCGTCGGGCAGAGCCTGGGAAAGCGGCTCACGACGCAGGCCGAGCAGCAGGAGAAGCAGTGGCCCTCCGAGCAACACGATGGGTGCGCCAATCCAATATGCGCGGAACACTCCAACGTGCATCATCCGGAGCGTGGTCGGTGCGTTGGGCTGCGACATCATCCATAGACCGGTGAAAACGAGCACCACAAATGTCAGGGCCATCAGGAGGTACCCCGCAAACTCAAACGGCCTGTACCCCTGCGCCTTCACGATACCGAAGTACTCATGCGCCGCCAGTACGGCCACGCCAAACACCAGCAGCGTGAACAGCCACAGCGGCGCCTTGAACAGCGCCAGAATTACCAAGGGGATCAGGATGACCGCGGTGAGAACGCGCTTCACGAGGAGTGTCCGTCGCCGATGAGTCCGCCAAACCGGCGCTCGCGCTTCTGGAAGGCCTCAATGGCCTCGAGCAACTCGCTGCCGCGGAAGTCCGGCCACAATGTATTGGTCACGTAGATTTCGGCATACGCGGCCTGCCACAGCAGGAAGTTGCTCAGCCGCATCTCGCCGCTGGTGCGGATCAGCAAGTCCAACTCCGGTAGCCCGTGCGTGTAAAGGTGGTTCGAGATCGCCTTCTCGTCCACCTTCAAGTGGTCGAGCCCACCGTTGCGCGACGCCTCGCGCGCCAGCGCGTTGAAGCAGTCCACCATCTCGGTGCGCGCGCTGTAGTTGAGGGCCAGCGTTAGCACCATGCCGGTGTTCTTCTCAGTGGACTCGCGCGCCCACGCCATCCGCTCCTGCACCTCCTGGGGAAGCTCATGCTGCCGCCCGATGTACTGCAACCGGATGTTATTCTGCATCATGGTCGGCAGCTCCAGCATCAAGTAGCGCCGCAGCAGATTCATCAGGTAGCTGACTTCGCCCTTGGGGCGCTTCCAGTTCTCGGCGGAGAACGAATACAGGGTCAGGGCAGGAATGTGTATGCGGGCTGCGGTCTCAATCGTCGAGCGTACCGCAGCCACACCCGCGCGGTGTCCGGCGATACGCGGCAGATGGCGGCGTTTGGCCCAGCGGCCATTACCGTCCATGATGATGGCAACGTGATGTGGAAGCCGCTCCGGATCGAGGCGGGAGAAGATCTCAGCCTCTTTGCGGTTCAGCCCGGCGGGAACCATCGCGCGCAACGGGAAACCTCTTGTAACTTATTGAAAATAACACAAGATAGCATCAGTTGCAATGAACTGGGATGCTGGCAGGAATTCTCGTTTTGAATCTGCGCGTTACTGCCTCTCGCAGAAGCTTCACAGGGTTTCACTGGCCCAAAGACTGTGGGCACATTGCTGCCTGACGGGCACACTCAGCCAAAATTATCCAAGACGCGCATGGCAGTGCCGGGTATATACTTTCGCGCAGTTACGGTACCTATTCGAGAAACTCAATAAGCGTTTACGGCGCGCAAATAGGGAACTGAAGCACAATTCAGGACTGGCGGATTACGGCTGCGATTATCCCTGAACGCTGAGCTCTGGCGATACTAACCCTGAGTCCCACGGAGGTTCCCCATGCAAAGGCCTCGCTTGCTGTTCCTGTTGGCGTTGATCATTGTCATTGCAGCAATTACGGCATTGTGGTCAACCCCCAAGCCATGTACTCCCGTGGCGGTAAAGCCAAATATCGATAGTCAGTGCCCAACAGGCGGAACCTACTGCGCAGCTTCCGAAGGCCAGCATTGTTCCGGAACGTGGCCAGCCCGGAAGCACTGCAAGACTATCTACAGCCCGAACGGCTCATGTTCCTGTCTTTGCCAGTAGCCAGCCCTCTTCACGCTGCCGTCTCGCGCAGCTCTGGAGCGGAGTGTTTCCTCGCTGAGTTCCATGGAACCGTAGTGCTCTGTTCTTAGACCTGGTTGTCGAGAGGCGTTGGACAAGGCTCGCGCCTCCGCATGAAAACAGTCAAACCCCGCACTCTTTGTGCTCAGGGCTATTTCACACTGCATTCCGGATGCTTGTCGAATTCCGTTCTTAATCCGGTCAGGTCAAACGTGCTAATGACGGGTTCGCCCGTCAGAAACGGAGTGAACTGGATGGACATCGTCGGTGCGCTCAACAAGGCTTGCATAAAGTTGACGCGCTCAGGCTCGGTCTTGCCGAGATAGGCGAAGGTTTCGAGGTTGCCGTAAGAAACCCAGTTCGTCGAATGCTTCTGTCCAGCAACGGTCACTTCCAGTACCAGAGAGGCGGAGCCTCCGTAGGTTGAGTAGTGCTGTTCCTTCAGAATGCCTCCCGGCGAGAAGGTGATCGCGTGCGAGACCTTTTTGCCTTTCTGCTGGCAGGTCACGCTTAACAGGGGTGTTTTGGGATGACCGGAGACCATCAACGCATAAGGCTTCTGTGAGGCGACACTCAGGGTTACGACACCTTTGTCGGCCGACACGTGTACCGCTTGCGCCATTGCTGCCGGCGCACAAAAGGCGAGGGCGATCGTCACAGCCAGCGATCGTGCGCACATGGTCTTCATCTTGTTCTCCGGCGGATCTTGAGATCCCGCGGTCGCCAGACTCTTCAGAATAATCCGCAGTGTCAATGTCGTTACAGCGCAAGCCGCTTCTCTGGCGCTCTGGGATTGGGGCGCTTCGCAGAACAGAAAAGCCGAGGCTCAGGCCTCGGCGTTTTCCGGTCGGCTATGGTTCACGCGGCCAGCCCTTCGGCGGCTGTGACCGCGCAGGATGGAGGACACCGGCGGAGCCGAAACCCCGCCTCGCGTTGCACGTCACCGCTGAAATACAACGCGAAACTTGAAGCACGAACTGTGGGTGCCCCACCCTCAGCGCCCGTCTTTGGCGATTGGGTGGGAACCGTAACCTAGGCCCCGCGCCGCGGATGCGCAACCATATCGCGAATCTGCGCCAGCACGCTGGTGCGCTGCATAGCGTCGAGCTGCCGGGTAAACGCCGCCATCTCCGCGATGAACGGATCGGTCAGCAGCTCGTTGATTTCGTCCGTTCGCGACGGGGTGCACGCGGTCAGCAGTTCGGGAACCGAGACCGTCAGGGCCTCGGCCAACCGCGCCAGCGACGAAAGCGTCGGCGTCGCCTTCTCATTCTCGATCTTCGAAACGTAGGTGCGCGGTACGCCCATGCGCAAGGCCAGTTGCCGCTGGCTCAGCCCGCTGCGCTGCCGAAGTGTGCGGATGGCCTGCGCAACTTGCACCTCCGAGCGGTCGCTCTCCGGCTCCATCACCGGCGGCGCCGGTGCGAGGATCGGCTCCGGCTCGTCCTCATCCAGGGACGTACGGCATTTACGGCACAAATTATTGACGGTTCTGAACTGGACGAGATGACAATGGTCGCATCTCACCACTTCCCGGTTTTCGACGGGTGCGAGAGTCGTAGCCATTTAGGTTTTGGGAGTGCCAGAGCAGGGCACCGTTTCCCCACAAATCAATTCGCCAACCCCTTGATTCATGGAAGCTAACCGTACTTTGCGGCATCGCTCTGTTACAGTCAAGGGTCGAGATGGACGAAACCCGAAAAATCTGTGCAAAATCGATGTGGTCAACCGATGCCATCCGGCAAAAACCCAGCAAATACCGGAGAAAACCGCAATGACGCGCGATGACGCCTGGTGTTTACTAACTGAGTTCACCCTCTCGGAAAGTTTGCGCAAACATGCTTTGGCTGTGGAAGCCTGCGTGCGCGCCTACGCCCGCAAGTTTGGCGAGGACGAGGAGCTGTGGGGCTTGGTTGGATTGCTTCATGACTTCGACTACGAAAAATATCCGACCGCCGAGGAGCATCCCTACAAAGGCAGCGAGATTCTCAAACAGCGCGGCGTGTCGGGAGAGATTCGCCGCGCGATCCTGTCGCATGCTCCCTACACCGGCGTGCCCCGCGAAAGCAGGCTGGAGAAAACCCTGTTCGCTTGCGACGAGCTGACCGGATTCATCACCGCCAGCGCTCTGGTGAAGCCCAACAAGTCGCTCGCGGAGTGCGACGCCAAGTCGGTTCGCAAGAAGATGAAGGACAAGGCCTTCGCCCGCTCGGTCAACCGCGAAGACATCATCGACGGCGCCGCCGAACTCGGCGTTGACCTGGAGGAACACATCGCCTTCTGCATTGCGGCGATGAGAACCATCGCGCCGGAACTGGGGCTGGCGGGAATCCAACCCAATTCGCAGGCATCATCCTAAACGGGGTGACCGCGGCATCCGAGTCGAAGGACCTGCTGTTATCCCCTCACCAGCCTTCTCACGTGCTCCACCACCGCGCCAACCGCAACGTCTTCCCGCGTACTCCCCGCGCGAGTGACGACTTCTACGATGCCGTCACCCAGCTTCTTGCCGACGTTGATGCGATAGGGAACGCCGATCAGGTCGGCGTCCTTGAACTTCACGCCGGGACGCTCGTCGCGATCATCCAGCAGCACGTCCAGCCCCGCAGCCTCCAGTGCCGTGGCGGTTTCGAGCGCGCCGGAGTTGATCTTCTCGTCAGTGGTGTTGGTAGGCGTGACGACAACCTCGAACGGCGCGATGTTGGCCGGCATCCAGAATCCGTTCTCGTCGGCGTTCTGCTCGACGCACGCAGTGAGGATGCGCTCCAGCCCGATGCCGTAGCTGCCCATGATCGGCGTCACTTCCTTCCCGTGCTCGTCGAGCACGCGCGCCCCCATCGACTCGGAATACTTGTAGCCCAGCTTGAAGATGTGGCCGACCTCCACCGCCTTGCCGATCTTCAGCGGATGCCCACAATTCGGGCAGCCCTCGCCCTCGACGGCATTCCGCACATCGGCGACCACGGTCGCGTGGAAATCGCGCCCCGGCGTCACATTGCGGAAGTGATAGTCGACTTCATTGGCTCCACAGATCATGTCGTGACGGCCTTCCAGCGCCTGATCCATGACCGCTGTCAAATTTCCGTCGAGCACTTGTCTGGCGAATTGCGGCCCCACCGGACCGATGAATCCACCCGGTCCCTCGAAGAACTGTTCAACCTCGTCGGCCGCCATAGGGCGGAGATCGGAGACACTCAGGCCTTTTCCCTGCTTGCCGAATTCGCCGTTCAGCACGCCGAGCAGCTTTGTCTCACTGACGGTGTGATCGCCGCGCAGGAATACGGCGAGCGGCTGCACCTTAGGAGCGTCTTTCTTGTCTTTCTCGGCTCCGCGCACGGTCGCCATATACGCCACGGCCTTAATGTCCTGCTTGGGTGAGACCTTTAGAAACTCGGACACATCGGCGATGGCGCCCTTGCCCGGCGTATGCACGAGCTCCGGCTTGCCATCGCCGGTGGGAGCCAGCTCCTCGACCGGCTCCAGCCGCGACGTGGCTTTTTCCAGGTTCGCCGCGTAACCGCAATCCGGGCAGCTCACCACCAAGTCTTCGCCCGCCTCGGTGTACACCATAAATTCTTGCGAACCCGAGCCGCCCATCGCTCCCGAGTCGGCATGAACCACTACATAATTCAGCCCACATCGGTCGAAGATCTTGCAGTACACGTCGTGGTGCTTCTGATAGCTCACGTCCAGCCCGGCGGCGTCTATGTCGAACGAGTACGAGTCCTTCATGGTGAACTGCCGCACCCGCAGCAACCCCGATTTCGGCCGCGGCTCGTCGCGGAACTTCTGCTGGATTTGGTACCAGATCTGCGGCAACTGCTTGTAGCTGCGCAGCTCCTTGCGCGCGATCTCGGTCATGACCTCTTCCTCAGTCATGCCCAGGCAAAGGTCGCGTCCGCCGCGGTCCTTCAGGCGGAACATGCTGTCGCCCATCACCTGCCAGCGACCGCTGGCCTCCCAAATCTCGCGCGGATGCAGCGCCGGCAGATAGAACTCCTGCCCGATGGTGTCCATCTCCTGGCGCACCACCTGTGCGATCTTCAACATCGACCGGTGCCCGAGAAACAAGAACGAGTAGATCCCGGCGGCCAGTTGCCGGATATATCCGGCTCGTACCAGGTACTTGTGGCTGGCGACCTCGGCGTCCGCCGGGGCCTCACGAAGGGTGCGGATAAAGAGCTTGGACCAACGATGCATGCGTTTGAGTGGCTTCCCTTGAGAGTCGAAGAATTCCTTATTCTACCGGATTCGTGCGGTTGCATCCGGCGCGTTCTCGCGCGCATCATCTACCATTATCGAGGTTCCAATCATGTATCACTACGACCCGGCCACCGCCCTCGAAGAGCTCAACGACGACGTCGTTCTGCCCAATCCCGTCCACTTGCGCGACATGCTGCTGCGTGCCCATCTCGATGCCGACCGCTCCCTGGAATACAATCGCCTCTTTGTCGATTACCAGAAGCGCTTCGGCGAGCTGCAGAGGATCGGCAAACAACTGCTGGAAGCGCTGGCCGGCTTCGAGACGTAGAACTTTTCGTCCCGTTCCGGTGTCTTAAGGAGAAACCCATGAAGACCTTGCTCCTGGCAGTTCTCATGCTTGCGCTGACAGCCGCGTCGGGTGCGGCCGACGGCAAGCCCGTCTCCTACAAGAGCGGAGACGAAACGATAAACGCCATCCTCTATACGCCGCCGGGCAAGGGGCCGTTCCCCGCCCTGGTCGTGATTCATGAATGGTGGGGACTCAATGACTGGGTGAAAGAAGAAGCCTCGAAGCTGGCTGACCAGGGCTACATCTCGCTGGCGATTGACCTGTATCGCGGCAAGGTCGCCACCACGCCCGACGAGGCGCACCAGATCATGCGCGGGGTACCTTCCGACCGCGCCAACCGTGATTTGCTCGCGGCTTCCGCTTACCTGCGGTCGCTGCAGAACGTCGATCCCGCGCGCGTCGGCTCTATCGGATGGTGCATGGGCGGAGGCTACTCGCTCGACCTGGCGATCGCCGATCCCAAGCTCAAGGCGGCAGTGATCAACTATGGGCACCTGGCTTCGGATGACACGACGCTGAAGAAGATCAACGCCGACATCCTGGGCATCTTTGGCGGACAGGACAAGGGAATTCCGCCCGCCGACGTCAACAAATTCGAGTCGCAGATGAAGGGGCTGGGCAAGACCGTCGACATTCATATTTTTCCCGACGCCGGCCACGCCTTCGAGAATCCCAACAACAAGGCGGGTTATCGCGCGGACGATGCCGCTCAGGCCTGGTCGCTCACGACTGCCTTTCTGGCTAAATATCTCAAGTGAGGAAGCAAACGGCTTCATCCGTGTCGACACGTGAGAATTCGCATGGCTTCAGTGTTGTGCAGTAGAACTTGCGCGCGCTGGGTCCTGGCATCGCTGCTGGCCGCTGCCGCCCTGTGGATGCTCAACATCGAACTCACTTACGAGCGCAACATCCGGCGCGGCATCCCTGCGGACTTTCGCATTCGCCTTCACCGCAGCGTCAAGGTGTGGCGCGTATAGTGCGGGCGATCATTGGATCATTGTGCAGCGCTGCGCCTCGACCTTGTGATCGAGCAGAAATTCCACCCTTTGAACGAACCGTGCCGTGTGCGGTAAACGGGTGTGTGTCTCGAAGGCCTCCTCACTGCGCCAGCGCGAATGAAGGTAAAAGACCTGCGGATCGCGAATCGAGCGGAAGACGTGAATGCTGAGACAACCCTCTTCGTCTTGAGTCGGCGGCACGACTTCCTGCAACGCCTGTTTCACGCGTTCTTCTTCTGCCGGCCGTGCATGAAAACGCGCGAAGATAAAAACTTCCATGTGCTTTGCTCCTGCCGAAGCCACTCGTTACGTGCGTTCCAGGATCATGGCGATCCCCTGTCCCACGCCAATGCACATCGTGCATAGCGCAAAACGTCCCTTGATACGCTGCAGCTGATACATGGCCGTGGTCACCAGCCTGCCTCCGCTCGCGCCCAGTGGATGCCCGAGCGCAATTGCGCCTCCGTTGGGATTGACGTTCGGCGAATCATCCGGTATTCCGACCTGCCGCAGCACCGCCAGCCCTTGCGCCGCAAACGCCTCATTCAGTTCAATGACATCCATGTCGCCGATCGACAGGCCCGCCGTCGCTAATGCTTTGTGCAAGGCCGGAACCGGACCAATACCCATCACCCGCGGAGCAACACCTGCTGCTGCGGCTGTCACCACCCGCGCCTTCGGCGTGAGTCCGTACTGCTTCGCCGCAGCTTCCGTCGCCAGCAGCAGCCCGCACGCGCCGTCATTGATTCCCGAAGCATTGCCCGCTGTCACCGTACCCGTCGGCTTGACGATGGGCTTCAGTGCCGCCAGTGCCTCCAGCGTAGTGTCGGGCCGCGGATGCTCGTCCTTGTCCACCACCACGGCTGCGCCCTTCCGCTGCGCGATGGTCACAAGACAAATCTCCTCCGCCATTGCGCCGCTCTTAATTGCTGACGCGGCTCTCTGTTGGCTGCGAAACGCAAAGGCGTCCTGATCTTCGCGCGAGACGTGAAACTCCTCCGCTACGTTCTCTGCCGTCTCGGCCATCGAGTCCGCACCATACTTTTCTTTCATCAGCGGATTGACGAAGCGCCAGCCGAGCGTCGTATCCTCCAGCTTGGCAGCGCGAGAAAACGCTGCATCTGCCTTTCCCATGACGAACGGAGAACGCGACATGCTCTCCACCCCGCCCGCAATCACCAGCTCGGCCTCGCCGCTCCTGATGGCCCGCGCCGCCATGGCGACCGCTTCCATACTCGAGCCGCACAGCCGGTTGACCGTTGCTCCCGGGACTTCTTGTGACAGGCCCGCCAGCAAAAGGGCCATGCGTGCCACGTTGCGATTGTCCTCGCCCGCCTGGTTCGCACAGCCGAAGAGGACGTCGTCCACTTTCAGCCACTCGACGCCTCGATTGCGCTCCATCAGCGCTTTGATGGCGATCGCTGCCAGATCGTCCGTCCGAATGGAAGACAGCACGCCGCCATAGCGGCCAAAGGGAGTGCGAATCGCGTCACAAATCAAGGCGTCAGGCATAGGAGTTCCGGGAAGTGAATTCGCCCCGGTACTTCAGTGCTGAAGCCCACCGGGACGGCCAAACCACCCATCATAGCTTGGATGGTCTTCGTGCCCGAGGGCGCGCCTGCCGCGATGAGGATCGTCAGAGCGTCGGTTCCTGGGGACACGCTCGGCTTACGCAGCAGGCAGCCCTGGCTGGGGAGTCGCTTCGGGTTCGAGCTTGTCTGTACTTCTTACTATCGTGAAGTATTTGCCAAACCAGCTTTGTGCCGCCCCTTTGTCTTCACCGACTTGTCAGAAGATTGTTAGTATCTCATTAATTTTATTGGTATTTATATCTATCCAATCTGCCGCAAGGACTTAAGCGGATGCTTCGGCCTACTTCGGAGTGGCCACGGCACCTGTGGTGGCGGGGCTGGGTGGTCTCCCGTCGCTGCAGAGGAGTCGTGTCGCCCGCAGTTGGTTGGACCAGCTGCGCCTTTCCCCCGCCGCGGCTTTCTCGAAAGCCAGATAATCTGCGACGAGTTTTTCGGCGGCACTCTGGATGTTTTCCGCGTTAGCGATTGCCGCGTAACGCTCGTAGTTGGCGCGGAACAGCTTGCCCAACGTGCGGCGACGATGGTAGTTTCGATGCCCTGGGTGCGACCTTCGAAGGCCTTGCAGCCGTTGGTGCTCGGGATTTCGTTCCAGTCGACGTCCTTCGAGGTGGACTCGAACAGGTCGGCGGTGACGTTGCGACCGGTGTACGTACCATCGGCAAAAACCGCCACCCCGCGACGGAAGCCCGGGATGGAGCACCCGTCGCCGGCCGCAACACCCGCCGGAGATAGTCCTGCCCCCGCCTACCGTCGCTAGGGTAGCCTTCCCACACAATACTTGCGCCGCAGGACGCCAAAGACGGTCAGGACACCACCCAGCATGGCCCGCGAGGAAGGCTCGGAGACAACCGCTGGCTCATACGCCTGGCTCATACGCCGCTGCGGACCCGACAAACCGATCCAGATCGCTTACAGGACCCAGAGCGTTTACACAACCGAGGCTATAGGCCAACGCATCGGTTTCGATCACCAGCCACGGAGTCGTCACCCCGGGCTCGATGCCCGGCGAGTAGTTGAAGCCAATGAGCGCGCCGTCCGTGCTGCGGTCGATTGAGATTGGATCGGTGATTCCGATCGCGTCGGTTCCTACGTCGGTCTGGAAACCAGCGAAACTGGACATCTCGAAGCGATTGTTGACAGCAGGACCCATGGTCGTGAACTGGTAGACAAAGTCCAAACAAGTGCTGCACCAAGTGTTGTTCGGGTCACGATAGACCCACTGGGTGAAGCTGGTTGAGAAGGCGATGGTCGTGATCGTTGCAGATTTACTCGCCAGCAGTGTCCCTCCTGGGAAAAACGCACCAGGAGGCACAATGTGTCCGGGCGCCAAGACAGATGCCTGTGCAGACGGCGACAGACCGGCTATTGTCAGGAGAAAGGCAACCCACACGCTCAGCCGAGTTGCGCTATGTGTGTTTCTCATCGGATCCTCCAGATCATGCTGGGCCCGAAGTTTCGATTGGTGGAAAACCGCGTTCAGCGCTCCGCTGGTTGGATACCAGGCAAGCAATGTAGCACCGGACGTTCACTCCCAATCATTTTCTTTGAACGAACATAGTCTTACGGAATTTCTGAACCGGCTTGGGTGCAACGGTGTCCAGACATCGGGAAGCAAGCCAGCAACTGGAGCCGTGCGTACTCGAACATCGTGGATCTTGGAAAAATACCCTGCGCGGGACCCGAAAACGGCGTTAGGGAGACTCTGATTAAGCTCTCCCTTTCCACAGGGAGTATAGGTTAAATTCGCGCCAGGATGAAACAGAGGACACTGGCGATGATGACTGGCTTTGAGCGGTACACC
>Ga0335082_10006940_pt1 | contig 12332 bp, 7 predicted proteins | sample Lox_Sample_41_FD_206718 | JGI IMG/M metagenome (GOLD analysis project Ga0335082, IMG submission 206718) | Soil microbial communities from Loxahatchee National Wildlife Refuge, Florida, United States - Lox_Sample_4.1 | ecosystem: Environmental > Terrestrial > Soil > Wetlands | place: USA: Florida...
CGAAATTGCCGGTCACCGATCGCGGCACGCTCAGCGCGATGGTCTGAGGATTCGCCGAACCAGTGAGGTCGCCGGAGAAGCTGGTGAATTGGTAACCGGAGTTGGCCGTACCGGTAACTTGAACCGGCGTTCCGCTCGCGTAATATCCATCAGCCGACGAAGGATTCGCGCTCAACGCACCACCAGCTGCCGGCGAGGCGGCAAGCGTCAACAGAAACTGCGCGCCAAAATTCGCGGTGTACGTTGCGCTGCTAGCCGGCGTCGTGATCGTGTGCGAAATTGCTCCACTATCGCTCCAGCTCGACCAAGCCAATCGCGACCCAGACACGATGTTTTGTGGAGTAGTGACCGCAATTGTGTGATTTGATCCCGGTACCCAGTTAAAGGTCTGCGGAGCGGTCAACGATTGTCCGTCTACCGTGATAGCCAGGTTCGCGGGATTCGTGTTGACAATGATGCTGGTGAGCGTCGTGAAGTTGCCCGTCACCGAACGTGGCGCGCTCACCGTGACCGATTGCGGATTTGTGGAGCCGCTCAGGTCGCCGGAGAAATTTCCAAATTGATAGCCCGTGTTCGCGGTTGCCGTCACCTGCACTGAGGTGCCACTGGCGTAATAGCCGTCGGCCGAGGAAGGATTCGCCGCGAGTGAACCTCCCGCACTTGGCGATGTGGCTAGCGTCAAAAGATACTGTGTGTTGAAACTCGCTGTGAACGTCGCGGGCGTGCCCACGGTAATGCTATGAGACATGCCGCCACCGTCACTCCAGCTAGACCAGACGTAACGCGTGCCCGCCGCGCCGCTCTGCGGACTGCTCACCGCTACCGTGTGATTCGATCCCGGCGTCCAGTTGAGGGTCTGCGGTGCAGTGAACGCCTGACCATCAACGGTGATGCTCAATCCCGACGGGCTCGTGGTCACGGTGTTCTGCACGTTGAAATTCGCCGTTAGCGATCGGGGTGCGCTCAGGGTCACCGATTGTGGATTCGTCGAACCTGTAAGATCGCCTGAGAAGCTGGCGAACTGATAGCCGGAATTGGCTGCCGCCGTCAACTGCACGGATGTGCCACTCGCGTAAAATCCGTCGGCGGACGGGGGAACCGCCGTCAGCGTGCCTCCTGCGCCCGGTGAAGTGAGCGTCAGCAGATATTGGGTTGCAAAGGTTGCAGTGTAGGTGGTTGCCACCGCCGGAGTCGTCACAGAGTGCGAAATTGCGCCGCCGTCGCTCCAACTCGACCAGTTGTATCGTGTGCCCACTGGCCCGCTGATCTGGCTGTTCACCGCTACGGTGTGGAGGGACCCTGGCGTCCAGTTGAACGTCTGCGGCGCGGTCAACGCTTGACCGTCGACGGTGATCCCAAGTCCCGCGGGATTGGTATTCACCGTGATTCCGGTAAGTGCGGCAAAGTTGCCGGTCACTGTTCGAGGCGCGGTCATCGACACCGTCTGCGGATTGGCCGAGCCGCTCAGATCGCCCGAATAGTTCGCGAACTGGAAGCCGGAGTTGGCGGACGCAGTGATTTGCACGGCTGTTCCGCTAGCGTAGTAGCCATCAACCGAAGAAGGGTTCGCAGCCATCGATCCCCCGGCGCCCGGCGACGCGGCGAGAGTCAGAATATGCTGTGTGCCGAACGATGCCGTGTAGGTCGTCGCGGAATTGCCGGCGATGATGCTGTGCGAAATCAATCCGCTGTCATTCCAACCGGTCCAAGCAAATCGAGTGCCAGTCGCCCCACTCTGCGGGCTGCTCGCGGCGAGCGTATGCGCGGATCCCGAAGCCCACAGAAACGTCTGCGGTGTGGAGGCCAGGACGCCATCCACGGTAACGTTTAGGCCCGAAGGACTGGTCGTTACGGTCGCTCCCGCGAAGCTCAGGCTGGTAATCGCATCGTTCGACACCACGACAGCGGTTGCTGTCGCAGTCGGCAGACCGGGTGCCGCGACCGTGACCGAATACGTTCCCGCCGGAATCGGAGTCGTCGAGTAGCTGCCGCTCGAGTTGGTCACCGCACCCGCGGAGAAACTGGTATTCGATACCGAGATCTGCGCGTTGTTCACCGGAAGATTGCTCGCATCCAGCACGGTGCCAGCAATCCAACCCATCCGCGCGATCGAAATATTGACCGTGCTGCCAGCGACGTTCACAGTCTTGGACGTGACGGTGGTGGTGATACCGAACATCGCCGAGGCGCGCAGGTCATAGGTCCCGATTGGTACGAGCAGAGAATAGTTTCCGCTACTGTCGGTAACACCGCTCGCTTGGATCAATCCGCCAGACAACGCTTGTACAACCGCGCCCGACACGGGAACTCCACCATCAGTGACGGCCCCATGAAACTCGCCCATGATTGCGCCCATGACGATGGTCGCGTTGGTGTCTGCGCCTGGAACAACAACGGCTTTGACCGCTGTCGGCGAGAAGCCTGTGCCGCTTGCCGAAATCGTGTAAGTTCCCGGCGAGAAATTGGAGAAGCGGAATAGACCCGTGAAGTCCGTCGTGATCGTTTGGCCGTTTGCCGTGACCGTGATGTTGGCGATGGGCTGCGGCGATGGGCTCGTCGTGTCCACTACCTGTCCCACGATGCCGCCGGCTGTTGCCGTCCGCAGGTTGCTCGAAATGGCGCGATACGCGTTGATTCGCCCGTAGCCTTGATCCTGTCCCCAACCGCCATTGGCCACGCTCGAGTCGGTAGGATCGGCGGATTGCTCGATGCGCTGTGTCACGCCCAGGGCTGAAACGTTAGGTGAGGCCATCGCAATCAGGCCCGCGAGCGCGGCAACCTGCGGTGCGGACATCGAAGTTCCTGAAAGAGTGCCGTAGCTCAACGACCCGAGCGGGTTCGAATACGTCGGCATCGTCGAGAGAATATTGACACCTGGTGCGGCGACGTCCACGTCCGGCCCGAAATTCGAAAAGCCTGCCTTGTTGTCGTTGGAATCCGTGGCTGCCACGCCAATGACGTAGTTTCCGCCCGCCGGGAAAAAGAGCGAACCGCTGTTCGAGTTACCTGCTGCCGCCACCACGACGCAGTTCTTCTGCCAGGCGTGGTTGATCGCGTCTTGCAACGTCTGCGAATAACCAACCTCGCCGAGGCTCATTGTGATTACGCTCGCGCCTGCATCCGCGGCTGCTGTGATGGCGGCGGCGACGCTGCCGTCGTTGCCGTTTCCGGTCGAATCGAGCACTTTATAAACTATGATTTCGAGCGGATAGCCGAGCGCTGCCACGCCAGTGCTGTTGTTCGTTGCCGCGGCGACCAGCCCCGACACGTGGGTACCGTGTCCGAAGTCATCCTGCCAGGAGCATGCCGGATGCGCGAGCGATGTCGTCACCAGTGCCTGGCTCGCGGAGAAAAGAATCTGGCCGCCAAGTGCTGCGTCCGCGGACGTACCGCCGCTGTTTGCAAAATCAGGGTGCGTGCAATCGGCGCCCGTATCGAGCACAGCGACCTTGATTCGTCCACTGCCCGCAGTACCCGACGTCAGAAAAGCGTTGGGAAGGAGTTGCCACGCCTGAAGCGCCTGGACGTTCTGCAAGGCATACTGTTCGGCCGCGTAGTGGGGATCGTTCGGCGCCTGGATATCGAGATGCCGAATGCGGTTCGGCTCCACATACTGCACGGCCGGATGCTGGCTGAGCTGTGTCGAGAACGTCGAAGTTGTGCCCGAAGGGAGTTGCACCAGATAGACGCCGGGCAAGCCTGCCGCAAGGGGTGTCGGTTGTGCGCCAGTTACCAGGCTGGACTGGATCGATCCTAGCGACGTCCCCGGTTTGTATCGGACAAGTAGCTGATTCGCAACCACTTGTTCGCCAGGCTTAGCAGGATATTCGTTACCGCCCCAAAGCAATGACGTCAGGGAGAGACTCACGAACAGACGACCGCAGTGCTTCCCGAAACGCATCCGTTTAGGCTTCGCCGACCTCAGCTAACTCGTATGGCTCATCCAATTCTAGACTGGGAGCACTCCGAGAATCATCAGCATAAAGTACTATCGGATTTAGTACTTACGGGGTATAGGGCCTCCGAAATGCCATTTCCCACTTGACAGAAATAGCAGATTGCAATAAGATAATGTCAGATTGCAATATGAGCCTCGGTGAAAAGCTCCGATACCTCCGCGAAGTCGAGGGAACTCTCCGCGGCCTCGACCGCGAAATGACCCAGCAGGAGGTCGTTCGGGCCATTAAGAAAGAGCTGAATCAGTCCATCAGCCAGTCTTATGTGTCCCAGATCGAGAGCGGCGCCCGGCCACACTTGACCAACTCGACGCGCATGCTGTTGGCGCGATTCTTCAAGGTCCACCCCGGGTATCTGGTGGACGACCCGGAAGGCTTTCATACCGAACTGATGTCCGACGTAAGAACGCTCGAAGACCAATTGGATTTATGGCTCATTGACGGCGCCACGCGGTTCCGCCGCAATCCCGATATCAGCCAGGCGCTCCTGACCTTGGCCCGTCACGAAGACTCCCGGAAATGCGTGTTGCTGCTGGAGGCCATTCTCGACACGCCAGGCCTCGCCGACCGTCTTTTCCAGGTTCTCCGGCCGGAGCTTGAATCCAGTACGAGGAGGCAAGCAATATGACTTGGGAATCGTTCTATCTTTGCTGCTTCTTGATCGGCTTTTTCTTCAGCCTGATTTCGTTCATGGCAGGCCTGGGACATCTGCACTTGCCTCATCACATCAGTACGCACGGAGGACACGGCGCCGGACAAAACTCGCCCGTCAATTTAGGAACACTCGCGGCATTCCTCGCCTGGTTCGGCGGCACTGGATACCTGCTCATGCGCTTCACCAACGTTTGGGTCTTTTGGGCGTTGTTCCTTGCTTCGATTAGCGGCCTGGGAGGCGCTGCCGCGGTGTTTTGGTTTCTAGTCAAAGTTTTGCTGGCTCACGAGAAGGATCTGGACCCGGCCGATTACGACATGATCGGCGTTTTGGGTCACGTCAGCAGCACGGTCCACCCGGGCGGCACCGGAGAGATGCTCTTCTCGCAAGCCGGCGCACGCCGTTCGGCAGCCATCCGCAGCGAGAACGGCGCAGCGATCGCGCGGGGCGTGGAGGTTGTTGTCACGCGATTCGAAAAAGGTATCGCCTACGTGCGTCCCTGGGAAGAACTTAGCGAGATCGGCAGTTCAGCGGAACGTTAAGGAGAGATTTTCATGCACATCACATCGGAAGTTTTCATCATCGCCGGCCTGATGGTCTTGGCCGTCCTGTTCCTCATGGCGATGTTCGCGAGACTCTACAGAAAAGCCGGGCCCAATGAAGCGTTGGTTGTGTTCGGATTCCGTGGAACCCGCATTGTCATCGGCCGCGGCACGGTCATCTTCCCGATGATCGAGAGCTTTCGCGAGCTGTCGCTCGAACTGATGTCCTTCGACGTCGCTCCACCGCAGGACCTCTACACCAAGCAGGGCGTCGCGGTAACTGTCGAAGCCGTCGCTCAGATCAAAGTCAAGTCCGATCCGGAATCCATCAAAACTGCGTCCGAGCAGTTCCTAAGCAAGACCGACCAGGACCGCGAGGCACTCATCCGTCTGGTAATGGAAGGCCATCTGCGCGGCATCATCGGTCAGCTCTCCGTGGAACAGATCGTCAAGGAGCCCGAGATGGTCGGCGATCGCATGCGCGCCACCTGCGCCGACGACATGAGCAAGATGGGACTCGAAGTGATTTCGTTCACCATCAAGGAAGTCCGCGATAAGAACGAATACATCTCCAACATGGGCCGGCCCGATATTGCGCGCATCAAGCGCGACGCCGACATTGCCGCCGCCGAAGCCGAACGCGATACCGCTATCAAACGCGCCGAAGCCATGCGCGCCTCAGCCGTCGCCCGCGCGCAAGCCGATCAGGAACGCGTCCTGGCAGAGACGCTTTCGCAAGCCAAACAAGCGGAAGCCACCCGCGACCTCGAGGTCAAAAGAGCGCTCTACCTCGAGACCACCAAGAAGCAACAGGCACAGGCCGACAAGGCGTATGACATCCAAACCAACATCATGCAGCAGCAGGTGATCGCGGAGCAGGTGAAGATCCAACAGATCGAGAAGGAACAGCAGATCAAGGTGCAGGAAGCCGAGATCAAGCGCCGTGAGTTCGAGCTGATCGCCAGCACGCTGAAACAAGCCGAGGTGGAACGCGGCCGGATCGAAACGCTGGCTAGCGCCGAGAAGATGCGGCTCACCACGGAAGCTGAAGGCCACGCCGCCGCGATTCGGGCACAAGGCGAAGCCGAAGCTGAAATCATCTTCAAGAAAGGTGAGGCCGAAGCGAAGGCGATGAACGTCAAAGCCGAGGCGTATCAGGAATACAACCAGGCCGCTGTGGTCGACAAGTTGCTCACCGGTCTGCCGGAAGTGGTGCGCGCTCTGTCGGCGCCGCTCACCAATGTCGACAAGATCACCATCGTTTCCACCGGCAATGGCGATTCCGCCGGCATGCACAAGATCACCGGCGACATTACACAGATGGCCGCGCAGATTCCAGCGCTGTTTGAAACTCTGTCAGGCATGAAGATGGCCGATTTGCTGGGAAAGGTCAGAAGCATCGGCGACAAGTCCGAGAAGCCGAACGGGAACCTTCCCCCCGCCGGCCAGTAGTTATGAGAGATCGAAATATCAGAAACGAGGTGATACATGGCACTCATGGAGCGAGTTGCAACTTTAGTCCGGGCTAATCTCAACGACCTGATCGATAAGGCCGAAGAGCCGGAGAAAATGATCAAACAGGTGATTCTGGATATGCAGAATCAACTGCTGCAGGTGAAGACGCAAGTGGCCATCGCCATCGCCGATCAACATCTGCTCATCAAGAAACAGAAGGAGAATCAGGACAAAGACGCCGACTGGGTGCGCAAGGCAGAGCTTGCGGTAGATAAGAAGCAGGACGATCTGGCTCGCGCTGCCCTTGAACGGGCGCTCGGCTATCGTACGCTCGCCGAGAACTTCGCGCAACAGGTAGCCGACCAGACGGTGCAGGTCGAGAATCTCAAGTCAGCTCTGCGCAAGCTCGACCAGAAGCTGGCCGAGGCCAATGCGAAAAGCGATGTCCTGATCGCTCAGCATCGGCGCGCCCGCGCACTGGATAAAGCCGGCGACGCGCGGCTGGTCATGGCCGATTCCGACTCCGGCGCCGCGTTCGATCGCATGAAGAACAAAGTGCAGCACAACGAAGCCATGAGCCAGGCCAAAGCCGAGCTGACCGCCGATTCAATCGAGGATAAGCTGGCAACGCTCGAAAAGCAGGACCAGGTGGAGCGTTTGCTGGCCGAGCTGAAATCGAAGCGCGGCGGCTAACAGGGCTGTATGATCGAGACATGTGCTCGATTCGCAGCTCCCTGCTGATAATCGCATTAGCAGCTGTCGCCCAGACCGCCGACCCGTGGAAGGGCTCCGATCTGATCAAACCGGAGACGCTCGCCGCCCGGCTGAACAGCAGCGCGCCGAAGCCCACCGTCCTCTACGTTGGGTTTCCAGTGCTCTATCGCAGCACGCACATCGCCGGGTCCCAGCTAGCCGGCCCGGCATCGAAGCCTGAGGGCATCGAACTGCTCAAGCAAATCGCCGCGAAGCTTCCACGCGATCAGGAAGTAATCATCTATTGCGGTTGTTGTCCGTGGGATCGCTGCCCGAACGTGCGCCCGGCGTTCCGCGCATTGCACGACCTCGGCTTCACGCACCTAAAGCTGGTAACGATCCCAACGAACCTTTCCACGGATTGGATCAGCAAAGGCTACCCCGTAGAACACAGCGGCCCACCCAATCCCTAACAGGTGTGTACACGTCGTTGGACAAACCTCTGGTTCGTCCCGACAAGCCGGAAGGCTTGTCCAACTAATGGGAAACAATCGTTTCGCGCAGATAACTCCCCGTTCCTGTCTCGCGCGCCATGTACTGCTCATAAATCCACGTGTAGGTCTTCTCCAAACCCACGCGCAGCGCAGTATTCGGCTCCCAGTTTAGATATTTCTCGATCAAGGTATTGTCGCTACTGCGCCCATTCACACCCTTGGGCGCGCTCAAATTGTAATTCCGCTTTAGCTTGACGCCCGCGATCTCTTCCACCATGTCCACCAACTGATTGATCGAAACCATCTCGGCGGATCCCAAATTAATCGGCTCGAGAATCTCCGAGTTCATGATCCGCTCCACACCCAGCACGCAGTCGTCGATATACATGAAACTCCGCGTCTGCTGTCCCGATCCCCAGATCTCGATTTCATGCGTGCCCGACAACTTCGCCTGAATCACCTTGCGGCAGATCGCCGCCGGAGCTTTCTCGCGTCCGCCATACCAGGTCCCATGCGGTCCATAAACATTGTGGAAGCGAGCCACGCGCGTGTGCATACCATAGTCTTCACGAAAATGCCGGCACATGCGCTCGCTGAAAAGCTTCTCCCAGCCGTAGCCATCCTCAGCCAGCGCGGGGTAAGCGTCCTCTTCCTTCAGTCCGGGACAATTCGTATCCCGTTGCTTGTCGCCGTTATAAACACAGGCCGAAGAAGAATAAAAGTACTTCTGAACTCCACACTCCTGCGCCGCCTGCAACATCTGCGTGTTGATCAACACCGACAGCATGCACAGCGCCTTGTTGTTCTCGATGAAGCCCATCCCGCCCATGTTCGCGGCGAAATTGTAAATCTGGTACGCGCCTTTGGCGGAGCGGTCGCAGTTCTCCCTGAGGTTCAAGTCGAGCGACAGATTCTCCACGTCATTGAAGCGCTGGTACCACTCATCGAGCGGTTTGATATCAACAGCCCGGATCTTCGTATAACCCTGCTTTCGAAAATCGGCGACTATGCTTCCGCCGATGAAGCCCCCGGCGCCGGTTACAACAACAAGTTCATTTTTCATTGGCTGACCCCTTTGCCCAAAACGCATTGAGCAGGCGAAACGGCTTAGATCCGTTGCAAGTGGATTAATAACTATTTTATCCGGTCCGCGAGTTACATTTCAAAAGCCTACGTCAGGGTTACGTCACGCAGACGTGTCGGCTCGGTACATACCGGCCATACAATATTAAGTACATGCCGTGCGATTCCCCGCCGCCACAAATGTCTGTTGCCGTCGCTAGTCGGGATGGCGAGCGAGCGCGTCACTTCGCCGCGGCTGGGGTTGCCCTAATCGCGCGAGAGGATTGGATTGATGATTTGAGTGCCCCGTGTTATCCGAGGGTCACCGGTCCGCAGCAAGAAATTATGCCTGTGGGGAACCGCCGCGGCCTCGAAGATCTGATTCTTCCATCTCGACGATTGGGTCTTCGCCGCTTGCCTCGCTGACTAGGGTATGCCAGCCACTCCTTACATATCCGTCGTCGTCACAGCCCGCAACGACAACCACGGCGGTAACATGCTCGGACGCATGCAGGCGTTCCTCGACTCTTGGATCGGCCAGTCCAAGCTCTACAATTTCCCTTCCGAAATCATCATAGTGGAGTGGAACCCACCAGTCGGCCGGCCCAAGCTCATCGACGACCTCCGTTGGCCGCTAGAAACAGAGCCCTGCCACGTCCGTTTCATCGACGTTCCGGCTGAAATTCATCAGCGCCTGCCAAGCCCGGACGCGATACCACTGCATCAGATGATTGCCAAGAACGTTGGTATTCGACGAGCGCGGGGTGAGTTCATTCTTGCAACCAACATCGATATTGTCTTCTCCCGAGAATTGATGCGCTTCTTAGCTCAGCGCGCGCTGGAGCCGGGCAAGTTGTATCGGATAGACCGGCACGACGTCTCCAAGGATATTCCCCGGGAACCTTCCGTCGACGAACTTCTTGATTTTTGCGAAACTCACAAGCTGCGGGTATTCACTAAAGAAGGTACCTTCACGTTCGATCGTGATGGCTTGTGGAATCTGGAAAAGAATGACATTGTTGCGCCCGATGCGGGTATCCGCCTGCAGGGCGGTTGGTTTCCGGTTGAGAGGGCTTCGCGCGGTCCGTATCGCTGGATGGAGGCTGAAACCGAGGTCGTGCTTCGGCGTTCGCGTCCCCGACTTCTGATCGACGTAGAGACGGGTCCGAGTGCCGGAGGAAAGCCGGTGGAGGTCGAAGTCTTGGACGAAGGTGGAGCAACTCTCGGTTCAACTTCGCTCGAGGGCCGCTGCATACTGCGCTTGCATGTGCCGGATCGAATATCGTCGTCGAGACTTCGTTTCCGCATTCATGGCAGAGGCGTCGTCATCGAACGTGACCTTCGATTCTTGAATTTGCGCGCATTCGGATTGCGCTGGGATTCAAATGGCGCTGCGGCCAAATGTGGCCTTGAAGTGCTGCGCCGCAAGTCAATACCGAAGTTGAAGGCCTTGGCGCTGCGCTTTCGTCGGCCAATCCAAGTCGGGAGAATAGGCAGCGATTGGGCTCAAACAGAAAAGGCATGCAGCCCGTTGTCAAAGATCCGCAACGGCGCATTCCTTCACACGAATAGTTGCGGCGACTTCTCGCTGCTGTCCCGCCACGCTTGGTTCGCACTGCGTGGTTATGCCGAATTTTACATCTGGCCTATGCACATCGACTCGTTGCTGTGTTATGCGGCCTATCATAGCGGCATCCAGGAAGTTGTCCTATCTGAGCCAATGCGCATATTCCATATCGAACACCTCACTGGGGCGGGTTGGACACCCGAAGGTGAAGCCGAACGCCAGGGTCGAATTGAGAGGAAGGGAGTAGACGCTATCTCATACGCGGATGTGACGCAGTGGGTCGCTTACATGCGACGCTTTGATTCACCGATGATTTTCAATACGTGCGAATGGGGACTAGCCGGAGTGCAGCTTGCTGAAATGAACCCACGATTGGGACCCTCTCCGTAATCTACGTCTGCAACTGCGCCGCTCGTTGTTCTCGAAGCAGTACAGTTTCCTTTAGCTCCACGCCGGCCATCCCCCAATTCTCATGGTTGAAAATCATGGGCGCCTTTAGCCTGCTCATCTGCGCCGCCCAGGCAAGCACTTGCTCGTTGTCGACGAACGAGAGGCCCTTAGCAGCGATGCGCTCGTAGAGTTTTGCCTGGCCTTCGGGTGTCCAGCCCGACCCACTGCCGTGTTCGATGTGGTAGATACGCATAGGCTCATTGAGCATTTGCTCTCGTATGCCACCAAAATGGGCGGCGATACACAGCAACGAGTCGAGGTTCATCGAGAATTGATCGAATTCAGGATATCCTCGCAAATCGAACCAGTGCTCGCGCGCCATGAGTGTGAAATCACCACAGGCATTGGTGTGCACGAAATTCGCGTTGTCCGCACCCGGAGTCTCATTCCAATCGCACCCATAAGCACGGAAGGGTCCTGAACCAGTAACTTCCAGTACATGCGTCCGGCCTGGCTCGAGCGCGAGGTCCAACCGGTGCACCGCACGTTCGTTGACATGGACCCAAGCGGTTCCTACGTTCAATTCGATTGGTGGGGAGGCTTCTAATTCGATGAACAATGGGGCGGCCTCACTATCAGGCGTTGTGATTATCAACTCAGCTGTCCCATCAGAAGTCATGGCTCCCGCAGCCGGATTCCATTGCCAACCGGCGCCCCAAGGTAGCGCCCAAGCTCGCAGCTGTTGAGGTGGTGTGGTTCGCCGTGTCCAGCCGCACCAATAGATCTTTAGCTCGCCGGAAAGCCCGAACCGGAAAACCCGTGTCCTATCCGTCAAGCGCGGCACAGTGAACTTAAGAAATGATAGACCAGATACCCGTTCCTTTACGATCGGCTTATCTTCTGCATCGAGCAAAACAAGATCGACTGGATCTTTAGCGGGCTCTATTTGCATTCCGAGTTCAGTAGCATCGGCAGCCCAGTCGGAGACAATCAGCTCGGCGCCATTTTTCGCCTTCCTGAACGATTCCCCTCGGTAGTCGGTCAGTCGTTGCCATCCGGCGCCCGGGGATAGACCCGAACAAGCAGCGAAAATGTCCTTGCCAGCGGGCGTCCGAGCGTGCAAGGACATCCGTCTCCGCAGGTAGGGAAGAATGTTACGGGTCATCCCACTGAGTCCCTGCCATTCTATATACGCTTTCAACCGGCGGTGAACACGGGATGAGACCGGTACCGTAATTCGCACCAATGGTCCCCCAGTGGCAAGCCGCTTGACTAGGTGCTGAAGGCCGCACCAAAGCGCGGGCACCAGCTCTCTAGCTCCCGATGGCTTCAAAGCAAATGAATTATTCCTGAAATCCCATTTCACCTGGAAGGCCCGGAAGCTCAGAATTCGGGGATCCCCATCGATCGTGATCCCTTTGCCGCGGACGCGGAAAAAAATCCGCGTGTAGGTGGATGCCTGGCAGGGCTCGAGAGGGGGGATAGGTATGCGGAGGCGGCAACGGCGTTTGATGGAGACTT
>Ga0335082_10006942_pt1 | contig 12331 bp, 12 predicted proteins | sample Lox_Sample_41_FD_206718 | JGI IMG/M metagenome (GOLD analysis project Ga0335082, IMG submission 206718) | Soil microbial communities from Loxahatchee National Wildlife Refuge, Florida, United States - Lox_Sample_4.1 | ecosystem: Environmental > Terrestrial > Soil > Wetlands | place: USA...
CGGCATGGCGGCGGGCGCGTATCTTTGTCACCGCACCCATCCCACACGCCTCAAAACCTGGTTCGCCCTCCTGCTGCTCGGCCTGGCCGCTTACATGGCGGGGCGCAACCTGATGTCGTAGCGTGACCCGGGCGTTGGCTCTTGCGCTTCTCCTTCTACCGCGCCTAAGCTGGGTGGAGTCAAACCGTTCAGAGAGGCCGCGCGGGAGGATACGTGACGGATATGCCCATTCAGAAGATCACTCCTTTTCTCTGTTTCGATACCGAAGCCGAACAGGCTGCCCAGTTCTATACTTCCGTGTTCAAGAACTCCAAAATCGAAATGGTCACTCGTTACGGCGACTCCGGACCCCGTCCCAAGGGCACGGCGATGACCGTGTCCTTTGAAATCGAAGGACTGAAGTTCACCGCGCTCAACGCCGGTCCCATGTTCAAGTTCAGTGAGGCCATTTCGTTCGTCGTGACCTGCGAGAACCAGCAGGAAGTCGATGAGTTGTGGAGCAAACTCACCTCCGGCGGCGGAAAAGAATTGGCGTGCGGCTGGCTCACGGATCGATTTGGCGTATCCTGGCAGATCGTTCCCAAGCGCTTCCTCGAAATGATCAGCGATCCCGATCCGGCGCGCAAGGACCGCGCGATGAAGGCCATGATGCAGATGCGAAAGTTCGACATCCCGGCCCTGGAAGCGGCGTTCCAACAAGAATAAACAACCTCATCATCGGCGAAAGGTTACAAGATGCAGAAAGTTACTTTTTCGATCGATATCAATGCCTCCAAGGAAACGGCGTGGCAAATCATGCTCGCGGACGCAAGCTACCGCGAATGGAGTAACGTTTTCTGTGAAGGCTCCTATGCCGTCACCGATTGGAAGGAAGGCAGCAAAGCCCGGTTCCTGTCGCCGTCGGGCGACGGCATGTTCAGCCGCATTGCGCGGCACCGGCCCGCGGAATTCCTCTCCATCGAGCACTTGGGTGTTATCAAGAACGGCGCCGACGTCGAGGCCGGGGACGCGCAGGGTTGGGCGGGCGCGCACGAAAATTACTCCATCCGCGACATCGGCGGCGGCGTATCGCGGCTCACCATCGAGATGGACTCGACCGACGAATACAAGGGTTACTTCGACGAAACCTGGCCCAAGGCGCTCGCCAGGTTGAAGGAAGTGGTGGAAGCGAATCGGCGGGCAGCCGTCGCGTAAAACTCGTTACAGCGCGCCGAGCACTTCTGCGGTTGTCGGCGTGCCGCGGCGCGCAAATAGAATGCGCCGGTCCGTTCCGATGAGATACACCGTGCGGCGGACTAACCGGCCGCCCGCGTGATAGAGCCGGGCCAGCTTGCCGCCTTCGTCCGACAACAAAGGGAAGGGAAACCTGTACTTGGCCGCGAAAGCGGCATGGCTATCCATCGAGCCCGGGTTGACGCCGTAGACCACGACGCCGCGAGCCGTAAGCGCGTTGTGTTGATCGCGCAGCTCGCTCAGTTGTTTGGTTCAGGTCGGCGTGTCGTCGGCGACGTAAAAAACAACCAGCACGGCGCGGCCCGGATGCTGTTCCAGTTCGGGGAAGGCCGGTGCGACGCTCCCGACGGGCAGCGGCTTGTTGAACAGCCAGCCCAGCATGCCTACTGGTTTAGCATTGCGAGCAGTCGTTCGTAAACTGTAGTGCCCCGCTGATCGTCCCAGCAGGCGACAAAAATTGTATCGTCGCCCGCCACCGTGCCGGCGACCTCGCTCCAGTCCTGGTTATCCAGCGCGACGGCCAGTGCGTTGGCGTTGCCGGCAAAGGTCTTCAGCACCACGATGTTCTGCGCCAGCCTGACGTCGCGCAGCACCTCGGCCACCACGACATCGAAGTTCGGACCGGAATTGTCGGGCAGAATTTCCCGATACCCGTCCGGAGTCTTCGCCACATTCAGCTCGCGAAGGTCGCGCGACAGCGTCACCTGCGTCGTCTCGATGTTGATCGCCTTCAGTTCCCGCGCCAGCTCTTCCTGCGTGGTGATCTTCTTCGTACGAATCAGGTTGAGAATCTGTCCCTGGCGATAGCTCTTGGTCATTGCATCATCTCCCTCAGCCGGGCTTCCGCATCCGCAAGCGCCCGCGCGACGGTTGCTGGCGCCGTGCCGCCCGGGGCTGTCCGGGTCAGCATCCCCTGCCGCGGATCGGCCAGCAGACTCGCCATGCCGGCGGTGAATCGCGGATCGAAGGCCCGTAGCGTTTCCGCGGTCCAGTCCGATGGCTTCTTGCCCGCCTGCACGCTCTCGAGAACCAGCCGCCCCACCAGTTTGTGGCCTTGATGGAAGGGCACGCCGTCGCGCGCCAGCGCCTCCGCCAGGTCCGTTGCCACCACCCACGAATCGGCGGCGGCCTGCGCCGGAGCCTCGGGTTTCAATCGTGCCGTTGCGACAACCTCCGCCGCCATGGCGAGCGAATCTTCCAGTTGGTCGGCAGCCTGGAACAGCGGCTCCTTGTCCTCCTGCATGTCGCGGTTGTAGGTCATCGGCAGGCCCTTCATCGTCGTGAAAAGCGCGGTCAGGTTGCCGAACACGCGGCCCGATTTGCCCCGGATCAGCTCGAGCGAATCCGGATTCTTCTTTTGCGGCATCAGCGACGAACCGCTGGTCACTCCGTCGCCGAGTTCGAGCCAGTCGTATTCCTCCGACGAATACAGAATCCAGTCCTCGGCCAGGCGGCTCAGATGCAGCATCGTGATCGAAGCGGCCGAGAGGAAATCGAGCGCCCAATCGCGGTCGCCCGACACGTCCATCGAGTTCCGTGTGATCGAATCGAAGCCCATCTCCCGGGCCAGCGCCTCCCGGTCAATAGGGAAGGCCGATCCCGCCAGCGCGCCGCTGCCGAGCGGCATGGCGTTGACGCGGGCGCGGGCCTGGCGCAGCCGTTCCACGTCGCGCGCGAACATTTCGAAATACGCCAGCAGGTAGTGCGTCCACAACACCGCCTGCGCGCGGCGTACGTGGGTATAACCCGGAACCACCGCATCGCCATCGCGCCGTGCCATTTCAAGAATCGCTTGCATCAGCGCGTGCAGGTTCGCCGTCGCCCGGTCGATGGCGCCGCGGAGCCACAACCGCGTGTCGAGCGAGACCTGCTCGTTACGGCTGCGGCCGGTGTGGATCTTGTCCGCCAGTTCTCCCGTCTGCTCTTTTAGTTTGCGGATGACATAGGTGTGGATATCCTCGTCCGCCTCACCGAGGGGCGGATCGGGGATGACGTCCAGCGCCGCAACGATCCGCGATGTTTCTTCGCTCGTAAGAATGCCCGCGCGCTCGAGCGCCCTCGCATACGCGCGAGAGCCTTCAACGTCGCAGGCAAACAACCGCCGGTCAAAATGCAGCGACCGCGAGAAGCTCTCGAAGAGCGCCGAAGGACCAGTTTGAAATCGTCCACCCCAAAGTTTCACGGTGCGTCTCTCAGATTGTAGCGAGCAACATCACGAGCAGGGCCTTCTGCGCGTGCAGGCGGTTCTCGGCCTGGTCGAAGACCACTGAAATGGGCGCCTCCATCACCGCGTCGGTCACCTCCTCATCGCGGTGCGCGGGCAGGCAATGCATGAACAGCGCTCCAGGCCGGGCCATCTCCATCAATTGCGAATTCACTTGGTAGGGCGCGAACAATCGCGCGCGCTCCAGAAACTCGCTCTCCTGTCCCATGGACGCCCATACATCCGTGTACACCGCATCCGCGTCCTTCAGCCCCGCACGCAGATCGTTGGTTACCACGACCTTCGCCTGCGCAGCGTCGCCAAATCTCCGCGCCTGTGCCACAATTTCGGGCTCCGGCTCATAACCAGCGGGACAAGCCACAACCATGTTCATACCCAACCGTGCCGCGTTCAACATCAACGAATGCGCCACGTTGTTGCCGTCTCCGACGAACGTCAACTGCCGGCCTCGCAGTGAGCCCCATCGCCCCATCAACGTCTGCATGTCCGCCAGTGCCTGGCAGGGATGAAAGCGGTCGCTCAAGGCGTTGATCACCGGCACCGAACCGTACCGCGCCAGGTCATCCACGGTTCGCTGATCGAAGGTTCGCGCCACGATCACCTGCGTCCAACGATCCAGGTTGCGCGCGACATCTTTTACAGGCTCCCGCGTGCCGATCGGTCCCACGCTGACAATCGCATCGCCGCCTAGCGTCTTCATCGCGACCTCGAACGTCAGACGGGTCCGAAGTGAAGGTTTTTCGAATAGAAGGCTCGCAATGCGGCCGTTGAGCGCAGTGCGGTAATTCTCAGGCCGGGCTTTCAGCTTGCTCCCAAGATCAAGCAGACAAACAAGTTCTGACTCGCTGAGATCAAGATCCGATCGAAGATGCCCGGCTGCGATTCGCATGACGAATGAAAGTTTATGCGTGAAAATGAATAATTACACAAGACAACCGCCCGCGTCAAATTGCAATGTTGTTCGTACCGGTTGATCTTGACGAATCAGCAGTTTTTCGCTTCACGTCAATTGCCACTTGTGGTAGTCTGCTTCCCAAAAGCTCTCGGCCACGATACTCGAAGGCTTTGGGGGTTGCAATATGGCGCGTGTGCTGGTTGTGGACGATGACGAGACTGTCCGGAGACTGTTGCAGCGGACCTTGACCGGGGCTGGCCATGACGCACAAATCGCCGCCGGGCCTAACGAGGCGCTGGAGATCTGTCAAGGCGACAAAAGCTTTGACGTGATCATCTGCGATGTCATGATGCCGGGCATGGACGGCCATGTACTCACTCAACACATCGCGATACATTGTCCCAGAAGCCGTGTGCTCCACATTTCCGGGTATGATCCGGGGTGTGACGGGTGCCCTTACACGACCAAGTGTCCCGTGATCGCAAAGCCATTCGTTCATGGCGAGTTAATCGCTGCGGTGGATCTGGCGCTGGAGAATCCCCCGAGAGAGTTGCGGACCTGAGATTTGGCCGCTCGCCTGGGGATGTATGCTGTTCGAGATGTCCCGCCCAGCCGCGCGCTATTTCATAATCGCAACCGCCTGCGTTCTTCCCATCTCATTGATCGCTTCCGATGAGCTGAACCAACGGCTCAAGCGGATCTTCGATTCGCCGGCATTTGCCGTCAAATCCTTCGGCCAGGCGCGATGGATTCGAGATGGCGCGGCCTTCACGATGGTGGAAGACTCACCGTCCACCACCGGTGCGAGCGACATCGTCGAATACGACACGCGCACCGGCAAGCGCACCATCCTGGTACCGGCCTCCCAACTGAAGCCGCCCGGCGCGCAAAAGGCCATGAGGATCGAAGACTACACGTGGGACAAAGATCTCAACCGGGTCCTCATATTTACCGAATCGAAGAAAACCTGGCGCACGAATTCCCGCGGCGACTACTGGCTGCTGGACCGCGCAAAAAACACGCTGAAGAAACTCGGCGGAAACGCGCCGGCCTCGTCGCTGCTGTTCGCGAAGTTCTCACCCGACGGCGCCCGGGTGGCCTATGTACGGGCCAACAACCTCTATGTGGAAGACCTGGCCACCGGCGCGATTCGCGCGCTGACGTCGGATGGGTCCGAGACGCTCGTCAACGGCACCTCCGACTGGGTATACGAAGAAGAGCTCAACCTTCGGGACGGATTCCGCTGGTCTCCGGACGGCCGCGAAATCGCCTTCTGGCAGTTCGATTCCAGCGGCGTGGAACAATTCACCCTCATCAACGACACAGACTCGCTGTATCCGAAAGTTACCCGGATCCCGTACCCGAAAGTCGGCACCAAGAACTCAGCCGTCCGCGTCGGCGTCGTGAGTGTCGAAGGCGGTGAGCCGCGTTGGATGGACATTCCCGGAGATCCTCGCGAGAACTACATCTTCCGCATGGATTGGGTGGGATCAGAAGGCGAACTGGTCATCGGACAGCTCAACCGGAAGCAGAACACGGCCACCGTGTTTCTCGCCAGCGCAAGCACGCGCGCCGCGAAGGTCGTCTATGGAGATTCCGATGACGCGTGGGTGGATGTTCCGGAAGGCACGGGAGCGGGCTTGCGAATCGATGGATTTGACTGGCTCGAAGGAAGCCGCGGCTTCCTGTGGCTCAGCGAGAGCGACGGCTGGCGCCGTCCCTACGTGGTCTCCCTGAACGGCAAGCCGCCGGTTGCGATGACGTCATGGGCGGCGGATGTGATCAATCTGCGAGGCATTGATCCCGGCGGCAAGTGGGCATACTTTGTCGCCTCTCCGGAAAACGCGACGCAGCGGTATCTCTACCGCCTGCCGCTCGACCGCGCCTCCGGCCCCGTCCGCGTGACGCCGGCCGATCAGCCCGGCGCGCACTCTTACCGGATCTCTCCGGACTGTAAGTGGGCCTTTCACACTTACTCGCGGTTCGACCGGCCTCCGGTCACGGAGCTGATCAGCCTGCCGGAACACAAGCGCGTGCGGATGTTGGAAGCGAACGCCACGCTGCAGGCGAATGCGGCCGCATCGCTCAACCCTCCGGTCGAGTTCGTACAGGTGCCGGTAGGCGAGGGCGTGACGCTGGACGGGTGGCTGCTGAAGCCGAGGAGTTTCGACCCGGCAAAGAAGTATCCCATCATCATTCATGTTTACGGCGAGCCTGCGGGCACGACGGTGTTGGATGGGTGGATGGGATCATTGACCCTGTTCCATAGGGCCCTGGCGGACGACGGTTACCTGGTCGCGAGTTTTGACAATCGCGGCACTCCCGCGCCCAAGGGGCGCGCGTGGCGGAAGGCCGTTTACGGAGCGGTGGGAGTGTTGTCCACGAAAGACCAGGCCGAAGCACTGCTTGCGCTAGCCAAGGAACGGCCGTACGTTGATTTAGGCCGCGTCGCGGTATGGGGCTGGAGCGGCGGCGGGACCAATACTCTGAACCTGATGTTTCGCGCGCCGGATCTGTACCGGGTTGGAGTCGCCGTCGCACCGGTGCCGGACCAGAAGCTCTACGACACCATTTACCAGGAGCGCTACATGGGGCTACCCGACGAGAATGCGGAGGGCTACCGCACCGGATCGGCCATCAACTTCGCCGACGGTTTGCGTGGCAAACTGCTCATCGTCCATGGCTCCGGCGACGACAACGTGCATTTCCAGGGAACGGAGAGACTTGTAAACCGTTTGATCGAGTTGGGACGGCCATTCGATCTTATGGTCTACCCGAACCGCACACACAGCATCTCAGAGGGCCAGGGGACCTCGCTACATGTCTATTGTCTGATTGCCCGCTATCTCGAGGAACATCTGCCGGCTGGGGCGCAGTAGCCGCGAAACGTCAAATTCCAAGCCATGTGCTCGCGCTCTCCCAGCCGGCCGGTGGTGCCGGCAGTCTTGTTTTGGGTTCTTCGTACGATTCACTGACGAACGGTACGACGATGACAAAGTCACTCCAAAGCGACAGAAGGAATGCCTGGTCGGCCAGCAGCTTCTCGATTCCATCGTTGAAGATGACCTCGATCCGGGTCGTGTTCTCGCCATCGAATTGGTTGCAGGATGCTGACGGCTGCAATCCCGCGGATGAAAGGACATATCCGGCGCAGGTGACGTCCATGCTCGACGCGGAGGCTGGCGGGATGGTCACCAGCAGCAGCCCAAGGCACGCTGCGGTCAACACGCAAGGCCTCATACGATCCTCCATGAAACCGGATTCGTTCAGGCCCCTGTTATTTAGGGTAACGCAAGGCAGCAAGACGAATTCCAGAAATAGTCCGGCCCATCGGTAGGGAGATTCCGAACTATGTGCAGCCTTTTTTTCTGGTGGCTGGCCGCGGTGGCCATCCGAACAGACTTCGAAGGAGGACAGCTCGCGGCCATCGAGCGGGCGGCTCCCGATCACTATCGCCTTCACATCAAAGGAGAAGTCGACCAGGACGGGCGGAACCGGCAGGCCAGTTGGTATTACTTTTGTATCGACGGAGCGCGCGGGCGTTCATTGAAAATTGACTTGATTGACTTGCCCGGCGAATACAATTACAAGCCAAATCAGGGCGCCATCATCGAAGGAACGCTGCCCTTCATCAGCGAAAACGGCAAGTCATGGCGGGTGCTCGATACCGTGGAGTTCGATAAGCAAGAGCCCAAGTTACAAATCCATATCACACCGAGCAGTGATCGGATCTGGATCGCCCACCAGCCGCCGTATACGACCGAGGACCTGCGCCGTCTGCTCGCGACGCCCGGTCTCGAATGGCGCAGTATTGGTGCGACACCGGGCGGGCGCGATATTCCGCTCATCACTATCGGCAAGGGTCCCAAGGTGGTCTGGCTGCTGTTCCGGCAGCACGCCTGGGAAAGCGGCAGCTCGTGGGCCGGCGAAGGCGCGGTCCGTTTCCTGCTTTCCGATGCGGCCCGGCCGCTGCGCGAGGCCGTCACCTTCAAGATCCTTGCCATGTGCGATCCCGATGGCGTGGCCCGGGGCGGGGTCCGCTTCAATGCCAAGGGCTTCGACCTCAATCGAAACTGGGACACGGCTGATGCTGCCCTCATGCCCGAGATCACCGCGCAGAGGAAGGCGATCCTCGATTGGGTGGACTCGGGCCACCCCATCGACCTGCTCGTCACTCTGCACAACGACGAGCAGCCCGAGTACCTGGAAGGCCCACCGGCAAAGGAGCTCGAGCCACTCCTGCGGCGCTTTGAGGCGGGCCTGGCAAAGTCTCCAGTCTTCGCATCGACCAAGCCCGCGGCGCTCGGCGCGGGCGTGTCGGCCAAGGGAAGAATGACCGTCGTCGAAGGCCTCTATCACGACCGCAAGATCCCGGCGTTCTTGATCGAGCTTCGCATCGTGTCTCATCCGAAGCTGGGCCGCCCGCCGGGTGTCGACGACCGGCTCCGTTTCGGCGCCGACCTGGTCCGCGCGGCTGCCAACGCTGTCAGACAGGAGTAGCATTGTCCCAAAGGGGATGTTGCGGACCTGGGTAATCGGGTTGGTGGCCTCCATGCTGGGGGCTGAGCAGCTACCAGTTCGCGTCTACACCACCGCCGACGGTCTGCCCAGCGACGACATTCATCGGATCGTTCGCGATTCCCGAGGCGAGCTCTGGTTCTGCACGCAGGAGGGTCTGGCGCACTTCGACGGCAACCGGTTCGTCAACTACGGCGTTGATCAAGGCCTGCCGGCCGGCCTTACATTCAACGTCACCGAGACTCGCACGGGAGCCTTTTGGGTGTCTGTGCACTGGGGCTTACTGGAGTTTCTCCCATCAGGACCCCAACGATTCGTGACGCACGCTCTTGGCGACGACGGCAAGCCGAAATCGGTACGCGTTGTTTTGGAGGACCGGTCCGGCACCCTTTGGGTGGGTGCATTCGAAGGGCTGTTTCGGAGCCATTCCGGCAAGTTCGACTCGGTCGATATCGGCATGTCAGACGCTCGCTACGCCGATCAGCATGTGACCAGCTTGTTGGAGGATCCGGATGGAGTTCTGTGGATCGGCGCCCGGAGCGGGCTCTACCGTCGTTTCCCTGACGGCCGTGTGGATCACTATACCCACCAGGACGGCTTGCCGCACGATAACGTCGAAGCCCTGCTTCGGGACCGAACCGGCCGCCTTTGGGTGGCCACCCGGGACGGCATCTGGGTCTGGGAGGGCGGCCGCCGGTATGTCCTGAAGATGCGCGATGGCCTGCCGGGACATTCCGTATACGCTTTGCTGGAGACCACGGACGGTCGGGTCTTTGCCGGCATCCAAGGCGGCGTTGCGGAAATCGGAGGACGGGAAGTCGTCGCCTGGCGCAAGGAAAACGGCCTCCCCAACTGGAACTGCATCACCCTGGCCGAAGATCCGGCCGGCAACCTGTGGGTTGGCACCGGGGCAGGCGCGGCAAAAATTGCTCGCTCGGGCTTCCGCACCTATACGCAAGCCGACGGCTTATCCAGCCCATCCGTAGTGGCCGTCACCGCCAGCCGCCGGGGCGAATTAACCGTGGCGGCACGCAAGGAGAATGAGTTCTATGTGCACAACTTCGACGGCCGCCGTTTCCACCCAATCCGTTTACATTTTCCGCCGTCGGTTAAGGTCGGTTGGGCCGATAACCAGATCCTGTTCCAATCCCGCGACAGCGGTTGGTGGGTGGCGACGGGATCCGGGTTGTGCCGTTTTCCGAATCTGGAACACGTAAAGGATTTTGCCGGTACGGCCCCGGAAGCCGTCTATGGCGCTCGCGACGGATTGGCGGGCGATGGCATTACGGCCATCTTCGAGGACTCCACGGGCACGCTCTGGGTTCAGGCGACTAGCCCCAGCGCTCAGGGAGTGTATCGATTTCCGAAGACCACTGGCCGCTTTGAGCTGATCCCACGCGAGCGTATGGGCGTTCGGGATCACATAGGGGCCCAGGCATTTGTCGAGGACGCCTCCGGCGGTGTCTGGCTCGGCTTTGCCAGTTCCGATTTGGTCCGTTACCGGGATGGCCGATTCCTTCACTTTGGGCGCGACGATGGCCTTCCCCGCGGGCCGTTGGAATCGCTGCTCTGCGACCGCGCGGGACGGCTATGGGTCGCTACGGCGCAGGGCGGACTGGGCCGCATCGACGACCCCTCGGCGGACCACCCTTCCTTCCGCCGCTACTCGACGAAAGAGGGTCTCTCGAGCAATATTGTGTCCGCGCTCGCCGAAGACCGGGAAGGCAGAATCTTTGCCGCAACCGGGCGTGGCATCGATCGGATTGATCCGAAGACCGGCGGAATCCGGCACTACACCGCCGCCGACGGCATTGGCTGTGGCGAGGTGGTGTCGGCTTCCGCCGATGCGAACGGAACGCTCTGGTTCGCCGGCGAAGACGGGCTCTGCCGCCTCGATCCCGAGCCGCGCGAAGCCTCCGCGCCGCCGCTGGCCGCCCGAATCACGTCGGTGCGTGTCCAGGGACGCGCGCGGGGACTGTCGGAGTTTGGCTCCGATCGAGTGGCTTTGGGAGATCTTTCGCCGGACCAGAACCAGCTTGAAATCAGTTTCGCCGCAGCCCATTTCCGCGCCGGCGAGGTAGTGCAATACCGCTACCGGATCGACGGCGACTGGTCGGCGCCGTCCCCTGACCGCGACCTCAGCTTCGCGCGCCTTGCACCGGGAGCATACCGGTTCGAGGTCGAGGCGGTGAGCGCGGATGCTGCGTCCGGCACGGAACCGGCGCAGGTCACCTTCACGGTGCTGGCACCGTTCTACCGACGCGCCTGGTTCGTCGCGCTGCTTTGCAGTGCGCTTGCGGTACTCATTTATGCCGCTCACCTCTATCGCATGCGCCAGGTCCTGGCCGTCGAAAGAATCCGGACCCGGATTGCCTCCGACCTTCACGACGACATCGGCTCCAATCTCTCTCGCATTACCATGCTGAGCGAGTCCGCACGCCGCGCTGTCGAGCGTGGCGGCGAAACCGACCGGGCCCTCGACAAAGTTGCAGGAGTCTCACGCGAAACGCTCCAAGCTATGAATGACATCGTTTGGGCGATCAATCCTTCTCATGACAGGCTCTCCGACCTGGTATCCCGCATGCGCCGCTTCGCGGTAGACCTGCTGGCCGGCGAGGAGATCGAGCTGAACTTCAGTGCTCCGCTGGCCGAGCCCGATACGGGGCTCACCGTCGAACTCCGGCGCCAGGTTTACCTCATTTACAAGGAGACACTTCACAACGTGTTACGCCATTCCGGTGCTGACCGTGTGGACATTCGCGCCGAGGTCGCGCACGGGCGCCTGCGGCTCGAGGTGAAGGATAACGGCCACGGCTTCGACCCCGACAGCGGGAGCAACGGCCACGGTTTGTCCAGCCTCCAATCGCGCGCGGCCTCTCTCGGCGGCAACCTTCGGATTACGACGGGCGCCGCCGGTACGCGGGTTGAACTCGAGGTGCCGTTACGAGGCAGCACTACATCCGCGAGTAGCGCCGCGGCCGGGTCGGCGCGTTAGCCTGGAAGGGCCGGTCATGAACGGAAACCCGACGTTGATCCAGGTCGCCGTCGTCGAAGATGAGAATGAGATCCGTCAGGGGCTCGCTCTGCTGATCCAGGGGACACCGGGCTACCGCTGCTCCGGCGCCTACCGGTCGATGGAAGAAGCTCTGGCGATGCTTGGACCGGAGCCGCCGCAGGTCCTGCTGGCCGACATTGGACTTCCCGGCATGTCCGGTGTGGAAGGCATTCGGCTGCTACGCGAAAAGTTCCCTCGCATGACGGCCCTGGTCCTGACCGTCTACGAGGACGACAAGTGCATTTTCGATGCGCTTTGCGCGGGGGCGAGCGGCTATTTGCTGAAAACTACACCACCTGCCCGGCTGCTGGAAAGCATTCGCGAGTCCGTCGAGGGCGGAGCCCCCATGTCGCCATCCGTTGCCCGCCGCGTGATTGAACTGTTCCGCGATGTCCGTCCTCCCAAG
>Ga0335082_10006943_pt1 | contig 12329 bp, 12 predicted proteins | sample Lox_Sample_41_FD_206718 | JGI IMG/M metagenome (GOLD analysis project Ga0335082, IMG submission 206718) | Soil microbial communities from Loxahatchee National Wildlife Refuge, Florida, United States - Lox_Sample_4.1 | ecosystem: Environmental > Terrestrial > Soil > Wetlands | place: USA...
TGGAGAGGTCAGTCTCGCGGAGGAGGCGGTTGGCTTCGGCGGAAGTGAGCCGCTCATCCCACAGGTGGACGGGCAGTTTGAAGTGCTTGCGCAAGTCTTCGGCGAAGGCTTGGATCTTCTCGGCTTGCGTGCCCTCGACGCCGGACATGCGGAGAGGGAGGCCCACAACTATCTCCTTTACCTGGTAATCACGAATCACGCGATGGAGGCAGGAAAAATCATGTTTCTTGTTCTTGCGATGGAGCGTCTCGAGACCCTGAGCGGTGAGGCCGAGCGGGTCGGAGATAGCTACGCCGATTCGCCGAGCGCCCACGTCAAGGCCAAGGATGCGCTGGTGAGTAAATGTCACCGGAGAATTATAGAGGGCGTCAGGCTTCAGGCGCCGGGGTCAAGATCTGCGTGGTGCCAGGCTGCGCCGGCCGATCGTTTCTTCGAATGACTGAGATTGAGTACTGTTCTAATCCAGACAAGAAATCGTTTGACTCACAAAGGCAACCTTGCAGGTTGACCTCAAACCTGACGCCGGAAGCCGCGTCTTCTAGTGCCGCCTCATCGCCTTCCGGTAGGCTCCGACATTCTTATTGTGCTCTTCCAGGGTATGGGCGAAGCGGTGGTGGCCTTGGGCATCGGCTACGAAATAGTAGAAATCGGTCTGGGCGGGTCGCAGGGCGGCTTCGAGGGAACTGCGTCCGGGATTGCAGATGGGGCCCGGCGGCAATCCTGCGTTTCGGTAAGTATTGTAGGGGGACTTGAATTGCATGTCGGCGTGATGGAGCGATCCCTGGTAGGTTCCGGCGAGAAGTTCCGCATAGATGATGCTGGGGTCTGCATCAAGCGCGATCCGCTTGTTCTGACGGTTGTAATACACGCTGGCGACCTCCGAGCGCTCGGCGGGGACAGCGGTTTCCTTCTCGACGATCGAGGCCATAGTGACGGCCTGTTCGGTTTCACTTTGGGGGGCAACTGACTTTCCAGGTTCGGGGTCCGCTGCGAAGATCGCTTTACCGCTTGGCGCAAGTCCGATCTGACTGGCAACCTGTCGGAATTGTCTGACCATCGCCGCTGCCATGTCGTGCATGGTCATCATCCGGGTGAACTCGTAGGTGTCGGGGAAAAGATAGCCTTCGAGGGAACGCGCACCGGGAGCGATGTCAGAGATCAGGGCAGTATCGGATTGTGCAACCTGCAGAAAATCAGCGGAGGAGCCAAGCCCTGCGTCTTCAATCGCGCGAGCGATATCGAACATCGTGTAGCCCTCGGGGACGACCACCGTATGGAAGTAAACGTCGCCCCGGCGAAGGCGCTTCTGGATATCAATCATGTTGGCCGGCTTGTCGAAAAGATATTCGCCCGCCCTCAGTGCCCGACCATGGTGGTAGTAGTGCCAGAGAATGAAGGCTTCCTGGCTGCGGATCACGCCCGCGTTCTTGAGTTCGGCGGCGATGCGGCGGGTGGAATACCCGGGGCGCAGCATCACGAATGTCTGGCCCGAGGGCTCGACCGGCGTGAGCAGGGCCCAGGTGAGCCATCCCGCAGCGCCGATAATCGCGATCAGTGTGAGCCAGACCAGTTTGCGCACAGTAAAGACAGTGTAGACGAGGCAGGTTCCGTTCGGGTCCTAACGATGGTGATACGGCTTTTGATGGAAGTGTTGGCAGGTCATAAGGTTCCGCACCTTGCTGGGAGGCGGCCAAGGGGAAAACGCGGGTTGCTCCCTTAAGCACTGGGACAGTGGTAAAAGTGAGACACTTTGGTTTTGAACCCTTTGGATTCCGGTATACTCAAATGTTTTGAGAGGTAGATTCGTATCGGCATGAAACGTCTGTCACCCTATTGGGTTTTAATCACAAGTCTGGCAATCCTGCCAACCACAGGTTGCCTATTCCGCACACGTCCCGTTGAGGACCAATATTCGAAGACCCCGCTGAAGGAGTCCACTCAGCAGGGCTTGATCGACAGCATCAAAGAGCAGGCTGAGGCCATTCGTACCCTGAAGGCCACTGTCGATATCGACAGCTCGGCTGGGGGGATAAAGAAGGGGCACGTCACCGACTACAAGGAAATCCGTGGTTATGTGCTAGCGCGCAAGCCGGACTCCCTGCATATGACCGGGCTGATGCCCTTCGTGCGCACGACGGCGTTCGATATGGTCAGCGATGGGCAGGAGTTCAAGCTCTGGATACCTCCAAAGAACAAGTTTGTAGTGGGTGAGAACCGGGTGCCAACGGTAACGGCAGATCAGCCCTTGGAGAACATTCGGCCGCAGAATATCTATGAGGCATTGTTGATCCGGCCTGTGGATCCGAGCAGTGAGATTGCCGTATTGGAAAACGGTTATGAAACGCTGCACGACGGCAAGGGGCATCGCGTGCTGCAGGAAGACTACGAGCTGACGGTGATCAAGAAGTCAGGTGACGGCTGGATTCTGACGCGCAAGATCATCTTCGGGCGAACTGACCTGAGGCCCCACCGGCAATTTATCTATAACGACGAAGGGAAGGTAGTCACCGACGCACGTTATGCCGAGTATAAGGATTTCTCGGGAGTCAGTTTCCCTTCGCGGATCGAGATCTACCGGCCCGAGGAAGAGTACGACATCACGCTGAACATGTTGAAGATGGAAATCAACCTGCCGCTTCGGGATGACCAGTTCGTACTGCAGCAGCCCGCCGGAGCGCAAGTGGTGCATCTGGATCGTCCGCAATCGAGCCTGGCGATGCCGCCCGGACGGCGATAGACATTCAGCATCCATTCAACTTCCCATGATGAACAAACTGGTGGTTTCCAATCTGGCGCACCGGCCGACGCGTTCGCTGATCACCATGAGCGCGATTGCGCTTGAAGTCACCATGATCCTGATGGTGGTCGCGGTGTTCTACGGCTACCTGACGGGATCGAAGGAGAGCCAGGTTGGAGTCGGTGCGGACTTGATGGTGATGCCACCGGGATCCTCAGGTCTGATCGCCATGTCAGGGGCCCCGATTTCCGTGAAGCTGGGCAATGTGCTTCGGAAAGTTCCGCATGTGAACGTGGCGGCGCCAGTCTACTGGGCGTTCAGCCAGAAGCCGCTGGAAATCGTCTACGGCGTCGATCTCGCTACCTACGATCAGCTTCCTCCCAGATTTGAGTACTTGTCGGGCGGGCCTTTCACCGGGCCGCACGATGTCATCGTCGACGACTACTATGCGGGGATGAATCACAAGAAAGTCGGCGACACCATCGAGGTTCTGAACAACTCCTTCCGCATTTGCGGAATCGTCCCCCACGGAAAAGGGGGGCGCAAATTCCTGACGTTGGAAACAATGCAGGACCTCCGCGGTGAAACCGGTCACGTTTCCGCGTTCTACGTGAAACTCGACAATCCCGCCAACATCGACGCCGTGGAACAATCCATCAAGACGACTCCGGGTATGGAGCAGTATGCGGTGCGTTCGATGTCGGAGTACTTGTCGATGATGACGCCAGACAACCTGCCCGGATTCAACGTTGCCATCGAGATCGTGATTGGAATTGCCGTGGTGGTCGGATTCCTGGTGATCTTCCAATCGATGTACACCGCTGTCATGGAGCGGACGCGCGAGATCGGGATTCTGAAATCGCTGGGGGCGTCGAAACTCTACATCGTCAATGTCGTGGTGCGGGAGACGATCTTGCTTGCGATTGTGGGGATCATTGGAGGAATCGTCATCAGCCTGGTGACGCGCCGCGTAATTATGTTTGAGCGTCCGGTGCAGCGGCTGTACTGGAGCTACGTTTGGGTGCTGCGGGCGACGATTATCGCCATCGTGGGTGCGCTGGCGGGGGCTTTATATCCTGCGTTCAAGGCCGCGCAGAAGGATCCAATCGACGCCCTGGCGTACGAATGAAAGCTGGGGCTAAAGCCCCTCTTCCTGTTCGCCCTCAACACGGCCTTTGAAGGGCCGCTCTTCCACGGTGATCCCACCTCGATTTCTCAAGCAGACAGTCGCGGCTATTCTTCCGATTCCAATCCTGCGCGCTTGAGCATTCTTCTCAGTCCTCTGTCTCCGGCGGCGCCATGCTGTTCTCCTGCAATCTTACCTTCGCGATCGACGACTACATAGATGGGATAGACCTGCGCGTTGTACATCGCAGCTAGATTCGTGTCCTTCGTCAGCACGATCGGAACTGAACGTGGATGGTCGATCAGATACTTTTTCACCTTCTGATCGGGTTCCAGGACATCGACGGCAAGGACGATCAGGTCCTTGCTCTTAAATTCCTTCGCGATGTCATCGACGAGATCGGCCTCTTCTTCGCAGTACTTGCACCAGGTCGTCCAGAACTCGAAGAGCACAACCTTGCCTTTAATGGACTCGTTGTTGAATTGCTCTCCGGTCATGGTTTTGGCGCGGAAGCGTGGCGCGGGCTGACCGGTTTCGTCGCGAGACTGAGCGAGGGCCAATCCGACCAGGAGAATGGCAAACAAGGATGCAGCGATGAAGCAGCGCGTGCTCATGGCGTGCACTATACCTCACAAAGTAATCGATGGAACACTCAACGTTTCTTCTTTGTGGTCGCCTTGGCTTTTAGGGTTTTGGCGTATTCGTAACTGAGTTTCAGATACTTCTGAAGTTCTCTGGTATTGGCGAGGAGGTTGTCAGGAACAGCAACATACTCTTTCATGACCGTTCCGTAGGCTTCGAACAACGCGGTTTTGTACTTCTTCAGGAACTTGTCGCGTTCAATTTCTGAGAGGCGAATCGCCAGCCTCGATTGATGCAGGAGAGTGAACATGTTCCCGTTGAGAGAGGTGTAGGGATTCGCGTCGCCCTTACGCTCGATCTCCGGGATCGTGGCGATGAGTTTGTCGTAGAGGGCCTCTTGTTCGTTGGGAGCAGTCTTTTTTGGAGTGGACATGCTCGTTACCTCGGCGCGGGGTTCTTTCGCCCCGTTCGGAGCTATTCTTCGCGGGGGGTTGGTCTCCCCACAGCTGCGCTGCGGGCTGCATTCTACCGCCGCTTCGGGGCTTTGACTAACGCTTTGCTGAGGAGCCCATTGCATACCCTTGGGCCCTCATCAGTTCCGGCGTAACAATGGGGTCAGTCCTGGTGTCAAGATTCCTGGTGACAAAATCTCGTTTCGTGCGTCAGTTCGGCAAGTAGGGTCCCGGTTCCATTCCGCAAAGGGGGTTCCATGAAATCATTCGCGCGGTGGTTCACGATGGGTGCGGTGCTGGGGTGCTGTGCGCTGGCGATCGCCGGTTCCAATGAAACCAGGGAAGAGAAACTGCCTGTGGACGGGCAGACTCTGCAGACCGATCTGACGAGCATCAGGGCAGTTCGGCTTCATCTGCAATATGGAGATTTCCGCATCGTCGGCGGCAGCGAGTCGGACGAAATCACCATCCGGGCGGAAGGCAAGAACGCTGCGCGAGCCAAGAACATGAGAGTGAAGATCCGCCGCACGGGCAATGCCCTGGACGTGACCTTCCTGCATGTGCCGAAGAACGAGGTGCAGGTCACCATCGCGATCCCGCGGGAGACGAGCCTTTATGCGCGGATGCGAGCCGGCGATCTCGCGGTGGATGGGGTTACGGGGGACAAGGACCTGGAACTGGTCGCGGGAGACCTGTCCATTCAGGTGCCCGAGGCCGCGGACTATGGCCCGGTGGATCTGTCCGTGAGGTTTGGAGATGTCAGCGGGAGCCAATTTGGCAACCCCAAGGGAGTAGTTGGGAATTCGGTGAAGCGAGACGGAAATGGGAAATATCGGCTTCACGCCCACGTGTTTGCCGGGGATCTGACACTGAAACCGGAAGCCAGCCCGATGCCATCCCCGCAGATCGAGATCTTCTAAAGTCGACCGGTAAAGGCTACCAGCGATAGAAGTTCCAACTTCCCGCAGCATCGTGTCGGGACGCTATCCTGAAGTAACATAGCGTTGACAAGCCTTTGCAGCATAAGCTATCGTAAAGGCTTTGGTAGTAGTGTGGTTGCCCGCCTGATGGTCCTGGCGTCCTCGCCGGGGAATCAACGAGCGGTTTTCTTTCGCAGCCTTTTTCAAATCTGGGAGAGTTCCGATGTCAACGTATTTCCCCAAAGAGGGGGAAATTGTGCGTAAGTGGTACGTCGTGGATGCGAACGGGCAGACGCTCGGGCGCCTGGCTTCGCAGGTGGCGCGCATCCTTATGGGCAAAGAAAATCCGCGATACACGCCGTTTATCGATGCGGGCGATCACGTGATCGTGATCAACGCGGAGAAGATCCGGACGACTGGCGTGAAGGCGGAGAGCAAGGTGTATCAGCACTACACGGGATATCCGGGTGGGCTGCGCACCGAGTCCTACAAGAAGCGGATTGTGACCAAGCCGGAAGCGATTATTGAAGCGGCCGTGAAGCGCATGCTGCCCAAGAACAAGTTGGCGGCGCACATGCTGTCGAAGCTGAATGTGTACAAGGGCGACAAGCATCCGCACCAGGCGCAGAAACCGCAGGATTACAAGCTGGAAGTGCGGGAGTATAAGCCGCGCAAAGTCGCGGTGTCCTGACAACTGTATCGCTGGGTTCAACTGTCGTAAGGTCCTCCGCGTCGGCTTGGCAGCCGCTCAGGATGACATCGAGTTTGAGTTGTGACTATTTCTAAGGCGCTGCTTCTGGTTTAGCTAGAAGCTAGCAGCCAGGAGCTAATAGCTAAAAATGGCAGAGTTGGTTCAATACTACGGAACGGGACGCCGCAAGTCGGCGATTGCCCGTGTGTATTTGCGTCCGGGCAGCGGCGATTTCAGGGTCAACGGGCGCGCGTTTGAAGAGTATTTCGTGACTCCGGCGCAGCGGTCGGCGGCAAAGTCGCCTCTCGTTTCGGCGGACGCGGCGGCTACGTTCAACGTTGTCGCCAGCGTGCTGGGTGGCGGTGTTCGCGGACAGGCCGACGCAGTGAAGCTCGGCATCGCGCGTGCCCTGATGCAGTTCAATGCCGAACTGCGCAAGAAGCTGAAGGGCGAAGGCATGATCAGCCGCGACTCGCGCGGCAAAGAGCGCAAGAAGTACGGCCAGAAGGGCGCGAGAAAACGGTTCCAGTTCTCGAAACGCTAACTGCGTACTCAGTACCCATTTGCCAGTTGCCAGTGAAATCCACTGGGTACTGGAACTGGGTACTGACAACTGATTTTCGGTGTTCAATTCTTCCGTGCCTCGCGGCGCGGGGACGGAATGGCAATCCCGAGCGGCACCTGAAGCGCGAAGGATGCAGACCAATAAAGGAGAAACGTGGCTACCATCACAATGAAGGAGTTGCTCGAAGCGGGTGTTCACTTCGGGCATCAGACAAAGCGCTGGAATCCCAAGATGAAGGAATACATCTTCGGAGAGCGCAACGGGATCTACATCATCGATTTGCAGAAGACGCTCAAGATGTTCAAAGAGGCGTCGAAGTTTGTGCAGGATCTAGCGACCGACGGCAAGATTGTGCTGTTCGTGGGAACCAAACGCCAGGCGCAGGATGCCATCGCTGAAGAGGCGCAGAAGTGCGGCGGATTCTATATTAACCAGCGCTGGCTGGGCGGACTGCTCACCAACTGGGTCACCGTGCAGAAATCGGTGAAGCGGCTGAAGGAGCTCGACGAGATGGCCACGGATGGCCGCTACGAGCTGCTGCCGAAGAAGGAAGTCATTAAGCTCGAGCGCGAGCGCAAGCATCTGCAGGCCAACCTGGCCGGCATCAAGAATATGAACCGTTTGCCCGACGCGATCTTCGTGATCGACTCGAACAAAGAGCAGATTGCAGTGCGCGAGGCGCGCAAGCTGGGCATTCCGGTGGTCGCCGTCGTCGATACGAACTGCGATCCGACCGAAGTGGATTACGTGATCCCGGGCAACGACGACGCCCTGCGCGCGATCCGGCTGTTCACGTCGAAGATCTCCGAATCGATTGCGGAAGGCGCGCAGTTGATGACCGACAAGCAGGTGGCAGACATGCAGGCTGCTTCGGATGCGGCGCAGGCTGCCGCAGATGCTCCGGCTGAGTACGTTGCGGAAGCCGGCACCGTGGATGCGTCGGAAGACATCAGCATGGAAGAAGTGTTGGGTCCCGGGACACACAAGAAGCCGGTGGCCAACGAGGACGCCGACCTGCCGAAGGTGGAAAGCCAGACGGTTTAACAGCACCGAGTTGCGAGTAGCGGGTACCGAGAAAAACCGGGCTTTTGGATTCAGACCCGCGCGGGTCTTGCGAGAGAGCTCCCCGGCGCGGGTCTAATTGTCTAGGTTTCAGGACTTCAGGGTTTCACAGTGGAGTCTTGACGTCTGAACCTTGAAACTTTGAAACATTGAAACCTGAGGTTTTTATGAGCACTACTATGGCGAATATTTCAGCGGCACAAGTGAAGGAACTCCGCGAGAAGACCGGGGCTCCGATGATGGATTGCAAGCAGGCGTTGACCGAAGCCAAGGGAGACATGGAGCAGGCGGTTATCGTTCTGCGAAAGAGAGGTGTCTCGGTTGCGGCCAAGAAGGCGACGCGCGTGACGAGCGAGGGGCTGGTGGGGAACTACATCCACGCCGGTGGCAAGATTGGTGTGCTCGTCGAGGTCAACTGCGAGAGCGACTTCGTGGCGCGCACCGATGACTTCAAGGAGTTGCTGCACGACATCTCGATGCACATTGCGGCCAGTGATCCGAAGTACGTGCGGAAGGAAGACGTTACAGCGGCCGACTTCGCGCGCGAGAAAGATATCGCCATGGCGCAGGCGATTGCATCCGGCAAGCCGCAGCATATTGCCGAGAAGATGGTGAACGGCAAGATGGAAAAGTTCTACGAGGAAGTCTGCCTGCTCGAGCAGCCCTTCATCAAGGATCAGACCATCTCGATCGGACAGCTGATCGCTTCGAAGATCGGCAAACTTGGCGAGAACATCGCTGTGCGGCGTTTTGCACGCTTCAAGGTGGGTGACGCGGGCGAGACCATCGCGATCACCAAGCCTACAGAGCCAAAGGCCGAGTAGTTCGAAGGCGCCCTTCGGGGCGCCTTTTTTGTTGGCGTCGGCCTGCGGGCTTTCCCGCTTGCAATAGGTGGGACTCAGGTACTGCTGTTATTCTTTGGATGCGCGGGCAGAGCCCTCGCGACAGCCGGCGAGGACGCCGGCGCTAACGGTCGAATCCATGACAAATCCTGCCCCTGTCTTCAAGCGCATTCTTCTCAAACTCTCCGGCGAGGCCTTGGCGGCAGACCAGGGCTTTGGCGTGCAGACCAAGCGCATTCATGAGATTGCTTCTGAAATCGGTGACGTACAAAAGCTCGGCGTGCAGATCGCGATCGTCGTTGGCGGCGGGAATTTTTTCCGGGGCGTGGCGCAACAGGCCAAGGACATGGACCGTGTTTCCGCCGATCACATGGGAATGCTGGCAACTGTGATCAATGCGCTCGCGTTGCAGGACGCGCTCGAAAAGCAGGGCGTGTACACGCGCGTGCAATCGGCGATCGAAATGAATCAGGTGGCGGAGCCGTTTATCCGGCGGCGCGCAATTCGACACCTGGAGAAAGGCCGCGTGGTGATTTTTGCCGGCGGCACCGGCAATCCCTACTTCTCGACCGATACCGCGGCGTCGCTCCGCGCCATGGAAATCAAAGCGGACGCGATCCTGAAAGCCACCAAGGTCGACGGCATCTACGACGCCGATCCCATGAAGGTCGACGGCGCGAGAAAGTTTAACCACATCACGTACATGGATGTTCTGAAATTAGGGCTGAAAGTGATGGATTCCACGGCCATCTCATTGTGCAAGGACAACAACTTGCCGATTGTCGTGTTCAGTCTGAATCATCACGGGAACATCCGGAGAGTGGTGCTGGGCGAGAAAATCGGATCGATGGTGAGCGCTGAGAAGCAATAGCCACGAGGGACACTAAGGCACACGAAGGGAGATCGAATTCCATCGTGCTCCTTCGTGTCCTTTGTGGTTTGCGTTTTTGCGGGTTTATAATTCGACGTTTTGATTGGGAGGAACAGTCTCATGGCCGTAATGGCTTCAATTCCTGGCCTCAAAGATACCTACGCACAACTGAAGACGCGCATGGATAAGGCTGTCGAAGATTTCCGCAAAGCGATGGCCGCGACGCGCACTGGACGCGCGTCCGTACACATGCTCGACGGCGTGACCGTGGATGCCTATGGTGCGCAGATGCCGTTGAACCAGGTGGCGCAGGTACATGCTCCGGAGGCGCAGTTGATCACGGTGCAGCCGTTTGATCCGTCACAGCTGGGCGCGATTGAAAAGTCGATCCGAGCAGGCGACTTGGGACTCAATCCCATGAATGACGGAAAGATGATTCGCGTGCCGGTGCCTCCGCTGACGCAAGAACGGCGGCAGGACATGGTGAAGCATTTGCATCGGGTCCTCGAGGAGCATCGCACGGCGGTGCGCAACATCCGCCGCGACGGAAATGACGCCATCAAGAAGGCGATGAAGGACAAGAAGATCACCGAAGATGACGAAAAGCGCTCGCTGGACGAGATCCAAAAGCTTACCGACGGCGAGATTAAGAAGATGGAAGAGATGAGCAAGGCGAAAGAGAAGGAAGTGCTGGAGTTGAAGTAGGCTCTGAGGCAGGTTTCAAAGTTTCAGAGTTTCAGAGTTTCAAGGTTTCAAAGACCGGGATCTAGCAGCTTTGAACATCGCATCCATCATAAGTGTCGTCTTCCCCCTATAATTGAACCTCATGAAAAGCGTCGTACATGCCGCGTGTCCGCACGACTGTCCCGACGCATGCGGGGTTCTGATCACCGTGCAGGATGGGAAGGCCACGAAGATTCAGGGGGACGCGGAGCACCCGGTGACGCGTGGCTTCTTGTGCGCCAAGGTCGCAAAGTATCTCGATCGGGTGTATTCGCCGGACCGGGTGTTGTATCCGATGCGAAGAGTGGGGCCGAAAGGTCCGACGCGTACCGGCAGCCAAGATTCGCACTTCTCGCGCAAGCAGCGTGCGAGAAATGGGGCACCCTCTGAACCATCAGGCGTGTGGGAGCGCATCTCGTGGGATGAGGCCCTCGACGCAGTCACCTCACGCATTCGCGCCATCTCTTCGGAGTTCGGCAGCGAGGCGATTCTCCCTTACTCCTATGGCGGAACGCTCGGTGCGCTGAACGGCGGATCGATGGACCGGCGGTTCTTTCACCGGCTGGGCGCTTCTCAGTTGGATCGCACGATCTGCTCGGCCGCGGGCGAAGCCGGGCTGAAGTCTGTGCTGGGAGTGAAGCTTGGCACGGAGCCTGAGCAGTTCCGGCATTCGAAGTACATCATCGCGTGGGCGTCGAACATACACGGGAACAACGTGCACTTGTGGCCGTTCATCACTGAGGCACGGCGGAATGGCGCCAAGCTGGTGGTGATCGATCCATATCGCACGCGGACCGCAGAATGCGCCGACTGGTACTTGCCGATCAATCCCGGAACGGATGCCGCCCTCGCTCTCGCCATGATGCACGTTATCATCGGCGAGAACCTGCACGACGCGGACTACATCGCAAACTACACAATCGGATTCGAGCAACTGCGCGAGAAGGTGAAGCCTTATACGCCTGAGCGAGTGGAGCAATGGACCGGGATCGCCGCAGACGACATCCGCAGGCTGGCGCGTGAATATGCGACGGTGCGGCCTTCGGTGATCCGGTTGAACTATGGCGTGCAGCGCTCCGAAGGCGGTGGCATGGCGACGCGCGCCGTTGTCATGTTGCCTTGCATCACCGGCTCGTGGAAGGAAGTAGGTGGCGGGCTGCAGATGTCAGTAAGCGGTGCCGCCGATTTCAATTCGAACGGGTTGAAGCGTCCTGACCTGATGGATAGTGCGTTAGGCCGCGAAGCACGCACCATCAACATGGTGGAACTCGGCAACGTGCTGAACTCGGTGAACGACCCTCCGGTAAAGGCACTATTCGTTTACAACTCGAATCCTGCGGCGGTGTGCCCGAACCATCAGGAGGTAATTCGGGGCTTGATGCGGCCGGATTTGTTCACGGTCGTCCACGAACAGTTCTTCACCGATACCACCGACTACGCTGACATCGTGCTTCCCGCGACGACGTTCTTCGAGCACAAAGATTTGCAGAAGGCATACGGGCATTACTACATGCAGGTCTCAAATCAGGCGATTGAGCCGTTGGGCGAGTGCCTGTCAAATGTGGAATTGTTCCGCGCACTGGCCCAGAGAATGGGATTTGCGGAAGGCTGCTTCCGCGAGAGCGTCGATGAGATGATCGATCTTGCGCTCGAATCGAAGGATCCTTGGATGCAGGGAATGAGCCGCGCGCGGTTAGAGCAGGGATTTGCGCGCATGAATTTCTCGGCTCCCGGAACCTCTCATTCCTACGGCAGCAG
>Ga0335082_10006944_pt1 | contig 12329 bp, 11 predicted proteins | sample Lox_Sample_41_FD_206718 | JGI IMG/M metagenome (GOLD analysis project Ga0335082, IMG submission 206718) | Soil microbial communities from Loxahatchee National Wildlife Refuge, Florida, United States - Lox_Sample_4.1 | ecosystem: Environmental > Terrestrial > Soil > Wetlands | place: USA...
CAGCCGATGTCGCCGTGGATGTACTCGGCGTCGAGCCCGAGGGCGTCGAGCACGATCCGCGCGGCTTCCATCACGTCGTTGCCGATGCCGTCCCCGGGCAACCAGGCGATTGTGTACTTTGCCATCTCGAGTCTCCTTTTTCCGGTCAATCTCCCCGCACCGGCTCACGGGTCCGGCGCGGCGCTCCCATCACTCGGCAGGAAGCTCGCGCGGCGCGGGCCCGTCATACCCGGCCGCGCCCTGGTCGATCCGCCGCATCGGCTTCTCCCGCACTCGCTCCTCGATCGCCTGCGCCATCCACCCCGCGGTGCGCGCGAGGATGAAGAACCCGTTCGCGAGGTCGGGATGGAAGCCGAGATCGGCCAGCACCGCCGCGATCGCGCCGTCCACGTTGAGGGGCAGCGCCTTGCCGCCCGCGACGAGCTCGGCGACGATCGCCTCGGCCACGGCCACGTGGGTCCCGGCCGCGCGTGCACCCTTCGCGAGCGTGAGCAGCCGGCGCGAGCGCGGGTCGTCGGTGTGGACGCGGTGCCCGAGGCCGGGGAGCCTGCGGCCCGCAGCCTTCTCCTCCGCCATCACCGCCCTCGCGGCGACCGCCGGGCTCTCGCCTCCAGCGACCCTCGCCGCGCCGCGCGCGAGGAGGTGCATGCAGTCCTCGACCGCGCCGCCGTGGTGCCTGTTCACCGCGAGGGACCCGGACGCGATGCACGCGTTGAGGGCGGCGCCGGTCGATGCGGCGTTGCGCACCGCGAGCGTCGACGGAGGCGTGACGCCGTGGTCGATCGACGCCACCAACATCGCCTCCATGAGGCCGCCGACCGCCGCGCCGGGCAGCTCGCCGCGCAGGATCAAGTACACCGCCTCGCCGAACGAGATCCGCCCCATGAGCTCGTCGAGGCGGAAGCCCCGCACCCGGATCTCGTTGGGCTTGATCGAGGTGATCGCCGTCGACCACTGGTTGTCCGCCATCGTCACCCCTCCAGCACCTTGGCAACGGCCGCGGGCAGGGCGTCGAACGCGTCGACCACCGTCGCTCCCGCCGCGCGCAACGCCGCCACCTTGCCCTCGTGCGTTCCGCGCCCGCCCTCCACGATCGCGCCGGCGTGCGAGAACCGCACGCCCTTGGTCGCTGCCCGGCCGCCGATGAACGCGACGACCGGCTTCGTCACCTCGCCGCTCGCCATCATCTCCGCGACGCGCTCCTCCTGCGACCCGCCGATCTCGCCGAAGATCGCGATGCACGTCGTCTCTGGGTCGTCCTGGAAGCGGCGCACCACGGCCGGCAGCGGCATGCCGATGATCCCGTCGCCGCCGACGTGCACGAGCGTCGTCAGCCCGATCCCGGCGCGGCAGAGGTAGTAGCCCGTGGACGACGTCATCCCGCCGGAGCGCGAGGCGACGCCGACCCCACCCGACGTGAACCACGAGCGGGCCGACTCGGCGCGCCCGCCGATCATGCCGAGGACACCCTTCCCGACCGACAGGACTCCGAGCGTGTTGGGGCCGAGAAAGTCGACGCCGTTGTGCTCGGCGGCGCGGGCGATCTCCATCACGTCCCACACCGGGACCCGGTCGCCGACCAGGACCGTCAGCTTGACGCCGGCCGCGATCGACTCGAGCGCCGCGTCCTTGACCAGCGGCGCGGGCACGAAGATCACGGAGGCGTCGATCCCGCCGGTCGCCTCGACCGCCTCGAGGACCGTGTCGTACACCGTAGTGCCGTCCACCGTCTCGCCGCCCCGCCCCGGCGTGCACCCTGCGACCACCCTGGTTCCGTAGTCGCGCATCAGCCTCGCGCGGGCGCGCCCCTCGCGTCCGGTGATCCCCTGCACCAAGACGCGCGTGCTCTCGTTCACGAGGATGGCCATCGCCTACTCCATCCCCCGGCCCGCGCGGTACCCGTCGAGCCCGGGCACCGGCAGGGCGATGTGGCCGCCGCCGGCGCCGAGGGCGCGGCAGTCGACCTCGCACGCGAGGCACTCCGTGCACCGTCCCCGCGCCGCCTCCTCGAGCGTCACCTTGAGGACCGGGAGTCCGTGCTCCGAGGTCTTCAGGATCTGCGGCACGCACGCCGTCACGCACGCCTTGCTCTCGCAGCGGGCGCACACGGCATGGTCGTAGGTGATCTCTCCGGTCGGCGTCTTGAAGGTGTACGGCCGCTCGGCGAGCGTTGGCCGGCGGGCCGGGGCGCGGTGCGGCGGCGGAGCGAACGAGGCCACCAGCGTATCGAGACGCTCGGCGCAGACATCGACCGGCGTGTCCTTGCCGTAGCACTCGACCGGGACGCCGAGCCCTCTCGTGTAGCCGGCAAGGATCTCGATCGCCTTCTCCTCGCCGTTGCCGCCCAGGCGAACCACCGCCGGGACCGCGAGCGGCTCCTCGAGGAACGCCTTCACGAGGCCGCGCGCCGAGTGGAATTGCTCCTGCGACGCGACGCCCGACCCGGTGCCGAAGTACCCGTCGACGCCCGGCTGCGACAGCAGGATTCGAGCGGCCCGGTACACTTTCGAGGCCGGCGGGTTGCCCGACGTGTCGCAGAAGTTCGCCACGGAGAACGAATGGCGCTGGAGCGCGTCCATCCCCATCATCGAGCCGCCGCCTCCGGCGCCGTGGAACGCGACCACGCGCTGGCCGCGATCGAACCCCTCGCGCATCTGAAGGAAGTAGAACGTGCCGCGATAGTCGTCCTTCTCGACGTTCCAGGCGATGCGCTCGAGCGGGGTCGGCGGGTGGCCGAGCTCCCGCGCCACCTCGATGCCGAGCTCGGGATGGCGGAAGACGGCCGCGTCGTCGAGCGTGATCCGGCAGTCGAGAGCCACCACCTTGCCGTCGGCGGTGAGCACGAGCGGGTTGATCTCCGCCGAGCGCGCCTCGATCTTCCGTGCGACCGCCGCCAGCCGGACCGCCGCGTCGGCGAGCTTGGACTGCTCCTCGCCGCGCACGCCCACGCGCCGCCACAGCTCGCGCGCCGCGTGGAGGGGCAGACCCTCGACGACGTCGAGCGCGAGCTCGGCGACCGCCTCTGGGTGCTCGCGCGCGGTCTCCTCGATCCCCGATCCGCCGCGCGCCGACACCAGCACGACGGGGCAGCGCCGCCGGTCGTCCAGGATCACGCCCACGTATCGTTCACTCGCGACCGCGGCACGCTCCTCGACGAGAACGTCGACGATCGGAAAGCCGCCCGCGTCGGTGGACAGGATCGCCGCCGCCGCCTCGCCGGCCGCGGCGGCCGTGTCGGCGAAGCGGACGAGACCCTGCGCCGCTCGGCTGGTCGTCCAGGCCTGGGCCTTGACGACCACAGGGCCGCCGATCTTCGAGGCGATCTCGACGGCACCGTCCGGCGATTGGGCCAGCGATCCGCGCGGGACTGCGACGCCGGCACCGGAGAGAACCTGTTTGCCTTTGAACTCTGCGAGACGGGCCACGCGAGATCTCCGCCCGAGGTCGGGCGCCCGGCAACCTACGCGAACCCCTCTGGGGTGTCAAGGGGCGCTGAGACTCGACAAGAGGTGTCGCAACGCCGTGCGGCGAGCGGGGTATGATTGCGGAACGCGCGGGAGGGTGTATGGTCCACGTCTCGTCCGTTCCCGGTTCCTGCTACTTCTACTATCCGCACCTCGTGTGCGTCGTCGGCGTGCGCGACGAGGGGAAGGGCACGACGAACTTCGCGCCGGTGGCGTGGACCACGCCGCTGTCCTCCGACCCGCCGCTGTTCGGCGTCTGTCTCTCCCCCAAGACTTACAGTCACCAGCTCGTGCTGAAGACGGGGGAGTTCACGGTCAACTTCCTCACGGAGAAGCATGCGGCGCTCGCGGATCAGCTGGGCCGCCTTTCCGGCCGCGAAATCGACAAGGTGAAGGCGCTCTCGCTCGCCACCGAGCCGGGCGAGGCGCTCTCGACGCCGTTCCTCGCGGACGCATACGTCGTCGCCGAGTGCGGCCTCGTCGAGCGCCACCACCTCGGGGACCAGACGCTCCTGGTCGGCGAGGTCCAGCGGATCCACACGTTCCCCGACGTGTTCGACGCCGACGGCGTCCTTCGGATCGGCAACCTCGGACCGCTCCTCTACCTCGGGAGCAATCGGTATGCCACGACGACGAAGGCGCCGCTCCGCACGGGCGGCGAAGGCGGGACGTCCGACTGACGCGGCGGCACCGGGGAGAACCCGGCGCCGCCACGTTCGAGCCGTCGCTCCCGTCCGATTACCCGACAGGCTTCGCCGGCGACGAGCCGCCGAGTGCGGCCGTGCCCAGCATTCCGCCCAGCCCCATCGTCTCGACCGCCGACGACGGCACGATCACCATGCTTCCCTTCTCCTTGATCGCCTCGTAGAGCATGTTCATCGCCCGGAGGTGCATCGCGGTGGGGTTCTCCCGGTACAGTTCGGAGGCCTTGGCGAACAGGGCGGCGATCTCGGTCTCGGCGGTGCCGAGGATGATCCGCGCCTGGCGCTCGCGCTCCGCCTGCGCTCGGCGCGACATCGCGTCCTCGAGCTCTGACGGGATCCGCACGTCGCGGATCTCGACCGACTGGACCGTGATCCCCCACGGGTTCGTCTTCTCGTCGAGGATCTTCGCCAACTCCTGGCCCAGCTTCTCGCGCTCCGTGATCATCTCCGCCAGGTCGTGACGCCCGATCGCTTCGCGGAGCGCAGTCTGCGACGAGAGGAAGATCGCGCTGAAGTACGACTGCACCTCGAGGACGGCTTTCTGCGCATCCCACACCAGCCAGAACACGATGGCGTCGACGTTGACCGGCACCGTGTCCCGGGTCAGCGCCGACTCCGCGGTCACGTCCGTGGCCCTGACGCGCTGGTCGACCAGGTGCGAGATCACGTCCACGACCGGGATGATCCAGAACACTCCCGGCCCGCGCAGGCCGCGGAACCTGCCGAAGCGCAGCACCACGGCCTTCTCCCACTGGTCGACCACCTTGATGGAGAACATCATGAACAGGCCGACCACGAGGTCACCGAGGATCACGAACGGGACCAGGTTCTCCCGGCGCATTCCCTCGGCGACCACGATCGCCGCGACGATTCCGGCGACCCACACGATCGCCGCGACCGTCGCGGAAAGGCTGTTGACGTAGCGCCGCGCGTCGGACGCGCGGGGCGCCGGCGGCGCCCCCCCGAGCTGCGGTGCGGTCTTCTCCTGGTCCTGCTGCTCACGCTTCCTTCCGATCGGGATCGTGATGCCAGTGAACATGTCCTCCTCCTAGGATCGCGGCCGGAGGTACGGCCGCGCCTTTGCCAGGAACCACAGGTAGAGGGCGACGAGCACGCCCGCGAACGCCGCGAAACCCGGGGCCGGGACCGCTCGCGCACCCTCGACGATGAAGCCGGCCGCCAGCACGACACAGGCGGCGAGCTTGAGCACGGCGCTCATCGGGGATCCTCCTTCAACCGCGACGCGAACTCCGCGATGACCTCCTCCGGCGGCAGGCCGGCGCGGGCGGCCCGCGCCAGGAACTCGTCCACGAGCTGGACCACCAGCCGGCGGCGCTCGACCGCGTCGCGCTCGACCCGGACGCTCGCAACGTACGTCCCGGATCCCTGCTGGGTGTTGAGGACGCCGCGGATCTCGAGCTCCTTGTAGGCCTTCGCCACCGTGTTCAGGTTGACCTGGAGATCGACGGCGAGTCCCCGGACGGTCGGGAGCTGGTCGCCCGGCGCGAGGGCCCCCGTGGCCACCGCCGCGAGGACCTGGTCGATGACCTGGCGGTAGAACGGAACCCCCGAAGCGGGGTCGAGGCGGAAGTCGATGGTCATTCGGGTCAACCTTTGTAATAGTTCACCATGACATTGATACGATACGGCCGGCCCGGAGGTTTGTCAACCCCCCCTCGCAACACTCGGGGAAGAGCTCCCGCGCCTGGCCCAGCCGGTCGGGTGAGGTACGCTTGCCGCGGTTTTGGGGTGCGGACATGTACCCCAGGGGGACCCTGAATGGAGGAACGCTCCGCTCGCCCGTCGCGCCCGCTCGTCGCGCTCGCCCTCGTCGCCGCTTCGTGGGCAGGGTGGCTCGTCCTCGACCTCATCCTCATGGCCGCGGTCCCCGCCGCCGCGGCGCACGAGGTGCACCTCCCCCCGGTGATGCGGATCTCCATGGTGCTGACCGAGGCGCTCGCGCTCCTCGGCCCGGCCGCCGTGCTCGGCCTCGTCCTCGCGGCCGGGCACGCGCGCGGCGCCCGACGCCCCGGTCTCGCCGTCCCCCGCGCGGCGGCGCGCTGGCTGGGCGCGCTGCTGTCCCTCCTGTTCGCGATGCTGGTCCTCGTGAGCTGGGCTGCGTTCGTCGCCACCGGGCGGTTCGCCGACCTCGGCGGGCTCCGGTTCTGGGCCGACAACGCCGTCCAGTTCACGCAGCACGTCGCCCAGATGAAGGCCTCGTGGCTCGTCGGCACGCCGCTCGTCTCGATCGTGGCCGCCGCGGCGCTCGCGATCGGGGTGCCGCGGTTGGTCGCGAGGCTGTCGAGGCGCGTGGCAGCCGCCGTGGCCGCGGCCGGTTGCGTCCTCGCGGCGCTGACCGCGTTCGGCGCGCTTGCGGTGCGGCCGCGCCCGGCCGACCGGTTCCTGGCGGTCGTGGACCCCCACACGGGGATCACCTACACGCTCGCAGACCTCGTCGCGACGTGCCGGCGCGACCGGGCCGGCCCGCTCGCTCACCTCGCGGCCGATCTGCACGGGCGCCTGCTGGACTCGCCGGACGAGCCCCGTCTCTCACCCTCCGTCCGGGTCGTCCACCGTCCGATCGTGACCATGGCGGAGTACCTCTCCCGCGTCGACCCCGCCCGGGTCCGCCGCTGGAACGTGATCGTCGTCCTCGTCGAGTCGCTGCGCTGGGACCAGATCCTCGAGTGCGGCGGCGACCGCGAGGTGATGCCGGCGGTCGAGGCGATCGCCCACCAGGGCGTGGCGTTCCGCAACGCGTACACGCAGTCGAGCCATTCCAACTACGCGGATATCTGCCCGCTCTCGTCCAACTACCCGCTGCGGGCGCGGGAGGCGTACGTTTACCCGAAGACGTTCACCTACCCGCGGGTGCTCATCTACGACATCCTCAAGGCGCTCGGGTACCGGACCGCCGTGATCTCGTCGCAAAACGAGAACTGGGGCGGGATGATCAACTTCCTCACGACCGGCGGGATCGACCACTTCCTCCACTCCGAGACGTACACCGGCTCGACATATGTGCCCCGCGAGGACATCGGGTTCAACGGGTTCATCGCTGGTTCCAAGCGCTCGGGCAAGATCGACGACCGGCTGACCGTCGGGGAGGCGATCTCCTGGATCGACGCTCCCGACCAGCGGCCGTTCTTCATCTATATGAACCTTCAAAACAGCCACGTGCCGTACGAGTTGCCGGCGGACTTCCCGCCGCGGTTCGGCACCGGGAAACGCGACTTCGACGTCTTCTTCGGCTCGTTCCCCCCGGAGAAGGTCAACGAGGTGAAGGACTTCTACTCGAACAGCCTGGCCTACGTGGACGCCCAGATCGGCCGGCTCGTGGAGCACCTCAAGAACCGCGGGCTCTGGGACAGCACGCTCGTCGTCGTCACGGGGGACAACGGGCAGGCGTTCCTCGAGCACGGCTTCGCCGCGCACGCGGGCATGATCTTCAACGAGGTGATGAGGGTGCCGATCGTGATCCGGGCGCCTGGGATGACGCCCGCCGTGGAGGACCGTCTCGCGCAGCACGTCGACGTCCCGCCCACGGTGCTCGGGCTGCTCGGGCTGCCCCCGCACCCGTGCTTCCAGGGGCTCGACCTCCTCGACCCGGCCTTCCCGCGCGAGCGCTCGGTGTACTTGGTTGCGCAGAGCCCGCTCGCCCACCAGTACGCGATCGTCCGCTCGTCGTTCAAGCTCATCTACGACGCGTGGGCCAGGCGCTCCGCCCTCTTCGACCTGAGCCGCGACCCGGGCGAGCACCGCGACGCTTCGGGGCAGATGCCCGAGGTCCGTCGCGCGCTCGCCGACCGGCTGGACACCTGGCGCAGGGCCCAGATCGACTACTACGAGAGCCTCGACGAGCAGTCCCGCACCTACCCGCCGGTTCTCGACGAGCGGTAGACGTTCCAGGCTACGATGGGGCATGGACCCGGAACGAGGCGCCGGAGCCCGTCGAGCCCTGGCCGCCGCCGGAGTACTGACCGCGCTCGCGTGCGCCGCCGCGCTCGCGAAGGGGTGGCCACTGGCGTGGCCGCTGGTGGCCGGTTTCCGGATCGCGTGGTCCCTGCTGCTGCTCGCGTATGCGGTCGCGCCGGTTCTCGCGCTCGGCGGCGTGGTCGGGCGGCGCGCGTTCCGCGACCTGTGGGACGCGGCGCCCGCCTGGCGGATCTTCCTCGCGGGGGCGTCCGGTTGGGCGCTCGTGGCCGGCGCGTGCACGGCGATGCTGGCGGCCGGGGCCTACAGCGAGACCGCGTGGGCGGCGGTCGCCGCGCTGGTCAATGCGGTCGTCGCGGCCCGGGCTGTGGTCCGCCGCAAGGCGCTGGCGGGCGCCCTCTCCGCCAGGTTCCGGAACTGGTTCGCCGACGCGGGGCGGTCGTGGACGGTCGCCGCCTGGAGTTGGGTGCTCCTCGGGATCCTCGTGACGGCGTTGCTCGCCGCCGTCGCGCCCCCGATCGCGCGCGACGAGGTGACGTACCACCTCGTGGTGCCCCGGATGTGGCAGTTCCAGGGAAGCTGGGCGCTGCCGACCGACAACCTCCACTGGCTGTTCCCCGCCGCGGCGGAGACGGTGTGGGGGTATGGCCTCGGCGTCGGCGGGCTGGTCCTCCCGCGCCTGCTGACGCTCGCGTTCGGTCTCATGACCGTCGCGATGGCCCGCCGCTGGCTGGTCGACGAGGGGTTCGACCCCTGGACCGTCCGCACCAGCCTCGTCTTCCTCGTCGCCGCGCCGCTCACGTTCGTCTCGCTCGCGATGTGCAACGTCGAGTGGCCGCTCGCGTTCGCCCTGCTCCTCGGCTGGTGGGCGAGCCGGCGGTTCCTCGAGGGGCAGGGCGCAGGCGGCGCGCGCCTCGCGGGGCTCGCCTGGGGGCTCGCCCTCGGCACCAAGTACACCGCGGTCCCCGCGGTGGGGTTGCTCGTCGTCGAGTCGCTCGCCCGCCTCGCCCTCCGGCGCCGGTTTCGGGCTGCGCTCGCGCTCGCGGCCTGGGTGTCGGTCGGCGCCGCGCTGTTCGCGCTGCCGTGGCTCGTCCGCAACCTCGTGCTGACCGGCGACCCGTTCTACCCGCTCGGAGCGGTGCTCACGTCGTCGGCAGCGGGCGGCCCGCAGGCCGCGGCACTGCTGGACTACGCGCACCTGACGGGCGCGTGGCGGCTGTTCCCGTGGCTGTACCACGCGACCGCGGACACCGTCCTCGACCACCGGCTCCACCTCGGGTGGCCGCTCCTGCTGGCGGCCGTGGTGCTGCTCGGCTGGAGGCTGCGGGCCAGCCGGCCGTGGCCGGCGGCCGCGGGAACCGCCCTCGCGCTCCTGGCGTTCTCGCCGGCGCCCCGCGCGTACTTCGCGACCCTGCTCCTCGCGTGGTTGTTCCTGCCCGACTTCCTTTCCCGGTGCGCGGACTCCCGCGCGGCCCGAGCCGCCGCCTCCGCGATCCTCGCGCTCCTCGTGGTCACCTCGGCGCCGGCGTCCTACCTGTCCACGCTCGGGTCCTCGCAGCCGGTCCAGGAGTACCTCCTCGGGATCACGGGCCGCGACGAGGCGCTGCGCCGGGCCGGGTTCCTCACGCCCGCGGTGTCGTGGGTCCGCGCCGAAGTGCCGGCGAACGACCGCCTCTGGGTGTGGGGCGACGAGCAGACCCTCTACTTCGACCGCTGGACGCGAGCCGGCAGCTACCTCGACCGTCCCGGGTTCCTCGCCGAGTTCGAGCGGCTCGGCCCCGACGGCTTCAGCCGTCTCCTGCGCGAGCAGGGGATCCGCGTCGTCGTCGTGAACCGGAAGAGCTGCCCGCCGCCGTTCGACCGCGTGGAGAGCGACGGCGGTCGGTGGGCGCTCCGGCCCGAGTTCGCGGAGGCCTGGAGGCGGTGGGTCGGGGCGTCGCTCCGCGAGGCGGCGAGCGATGAGGAGCTCACCGTCTTTCGCGTCCTCCCCTAGGAGTGGCGAGCGACCGGGCACGGCCGGCGGGGCGGGGTATGATGGCGCTCGCGCGGCGGGCGGCAACACGTGCCTCGGGGTGATCGGATGAGCGACGTGGTGGTGATCGGTGTGGCGGGAGGGACCGGGTCCGGGAAGACGACCGTCGCCGACGAGATCGTGGCGCGGATCGGCGCCGGGCGGATCGCCTTCCTGCAGCACGACAGCTACTACCGCGACCTCGCCGGCCACGACCGGGATTTCATGCTCCATCACAACTTCGACCACCCCGACGCGCTGGAGAGCCAACTCCTCGCCGAGCACGTGCGCGACCTCAAGGAGCACAGGGCGATCGAGGTCCCCGTCTACGACTTCACCCGCCACGTCCGGACCGGCGCCACCCGCCGGGTGGAGCCGCGCGGTGTCGTGCTGGTCGAGGGGATCCTGATCTTCGCCGACCCGCCGCTGCGCGAGCTGTTCGACATCAAGATCTTCGTCGACACCGACGCCGACCTCCGCTTCATCCGCCGGCTCCGCCGCGACCTCGTCGAGCGGGGCCGCAGCGTGGACAGCGTGATCGGCCAGTACCTCGAGACGGTGCGCCCGATGCACCTCGAGTTCGTCGAACCCTCGAAGCGGTGGGCCGACCTGATCATCCCCGAAGGCGGGTTCAACTCCGTGGCGCTCGACGTCGTCTGCGCGCGCGTGGAGTCCCTGCTCGGACCCCCGACCGCATGACGCCGCGCAGGATCATCACGGTGGCGTCCGGCAAGGGCGGCGTCGGGAAAAGCACCTTCGCCATCAACTTCGCCCTCACGCTCTCGCGCGTCGCGCCGACGGTGCTCGTCGACCTCGACTCCGGCACGTCCTCCGTGCGGAACACGATCGCGGCACCCGTCGAGCGCGACCTCTACCACTTCTTCCGGAAGGGGGAGCATCTCGACCGCTGCCTCACCACCCTCCCGGCCTCGCTCGACCCGGACGGAGACTTCCGCAACTTCTCGTTCGTCGCCGCGCCGCAGCACGCGATCGAGGAGTTCACGAACCTCTCGGATGTCAACCGCGTCCACCTCACGCGCGCCATCAACCAGCTCCCGGCCTCATTCGTGATCGTCGACCTGCGCGCCGGCCTCGACACCAGCGTTCTCGACTTCCTGCCCCACTCGAACTCCGGGATCCTCGTCTTCACACCGCATCACCCCGCGGCGACGATGGCGGCCGCGGACATCGTCAAGGCGCTGCTGTTCCGCAAGCTGCGGCTCGTGTTCGCGAGCGACGGACCGCTCGCCGCCGCGCCCGGGGCGGCGGCGCAGCTCGCGACGGTCAACGGGCTCCTCGACCGGGTCGAGGACTCCTACGACGACCGGATCCCCAACCTGGACGCGTTCCTGGACGACCTGTACCGCGCGTTCGGCGACGCACCGGTCGTGCGCGCCCTCGCGGAGAACATCGCGAACTTCGGGGTGTTCTTCGTCCTCAACCTGTTCGACGGCGTCCGCGAGTCGTTCGAGGGCGCCGTCGCCCCGTTCGTCAAGGTGCTCCAGAGCCAGGTCTCGGCGCAGCTCGCGATCCACAACCTCGGCTGGATCGTGAGCTCGCGCGAGGTCCACGAAGGGAACTGCCGGAGGAGGCCGATCGTGCTGAAGCCCGCGTCCGGCAGCGGCGAACGGCGGGACAAGCACCTGGCGGAGCTCGAAGCGCTCGCCAGCCTGGTCGGGCACACCCGCTCGGCGAGGCAGAAGGGGAGCACGACGACCGACTACCTACTGTCGATCGACCCCGGTCGGCTGCTGGCTGACCAGCTCGAGGTCCTCAACGCGATGCACCGCGACCCCGCCTCGATGCAGGTCAGGGACAACTTCGCCTACATCGCGCGCCGGGCGCTGCACGCGCTGGCCAGCCTGCCCCCCGACCGTTTCGGCCAGCGGCGGCTTCTCACCCCTGTCGAGCTTTGCCAGGCTTTGCTGCGATCGACGGCGCTTCCGACTCCCGGCTCCGGCGGCGATGCTGACGAAGTTCCTCTTCTTTGAACATGTAGCGGATCGCGTGCTTGTAGATCATCAGGTTGGGCCCGTCCGTCCGGTTCAGCTTGATGCAGTCCCGGTCGTACCACTCCACCCAACCGCGGAGCTCCGTGCCGTCGTCGAGCATCACGACCATCGCCGTCTTGTTCTGCATCTGCTTGATGAAGTAGTAGTTCTCGGCGTTGGTCTGCTCCGGGGGCGCTTGCTTGCGATGCATCATCCCCCGGAGCGG
>Ga0335082_10006945_pt1 | contig 12328 bp, 10 predicted proteins | sample Lox_Sample_41_FD_206718 | JGI IMG/M metagenome (GOLD analysis project Ga0335082, IMG submission 206718) | Soil microbial communities from Loxahatchee National Wildlife Refuge, Florida, United States - Lox_Sample_4.1 | ecosystem: Environmental > Terrestrial > Soil > Wetlands | place: USA...
CCTGGGGGGCGGTGAGGTGGTTGGGCAGCTTGATCGTGGCCTGTCGTGTACCTGGGAGAGGAGAGTGGCGCGGCGACCGGGTCGCTTCAGGGAACCGGTGTGAAGACGTTGTGAAACACGTAGTCGCCGACCTGACGGCCCTGTGCGATTCCTTCTTCCTTGTCGAACGCCCAGTGGATGCCGAGGTAGATCCGGCTCTGGCCATTCTCCTCCTCCGCTTCCGATAACGAGGAGAAGCTGCGCGGCATCAGCGGCCGGCCGTTTCCATCCGCATCCTTCGTCACACCGTTGAACTCATCAGAGACGAATGTGAAGGCGATCGCGTCCGTGCCGAAGAAGTCACGCAGGGTCTGAAAGAGCGCTCCGCCGAACCCCGCGTGGCCCGAAGGATACGACGGAAACGGCGGTGTGAAGTTCGGGCCGTCAAGGTTGCTCGCGGGAGCGCCGAGCGGCATGAACGTCGGGTCGCCGGCGGTCGAGGGATTCCCGTCACCCGCCCCCGTCGGACCCGTGCCGGGATCGGACTCGCGGATCCCGGTGACCGGACGCCAGAACTCATAGAAGTACTTGGCGTCCCAAATGGCGATGGCCGCGTCAGCCATCGCAACGTTGACCAGCGCCAGCAGGCGCGCCAACTCGACGACATTCGTACCGCGATCCGTGGCTATCTTCACGACGATCTGATTGTAGAGACGCGGCGGGGCGCACAGGCTGGGCGTCCCATCGTAGGCCCAGAAGATCCCGCTGATGGTCTCTTGCTCACTGCGGACGGTTGGTGTGAGGACGCCGTCGCCACCAAGACTCTTCACCTCGTCGAAGGCGACGGCATATTGCGTACTGTCGAGCGCGGGAGGCGGCGGCACACGGAACTGTGAACCGGATCCCATGACAAATGGGGTGACAGCGCCCCAATAGGCACCCAACGCGATCGTCTTCTGGCTGACTGGATCTTCGCGCCACATCCCCGGTTCGTTGCGGGGAGTGAAGTCGACGCCGATGTGCGGCTCAGGATGTTGCGAACCGTCATTGGCGCGCAGCGCGAGGATCGCCGCCGCGGCGCGCTTTCCGAGATCGATCCCGTCCGTCTGCGCCCGTCCGGGTGCAATGGCAGCGAGGTCATCGGCAAGATGCCCATCGAACGTCGCCGCTTGTGACGGAAAGAGAGCTGCCAGCGTGTCGTGCGCTGCCTGAGCGATCGCGGCCTTCATCGAAGCTCCGCTGGGTACAGGGGCTGTTCCCGTATAGCTCTTGTAGCCGCCGGCGATTGCGTTCACCGCGTCGAACATCGCGATGTGCACGATGGCCATCGCGCGGCTGGCGCGCGTCGGGCCGTATTGCTCTCCGAACACGCGATTTTCTCCAGGTTTGACGGGGGTGTGATCGAGACCGCTGGCGTCAATCGCGATCTGGTTCCAGTGGTGCACCCAGCTTGTCGAGCCGGAGGCCACCGGCGCGGGATTTCCGTCACCCCCACCACCGCAACCGCTTGCCACCAGGAACGCCGCCACCAGCGCCGCAGCGATCGTCGAGTACGGATACCAGCAACCAGGCCTCGCTTCACCTGCCCCCTGGACACCGACCACTTCGCTTGCTGCCGTCCGGCAGCCCGTCGAACTCACCCCAGTCAATGTTCTCCTCTCCTTCCCCCCTCGCACGGGCTAACTGCTCCGGCCGCGCAGCGCAGCCGCATCACTCGGTGTTAGCGTGAAACCATGGCTTGCAGCCTCGCCTCGATGGCGTTGGGCAGTATCCGCACTGCTCTTGATCAATCGGACACAGCGGCTGCCCGCATTTCACACGCCGCGCCTGCCGCTGCCGTGACAAATCTCGAGCTCAGCGCCTGGGGGGAGGCTTCGACGAGTACCCTCTGTCTCACCGACGCAGCGCATGTGCAGCTCGCTGGCGTGGTCGCTCGTGTTGCGGCACACGCGACAGGGCTCCGTCTCGCCACCAGCGCAGCGCCAGTCGCGTGGTTCGCTGAACTCGATTGTCATCTCACACGGAGCGCGGAGATCTTCATCGCTATCGGGAACGCCTGCACTGGGCACCACCCACGCGATGATCTGGATCAGCGCGGCGGCTGTGATCCGAGAGACAGACCTGCAGCCGCCGATTCGCACGCACATGCGTTGTACGCTACACGCTGCCTCAGACGAGAACGATGCGACGTATTGTCGCACCGGCATCTCTGTCAGTCCGTGCTCGACACGACCAATGACGGAGGCCCGTTGTCGCACCTGCTCTCACCCTGCGACCCGTGCTACGCGTCGCCCCCCAGAACAACCAACTCACCAGGAGGCAGCACATGCTCGATCGACGCGATATGCTGAGGGTAGGTGTAGGGCTGGTGGCGTTCGCCGGTGTGGCGCGCGCCGCTGATCGACGCGTGCACGGACTGCGAGCGCGGCGTGCGTCATGTTGTCGTACGTGCCAACCGACGCTGTAGGCGTCAGGACCTGAGTGAGATACTATCCCGTCCGGAGGAGGAATGCGTATGCTCGACAGACGAGATTTGCTCCGGATGAGCGTCGGCCTCGCAGCGTTCGCCACCGTAGCCCGGGCCGCCGACGAAGCTGCCCACAAGCCCGCTGCGGCGGCAGGACCGAACCAGGGACAGCAGGCGCTCGCCAAAGCCATTGGCCAGTGCATCACCGCCGGCAACGCTTGCCTTGATCATTGCTTGACCTTGCTGGGCAGCGGTGACACGTCGTTGGCGGAATGCGGTAAGTCCGTGCGTGACATGCTTGCCGTCTGCAATGCAGCGCAGGTCCTGGTCAGCGGCAACGCGGGGTACGTGAAGTCCGCTGTACAGCTGTGCATCGACGCCTGTGCCGACTGCGAACGCGCCTGTCGCAAGCACGAGGACCGTCACGCGATCTGTAAGACGTGCGCCGAAGCGTGCGCCGCAACGATCAAGGCAGCGCGCGCATATCTGGCTTGAGTCCCGTGCGCGGAGCAGCTGCTGCACGCCCTATCATCGCCACCGCCCGCGTCCGGGCCGCCAGCCGGTGTTTTGGTGATCAGGCCGGGTAGGTGGTGATCTCCGTCGCTTTGACGCTGACCCATACCTCGCCGCCCGCATCGAGCCGGAGCGCAGCGACAGCCTCGGGCGTGATTTCGGCGACGATGGGCGGAATGCCGTGCACCTGAACGCGCACCCGCGGACCTTCATGATCGAGCGCTACGATCGCTCCCTTCCACACGTTACGCGGGGTGCCTTCCGGGGCGCGACGATGGAGCGCCACCGCTCGGGGATGAATGACCGCGAACACTGGACCAACCCCGGCATCCGGCACGGTCAGCGCGCCGCCTCCATCGATCTCCACGTGGGTATTCGTGGCCACACCGCGCAGCAGATTCACGCCCACCAGGTCGGCGACGTACGCCGAGCGCGGCTGCTGCGTCACCTCAGTGGGCGATCCTGACTGCACTACGTGGCCCTGCTCGACAATCACGATACGGTTGGCTAGCGCGATCGCTTCCAACGGATCGTGCGTGACAAGGAGCCGGATCCCCCGAAACGCATCAAGATGACGGCGCAACTCTCGACGCACCTCGGCACGGGTGCTGGCATCGAGCGCTGCGAGCGGCTCATCGAGCAGCAGCATGCGCGGTTCAATCGCCAGCGCGCGCGCCAGCGCGACGCGTTGCGCCTGACCTCCAGACAGCTCGGCAGGCCTTGCGGTAGCGCGGTCGCCGAGGCCGACGCGTTGAAGCCACCCGTGTGCGCGCGCGTGGGCCTCGCGCCGTGAAAGCCCACGACAGCGCAGCCCAAAGGCAACGTTGTCGAGCGCGGTGAGGTGCGGAAACAAGAGGTAGTCCTGAAACACGACGCCGATCGGCCGCTGCTCCGGTGGAATGAAGGTGCCGGATGCGACGTCGTCGAGCACCACTCCGTCGAGGGCCACCTGACCACCGTCCAGCCGCAGCAGACCCGCCAGCACGCGCAACAACGTCGTCTTGCCGGCGCCGTTTGGCCCGAGTACCGCAACCACCTCGCCGTCACCCACGCGTATGTCAACGCGCAGGTCGAGCGGTCCGAGGGCAACCTGTACGGACGCGTCGAGGCTCACGAGGCTCCGAGCCAACGATGGCGTAGTCCGACCAGCACCGCGAAAGACAGGATGAGCAACACGATGCTCAGCATGATCCCCGCTTCCGGATCTGTCTCCAGCGCGAGATACACCGCGAGCGGAATGGTCTGCGTGCGTCCGGGAAAATTGCCGGCAAAGGTAATCGTGGCGCCGAACTCGCCGAGTGCGCGCGCCCAACAGAGGACCGCTCCGGCCAGTAGCGACGGGCGAATCATCGGCAGCGTCACCTGCCGTAGTACGGTCCAGCGCCCCGCCCCCAACGTGCGCGCCGCCTCTTCCAAGCGCCGATCCATCGAGCGCAGCGCCCCTTCGACTGTCAGCACGAAGAAGGGCATCGCCACAAAGGTCTCGGCAAGCACCGCGCCAGCGGTGGTGAACGGAAGCCGCACACCGAAGGCGTGATCCAGCCACTGGCCGAGGAGCCCGCGGCGCCCGAAGGCGAGGAGCAACGCGACGCCGCCGACGACGGGCGGCAGCACGATGGGGAGCATCGTGAGACCGCGCAGCAGCGCGCGCCCCGGAAACTCGCCGCGCGCCTGCACCCACGCGAGCGGCAGGCCGAAAAGGACGGAGCAGCAGGTTGCGCACACCGAACACACCAGCGACAGCCACAACGCCGTCCGAACTGTGGGTGCGCTCAGCGCACGCCACACGTCACTGCCCAAGGCTCGCCACAGCAACCCGACGAGCGGCAGCACGAAGATCGCCGCGCCAGCCGCGGCGAGCACGACGGCCACGAGCGGGATCGCCTCACGCTGACGACGGCGCATGCCGCAGCTCACGCGCACGTGCTCAGGTACCAAGCGTTGGCGACTGGCACTACTTGGCGATCATCACTTCGGTGGCCTTGACGATTGCTACGACTTCGTCGCCGACCTTGATGCCGAGCCGCTCCACCGAGCCGCGGGTGATGGCAGAGACCAGCTCGTTGGTGCCGACCTGCACGTGCACTTCAGCCATTACGTTGCCGAGGGTAATCTTGGTGACCTTCCCTTTGAGCTGATTGCGGGCGCTGAGTTCCATCGTTCTCTCCTTCGTTCGCGTATAGCCCGGGGGCTCCTGCAACGCCAGGTACTCAGGTATGGCGCACGGCGCAATCAACGGAGCAGAAACCCGAAACTTGCGAGCAGTTGCTGCCCTTCCGGCGAGAGGACAAACTCGATGAACGCCGCGGCTGCGACCGCGTTGGGTGCGTTCTTCATCAGCGCGATCGGATAGCGTGCCGTGACGTTGGACGACTCGGGAATGTCGACGCCCTCGACCTTGCCAGCCGCGGCGCGCACATCGGTGACGTATACGATCCCGACGTCCGCTTCGCCCATCGCCACCTTGCTCAGCACCGCTTTCACATCCACCTCCTGACTGGCAGCTGGCACGGCTACGCCAGCTTTGCCGAAGGCTTCGGCGGCGTAGCGGCCGCACGGGACCGTTGGGCCACACAGCGCAATGGCGAGGCCTGGTTTCGCCAGATCCGCGAGGCCCGCGATCTGCTTCGGGTTCCCTGCGGGCACCACAATCTGCAGCTTGTTGCGCGCAAAGAGCTGCGCTGCGCCAGCGACTTCTTTACTGTCGACGAGCTTCTGCATGTTGGCTTCGTCGGCCGAAGCAAACACGTCCGCCGGCGCGCCCTGCTGGATTTGCTGCACCAACGTGGGCGAGCCGGCAAAGTTCAGCTGCACTCTGACATCGGGATGAGCCTTCTCGAACGCAGGGTTCATCGCCTGAAATGCCGCCGTGAGCGAGGCGGCCGCAAACACGTTCACCGTTCGGGCAGCTTTCTCCTTGCCCGGCGGCTGAGCCCAGCTCCGGGCAACGAAGCCGGAGACAACAACGAAGGCGATAACAACAGCACGTCTACGCAATTTCATGAGCGGCGCTCCAAACCGTTTGGGCATTCCGGTTGAACAGCAATGTCGCCGAGATCCTTTGCTGGCGTCGCCTCGTCGGCCCAGGCTGCGCCATCTGCCCGATCTCTTGTTCATGGCGCCCTCATGCGCACAGATCACCCGTTTATGCGGACTGGCCGCACGGCGAACCGGGATGACGGCGGTGACGGCGCTTGTACTACCTTGACGCTGCGCCGCTGGCAGACTAGCAACTAGCTTGTACCGGTTCCTAGCAGCAGACGAATCTAGCGTGCGCACGCAGGAGGAAACCATGAAGGAGTTTGGACTGTTCATCAACGGCCGATGGGAGGCCGCCAAGGGAGGCAGGACCGCGCCCACCACGAATCCGGCAACCGAAGAACCGTGGGCGACGGTCGCGGTCGCTGACCGCGAGGATGTACGCAAGGCGGTTGCGGCGGCCAAACGAGCGCACGACAGCGGCGTGTGGCGCAAGAAGTCGCCACAGGAGCGCGGCGAGATTCTGCAGAAGGTCGCCGCCGCGCTGTTCGAACGGCAGGAGGAGGTTGCCGCCGCCGAAGTACAGGACGGCGGTGGGACCCTGCGCAAGGCGATGAGCATGGACGTGCCGGGCGCGGCGCAGACCTTCATGCATTTCGGCCAGTACATCTGCGGCGACGAGTACAAGGCCATGCTGCAGGAAGAGTACGACGAGAGCGTGCCCATCCCGAGCAAGAACCTGGTCGTGCGCGAGCCGATCGGTGTGTGCGCCGGTATCACGCCGTGGAACTTCCCAATCATCATGGCATCCTGGAAGATCGCCCCCGCGCTCGCCGCCGGCAACTGCGTGGTCATCAAGCCCGCATCGGTCACGCCGGTGACGACGCTGATGCTCGGCGAGATTTGTACAGCGGCGGGCGTCCCGGCCGGCGTGGTCAACGTCATCAGCGGCCCGGGAGGCTCGGCGGGCGAGGAGCTTGCCACCCATCCCGACGTCGGGAAGGTGGCCTTCACCGGCTCGACCGAGGTCGGGCGGCGGATCATGCAGCTCGGCGCGGGGACACTGAAGAAGGTCACCCTCGAGCTGGGGGGCAAGTCGCCCAATATCATTTTGCCCGATGCCAATCTCGACACCGCCGCGCTCGGCGCGCTGTTCGGAACCTTCATGCACCAGGGCCAGATCTGCGAGTCCGGCACCCGCGTGTTGGTGCACGAATCGATTCACGATGTCTTCGTCGAGAAGATGATCGCCGGCATCAAGCGCATCACCATCGGCGACACGATGAACATGATGACCACCATGGGCCCGCTGGTGAGCTCGTCGCAACGCGACACGGTCGAGAAGTATGTCGCCGTCGGTAACGAGCAGGGCGCGAAATGCGTCGCCGGTGGCAGGCGCCCGAGCAGCATGGCCAAGGGCTATTACTACGAGCCAACGATCTTCGACGACGTCGACAACAAGATGCGCATCGCTCAGGAGGAGATCTTCGGGCCGGTCGTGTCGGTGATCCGTTACAAGGATGAGGACGAGGCCGTTCGGCTTGCCAACGACTCGGTCTACGGGCTCGGTGGCGCGGTCTGGTCAGCGAACAAGGACCGGGCGCTCGCGCTGGCGCGTCGCATCGAGACCGGCACGGTGTGGATCAACGATTACCACATGATCAACCTGCGGTTCCCGTTCGGCGGCTACAAGCAGAGCGGCGTCGGCCGCGAGCTCGGCAAGTGGGGCCTCGCCGAGTACCACGAGCTCAAGCATATCCACGTCGGCGAGAACACGCCGCCGGAAGGAAAGTTCTACTTCCAGGCTCTGCTCAACTAAGCAACCGGCGGGCGCGCTTCTCTGGCGGATGCCGGGGAAGCGCGTTCGCATGGCGGTGGTCGAATGAGTCGTGTCGCAATCACGCCGAAAGCCGCCGAGGTGGTGGCGCGGATACGCAGCGAGCGGCACGGACCGCTCAGCTTCACGATCGACGGTGGTTGCTGCGAGGGGACGGCCCCGCATCTCCTCGCGGACGCAGTCCTGACGCCGGCGGCCGAGCAGATCGGCGAGGTCGCGGGAGTTCCCGTCTACCTGCAGCCGGCAATGGTGGAGACGTATGCTGTCGCCAGGCTCACCATCGACGTCGTCGAGGAACCCCTGTCGGACTCGATGTCGCTCGAGACCGCGCACGGGCTGCGCTTCGTCCTCCGCGAAGGTTTTTATTTGAGGCGTGCATAAGTAATTGAAAGGTCGCTCTCGCTCGGTTCGAAGGTTCCAACGTTGTGAAGCAACATCCTGCCAAGATCGCATCCTTCGAGACGGCGCCTGAACAGATGGCGCCTCCTCAGGATGAGCGGAAAGCGCGTGCCACAACAATATACCGCTCACCCTGAGGAGGCCGCGTTTTCTCAGCGGCCGTCTCGAAGGGTGCCCGCCGCCTCGGACGGTCCTCATTCCCCTGTTGGTGTTGGGCTCAGCCTGCTTTCTGGGTTTCTATTGCTTTTGCAGGGACCAAATAACCAGGCTCCTACATGTTGAGCGCCATCAACGTTTGCCGCCGGCATCGCCAGGGGCGTTGCCCCTGGCTCATGAGGTGCCGCCCTTACAGGGGTGATGGCAAGCGGCCCCACGGCCGGAAGATGAACAGCCCCAGAGGGGCGAGCCCCAACGGGGCGGCAAGGCGCTAGCCTGGGGCAGCGCGGGCCGCAGTTCGGCAACCGCCCCAGGCGGTGTGGATGTATCGTGCCGCCTGGGCCAGACACAGTGCGAGCCTGGGAGCGACGTGAGTGATAGGCGCTCGTGTCCAGCGGGCCGACTTGTGGGTAAAGCTGAGGACTATGGGGGGGATGTGCTGTGAAACGGAGATCCCTTGCTCGCCGGTTGAGACTCCACGCGCCAGGGGGTATCCCGGTGCAGGAAGATCCGCAGCCTCAGACGCGAATTGGGGCGCCCTTCTTTTGCGGAGGTGAGCATGCCGAAGAACCGACGAAAAGCAACGGATCAGGCGAGCGCATACTTCATCACGGGCGGAACCGGCTTCATCGGCCGCCACCTGATCGAACGGCTCCTGAAGCGACCGCAGTGCAAGATCTTCATGCTGGTTCGCGAGCAATCGCTTCCCCGCTTCGAAGAGCGCCTCGCCCGCTGGAAGGCTGACTCCGGACAGGTCGTCCCTGTCGTTGGCGACCTCACCACGCCGCAGCTCGGGCTGACCTCGCGGCAACTGGCCGACCTGCGCGGCCAGGTCGCGCACTTTTTTCACGTCGGCGGCCTCTACGACATGGCAGCGAGCGATGCGGCGCTCGAAGCGGTGAACGTCGTCGGGACCAAGCACGCGGTCGACGTAGCCAATCGGATTGGTGCACGCACGTTCCACCACGTGAGCTCCATCGCGGCTGCGGGTCGTTACGCCGGCACCTTTCGCGAAGACATGTTCGACGAGGCCACCGCCCTTGACGATCCCTACTTCCGTACCAAGCACGACTCCGAGCGCATCGTGCGCATCAGCTGTTCGATGCCCTGGCGCATCTACCGCCCCGCGCTTGTCGTGGGACATTCCGAGACGGGTGAGATGGACAAGGTAGACGGTCCCTACTACCTCTTTCCCTTCCTGGAGCGGATCGCCGCAGCCCTTCCCGCGATTCTGCCCCTTCCTGGCATCGAAGGTGGATACCTCAACCTCGTCCCGGTGGACTTCGTCGCTGCCGCCATCGACCACATCGCCCACCTTGGGGGACAGGCCGGCAAGACGTTTCATCTCGTCGACCCCGGAGCCCACACCGTCGGCGAGGCACTGGACATCTTCGCCGAAGCGGCAGGGGCGCCACACTTCTCGCTGCGCGTGGCGGGAGTCGAAGGAGCGTTGGCGCCTCTTGCACACGTCCTGGCGCGCAACGCCGACGGCGCTGCCGGCAAGTTGATCGAGCAGGCGCTGGGCATTCCGCTGCGCGGGCTCGACTACATCAACAATCGCACCACCTTCGATTGCGAGCAAACGCTCGCCGCCCTGGCCGACTCCGGCATTCAGGTGCCGCCGCTCGAGTCGTATGCGCGACGGCTCTGGCTGTATTGGGAGCGCAACCTGAACACCAACACGTCGCACGCGCGCAACCTCGAGAAGGTGGTGCGCGGCGAACACATACTGATCACCGGTGCATCGTCCGGCATCGGGCGGGCGACGGCGCTCAAGCTGGGCGCGGCGGGAGCCCATGTGATTCTCGTCGCCCGCAACGCGGAACGCCTCAAAGAAGTACGTCATCTTGTCGAGCGCGTGGGCGGTACCGCATCGGTCTTTGTCGCGGACCTCACCGACGCGAAGAGTGCCGAGCGGCTCTGCCGCGATGTGGTCAAAAAGTTCGGGGGCGTCGACGTACTGATCAACAACGCGGGACGGTCTATCCGGCGTTCATTGCGCATCTCGCACGATCGTTTTCACGACTTCGAGCGCACGATGGAGATCAACTACTTCGGCGCTTTGCGGCTCATCCTGGGTTTCTTGCCGTCCATGCGCAGGCGCAACAAGGGCCACATCATCAACATTTCATCGATCGGCGCCCAGGTCGGGGCGCCCCGTTTTTCGGCGTACGTTGCATCCAAGGCGGCCCTCGACGCCTTCTCCAAATGCGCCGCGCCCGAGCTGTTGGGCGACGGCATCGACATCACGACGGTGTACATGCCGCTCGTCAAGACCGAGATGATCGCGCCGACGCGGCTGTACGATTCCTTCTCGGCGATCACGGCGGCGCAAGCTGCCGACCTCATCTGCTCCGCCATCGTGGACCACCCCAAGCGCGTCAGCACGATGCTCGGCTTGATGGGTCAGGTCAGCTCCAGCGTCGCGCCGCGGTTTTTCGACGTCGGCCTCTACCTCGCGTATCGCTTGTTCCCCGACTCCGCCGCGGCGCGCGGCGAGGTGTCCTATCAGGACGAGCAGCCGAGCCGCCTTGGCAAGGTGTTCGCCCGCTTGCTTCCGGGCGTGCATTGGTAGGACCAGCGGACGAGCCCCCGCGCCCGTCCCTTGCGCCCGGGGCCGCTCACCCCGACCTGCCGCGTGACAGCGACCACTTGAGCAGCAACGGCGCCAGCAGCGTCGTAATGATGACCATGATCACCACGGCGGAGAACAATCCTTCGTCGACGACACCGAGGCCTTTGCCGACACTGGCAAAGATGAGACCGACTTCGCCGCGCGGCACCATGCCGATGCCGACGGACAGGCGGTCAACCCCCTGCCCCGCCGGCAAACCGCTGGCCAGCTTCGCCACGATTGCCGTAATCGTGAGCGCCACGGCGATGCCTAATGTTTCCACCGATCCGAAGGTCGCGAGGTTCACCTGCATCCCCATGAGCACGAAAAATACCGGGGCGAAGATCGCTTCGAGCGGGCGAATAAGCTCTTCCATGGTCGTACCGCGCTCGGCGTCCGGCTGCGGAAAATGCTCCTCGTTGAGAATCAACCCAGCAGCGAACGCACCAACGATGGTTGCCAGCTCGATCTTGCTGGCCAGCCACGACAGCGCAAATGCCAGCGCCAGCGGGAACAGCAGCTTGAGGTTACGCCGGTCGAGCGCGGTCATCACGGGAATGAGCCCCCGCACCATCCGCTCACCGAAGAGAATGAGCGTGCCGAGGAAGACCGCCGAGAGCAAGCCGATGCGCGCGATCGCCGCGAGTTGAATGCCGCCGCTGGCGACGATGCCAACAACGATCGCCAGAATGATGAGGCCCAGAACGTCATCGATCACTGCCGCTCCGAGGATGATCTTCGCCTCCGGCGCTTGCAGCCTGTTCATGTCCTTGAAAACCCGGGCGGTGATGCCGACGCTGGTTGCGGACAGCGTGGCGCCCGTGAACAGGGCGACGGTGACCGGCTGGCCGGGCAGCAGCCACCGCGTGGCAAGAAAGCCAAGGCCGAACGGCGCAATGATGCCAATGACCGCGACCGCGAGGGCGCGCGGCCCGACGGCGAGCATCTCCTTCACCGTCGACTCCAGGCCGACTATGAACAGCAACAAGATCACTCCGAGGTTCGAGAACATCCACAGCGCAATGGTCATGACGACGAGATGCCCAGACCCGGGCCCCATGAGAACGGTGACGACTTGCTCGCCGATGCCGCCCGGCGCCAGCTCCGCGGCTGAGAACACGCGCCCCGCCGCTTCACGAACGGGCAAGCCGGTGCTCCAGATCTCGGCGAACAGCGGTTGGGTCTCGCCGAGGTGCATCACCAGGATGAACAGCGGCTGCCCGAGCCAGTAGCCGATGTTGCCGGCCAGCACACCGACCAGCAGCTCGCCCAGGACGGACGGTTGGTTCACCGCAGTTGCGGCCCAGCGCCCGACCATCGCCGTGAGGATGACCGCGGCCAGCTCCAGCAGGACGAACGCAAACGCGTCCACGTGCACGCCGCC
>Ga0335082_10006947_pt1 | contig 12326 bp, 10 predicted proteins | sample Lox_Sample_41_FD_206718 | JGI IMG/M metagenome (GOLD analysis project Ga0335082, IMG submission 206718) | Soil microbial communities from Loxahatchee National Wildlife Refuge, Florida, United States - Lox_Sample_4.1 | ecosystem: Environmental > Terrestrial > Soil > Wetlands | place: USA...
TCGCCGACCATTTGTATGGCCCGACGGGCAACATGGAATGCGGGACCTGCCACGGAGTTCACAACAAAGGGAACACCGGCGAAACCCTGCTCTGGCGCAGCGACCAATCCAGCCGCCTGTGCCTCACCTGCCACGACAAGGGCACGGACCCCGGTGCAATAACTCCGTAGCGCCAGGCCGTTGAAGGTCCATTGTTCACAGCGAGAGGGGGATGCAAACCATTCCCCTCTCGCCGTTTCGCGCTAGCGCAGTCGGGATCGCGCGTCGCAGCAGTTGTCGTGACTTTGCATCGCTTTTGTGGGCATTCATACGGAATGGAACGTACTCTAGGAGTCCGAGGGGACCACGCCGCTCCTTCACGCGCCCGCCCATGGCAGAGGTAAGGGGCTCCGGCAAGAGGTTTTCACATCCCCTGTCTGCGGCTCTGCTCCTCGTCGCGGCGGGCTGCGCGGCCCCAAAGGCGCGCACACCAACTGTATTTTTCCCGCCTGCGCCGGCCTCTCCGCGCCTCCAGTATTTGACTTCCTTGACCGGCTTGCGGGATGTCGAGGAGCAATCCGCCTTCAACCGCTTCGTGGTTGGGGAGCTGCAGGACACAAAGGTAGATAAGCCCTACGGCGTCGCCATCTACGACGGCAAGATCTACGTCTGCGACACCAACGCCGGCGTCGATGTTCTCGATCTGAAAAACAAGAGCTTTGGGACGCTGAAGGGCGCGGTCGGCTCCGGAAAACTCAGCCAACCCGTGAACATCAGCATCGAGCCCGATGGCTCCAAGTACGTTGCGGATCCCGTCCGCGGCCAGATTGTCGTCTTCGATCGGAACGACGAGTTCGTGCGGGCCTACGGAACGCCCGGCGCGTGGAGACCAGTGGACGTGGCGCCGCTTCAAGACAGACTCTACGTTGCCGACCCCGAGAACGGGCTGGTCAAGGTGTTTGACAAGCAAAGCGGTGCGATGATCAAGACCATCGGCGACAAAGGCCCTCCTGCAGAACGGCTCGACCTGCCCACGAATCTGGCGTTCGACCGCGACGGCTACCTGTACGTCACCGATGTCGGCAGGTTCCAGGTGGTCAAGTTCGATCGCGATGGCCACTTCAAGGCGACGTTTGGCAGGCCTGGAGACAACCTCGGACACTTCGCTCGACCCAGGGGAATTGCCATCGACCGCGAGGACCGTCTCTACGCGGTCGATGCCGCCTTCAATAACGTGCAGATCTTCAACCCCCAGGGACGACTGCTGCTGTTCTTCGGCGAAGGCGGTGACCAGCCCGGCGGTTTGTTGTTACCTGCAAAGGTGGCGATCGACTACGACAACCTGCAGTACTTCGAGAAATACCTCGACCCCGCCTTTCAGGCCGAGTACCTGGTCCTTGTGACCAGCCAGTTCGGGGACCGCCGCGTCAACGTCCTGGCATACGGGCGAGAAAAGGGAAAGGAATACCCCAGCGATGCGGAAATCCTGAAGCAACTGGACGAGCGGCGCAAGAAAGAGCTGGAGAAAGCACCTCGGTGAGCGCCGGGCCGCCCGCGGAGTCGCTGTGATTCCAACAAAGCTGTGGACGGTATCGGCATGCATCGTCGTTGCGGCGGTGCTGGCGATCGGTTGCAAGGGCACGGCACGCTACGAGACTCTGAGCTTCTTCTTCGACGGCGTGCCAACACCCCAGCCGACGGCCGGACCGGAAGAGCAGCCGCCCACGACCGGCGCTCCGTCACGACAGGTCAGATACCGCGAACATGGCCCCTATGCAGCGAAAATGTGCAATGCCTGCCACGACCCGACGTCGTTCAATACCATCGTCGTACCTATTGACCAGCTCTGTTTCAGATGCCACGACATTCAACTGGACAAGAAGTATATTCACGGACCACTGGCCTCCGGTGGCTGCACCGCCTGTCACGATCCCCACAGCTCCCAATACCGCTACTTTCTGGTGTCCGAAGCCGACAGCTTCTGCACCTATTGCCATAACCCCCAGGCACTGGAACGAGTCGCCGCCCACCAGGGCACCAGCGAGCAATGCACTGCCTGCCACGATGCACACATGTCGGACAAGAAATACTTACTGAAATGAACGCGGGGAATGGGCGGGTGGAGCGGACAGCGGATGCGGCAGGCGTGGGGCGGTTGGCGTCCTAGGGTTCTTCTGGCTGTGTATATGCTCGTCGGCTTTGCTCCTGCTGTCGCCCGTGCCGACTGGACGGAATTCATCCCGCGGCCTTTTCAAAATCAGGCCTTCGTCGACCTCTTCAGCGCGTACGAGCGCGATCACCGCTCCAACAACACGACCGCTCACTGGGACGATACCTTCATTCGGCAGAAACTGACCCTGGTCTCGGATGGGTACTCGTACCATCCTCGGTTTCTCCTGTACCACTTCTCCATTTCCGGCGCTGTAAAGGAGGAAGACTACGAGTCCTCCTTTTATCCGCATTTGGGATGGAAAGAGGAGACGGGACTGGACTACGACTTCACGTTCCTCTTTCTGCCCGAGCATCCCTACAACCTGGAGTTGTTTGCGCGCCGCTTCGAACCGGTGTTCAAGCAACAAGCCGCGGTGCAGTTCAACAGCACCGAAACGAGCAATGGCGCGTCGTTCCGCTACCGCGAAAAGCCGTACTTCTTCCACACCAGCTTCACCGACGATAACATCGATTCTTCGACGTCCAATTCCGACGTCCGCAACGTCTACGTGGACGGCGAATACTTCAAGAACTTCGAGGGCGGAAAGGAATTGTCCTTCAACGGCACCTACCATCCCTCGTGGTTCAGCACCTCGTTCGGGACCAGCGGCAACTCGAGCGAATACCTGTTGGGCAACTTCGTGAAGGCCTGGCAGGCACGGCTGACCTCCAACCTGAGCAAGAATACCTTTGATCAGGAGACCCTGTTGTCCAACTTCAACTACGACCAGCAGGCGTGGTACGAGCAACTGAGTGTCTATCTGCCGTGGAATTTCAGAAGCGATGCCACGTATCGCTATCAGAACAGTGACAACACCGTCACCGATCTGAACCAGACCACGAAGTTCTCCAATACAACCAAGGATCTGCAGTACACCCTCGTCCACAGGCTCTATGAGAGCGTGGATACGACCTACAACTTTCTGCACAACTCGCAGTCCGCACCCGGCGGCGATACGACGAACGTGACCAACGCGTTGGCGGTCAACTACACGAAGGTGATTCCCTATGGCAGGCTACTGACCGGCGTCAACGTGGCGCGTAGCGAAACGGACAATACGGGCGCGGTCAGCGTCATCAACGAACCGCATCTCCAAGTCCAGGTGCCGGGGTCGTTTACCCTCGGTCAGCCGAACGCGGATCCGAACACGATCCTCGTATTTCTGAAGTCACCCCTGCCGCCGCTTCAGCTCATTCAGCTCGTGCAAAATATAAACTACACGATCATTCCGCTTGAAAACACATTCCAGATCTTCGTGACGACTTTACCCCCGCAGTTTCAGGTCCCCGGCGCTTATGATTTTTTCGTGGACTACTCGATCGCCAGTGGAAATTACAAGCTGCGAACCGACACCTACGGCGGCAACGCCAGTGTGCAACTGTTCGAGGATCTGCTGACTCCATACGTCAGCTACCAGTCGGTGCAGTCCGACGTGGTTTCCGGAATCTTCCCTGGGACTCCCTTCAATTCCGAAGTCTACACCACCGGTCTGATCTTCCACCGGGGGCCCGTGCGGGCGCGTGGCGAGTATCAGGACCTGAAATCGAATCTCAGTCCGTACCAGGCGTGGCGAGCGGACCTTCAATACGTCAATTCGCTGAACGACACGACCTACGTGTATGCGACGACGGCCTTCCAGAACAGGCACTTTCCAGAAGGTACGTCCGGTCAGTCCTCGGGGCAGTTCGCGGTCTCTTCGGCCGCGTTCACCGAACAGACGGAATCCGTTGCCGCCAGCATCCAGAAGCAGTTCTTCGCGCGTAACATGTCGCTCGCCGCAGGCGGTTCGTACTCACGGTACCAGGGACTGGTCGACAGCAACTCATACTCGGTGAATGCGACCTGGCTGTGGACGATCGGCAAGGTGGACCTTACCGCCGGGGCGACCGCGTACGGAGCCGACACGACTTCCGCGCCGAAGGAAAAGCGCGACCATCAGATCATTTACTTCAACTTCCGGAGACGACTCTTCTGAGATGACCCGCGCTACGACCAGGCAGACAGCGTTTCATAGGAGCCGACGCCGGACAGCGCTGCTCGTCGTTCTCGTCCCCTTTGCCTCGGGTTGTGCATCGCAGTGGACGATGCGCACGGCAAAGCCAAGCAGTGTGCTGCAATGGCCGTACGCGCCGAACCGCGCGAAGGTGACCTACGTTGAATCACTCGCCGGGTTCGTGCCCAACAAGACCTCCAGCTCGCTGCTAAGAACCATCGTCCTCGGCGAGGACGCAGAAGACCGCAACAGCTTCATCCTGCCCATGGCGGTAGCAACCGGTCACGATGGCCGCATCGCCGTCGCCGACATGGGCCGCCGCTGCGTTCACCTGTACGTTCCCGGGCAGCGACGGTACATTCAGCTAGCAGGCTCGGACCAGGCAAAGGTCACGTCACCTGTCGGCGTGATCTTCGATGACGAGCTGAAACTTTATGTTTCCGATTCGGTCGGGAAGGTATTCGCTTTTGGGGCCGATGGTGCGCTGCTGTTCACTCTGCAGAAGGCGGGTGCCGAGCCGCTGCAGCGGCCCACCGGGATTGCCTACAGTCCGCGCACCAAAATGCTCTACGTCGTCGACACCCTCGCGAACAAAGTCGATGCGTTTCACACCACCGGCGACTTTGCCTTCTCCTTCGGTGAAAGAGGGGACGGCGACGGCCGCTTCAATTTCCCCACGCACGCATTCTGGGCGCCGTCTGGTGACCTCTACGTGACCGATGCACTGAACTTCCGAATCGCGATCTTCGACGAGCAGGGCAAGGCCCTTGGCCACTTCGGCCATCACGGCGACGGCTCGGGTGATCTGGCGATGCCCAAAGGGGTCGCTGTGGACAAGGACGGCATCGTCTATGTCGTCGATGGGCTGTTCGACAACGTGCAGCTCTTCAACCGGCAGGGAGCCTTCCTGCTCACGCTCGGCGGGAGAGGCAACGACTTCGGCGAATTCTGGCTGCCTTCGGGAGCCTTCATCAGTGACAATGATCAGCTCTATGTGTGCGACACGTACAATCGACGTGTCCAGGTCTTTCGGATAACGGAACGCTACGCGGATGGTACATCCTGACCTCCAGCCTGAGCCTCAGCCCCAGCCCGAGCCTCAGCCCGCGCCCCTGCCCGATTCGGGCCAGGGCTGGGGCAGAGGCAGAGGGCTGGGGGTCTCGATCCTCGTCCTCTGCCTGCTCGGCTCCGCTGTCGAGGCCCAGACGTCATCGGACATGATCAATACCAAGCACAACCTCTCGGTCTCGGGTCCCGGACCAATCCGGGCGCTGACGGAAACCCGGATTTGCATCTTCTGCCACACCCCGCACAACTCGACACCACAATCGCCCCTCTGGAACAGAGAACTGCAACCGCAGGTCTACACGGTATATGCGAGCCCGACGCTGAAGGCCGGACCGCTCCCCCAACCCTCCGGTCCGACCAAGCTGTGTCTGAGCTGTCATGACGGCACGGTTGCCATGGGTGCGGTGCTCAATCCGGTCGGGGGAATCACCATGGCCGGCAGCGATCTGCTGCCGCTGGACAGCCTCTCGAATTTCGGGCTGGACCTCTCTGGGCATCACCCGGTTTCCTTTCCCTATCACACAGCGCTGCCCAACGATGAGTTGGCTTCTTCGCCACCTGCCGATCTCGTATACGGCGCGACTGACGAGGTGCACTGCGTCACCTGCCACGATCCGCACACCGACAAGTGGGGCAAGTTCCTCCTCAAGGACAATCGCTACTCCGCGTTGTGCACCACCTGCCACCTGATCACCGGATGGAGCGGCTCGGCCCACGCGACCTCGCCGGCATCTGTGGTCGGCATCCTGCCCAGGCCTCCGAAGACCTGGCCCACGTATACGCAGCTCAACGAATGGGGATGTGAAGCCTGCCACACACCGCACTTCGCACCGACCGCGGAAGAGTTGCTGAACTTCACCTCCGCGCCGCCAGACCCGTTCTCGTGCACCAGCGCCGGTTGTCACAATTCCGAGCCGGCCCCCCAGCCGCATTCAGGCACCGCCGGCGGATCGGGTGCGGCGGTTGTCGCTCGTGCGCCCACTCGAATGCTGGACATTGCCCGGCAAGTGCGAAAGCCCTCCGCACACCACGAGACGCCCAGCAACACGTCAACCGCGTTCCGCAGGTCAGGTACAGCCGGGGGTTCCCTCATCCGCAGTGTCGCGTGCGCAGACTGCCACAATCCTCATCTTGTCGGTGCAGGGATAGCCGAGGCACCCTACGCCTCGGCCATGCTGCACGGCGTGAGCGGCGTCGACCGCAACGGCGTCGGCATTCGATCCGCACGCTACGAGTACGAGGTCTGCTTCAAGTGCCATGGCGAGAACGCTCCCGACCTGAACTACGTTCCCCGCGTTCTCAGTGTCACCAATACACGGCGCGCCTTCGACCCGACCAATCCCTCGTACCACCCGGTCGTCAGCATGGGAAAGCACCTCAACATTCCCAGTATCCCGTCCTCGCTCAACCCCACCATGAATGCCTCCTCCCTGATCTACTGCTCGACCTGCCACTGCGACGACGAGGGTGGCTCGCGCGGACCGCATGGGTCATCGTTCGCTCCGATCTTGAAGGAGCGCTACGAGACCACGGACGGTACCCCGGAGAGTTACGACAACTACGCGCTGTGCTACCGCTGCCATGAGAGAACCAGCATCCTGAGGGACGCCAGCTTCCGGAAGAAGATCATCCGCAAGACCCCCTCGGGCGGAGGCCACAGCGGGCATCTAGCGGCAGGCGCCCCCTGTTCCGCATGTCACGATCCGCACGGCGTGAACGACTCCGGCGCCGTTGGCCCGACGGGAACAGGCTCGCACACGCATCTCATCAACTTTGACACCAGAATCGTCTCACCAAAGACAGGTGCTCAGTATCCTGTCTTCACGGAGACCGGGACGTTCTCCGGAACCTGCACTCTCACGTGTCACGGCGTGGTCCATGACAACACATCCTATCCGTAGCTTGACGTTTCCCTCACCACCGGCGTCCAGAGAAGGGATCGGAGCATGAATCAGAAGATCTTCCGAACGTACATCTTGCCGGCTGCTCTCCTGATCAGCGCTGTCTTTGGTGGCCACGACGCCTTCGCCGAGGAAGGTTGCACTTCCGCCCAGTGCCACGCGAAGCTCTTGACGGGTTCGACCGTCCATCCGGTTGCCGAGGCCTGCGACGGCTGTCACACGGCCGAGGAGACGCCGCATCCCAAGAAAGGCCAGAAGACCTTCAAGCTCACGCAGGACCCTCCCGATCTTTGTTATACGTGCCACGAGAAATTTGGGGACAAGAAGGTTGTGCATTTCCCGGTCCAGAACGGCATGTGCACGACGTGCCACAATCCGCATTCCTCGGACCAACCCAAGTTGCTGGTGCAGCCAATGAAGGAGGTCTGTGGTGGCTGCCATGCTGATCACGTGAACTTCAAGGTCGTCCACGGTCCGGTCTCTGCCGGGGACTGCACCGCCTGTCACACACCGCACGAGTCCAACAACAAGGCGCTGCTGTTGAAGGAGGGCCAAGAGTTGTGCGTTGGCTGTCATGTCGACATGCCGGAGGTGCTGAAGAGGAAGCACGTGCATCCGGCGTTGGCGGCGGGATGCACGTCGTGCCACAACCCGCACGGCTCGGATCACCCCAAGATGTTGCCCGACGAAGGTGAGCAAGTGTGCTTCCTCTGCCATCCCGGGATCGCCGACAAGGTCAACGACTCGCCCGTGATGCATCCGGCCGTGAAGATGGAGAAGGGCTGCATCGCCTGTCACTCGCCGCACGCGAGCGACAATGAAAAGATGCTCCAGAACCCGGTCAAGGAGACCTGCGTCGCCTGTCACGATGCCGTCGTTCCGAAGAACGCCACGGTGTTTCATGGCAAAGACAACAGCGCCAATTGCGCGCTCTGTCATGAGCCGCACGGCGGCAAGTACGAGAACCTCCTGGTGGCGCAGTTTCCAACGGAGACGTACGTTCCGTACACCGATGCGGAGTACGCCTTGTGCTTCAGCTGTCACAAGCGGGATCTGTTGGAATATCCCGAGACCTCCTTTGCAACCAATTTCAGGGACGGCGAGCGGAACCTTCACTATCTGCACGTGAACAACAAAGTGAAGGGGCGCAGCTGCAAGCTGTGTCACAGCTGGCACGGCAGCGCGAACCCCAAGTTGATCGCCGACACGGTAACATTCGGCAAGTGGAACATGCCCCTCAAGTTTGTAAAGACCGAAACCGGTGGAGGCTGCTCACCGGGATGCCACAAGCCGCAGTACTACGACCGCAAGAGCCCTGGCAAAAAGCCTCCGGCCAAGAAAAGCGACTGAGCCCGCATCTTTTGGGTTGGCAGGTGGTGGGATCGTTGCCGCGAACATGCTAGGTGGCAGGAAGGTTGATTGAAAGGAGGATGCAGTGATGAAGGGTTTGTTGGTAAGAGGAGCGTTGGTTTTGGCAGCCGGTGTCCTGCTGGCTGGCGTCGGGGTGAGTCGTGCAGCCGAAGACGGCAAGGGGATCTACGAGAAGAACTGCGTAATGTGCCATGGGGCGAGCGGCAAGGGCGATGGCCCTGCGGGCAAGATGTTGAAGCCGCCCCCCGGCGACTTGGCGACCGCGTTGAAAGGCCAGGGCGATGCCGACATCGCCAAGATCATCAAGGAAGGCGGCAAGGCGGTGGGTAAGGCCGCCAGCATGCCGGCGTACGGCAGCAAGCTGAACGACGAGCAGGTTCAGGCTCTGGTGCAGTACGTGAAGGGACTCGGCGGCAAGTGACGGAGACCACCGAGCCGGTCCTGTTGCACTGGGAACGGCTCACGAAGCGCCAGTTCGATGCGCTCGACCGCGGCCGCTGTGTGGTGCTGGTGACATGCTCGCCGCTCGAAGTCCACGGCCCCCATCTGCCACTCGGTGCCGATGCGCTCGAGGGCGAGGGGCTCGCCGAGCGCATGCTGCGCTTCCTTCCCGAGCGCCACCGTGGTCAGACGTTCTTGAAGCTCCCCTTCATCTATGCAGCGACCGACGCCTTGCCGCACGCCGGCTCGCTGTTCTTCCGGCCGTCGACCACCATCTCGGTGCTGGAGGACCTGGGGCGCTCGTTGGCGTCGCAGGGCTTTCGTAACGTCCTGGTCTCCAACTTTCACGGCAGCCCGCGCCACTTCCTTGCGATCGAGGCGGCGTGCGAGCGTGTCAACCGCGCACGTGGTATCCGCATGGTGTGCATCTTCTCCGTCCTGCTCAGGCGACTGACCGGCGGCAGCGCCGAGCTATACGAGGTGCTTGGCGCGCTGCCCGGGGTGCGGCGCGAAGATCTCGTGGGTGACACGCACGCCGGCCTTGTGGAGACCTCGCAACTGCTGGCGCTGCATCCCGATTGGGTCGAAAAGGACTACGCGACCCTGCCGCGACGGACGGTTGATGGCTGGCTACAGGAGCGCGGTGATCCGCCGCCCGCCATAGAGCGCGGCAAGCCCGCCGGCCTCGGTGTGATGATCCGGGCCTTCCGCGGCGCACTGCGCTTCTTCCGAGAGGAGACCTACGCTGGTGCGCCGGCGGCAGCCTCGGCGGAGCTCGGCGAGCGTATCCTCGACACGCTCGCCACGCACGCGGCCGGCGCCGTCAGCGAGTTCCTCGACGGCACGCTGCCAGCCGAACAGTGGCATTCCCCGCTGTGGCCGCGCCGCTTCATCTTCGTGCATCCGTGGATGGTGCGCTTCTTCAACCGACTGCTGCAGGTTCCCGAAGGAGTGGCGGTGCCGGCACGGGGCACGCCCAACTGACCGAAGCGATGGAATCGCCGACATCAACCAAGCTACTAACAACGCAACAACTTAACAACCTAGCAACCTGTCTTTTCACTTCTTCATCATCGCTGCATAGCGCTTCCCCAACTCCTCTGGCGCCACGTCCTCCATGTGGGTGGCGAACATCCAGCGGTGTCCATACGGATCAACCAGCGTGGCGGAGCGGTCGCCATAGAATTCATCGGTCGGCCCCCGCGATACGGTGGCGCCGGCGGCTTTCGCACGGCTGACAAGTGCGTCTACATCCGGGACGTAGACGTGGATGGCCACGGCGGATCCACCCAGGGACTGCGGGCTGATTGCGCCAAAGTCGGGATACTCGTCGGACAGCATGACGATCGCCTCGCCGATCCTGAATTCGGCGTGCCCGATCCGGCCGCTGGGCTCCGCCAAACGCATGACTTCGGTGGCACCGAACGCTCGCGTGTAGAACTCGATGGCACGGGCGGCGTCACGGCAACACAGGTACGGCGTCGCGCCGTGAAAGCCGTCCGGGATTGGCTTGACTGTGCTTGGCATGGTCTCTCCTCCTTGCTCAGGTTGTTGGGTTGTTAGGTTGCTAGTTGCCATGTTGTTCGTCGTATAGCTTGCAGGATCAGCCCAACAGCGAACCACCTAACACCTAACACCTAACAACCTAACAACCAACAACGTTTCCCAAGATTTCTACTCCCCGGCCCACGGATCGTAGGTGCCGAAGTTCCAGATGTGGCCTTCCGGATCCCGGCAGGTGTAGCCGCGCCCGCCGTAGTCCTCGTCCTTGATATCCATCACGATCTTCGCGCCGGCTGCGACCGCGCGGCGATAGTGCACGTCCGCATCGGCAACGACGATGTAGGGACTCTGCGTGCCGACACCGCCGAGGTCGCGCGGCGGCTTGACGAGCTTGCCAAACTCGTCGTTGCGCGCCGAGCCGAGCATGATCATGCCGTTGCCGAACGTCAGCTGGGCGTGGGCGATGCTGCCGTTCTCTCCGGGCACCACCAGATGCTTCTCGAACCCGAACGCTTTGCACAGCCACTCGATGGCGGCGCCGGCGTCGTGGTACCGCATCGCCGGAATCACGGTGGCGGTGGTCTGCTTCGCGTTGTCAGCCATGGCAACCTCCTTTCGCTGTTGTTTGCATTTGCCTAGCAGCCTGTCGGACTTGGAAGCCTGCAGCGACCCAACGGGGAGCGGGCCATAAAAATGACGCCGGCCGCAGGCCCTAGTCAACCTTCTTCTTGTGTGCCGCGATGAACCACGAGTTACCGAGCCTGTCCTTGACGTGCGCCATGCGGTGTCCCCAGGGCATTTCCTTCGGTGGCTGGTGCGAGGTGGCGCCGGCGCGCAGCGCGCGGTCGTACGCAGCGTCAACCTCGTCGACGTCGAGGTAGAACGCCGAGGTGGTCGGGTTGACGCCGGTGATGGCCTCGCCCATCATGACCAGGGTATCGCCGATGCGCAGCTCGGCGTGATCATGCGGTGGGTCGCCACCGCGTTCCAAGAGAACGAGATCAGCGCCGAAGGCATCTTTCAGGAAGTCGACCGTGTCGCGCACATTGCGCACCAGCAAGAAGGGCGTGACGCTGTGGGAGCTGGTTTCCGTCGCCTGAGTGGTCATTGTCGTTCCCTCCTTCTCGGAGGCCTCTTCCGGTCGCTGCGCCTTCACGGGGGCGTTGATCCACCACTGATTGCCGCCCGGGTCGCGCACTCCGGCGCTGCGGTAGCCCCAGGGTTGATCGGCCGGTGCGCTCAGCGAGATTCCCCCGGCGGCGATGGCGCGCCCATACGCGCTGTCCGTATCGTTTACGTACAGGTGGTAGACGGTCGGCATCGGCTGATACGGACCGTGCGCCTCGCCCATCTCGACGACCGACGCGCCGATCCTGATCTTGGCGTGCACGACGGTGCCGTCCGGGGCCTGCGCACGGAAAGCCTCCTCGGCACCGAAGGCGCGCTTCAAGAAGTCGATGAGCTGCGGCGCTCCGTGTGGGTGCAGATACGAGCTGATGCTGTGCAGACCCTCGGGGATGTAGGCAACGGTGCGCGTCGGCTGCGCCTCCGGCCGGTGCGTGCCGATGTACCAATGGTTGCCGAACGGATCCTTCACCCCGGCCTCGCGATCGCCATAGTGTTGGTCCGCCGGCTCCTGCATCGAAGTGGCGCCGGCACGCAGGGCACGGGCGTAGATGGCATCGGCGTCGGGGACGTAGAGATGGAGCGCCGTGGGTGCAGGCTGCAATTCGATGGAGTCACCGATTCCGATTAGCGAGTCGCCGATGCGCACCTCGGCGTGTGCAATGGAACCGTCCCGCCGTGTGTGGCGCGCGGTCTCTTCTGCAGCGAACGCCTGCTTGAGGAAGTCGAGCAG
>Ga0335082_10006949_pt1 | contig 12325 bp, 13 predicted proteins | sample Lox_Sample_41_FD_206718 | JGI IMG/M metagenome (GOLD analysis project Ga0335082, IMG submission 206718) | Soil microbial communities from Loxahatchee National Wildlife Refuge, Florida, United States - Lox_Sample_4.1 | ecosystem: Environmental > Terrestrial > Soil > Wetlands | place: USA...
TGAAGCCGGCGACGACATAAGCGGTATCGACGCGGCAAGCCTCGACCTGGCAGCACGCCAGCTGGGCGGCTCCGCGCTGAAGCTTTCTGACGACGATGTCCGAGACGCGCTCGATCCAAGGCAGGCGGTGGCGCGGCGCACAGGCATCGGCGGCGCGGCACCGCCGGCCGTACGCGATCTCATCGCCGAGCGACGCCACGGCCTTGCCCAGGAGCGGCGGTGGCTGACGCAACGACAGCGGGCGGTCGAGCGCGCCGAGGCGAACCTGCTTGAAACCGCACGCCAACGGGTAACCGCCCGACCCTCCGGCCGGGCGGCGACTCGGCGCCGACACCCACGGGCAAGCCAGGGAGAGACGGGATGATCTCCGTCCATCCCATCGATTCGGAGATCTTCGGGCCAGCCTGGGGCAGGGCTGAAGTCCGCGGCTTGTTCTCCGATGAGGGCCTGGCGAGCAGCTGGGCCGAGGTCATGGCCGTGCTCGCCGAGGAGGAGGCCGTCCTTGGGATCGTCCCGGCCGACGCGGCCGCGGAGATCGCCCGGGTCATGCGCTCCGAACCGGCCAACCTCGCCGCGGTCGGCCGCGGCTACGCGGCGACTGGACACTCGCTCCTCGGCTACATCCGCGCCCAGGCCGAGCGGTGCCGCGGCGATGCCGGCGAGTGGATCTGCTATGGCGCGACCGTCCAGGATGTGACCGACACGACCTACGCCCGAGCCCTGCTGGCGGTAGGTGCCCTGGCTGACGAGGACCTCGCGGCTCTCGAGGCCGATCTCGGGGCTCTCGCCAGGACGCACCGCTCGACGATCATGCTCGGGCGGACCCATGGCCAGGCGGGGCTGCCGATCACCTTTGGCTACAAGGTTGCGGTCTGGGTCGACGAGATCCGCCGCCACCGAGCGCGCCTGGCACAGCTTCGACCACGTCTGGGCGTGGGCCAGCTGTGCGGCGGGGTCGGCACTTTGTCCGGCTACGGCCCACACGGGCTAGAGCTGCAGGCGCGCGTCATGGCCCGCCTGGGCCTCGCCGCGCCTGTCGTCAGTTGGACCAATGCACGCGACCGATTCGCGGAGTTCGTGACCTGGCTCGCGTTCGTCACGGCGACGCTCGACAAGATCGGCCACGAGATCTACAACCTCCAGCGCTCCGAGATCGCGGAGCTGGCCGAGCCGGCGACCGCGGCCGACGTTGGCAGCATCACCATGCCGCACAAGCGCAACCCGGAACGGAGCGAGCATCTCGGAACCCTCGCGCGCCTGGTGCGGCGCGACGCGGACATGATGATCGAGTCGCTCGTGGGCGATCACGAGCGCGACGGCCGCAGCTGGAAGACAGAGTGGGCGGCGCTGCCGGAGGCGTGCCTGGCGGCCATGGCGGCCTTGCGCACAGCACGCGACGTGATCAGTGGCCTCGAGGTGCGTGCCGATGCCATGCGCCGCAACGTCGACGAATGGCACGAGCAGCTCGCGTCCGAGGCGGTCATGCTCGCCCTTGCCAAGGCGACCGGCAAGCAGACGGCGCACGAGCTCGTGCATGCAGCGGCAGCCCGCGCGGCTGCCGCCGGACGATCGCTGCACGAGGAGCTGCGCGCAGATTCGCGGGTCACCGCGCGCCTTTCGTCCGAGGAGCTGGACCGGCTGCTCGCGGCGCCGTCCACAGGCCTCTCCGAGGCGCTCGTCGACCGCGTCGTCGGCAGATGATGCTGCCCGGGCAGCGCCCCTTGCCGGTCGACCTTCCCCGGTTTCGTCTCGCCCAGCTGCCGACCCCGCTGCATGACGCGCCGCGGCTGGCCGCGGCCATCGGTGCCGACCGGCTGCTGATCAAGCGCGACGACCTGACGGGCTTTGCCGGCGGCGGCAACAAGGTTCGCAAGCTCGAGTTCCTGCTGGGCGATGCGCTCGACAAGGGCGCCGACACGCTCATCGCCGTGGGCGGGCCACAGTCGAACGCTGTGCGCGCGGCGATGGTCGCCGCGCGCGTGGCCGACCTCGACCCAATCGCCGTGTTCTACGGCGATCCGCCGGCGACGCACGAAGGCAACCTGCTCATCGAATCACTGGCCGGTGCTCGGCTCGTGTTCACGGGTGACACGGATCGGGAGTCGACCGAGCCGGCGGCAGACGCGTTGGCCGCGAAGCTGCGCGCGGAAGGCAGGCGACCTTACGTGCTGCCCCGTGGCGCGGCTACCCCGATCGGCGATGCCGCGTATGTCGAAGCGGCGGCCGAGCTCGCCGCGCAGCTCGATGGGCTGGGGGCACAGCCGTCGCTGGTCGTCGTTGCGACCGGCTCGTGCGGGACGCAGGCCGGCCTGGTGGCCGGTGCCAGGTGGCTGGCCGTGCCGTGGCGGGTGATGGGGGTCCTGGTCAGCCGGGACGAAGCGGAGAGTCGGGCGCGGGTTCTCGTGCTCGCCCGCGAGGCCGCTCACCTGCTCAAGCTCGGAATCGAAGTCCGCGCGGCGGACGTGGACGTCGCGTCGGGCTATATCGGACCCGGCTTCGGCATCGCCTCCCCGGAGGGTGATGCTGCGCTGCGGCTGGCGCTCAATCGGGAGGGCCTGATTCTCGATCCCGTCTATACCGCCAAGGCGCTCGCCGGAATCATAGGTCTCATCGCCCGTGGGACTTCGGGCCGACTGTCCCTTGTCTTCGTGCACACTGGCGGCGAACCCTCTCTGTACGCCCGCCACGCGATGTACGCAGGCAATTTTCAGCCCGGGCCAGAACATCCCTTTCCATAGAGGAGGCCTCGATGGCTCGCATCCTCGTCATTGGCGCCGGTGCCGCCGGCACGTCCGCGGCGTCGAACGCCAAGCAGTTCGATCGATCGCACGAGGTCACGCTCGTCGGTGACTTCGCCAGCACGGCTTACAGCCCGTGCGGCATTCCTTACGTCTTTGGCCGAGAGATCGACAGCATGGACAAGCTGTTCCTTCAAAAGGCCGACTTCTACACCGACGAGATCGGGCTCGATCTGCGCCTGTCGACGACGATCGAGCGCATCGACCTGCCCAACAAGGTGGCCTACGCGCGCGGCGGCGAGCAATTCCCATTTGACGAGCTGATCCTGTGCCTGGGCTGGGCATACGTCCTGCCCGACATCCCGGGCGTCGAGCTCCAGGGTGTGCAGTTCATCAAGGACATCGAGCGCGCGCGGGAGATCGACCGCCAGCTCGACGCGGTCCAGAACGTGATCGTCTGGAAGGGCCGCCCAGTCGGCCTCGAGCTCGCGACCGGCCTGGCTCATCGCGGCAAGAAGGTGACGCTGATCGACGACGAGCCCTGGCTGCTGGCCGAGTTCGCCGACCCGGACGTCGTCGCCATGGGCCAGAAGAGCCTCGAGGACATGGGCGTCAAGATGATGTTCACCACCCAGCTCAAGGAGCTGCGTGGTGAGAACGGCAAACTGGTCGCGGCCGTTACCGATCACGGCGAGGTTCCGTGCGAGATGGCCTTCATGGCTGCCGACGAGAAGCCCAATACGGCGCTCGCCGAGTCAATTGGGGTCAAGCTTGGGACGGCTCATGGCGTCCGTGTCGACGACATGATGCGCACCAACCTGCCGCACGTGTACGCCGCGGGCGCGCTGGTAGAGACCATGCAGGCCGTGGCCGGAGTGCCCGTGTCCCTGCTGCCGAGCACGTACGCCTATCCACAGGGACGGATCGCCGGCGTCAATGCCGCCGGCGGCGAGCTTCACGCCCGTGCCGCGTATTTCCCATGGGCGATGGAGGTCGGCAAGGTCCAGATCGGGGGTGTGCTCATCACGGAGACGCTGGCCAAGGCCCTTGGCAAGTCATACGTCATTGGCGAGGCCAACGGCATCTCGTCCGCGCGTTATCACCCGAATGTCGAGCCCATGAATATCAAGCTCCTGATCGAGCCGAAGAGCCGCGAGATCCTGGGTGTGGAGATATGGGGCGGCGACGGCGTCAAGGAGCGGGCCGATTTCCTGGCATTCGCCATGCGCAAGCATGCGACCGTCGACGAGCTGGCGAACATGGAGAATGTCTACTCGCCGCCGATCGGAGCGCTCAACGAGCCAATCGCCCTTGCGGCAAAGGCGGGCCAAAAGGCCCTGGCCGCGCACTAGGAGCACGTCAATGCCGGCAGTCATTCGCAAGCAGACGAAGTTCTCGCTGCTCCAGCGTTTCCGGGCCTGGTCAGAGCGGATCCTCATCGAGGCCGCCCAGGACGAGGTCTACAACAAGTACCCGCAGGCAGGCGTCAAGCCCCTGCGTCGGGGGGCATTTCGGAGCTTCTTGCGGACCGGATTCAAGATCGGCTTCCGCATCGTCCCGGCGCCCATCAGGAACCGGATGATGCGCGTCATGCTCGTCCGCAAAGGGCAGGACTGGAGTCCCGCATAAGGTGCCGAAGGGCCCTGTTCGCGGGTCCTGACGCTCCCTAGTTTTTCGAGCCGTGAGTGCTGCCAATGGCGAGCCGTCGTCGGCGGGGCGACGACGGCTCGTTGCCAGATGGCTGGGTGACTACCGCGTTGAGGTCAGCGCGCGCGATGGAAGGTTCAAATTCCTGTCCGACGAGGCGTTTGCCGACGGCGGCGACGACTCGGGACCGATGCCGTCCGAGCTTCTGTTCGGAAGCGTCGCGGCCTGCTTCGCCATGGCCGTCGTCTGGGTGGCCCGGAAGCGGCGCCAGACATTGCCGGACCTGGAGGTAACTGTGCGCGCGTCATACGACCGCTCGGCACGGCGCTACACGGAAATAGAGATTGAAGCGATGAGCACACTTGCCGAAACCGATCCCAGGGGTTTCGAGACCCTCGCGCGCCTGGCCGAGCAGGTGTGCTGGATCACGCGCACTCTCGAGCCCGGCGTCCCGGTCCTGTACCGCGCCGCAGCGCCGGTGAGGCCATGAGCCCGGGCACGCTCCTCGGCGCGCGAGCCGGGGTTGTCAACGTCGGCCTCGATCTGTTTGCCGAGGCGATTCGCGCCCAGGAGATACCGGTTGAAGAGGTCTCGTGGCGGCCACCCGCCGGCGGCGACGGCGAGCTGGTGCGGCTGCTCGTGGCCAACGCGGACATTCGTGCCCGAGTCTCCGCTGCCAACGACAAGGCAGTGGCGCGCATGCAGGCGGCCCGACCGGCGTGGGTCGACGTCCGTTCGCTGCGCGACGTCCTGCCGGACCTGCCCGAACGGACGCTGTTCCACTCCGGCCCGGCAATTCCGTGGGATCGGATGTGTGGGCCGCATCACCGGGCGGCCGCGTGGACGGCAGTGTTCGAGGGCTGGGCGAGGAATCCCGACGAGGCGAGCGCTGCCATCGCGGCGGGCCGGATCCGGCTCGAGCCGGCCACGCCTCACTCGACGGTCTGCCCAATGGCCACCGTGATCGGGCCGTCGGCCCAGGTTCACGTGATCACCGACCCGGCGACGGGCGCAACCGCCTACAGTCCCGTGAACGAGGGCCGCGAGCGCACGATCTGGAACGGCAATCCGGACCAGTCGACTGTTGAGCGCCTGGCCTGGTTCCGCGACGAGCTGGCGCGGTCGCTTTCGGCGGCGCTGCACGAAGCCGGCGGCGTCGACCTCTTCGGGCTCTTCGCGCAGTCGCTCCAGATGGGCGACGAGTTGCACGTTCGGCTGCCGGCGACTACTGCTCTCCTTCTGCGGGCGGTCGCCGGACCGATGCTTGAGGCCGGCGTGGCCGGCCCCGCCGCGGCCCGCGCCTTCCGCTTCCTGGAAGAGAACTCGCTCTTCGGCCTACCGATCGTGATGGGCGCGTCCCGAGTTGCCGCCGATCTCGGTCACGGCATCCCGGACAGCAGCCTTGTCACCGGCATGAACCGCAACGGCATCGACTTCGGTCTGCGCGTGAGCGGGCTGGGCGACCGCTGGCTCATCGCCCCGGCCGTGCCCCTGACCGAGGCGATCTACTACTCCGGCTACGACATCAGTGTCGCTGCCGGAGACATAGGCGACAGCGCCATCGTCGAGTGCGCCGGCCTGGGTGGCATGGCCATCGCCGGCGCCCCGACGATCGCCGGCTTCGTCGGTGGCAGCGTCAGCGACGAGCTGGCCGTGCGCGATGACATGCACGAGATAACGCTCAGCACGAGCCAGGTGTTCACGGTTCCGGCGACTGATTTCTCGGGCACGCCCACGGGCATCGACGTTCGACGCGTCGTCGAGACAGGCATCGTGCCCATCATCGACACCGGTGCGATCCACGAGACGGATCCAGAGGCCGGCCAGATCGGGGCCGGCATCGCGCGTGCGCCGATCGAGGTCTTCCGCAAGGCGCTGATCGAGCTGGGCGTGGCATGGTCACGATGACGCAGGCGCCCGCCAGCGGTTCGGCGGCCCAGGTAGATCGCCGGCTGGTGCGCCGCTGGCGCGAGGCCGAGAGCGCCTATTTCGGACAGTCGCTGGCGGAGCCCGGCATGTACGAGACGGCGGTCCAGCTCGTCCGCGGGCTGACCGACGGACTTGCCGACGTGACCACGGAGGTGGATCTCGAGGAGGCGTACGAGGAGCGTGGGCTCGACTGGGCCGAAGAGCGGCTCGGGCAGATGAAGCTGGCGCGGGGCGACTGGCTCGAGCTTGCCGGCGCGCGCGAGACGGCGTTCAACCTGCGGCTCGGCGAGATCCGCGCCTCGAACATCTCGCACGACACGGCTCGGCAGCTGGCCGCCGCGCGAGCAGCCGGCGAGACCTGGCTCGTCGCCATCGACGGTGAAACGGGCTTCATAGGCTGGCGCACGTATCGCCGCGTCGAGATTCACACCACGGCGGGCATCGCCCTGTACGGCTATTCCGCGCGTGACTGGGACAGCGGCATCGAAACCCTCTGGTTCGAGGTGCTTCGAGTGGATCCACAGACGGGAGCGCCGATTCGCGATGCCGCGCCGATTCAGGAGGCGCGCACCTGTCGCGACCGAGCCGCTCTCAAGCGAGCGTTCAGCGCCGCCCGACGGCGCTACAGCGGAGCCTGACGATGCCACTTTACGAGTACGACTGCGACGCTTGTCACGACCATTTCGAGATCCGCGCGAGCATGACCGCGGGCCCCGGCGAGCTGTCCTGCCCCGCCTGCGGCAGCGCCGATGTACACCGCGACTACGGCGGCATCTCGGTGCTCCGCATTGACCGCAGCGCTTCCGCGCCGCGCCGGCCGGGCGAGCTCCGGCCGGTCGACCCGCGGCTGCTCACCCTCGACGTCGCCAAGCGCTACGACCGCTGGACCGGCGACGCCGCGATGGGCGAGGTCGCCAAGCGCGTCGAGCGCGGCGCGGAGCCGGACCAACTTCACGAGTTCGTGAAGGAGGTCAAGGCCGATCGCGACGCCAAGGCGACGCGTCCGGCGCCTCTGGCGGACAGGCTCGCGAGGGCAGGCAAATGACTGTCGAAACACGCCTCAAGCCGAGCACCTACCAGGACTCCGTGCGGCTGATGCGGCTGTCGGCCGAGCTGTCGGCCACACCCGGTGTCGTCCGCGCCACCGTCGCGATGGGCACTGACGCTAACCGGCGCATGCTCGATGAGGTGGGCATGCTGACCGGCCCCATTGTCGATGCCCACGCCGACGACCTGATGCTCGCGGTCGACGCCGAGGACGCCGCCGCCGCCGCGGCTGCGCTGGCGCACGCCGAGCAGCTCCTGGAGCAGGCGTCGCGCCCGAACGCCAGCGCGGCTGGCATCGCGCCACCGGTGCGCTCCATACGCAGTGCCGTCGAACGCCTCGGCGGAGCCAATGTCGCCGTCGTCTCGGTTGCCGGCGAATACGCCGCGCTCGAGGCGGCGCACGCCCTCGAAGCGGGCATGCACGTCCTGCTCTTCAGCGACAACGTCACGGTCGAGGACGAACGCGATCTCAAGTCGGCCGGCGTGGCCGCGGGCCGGCTGGTCATGGGACCCGGCGCGGGCACGGCCATCCTCGATGGCGTCGCGCTTGGCTTTGCCAACGTGGTCCGGAGCGGACCGATCGGTGTCGTGGCCGGCTCGGGCACGGGCCTGCAGGAAGTGACCGTGCTCGCCCACCGCGGCGGCAGCGGCATCAGCCAGGCGATCGGCACGGGCGGTCGCGACCTGACCGTGGCCGTTGGCGGTCTCACGACGCGGCTCGGCCTGGAGATCCTCGCGCACGACCCGGAGACGGGCGTCATCGTGCTTCTGTCCAAGCCGCCGCAGCGCCCAGTTGCCGACCAGGTCCTTGAGCTGGCACGCACGTGCGGCAAGCCGGTCATCGTCGGCTTCCTGGGAGGCGAGCCGACGAGCGTTACCGGAGACAACCTCACGTTCGCCGCGACCCTCGAAGAGGCAGCGGTAAAGGCGCTTCAAGCGGTCGGTGTCGCGACCAGGGACCCCTTCGCGTCCCCGCCCGGAGAGATCGAAGAGACCGTCGTGCGGGAAACCGCGGGTATCGCGCCAAGCCAGCGCTACATCCGTGGCCTTTTCTCGGGTGGCAGCCTGTGCGACGAGGCGCTGCGCATCCTGCGCGGCGCGGATATCGGTGCCGTGCGCTCCAACGCGGGCGGCGACCCGGACCTGCTGCTCGCCGACGCGTGGCGAAGCGAGGGCCACACCCTCGTCGACCTCGGCGAAGAGGAGTTCACGCGTGGCCGGCCGCACCCGATGATCGATCCACGGGTGCGGCAGGAGCGCCTGATGGCCGAAGCGCGTGATCCTGAGACTGCGCTCATCCTGCTCGACGTCGTGATCGGCTACGGGTCGAACGCGGACCCGGCGGGCGCGCTGGCGCCGACGATCAGCGAGGCACGTGCTGTTGCTGCCGCTGCCGGGCGCTATCTGCCGGTGGTGGCGCATGTTCTGGGCACGGATCTGGATCCGCAGGGGCTCGAGCGCCAGGAGGAGACGCTGCGCTCGGTCGGTGTCGTAGTCGCCCCGACCAACGCCCAGGCGGCCAGGTTGGTGGGCCGCATGGCCGCCGCGGTCATGGCGCGCGACCCGGCCACCATCGATGCCTGACCAAACGCTACGGGTCAACCTCTACACATACTCGACCCGCGCCCGCGGCGGCGTCGTCCACTCGCTCGAGCTGGGCGAGGCGCTGCAGGCGCTCGGTCACGAGGTCCAGCTGTTCGCGCTCGAGAAGCCCGGCCGGCGCGGCTTCTTCCGGCCGACGACCGTGCCCTCGACGTTCATCCCCGTCGCGGAAATCGACGGCGAGTCGATGGACGACCGGATCGAGCGCTACATAGAAGCGTACGTGTCGTTCCTGGACGACCATCTCGACTCTGCCAAAGACGCCGTCATCCACCACGCCGAGGACTGCATCAGCGCCAATGCGCTCGTCCGGCTGCGCGAATCCGGCCGCGTAACAGCCTTTGCCCGGACCATCCACCACGTCGACGACTTCACGAGCCCGGCGCTCATTCACTGCCAGCTCGCGTCGATCCTTGCGCCGGACGTGCGCTTCGTCGTAAGCGACTGGTGGCGTCGCCGGCTTGCTGCGGACTATGGCGTGGAGGCGACAGTCGTCCACAACGGCGTCGATCTCGAGCGCTTCTCGCCGCCCAGCGAGGCCGAGGCCGCCGAGGAGCGCAAGCGCCTGGGCCTGACCGACCGCGTCACCGTCCTGGCAGTCGGCGGCATCGAGCCACGCAAGAACACGATCACGCTGCTCGACGCCTATGCCCGGGCGCGCGAGGAGCTCACTGCTCGCACCGGCCGCCAGCCGTTGCTGCTCATCGCTGGTGGCGAGACGCTCTTCGACTACCGCGCCTATCGCGAGGAGTTCGAACGCGTCCTCGCCGGCATGCTCAGGGATGGCGTGCTGCCGGCTGATGCCGTGCGCGTCGCCGGATCAGTCGCCGATGACGACCTGCGCGAGATGTACCGCGCGGCCGACGTGCTCGCGTTCCCGTCCGTCAAGGAGGGCTGGGGCCTCACAGTCCTCGAGGCTCAGGCATCGGGCACGCCGGTCGTGGCGAGCGACATCGAGGTCCTGCACGAATATCTCGTCGATGGCCAGAACGCCCTGCTCGTGGCGCCCGACGATGTCGCGGGCATGGCCCGGGCGATCGTGCAGGCAACAACCGACGAAGTCGCCGCAGCATTGCGGCGCGGTGGGCTTGAGACGGCGCGCCGTTTTGACTGGCGGAGCTCGGCCGAGGCTCACCTCGAGGTGTATCGAGAGCTTCACGACTGCGTTGGACGCCCTCCGACGTCGGCGTCGGTCGTTGGCTGATGACCGTGAAGGAGCGTTCGATGGGCTACACGGGCGAGACAACGGCGACGAGGACCGCCACGTCGACAGCTTCAGGCGCGAGCGCACAGGACGTGCGCACGATCGTTGCCGCGTTCGGCGGGAACGCCGTCACGCGCGCCAAGGAGCGTGGCACCAACGCCGAGCAGCTCGCCAACGTGCACGTGATGTGCGAGGAGGTTCTGCCGCTGATCCTGGCCGGCCATCGCGTCGTGGTAATCCATGGCAACGGGCCGCAGGTCGGCTCGCTCGCGCTGCAGGTCGAGGCGGGCAAGGCCGTGGGCGTGCCCGACCAGCCGTTCGACATTCTCGGGGCGATGACCCAGGGCCAGATCGGTTACCTGATCCAGCAGACGATGGGCAACCTTCTTCGTGATGCGCACGCGGACTCAGGAACGACCATGGCCAGCATCGTCACCCAGGTGCTCGTGGATCCGGCCGACCCGGCCTTTCAGCACCCGACCAAGCCCGTAGGGCCTTTCTACGAGCGCGAGCTCGCTGAAGCGCTGGCGGCAGAGAAGGGCTGGTCGATCGTCAAGGATGCGGACCGCGGCTGGCGCCGGGTCGTGCCGTCGCCACGGCCGCTGGAGGTGATCGAGGCGGGTGCCATCCGTGCGCTGATCGAGGCCGGCATGCTGGTCGTCGCCGGCGGCGGCGGCGGCGTGCCGGTGGTTCGAGACGAGGACGGCCACCTGCGCGGTGTCGAGGCGGTCATCGACAAGGACTACGCCGCGGAGCGGCTGGCCGCGCTCGTCGGCGCCGACACATTGCTGCTCCTGACCAGCGTACACCGCATCTCGCTCGACTTCGGAACGCCGAATCAGCGCGAGGTCGAGTCCCTCTCGGTCGACGACGCTCGTCGCTACCTAGACGAAGGGCAGTTCCCGCCCGGCTCAATGGGGCCGAAGGTGCGCGCGGCGATCCGCTTCATCGAGGATGGCGGTCGCGAAGCGATCGTGACCGCACCTGAAGCGCTGGCCGCCGCGCTGCGCGGCGAGGATGGCACGCGCATCGTGCCCTCGTCAGACTGACGCGAGGCCCACCCATTCGCCACAGCCATCTGGTAGGCTGATGCTCAAACAGCGCCCTTTAAATCCGAGCCCTGAGAGGCTGGGAAGGAGCAGACGCGATGATGCAGATCCCCGAGCAACCGGCGACCTTACCGCGGTCGGACGAGCCTCAACCCAACGGCCATCTACCTTCCGTAAGCCCGCGTCCCGGACGTCAGCTCCGTGAGTCGGCGGCCTTGCGACGCCACAATTCCCTGCTCGTGCTCGCCGACGGAAGCTCGTGGTCTGGTTGGGCCGAGGAGCGGTCCATGGCGATTGCCGGCCCGGTCCGCCTGGTTGGCCGTCGCGTGCTGATCGCTGAGCACGAGGCGATGATTCTCGACGAGCACGAGGCGGCCACTCTGCGCGTGTGGCTGGAGAAAACCGGGCCTGCGCCGCGCGGCTGCGTGACCGCGTCCGGGGCGACGCTGCCTATTCACGAGGCAGTCGGGCGCGCGATAGCTGCCGGCGAGATCGGCACTTACTGACCTGTTGCTGGCCGCCTGGCGGGTCGAGCTAGGGGTCCTGGTCCTGGCTGCTCCTTGATTCGTCCTCGATCTGGCCAACCGTCGGCCGCGCCGAGGCAGCTCGCGGTCGTCGGCGGCTGCTGCGGTCGGCTGCGACCAGGCGCAGCAGGAACAGCAACGTCTGGCCGGCGAAGAAGAGCAGCACGAGCGTCAGGATCAGCATGACGGCCGATAGCCACGATGGTGCGGCCATGACCACGCTCAGCGGCGTGGCCACCAGCAGAAACACCAGCAGCGCCACCTGTAGCCAGAAGCAGCCCAATCCCGGCCCGCGCGATGCGTCGAGCGGGGCTCCCTTGTATTCGGGCATGCTGCTCGGGGTGGCGCTCTGACCCGATGGTGACGGTGGTGCCTCGTTTTCGGGCTGTTCGTTAGTTGCGCTCTGGGTCATCTGGAGCGATGGTAGCTGTGGCCAAATGAACAGCGAATCGGGAGGCCGCGATGGTTCCGTGTGTTGACCTCGTCCACTTACGTCGGGGGCGCGAGGGTGATGCGCGAGGCATCGCCGAGGTTCACGTGCGGACGTGGCAGGACGCGTACAGCGACCTGCTGCCCGCCTCGTTC
>Ga0335082_10006951_pt1 | contig 12323 bp, 8 predicted proteins | sample Lox_Sample_41_FD_206718 | JGI IMG/M metagenome (GOLD analysis project Ga0335082, IMG submission 206718) | Soil microbial communities from Loxahatchee National Wildlife Refuge, Florida, United States - Lox_Sample_4.1 | ecosystem: Environmental > Terrestrial > Soil > Wetlands | place: USA: Florida...
CACCGCCGCTTTTCCCGATGCAGCCGCACATCATCAGCATGTTGATGATGCCGCGGTAGTTCATGTCGCAGTGGTACCAGTGGTTCATCGCCGCGCCGATGATCACCATCGAGCGGCCCTGCGTCCTGTGCGCGTTTTCGGCGAACTGGCGCGCCACCGTGATCACTTGCGCGCGCGGCGTCCCGGTGACGCGCTCCTGCCAGGCCGGCGTGTACGGCGTGTCGTCGTCGAAGCTCTTCGCCGCCAGTTCGCCGGCCAGGCCGCGCGCGACGCCGTAGTTTGCGACCTGCAGATCGAAGACTGTAGCGACCAGCGCCTCGCGCTTGTCGCCTTCGTCGCCGAACGCGATGCGCTGCACCGGCACGGTGCGCACCAGAACGTCCGGGCTGCCGCCCTTAAGCGCGCTGTTCGGGAAATGCTCGCTCGCGATGCCGCCGAAATACGGAAAGCCGACCCTGGCGGTTTCCTTGCTCGCGTTCTCGCCTTCGAGCACCGACAGCTTCAGCTTCACGTCATGGCCGTGGTGCGCCTCCTTCGCCTCGAGGTTCCACTGGCCCTGGTCGGCACGCCCGTCCGGGCCCCAGCGAAAGCCGATCGCGCCGTTGGGCAGCACCACCCTGCCGGCCTCGTCGAACGCGACGGTCTTCCACTCCGGATTGTTCGCCTGGCCGAGCTTGCCGTTGAAATCGGACGCGCGGACGTAGCGATCGGGCACCATCACGGTTTCGCCGCCTGGCAGCGTGTGCTCCTTCAGCATCACCAGCATCGGCATGTCGGTGTAGCGCCTGACGTAGTCGTCGAAGTACGCGCTGCGCTCCCTGCCTTCGCCGGGAAAATAGAACTCCTTCAGGATCACGTGTCCCATCGCCATCGCCACGGCGGCGTCAGTACCCTGCTTGGGGTGCATCCAGATGTCGGCCAGCTTGGCGACCTCGGAGTAGTCGGGCGTCACCGCGACCGTCTTCGTCCCTTTGTAGCGGACCTCGGTGAAGAAGTGCGCGTCGGGCGTGCGCGTCTGTGGCACGTTGGAGCCCCAGGCGATGATGAAATTGGAGTTGTACCAGTCGGCGGATTCGGGCACATCGGTCTGCTCGCCCCAGATCTGCGGCGACGACGGCGGCAGGTCGCAGTACCAGTCGTAGAAGCTCATGCACACGCCGCCGATGAGGCTCAGGTAGCGGCTGCCGGCCGCGTAGCTGACCATCGACATCGCCGGGATCGGCGAGAAGCCGACGACGCGGTCGGGGCCATACTTCTTGATCGTGTAGACGTTGGCGGCAGCGATGATCTCGTTGACCTCGTCCCAGCTCGAGCGGACGAAACCGCCGAGGCCGCGCACGCTCTGGTAGTCGCGGCGCACGGCGTCGTTCTCGACGATCGACGTCCAGGCGGCCACCGGGTCGTGCGCAAGGCGCGCCGCGCGCCAGCTCTTGAGCAGCCGCCCGCGCACCATCGGGTACTTGACGCGATTCGCGCTGTACAGATACCAGCTGTAGGAAGCACCCCGCGCGCAGCCGCGCGGCTCGTGGTTGGGCATGTCCCAGCGCGTGCGCGGATAGTCGGTCTGCTGCGTCTCCCACGTGACGATGCCGCCCTTGACGTAGATCTTCCACGAGCACGAGCCCGTGCAGTTGACGCCGTGCGTCGAGCGGACGATCTTGTCGTGCGCCCAGCGGTTGCGGTAAGCGTCCTCCCAGGTGCGGTCTTCCCCGGTGGTCACCCCGTGCTCGCCGGCGAACGGCTCCTTCGGGTTCGAGAAATAACTGAGTCGGTCGAGAAAATGGCTCATCTTGGATCCCCGCAGCGACTGCGTCGATGGTTGAGGAACGGAGGGGTCAGGGGTTCTTCACGTACGCGTTCGTGCGCAGGTAGAACCACCAGTTGAGGAAGAGGCACAGCGCATAGAAGATCGCGAAGCCGTACATCGCCGCTTGCGGCGTGCCGGCGTTGATCTGCTGGCCAATGACCACCGGCGCGATAAAGGCGCCGTAGGCCGCGACGGCGGATGTCCAGCCCAGCACCGGGCCGGCCTGCTGGCGGTCGAAGATGATGCCGATACTCCGGAAAGTTGAACCGTTGCCGATGCCGCTGGCGGCAAACAGCACCACGAAGAGCAGCATGAATGGCAGAAAGTACTGCTCAGGGGTGGCCGACTGATAGGCCTGCATCATCACGTAGCCCACCGACGCCGAGGCCAGCACCATGGCCGCCGAGACCCACTGCGTGACGATCGAGCCTCCGACCTTGTCGGCTATCCAACCGCCCACCGGGCGAATGAGCGCCCCGACAAAGGGGCCAATCCAGGCGTAGGCCAACACCGCGGGCGCGTTCGGATTGCTCGCCGTGTGCTGCATCACGCCGGCGGCATCGGGCACGTGGCTGACACCGAAAATCACCTTCATCGACAGGGGCAGCGCCATCGAAAACCCGATGAACGAGCCGAAGGTGACGATGTACAGAATGGTCATCGCCCACGTGTGCTTGTTGCGGAAGATCTCGAACTGCTTGGCCACACCTTCCTTCATCGGGCCGAAGGCGGCGAGCTTCATCACCAGCAGCGCGAGGATGATATCGAGCGGAATGGCCACCCACATGTTGAGCAAGCCCCTCCCCGTGGGCGCCGGCAGGTACAGGTACAACATGAGGATCGACGGCACGAAGGCCAGCGTGTACAGGTAGGTGATCTTGGCGAAGGCGACGATTGGATTGCCCGTGGCCGGCGAGATCGTCTTCAGGTTGTTCATCCCGAACCAGCACAGGATCGACAGCGGCACGAGCGACAGCACCCAGGCGAAACCGGCGTTCTGGATCCACGTGGACGTGCCTGCGGGAATCTTGCCGAAGATCCAGCCGCTGTCCTTGATCAGGGTCTCGGGGGCGCCCCCGAGCGCGCCGAAGAGGCCGACCGTCATCACCAGCGGGATCACGACCTGCATGGTCGTCACGCCGAAGTTGCCGAGGCCCGCGTTCAGGCCCAGCCCGGTGCCCTGCAGCCGCTTCGGGAAGAAGGTGCTGATGTTCGACATCGAGCTCGCGAAGTTGCCACCGCCGACACCCGACCACAGCGCCATCAGTTGGAACGCCCACAACGGCCAGTCCTTGTGCTGCAGCACGATGCCGGTGCCGATGGCCGGCGCCAGCAGCATCGCGGTTGTCAGGAAGATCGTGTTGCGCCCACCGGCTAGGCGGATCAAGAACGACGCCGGAATACGCATCGTTGCGCCGGCGATGCCGGAAATGGCCGTCAGCGTGAACAGTTCAGCCTGGCTGAACGGGTAGCCCAGGTTGAGCATCTGCACGGTAATGATGCCCCACATCCCCCATACGGCGAAGCCGCACAGCAGAGCGGGGATCGATATCCATAGGTTTCGATAGGCGATCCTCTTGCCGGTGCTCTCCCAGAATTCGTTGTCCTCGGGGCGCCAGTCGGCGATGTCCGCGCGTCCACCCGCCTCGGGCACAGCGGCGGCGACGGAATTGGAAGTGGCGTTCATGATTTTCCTTGATTGATGTGTGACGCTGGCTGTGCACACGGAACCGCATGACCCTCGCACCCATGAGTTCGGCGCCGCGCACTTCGCTCCGGTATATCGAAACCAGTCTAAGCTGGCGGGGCCCGCGGCAATATCCCTCGGAGGGGCTTATGCGGGCGTACGGAAGAACGATGTGGCCGGCGGCCGGCATCGTCCGGTAGAACTACGTCGACGGGAGAATCACCCGCGTTTGCGCAGGATCAAACGAGGCCGTGCTCGGATGCGATAACAGCGGCCTGCACGCGCGAGCTCACGTCGAGCTTGCGCAGCACGTGCTGGACGTGGATCTTGACCGTGGTCTCGGCGATGCCGAGCTCGCGGCCGATTTCCTTGTTGCTCGCGCCGCGCGCGATCGCACGCAGGATCTCCTGCTCGCGCGGCGACAAATGCGCGAGCGGCGAAGCCGGTTCCGCGGGCCCGGGGCCAGCACGCGTGGGCGCAGCCGCGGCGTCGCGGTACGCCGCCACCAGCTTGCCGGTCATTTCCTCGGCCACTACCGACTCGCCCCGCATCACGCGGATGATGGCGGCGACCAGCGCGTCGCCCTCAACCGTCTTCAGCAGATAGCCGCTCGCGCCGCCGCGTAATGCCGCAGCCAGATCCTGCTCGTCCTCGCTGACCGTGAGCATGAGGACGCGGACTCCGGGGACAGCCTCGCGCAATCCGGGCAGCGCGTCGACGCCGTTGACACCTGGAAGATGGTTGTCGAGCAGGATGAGATCGGGCTGCAGTTCCTGCGCGCGGCGCAGCGCCTCACCGGCGTCCGCCGCGTCGCCCACGACATGCAGGTGATCGTCGCGCGCCAGCAGCGCGGTGAGACCGCGCCGGAACAGCGTGTGGTCGTCGACGACCAGGATGCGAATCGGCGCGGCGGGCGTGAGCGACATGGTGTTCAGTGCAGCGTCGCCACGTCGGGCCGGGCATCGGCCTCGACGGGCTGCGCCCGCGCGGGCAACGGCAGTGTCAACACGACGGACGTGCCGCGTCCCGGCGTGGACAGCACGTCGAGCGCCGCGCCGATCCGCTCGGCGCGCTCGGCCATGATCCGCAACCCCACGTGGGTTTCATCGCCCGTTTCGCGCGGATCGACGAAACCCGCACCGTCGTCGCGCACCTCGAACCGCCATTGCGGCTGCTGCTGGATGTCCACCCAGACGCGCGTCGCCCGCGCGTGCTTGCGTACATTGGACAATGCTTCCTGCACGATGTGCAGTACCTGGACCTGCAGATCGGGCGACAGCGGTATGCCGTGGCCCTGCACCTGCATCTGCGCCTTGAGGCCCGTCTGGTGCTCGAACTTGCGCAGCGTGGTCAGCAGCGCCGGCTCGATGTCCTCGCTGTTGGTGCGCGTGCGGAAATGGACCAGAAGTTCGCGCACGTCGCCGTAGCTCTCGCGTACGCCGGCATCGATCTCCGCGAGGACCCGCAGCATGCGTTGCTCGTCCCCGCTGCCGAGCGCGTCGCGCATCAGCTGCACCTGGATCTTGAGGAACGCGAGCGACTGCGCGATCGAGTCGTGCAGCTCGCGCGCGATGAAAGTGCGCTCCTGCGCGACCGCCGCTTCCCGTTCGAGCGCGTTGAGGCGGAGGTTCTCCATCCCGCCGGCCAGATGCGCCGTGAGAGCCTCCAGCAGTGACTGTTCGGCCGGCGTCAGCTCGATCTGCGCGTGAAAGAAGAGGTCGACCTCACCCATCAGGCGCTCGTGCAAGCGAACCGGAATGGACACGAGGGTCGCGAACCCGGCGCGGGCGCAGTGCGGCAGCGCGGCCGGCGCCGTCGCCTCGATCGGAATGACGCGCGGCGCGTAAGGCTCGGTCATTGCACCGCAACGGCATTCGCCCGCACGCAGGCACTGCTCACCCTCCGTCATCGACTGCGGCAAGCCCTCCGCCGCCAGCAGCAGGAAGCGCTCGTTCGACTCGTCGGACCAGCGCAGCGCGACGCCGTCGGCGCGCGCGACGCGTCCGACCCGCTGCGCAAAGCCGCTGGCCAACCCCTTGAGCGTGGTCGCCTTGGCCACTAGCGTCGTCACGTCGTACAGCGCCTGCAGTCGCTCGCGCTTTTCCTCGAGCTCCGACGTCTTCTCGGCCACGCGAGCCTCGAGCCCGCGGTACATCGACTGCAAGTGCTCGGCCATCCCGTTGAAGCATTCGGCGAGCGTGCCGAACTCGTCGCTGGTGACACGCTCCACGCGGGCACTGAAATCTCCGCTCTGGATCCGTTCCGTCGCCTGCTTCAGGCGCCCTACCGGCTCGAGCACGAACAGGTAGCCGGCGTAGAGGAGCACGCCGGCGCCGACGACCGCGAAGGCCATCATCGCCATCTGCAGCAGATGGAGCAGCGCGGTCCAGCGCACCATATTGCGCTCGATGCCGGCGACCAGCAGATCGATGTCGGCAGCGAAAGCCACGACGTCGCTGCGCAATCTGGCCACGGAGTCCGGCCGCGCCATCGTCCATTGGCCGCGAAATCCGTTCCAGTCCGTTTCGACCACGGCGAACCGCGCGCGCACCACGTCGTCCCACGGCACGAGCAGCGGACGTTCGAGGTCGCCGTGCCGCAGCAACTCGATGCTGCGCTCGAACTCGGCGACTTGTTCCGCTAGCGCGAAGTCCTCGCCCGTGCCGACGGACAGCGACATCCGGTACGCCTGCATGCGCATGCGCCCGGCTTCGTTGACGGCCGCCGCGCCGCCGTCGAGTTGCCAGGAAACCCACAGCGCCAGGGCGATCGACAGCAGCGCCAGCAGCAGGAAGGGCAGGCCGACCAGCGCAAGCTTGCCCCCCAGCCTCCAGTGTCGCGGATGGCTCATGTCGGCAATCTACCCGGTGTCCGGCTGCTCTGGTTGACCGACATCAAGGTAGATCGAGTTGAAGCTCGAGACGCTACGACGTTCGCCGAGGTGAAGCAGATCCCCGCGTCGAAACCGGTGGTCAAGTACAACGCGTAGAACGAGGTCACGCGCGACGCGGGCACGAGTCATTAGCGCATTGGAGGGACCAACTCGATTTTGCCAAGGCTGGAATTTCCAGGTCACGTGCCCCCACCGAGCGAGCAGGACGGCTCACGCACGCTTGCGCAGAAAGACGTGAGTCGCACGTTCGCCAGCGACGTACTTCGCGCATTCATAGCCCAGGGCGCGCATATCGATGTCGTGCAGGAGTTGCTCGCCGGAACCGAGTAAAACAGGTCGGACGGCGAGATGCAGCTCATCGATCAGGGCGGCGCGCAGATACTGCCGAATCGTGGATACGCCGCCACCGAGACGGACGTCGCGGCCGCCCGCCGCCGCAGTGGCCTGTTCCAACGCGGCGCGGATGCCGTCGGTGACAAAACGGAACTCGGTACCTCCCGCCATCCTGAGCGGCGCCGCGGGTGATGCGTCAGCACGAAGACGGGCGTGTGATACGGCGGCTCGTCGCCCCACCAGCCCTTCCAGCGGTCGTCCGGCCACGGGCCTCGAACGGGCCCGAACATGTTGCGCCCGAGAATCCAGGCACCGATTCCGGCAAAGCCTTGCTCCGCAATTCCATTGTCGACCCCCGTCTCTCCATCATCGTGGCCGTGCATGCTGCGCCACACGCGGGTGTGGATAAACCATTCCATCAACTCGGGGCCGTTGACGCCGAGCGGATGCTGCAGATCCTGGTTCGGCCCGGCGCCGTACCCATCGATGGAAATCGCGAAGCTTTGGACGCGGAGTTTCGACACTACATTCCTCGCTGCCGATGGAGATAAGACGTCACAAGTGACGGGGGTTATTGCGTGCGTCAATCGACCTTCAGCCGGTGTAATTGCGCAGTTTCGCGACCTCCTTGATCACCACGTCGCGGCCCTCGACCACGATCAGCCCGGCTTCGGCGAGCTCGTGCAGGATCCGCGAGAAATGCTCCGGCGTGAGATTCAGCCGCGAGGCGACGATCGCCTTCGACGTCGGCAGCACCACCGAATAAGGCGCCGAGGCGCTCGCCTGGTCCTCGTCCTGGCGCAGCAGGTAGCCGATCACGCGCTGGGTGCCCGATTGCAGCGAATAGCTCTCGACGTCGCTGATGAGTCCATGCAGACGCCGCGACAGCCCCGCCAGCATCCGCTTCGCGAAAGTGGGATCGTGCTCGAGGCCTTCGAACACCGCCTCCTTCGACACGTGCAGCACCAAAGAATCCGCCAGCGCCTGTGCCATCACGACATAGGGCTTTTCCATGAACATCAGGGCTTCGCCGAAAGAAGAACCGGGACCGACGATCTCGACCACCTTCTCGCTTCCCTGCGGCGTGACGAACGAGAGCTTCACCTGGCCGTAGATCACAAGATGAAACCCGCTGCACGGCTCGCCCTTGTTGAACAGGATTTCGCCGCGGGGCACGTGCAGCTCGGTCGTCCCCGCTGCGATCCTGTCAATCTCAGCCGGCGCGAGCTCCTTGAACAGCGGCAGGTTGGCAAGGAACGCCTGAGTCTTGATCTTCGGCGGAGGCATGACGCGGCACCTGTCGCGGGGCGGCTAGCCTAACACAGGCTCGCGCCGTCACGTTTTCTCCGCATCGGGCGCGCACGCCGGAGTTGCACGGAACGGCGTGGCGGGGGATCATGACAGGTTCCGACGCCGCAACCCCGCGAATCCTCCCCATGACCGATCCCCGCGCCCTCGACGAACCGCTGACCGATCCCGAGCTCGACGAGCTCGAGGCCTTCCTCGCGTCCGACGCCGTGCCGCAGGATTGCATGGACCTCGAAATGCTCGACGGTTATCTGACGGCGATCGTGTCGGGGCCGGACATGATCCAGCCCTCGGAGTGGCTGCCGCAGGTGTGGAGCGAGGGCAGCAAGAGCGCCGCGCCGGCGTTCGTCGACAACGACCAGGCGCAGCGGATCATGGGGCTCGTGCTGCGGCATTTCGTCGGCATCCAGCGCACGCTGGCGGAATCGCCGACGCGGTTTCGGCCGCTCCTCTACATGCCGGACGACAAGGCGGCCAAGAACGAGCGCGCTCCCGCCGAAGCCACCGCGTGGTGCGAAGGCTACATGTCGGGCGTCAAGCTTCGCGACGACGAGTGGCAGCCGCTCTACGACGCGCAGGACGCGCGCGACTGGATCTTTCCGATCGAAGCGCTCGCGTTCGGCGATCGCGACGACGACTTTACCGAATGGGTCGACAGCGACGAAAAGCGGAACGAGCTGATCGACGAGCTGCCCGTTGCCGCGGTGCTGATCTACCGCTTCTGGCAGGGGCGGCGCGAAGCGACGCAGGGACGCGGCAGCGGCACGAGGCGCAGCGTGCTCGCCGACGCGACGCGCAAGTCGCGACAGCGGTTGCACTGACGGCGGCGACACGCGCAAGACGAAGGGCCGGCAAAATCTCCGGCCCTTTTTTCTTCGTCGCGGCAGTACGAGGTCCGGCGCGCGCTCGAGCCTACATGAAACCGATGACCCAGCCCGGAAGCACCGAGAGCACGATCGCGGCGGCGAGGCAGATGAAGCCGGCCGACACCGCGAGCACGCGGTAGGCGCGCCCGTTCGCAGCCCCTTCGACGGGGCTCATGAACATGAATTGAATGACGCGCAGATAGAAGTAGATCCCGAGATAGCTGCCGATCAGGCCCAGCACCGCGTACGCCGTGTAGCCGGCCGCGATCACGTTCCTGAAGATGAGGAACTTCGCGACGAATCCCGGGAACGGCGGAATGCCGGCGAGCGAGAGCATCGCGATGCCGATCATCACCGCGGCGTACGGCTGCCGCTGGTAGAGACCCTTCAGGTTGTCCAGCCGATCGCGTGCGGCGTCGTCGTCCGCCGGCGGCAGCGCCGCGAACGCGAGCAGGTTCATCACGCCGTAGGCGAGGAGATAGAACACGACGGCCTGGAAGCGGCCCGGTCCATCGCCCAGGAACGCATAGAACAGGTAACCGGCGTGCGCGATCGACGAATACGCGATCATCCGCCGGAAGCTCAGTTGCCGCATCGCCGTCAGGTTGCCCCAGACGATCGAAACGAGCGGCAGCAGCGCAAGCAGATCCACGATCGGCCGGTCGATGGGCGTCGTGCCGAACAGGCGAAGCGCCGCGAGCAGCGCCCCGGCCTTGATGATCGTCGCCATGTACGCCGTCACCGGGATGCTCGCGCTCTCGTAGGCGTCGGGCGCCCACGCATGGAACGGCACGATCGCCGCCTTGAGGAAGAACGACAGCAGCACCAGGATCACCGCCGCCAGCGCCATCGGGCTGCCGCCGCTGAGCCCGATCGCGAACGCTTCGAGCGCGAGCGACCCGCTGCCGCCGTACAGCAGCGACACGCCCATGAGGAACATCGCGGTCGCCGTTCCACCCAGCACCAGATATTTCAACGCCGCTTCAGCGGATTCCGGTCGCCGGAACGAGAGCAGGACGAGCACGTACACGGGAATGGACATCAGCTCGAGCCCGAGGAAGAGGGTGAGAAAGCTCTCCGCGGACAAGAGCAGGCAGAAGCCGTACAGCGACGACAGCAGCAGCGGATAGAACGGGCCGTTGTCGAAGTCGTCGCGTGACATGAGCAGCACCGGCAGCGCGAGCGCCAGCACGATCGCCATGGCCAACGCGTTGGCGGGGTCGACGGCGAACTGCCCGGCGAAGGGTGTGGCGCTGTAGCCGGTGACGGACTGCCACGCCGCCGCTGCCGCAGCCGCCGCCACGGCGACGAGCGACACGGCGAGCGCACCGCGCGGGCGCGTCCACGCGGTCTCGATGCCGATCAGCACGAGGATTCCCACGAGCAGCAGGTGCTCGGGCAGCATGGCGACGAAGAGATCGAGCCAGCTCATTGGCGGTCTCCGCGCCCGGCCGCAGCGGTCATCGGGTCAATTCCCCCAGGCTCGGCGCTCATGTGCGCTCCCGTCGTCGGTATCGCGCCGGCGACCTGTTCCGTCCGTGACGTGCCGGCCAGTTGCTGGAATTCCTTCGCGGCGAGCTCGGTCTTGCGCATCGGCTCATCGGGAAAGAGGCCGAGCGCAAAGATCGCAATCACGAGCGAGGCGAGAATCGCCTTTTCGCGCAGGCCGAGATCGGCGAGCGGCATGTGCGGCGCCTTCGCTTCGCCGTAGAGGAAGCCTTGCGCGAGCCGCAGCATGTAGAGTGCGCCGAGCACCACGCCGGTGACGGCGCTCGCGGCCATGATCAACGGGTAGGCATCGCCCAGCAGGAATTGCGGCCACGTCGCGTTGAACGTCCCGAGCAGCACCAGGAATTCGCCGGTGAACCCGCTGGTCGTCGGGAGGCCGACCGAGGCGAGCGTCAGGACCATGAAGAACACCGAATAGACGGGCAGCAGTCGGGCGAGGCCGCCATAAGCCGCGAGATCGCGCGTGTGGCAGCGCTCGTAGATCATCCCGACCATCAGGAAGAGTCCGGCGGCCACGAGCCCGTGGCTCACCATCTGGATCACCGCCCCCTGGATGCCGAGCAGATCGAGGCTCACGAGGCCCAGCATCACGTAGCCCAGATGGCTGATCGACGAGTAGGCGATGATCTTCTTGATGTCGTTCTGCACGAGCGCGAGGCACGCGCCGTAGACGATACTGACGACCGCGAGCGTCATGATCGCCGGCGTCAGCGCGCGCGTCGCGTCGGGGAACAGCGGGAAGCCCAGCTTCATGAAGCCGTACGTGCCCATCTTGAGCAGAACGCCGGCAAGGATCACCGAGCCGGCGGTCGGCGCCTCGACGTGCGCGTCGGGCAGCCACGTGTGCAGCGGCACCATCGGCACCTTGATCGCGAAGGACAGCCCGAACGCACAAAGCAGCGCGATCTGGACGGGCAGCGACAGCTGCGAGCGATAGAGGTCGGTGAACGCGAACGAGGTGACGCCGGTCGTCGCGTTGAGCGAGAGCACGAGATAGATCACGGCGGCGAGCATCAGGATGCTGCCGAACGCCGTGTAGAGGACGAACTTGAGCGTCGCGTAGATGCGGCGTTCGCCGCCCCAGATGCCGATGATCAGGAACATCGGGATCAGCATCGTTTCCCAGAACAGGTAGAACAGGAACAGGTCCTGTGCGACGAACGTTCCCAGCATCGCGAACTGGATCAGCAGCACCATCGCATAGAAGAGCTTGACGTCCTTTCTGATCGCGGTGAACGCGCCGGCCACGACCAGCGGGCCCAGGAACGCCGTCAGCAGTACCAGCAGCACGTTGTAGCCGTCGAGGCCGATGCGGTAGTAGACGCCCCAATCGGCGATCCACGGGACGGCGGACGCGAACTGGAGGCCGGGGATCTCGGCGTTGAACCTGGCATAGAGCAGGGCAGTGACGGCGAGCTGCGCGACCGTCACCCAGAACGTGACCCAGCGGATCGTGCCTTCCGCGGCCGCCGGGACGAGCGTGAGCAGCACGATCCCCACTACCGGCAGGTAGAGGACGACGTTGAGCAGTAGCGCGTCATCCATGGCCGAAGCTCCACAGCAACGCGACGACGATCCCGCCGGCGACGAACAGCGCGTACAGGTGCACGTTGCCGGTCTGGACGCGGCCCAGGGCGCCGGCCGTGCGCTGCGCAAGGCGGGCGAGACCGTCGAGCGTGCCGTCGAGGAGCACGCGGTCGCCGAAGCGCAGGAACAGGCGGTCCGAGATGAAGAACAGCGGTCGGGCGAGCAGCCGGTCGTAGAGCTCGTCGATGAAATACTTGCCGGCGAGAAGCGAGCGCAACGGTGCGAGCCGCGGCGCGACGCGGATCGCGCGCGCCGCATTGCGACCGAAGAACAGTGCGGCGCCGCCGAGGCCCGCGAGCGCGATCGCAATCGAGATCCACAGCAGCGGCATCT
>Ga0335082_10006954_pt1 | contig 12321 bp, 9 predicted proteins | sample Lox_Sample_41_FD_206718 | JGI IMG/M metagenome (GOLD analysis project Ga0335082, IMG submission 206718) | Soil microbial communities from Loxahatchee National Wildlife Refuge, Florida, United States - Lox_Sample_4.1 | ecosystem: Environmental > Terrestrial > Soil > Wetlands | place: USA: Florida...
CGACCTTCACCGCCTCGCAGGGCCTGCTGCTGATGATCCCCAACCTGTACAAGATCGCCGGGGAGCTGACCGCGTTCTGCATGCACGTGGCCGCCCGCGCGGTCGCGACCCACGCGCTGTCGATCTTCGGCGACCACTCCGACGTGATGGCCGCGCGCCAGACCGGCTTCGCCCTGCTCGCCTCCGGGTCGGTGCAGGAGGCACAGGATTTCGCCTGCATCGCGCACGCGGCCACGCTCGCCACGCGCGTGCCGTTCATGCACTTCTTCGACGGCTTTCGGACCTCGCACGAGGTGGCGAAGATCGTCGCGCTCGACGACGACGACCTCCGTTGGATGCTGGACGAGACGCTGCTCCGGGCGCACCGCGACCGCGCCCTCACCCCCGACCACCCCGTGCTGCGCGGCACGGCCCAGAACCCGGACGTGTTCTTCCAGGCGCGCGAGGCGTGCAACCGGTTCTACGATGCGTGTCCCCGCCTCGTGCAGGCGGCCATGGACCGCTTCGCCGCGCGCACCGGGCGGCCGTATCGACTGTTCGACTACGTGGGCGATCCGGACGCGGAGCGCGTGGTGGTGATCATGGGCTCCGGCGGCGAGACCGCGCACGAGACGGTGGAGTGGCTGGTGGGCCGCGGCGAGCGCGTCGGCGTCCTGAAGGTCCGCCTCTTCCGGCCGTTCTCGACCGCCGACTTCGCCGCGGCGCTCCCCCAATCGGTCCGCGCCATCGCGGTGCTCGACCGCACCAAGGAGCCGGGCGCGGTCGGCGACCCACTCTACCTCGACGTCGTCGCCGCGCTGCGCGAGACCGGCCGGGACCGCCAGCCGGTCGTGGTCGGCGGCCGCTATGGGCTGGGCTCGAAGGAGTTCACCCCGGCGATGGTGCGTGCGGTCTTCGACACCCTGGCGGACCAGACCCCGCGCAACCACTTCACCGTCGGGATCGTCGACGACTGTACCCACACCTCGCTGCCGGTCGACAGTGACTTCGACATCGAGCCCGCGTCCTGCACGCGCGCCGTGTTCTTCGGCCTCGGGGCCGACGGGACGGTGGGGGCCAACAAGAACTCGATCAAGATCATCGGCGAGGAAACCGAGCACTGGGCGCAGGGCTACTTCGTCTACGATTCGAAGAAGTCCGGCGCGGTGACCATCTCGCATCTGCGCTTCGGACCCGAGCCGATTCGCAGCGCGTACCTCATCCGCCACGCCAACTTCGTCGCCTGCCACCAGATGGAGCTCCTCGACCGCCTGGACGTGCTCGATCCGCTCGCGCCGGGCGGCGTGTTCCTGCTCAACACCCGCCATCCGGCCGACACCGTGTGGGACGAGCTGCCGCGCGAGGTCCAGGCGGCGCTGCTCGAGAAGCGGCCGCGGTTCTTCGTCATCGATGCGTATCGGGTGGCGCGCGAGGCCGGGCTCGGCGTGCGGATCAACACGATCATGCAGACCTGCTTCTTCGCCATCGCGGGCATTCTGCCGCGCGACGAGGCGATCGCGCGGATCAAGGAGGCGATCGCGAAGAGCTACGGCAAGGGGGGGCCGGCGGTCGTCGAGCAAAACCGCGGCGCGGTCGACCGCGCGCTGGCGCATCTGCACGAGGTGCGGCTGCCCGAGGCGGTGACGGCAGCGCGCGCGCGGCCGCCGGCGGTGCCCGCGGAGGCGCCCGAGTTCGTGCAGCGCGTCACGGCGGTGATGATGGCGGGGAAGGGTGATGCCCTGCCGGTGAGCGCCTTTCCCGTCGACGGCACATGGCCGACCGCGACGGCCCAGTGGGAGAAGCGCAATCTCGCGCTCGAGATCCCCGTCTGGGACCCCGCCATCTGCATCCAGTGCAACCAGTGTGCGCTGGTCTGCCCGCACGCGGCCATCCGCGCCAAGGCGTACGATCCGGCGCACCTCGCCGGCGCGCCGGACGGCTTCCAATCGACGCCGTACCGCGCGCCCGACCTGCACGGCCTGGCGTATACGATCCAGGTGGCCCCGGAGGACTGCACCGGCTGCCACCTGTGCGTGGTGGTCTGTCCGGCGAAGGACAAATCCAACCCTCGGCACAAGGCCATCGACATGCAGCCGCAGGCGCCGCTGCGCCAGCGCGAGCGCGCGGCCTATCGCTTCTTCCTCGATCTCCCGGAGCTCGACCGCAGCGCCCTCCCGCGCCTCGATGCCAAGTGCGCGCAGTTCCTGCAGCCGTTGTTCGAGTACTCCGGCGCCTGCGCCGGCTGCGGCGAGACCCCCTACCTCAAGCTGCTCACCCAGCTGTTCGGCGACCGGCTACTGATCGCCAACGCCACCGGGTGCTCGTCGATCTACGGCGGCAACCTGCCGACCACGCCATACAGCGTCGACCGCGCCGGCCGCGGGCCGGCATGGTCCAACTCGCTGTTCGAGGACAACGCGGAGTTCGGCTTCGGCCTGCGCCTGGCGCTCGACGCGCGCCGCGCTCAGGCGGTCCAGCTCCTCCACACGCTCGCACCGGCGATCGGCGACACGCTGGTGGCGGCGCTGCTGGCCGACGACGGGCGGAGCGAGAGCGGTCTGGAGGCCCAGCGCGCCCGCGTCGCCGAGCTGCGCGCGCGCCTGGCGCGCCTCGACAGCGCCGAGGCGCGCCGCCTCGCCGACCTGGCCGACGCGCTGGTCCGCAAGAGCGTGTGGCTCGTCGGCGGCGACGGTTGGGCATACGATATCGGCTACGGCGGGCTCGACCACGTGCTGGCGCAGCACCGCGACGTCAACGTCCTGGTGCTCGACACCGAGGTCTACTCCAACACCGGCGGCCAGCAGTCGAAGGCGACGCCGCTCGGCGCCGCGGCGAAGTTCGCCAGCGCCGGCAAGGGGACGGCCAAGAAGGACCTCGGCATGGAGGTGATGAGCTACGGCCACGTCTACGTCGCGCGCGTCGCGTTCGGCGCCAAGGTCAACCAGGTCGTCCACGCCCTCGCCGAGGCCGACGCCTATCCCGGTCCGGCCCTGGTCATCGCCTACAGCCCGTGCATCGCGCACGGCTACGACCTGCGCCACGGGGCCGAGCAACAGAAGCTGGCGGTCGGCTCCGGCGTGTGGCCGCTCTATCGCTTCGACCCGCGCCGGGTCGCCGAGGGCCAGCCGCCGCTGCAGCTCGACTGCAACCCGCCGACCGTCCCGGTGCGGACCTACATGCAGAACGAGGCGCGGTTCCGCATCGTCGAGCGCCTCGACCCCGCGCGCTTCAAGCATCTCGCCGCCGCTGCCCAGCGCGAGGCGACGCAGCGCTTCGCGGTGCATCAGCAGCTCGCCGGGCTGACCGTTCCGCGCACCGACGCGCCGGAGGAGTGAGCGCGCGATCCCTGGAGGGCCCATGGACCTTTCAACCACCTATCTCGGCTTCGACCTCCCGCATCCCTTCATGCCGGGGGCGTCGCCGCTGGTCGACGATCTCGACACGGTGCGGCGCCTGGAGGACGCCGGCGCCGCCGCGATCGTCATGCACTCGCTGTTCGAGGAGCAGCTGGTCGGCGAGCAGCTCGCCCACGCCGCCTACACGCAGGGGCCGGCGGAGTCGTTCCCCGAAGCCCTCTCGTATTTCCCCCCGGCCTCCGACTTCGCGCTCGGACCCGACCAGTACCTGGAGCGGCTTCGCGACATCAAGGCGGCCGTGGCGGTTCCCGTCATCGCATCGCTCAACGGCCGCGATCTCGGCGGCTGGCTCGCCTACGCCCGCCTGCTCGAACAGGCCGGCGCCGATGCGCTGGAGCTCAACCTCTACGAGCTCGCCACCGACCCGGAGGAGAGTGCGGCGGCGATCGAGCGCCGTACGCTGGCGGTCGTCGCCGCGGTACGCGAAGTGGTGCGCATCCCGTTGGCGGTCAAGCTGTCGCCGTTCTACACCGCCCTCGCCCATCTCGCCCGCGCCCTCGATGCGGCCAAGGTCGACGGCCTGGTGTTGTTCAACCGCTTCTACCAGCCCGACATCGACGTGGAGCGTCTCGAGGTGGCCCGCACGCTCCACCTGTCCGATCCCTCGGAGCTGTTGCTGCGCGTGACCTGGCTGGCCGTGCTCTCGCCGGTGGTGCGCGCCTCGCTCGCGGTCAGCGGCGGCGTGCACACGGCCGTCGACGCGGTGAAGGCGGTCATGGCGGGCGCGCACGCGGTGCAGATGGTCTCCGCCCTGCTGCGCGGCGGTCCCGAGCATTTGCGCGCCGTGCGCGACGCCACCGCCGAGTGGCTCGAGGCGCACGAGTACGAGTCGCTGCGCCAGATGCAGGGCAGCATGAACCTGCAGCGCTGCCCCGACGCGAAGGCGTTCGCCCGGATCAACTACGTGCACCTCCTGCAGGGCTGGCGCGGCGTCGAGGAAGCGACCGAGCGAATGCTGGCGCTGCGGACCGACTCCTAGCCGAGGGCTTCACACCGCGTCGGGGTGTGGCGTAGGATGACGACACGTCATCCCCAGCGGCAGGAGGGGCGAGATGAACGAGCGGAGCTTCCTTCGTGAAGTGGCGCAGGCGCTGCGCTGCGACGAGCGGCGCGCCGAGTCGATCGTCTTCATCGTCTTCCAGGAGCTGCGCGCACGCCTCACGCCGAAGGAATCGGCCGACGTCGCCGCTCAGCTTCCGGTCGGCCTCAAGAAGCTCTGGCTCGAGAACGAGCGACCCAACCGGCCCGTGCAGCGCACCCACTTGGCCGACTTTCTCGGCCACGTCCGCCAGCGGGCCGCGCTGTCCGACGATGTCGAGGCCTGGGGCGGCACGCGGGCCGTGTTCGGCGCCCTGCAACGGCTGCTCGGCAGCCCGACCGGTGTCGAGGGGGAGGCGTGGGACATCTTCAGCCAGCTGCCGAAGGACATGAAGCGGCTGTGGCTCGAGTCGGCGAGGCACCTCTAGCGGGGCTGGCGAGAACCCCCAGCCTGAGCCTCTCGGACAAGAAGGCGGAGGCTGAGGCTAGGGCTCAGGCCCGCGTTCTACAGGCACCCGCTCAGCGCCGCGGTGATTGCCCGCACGACCTCGTCGATCGTGACCTGCCCATCGCCGGTGGTGTCGAACGGCGGGCACTGGCCGAGCGGCGACAGGCCGAGCGCGATGGACACGCCGCGCACCAGTTCGTCGATGTTCACGGCACCGTCGCCGCTGCAGTCGCCGACGCAGGCGACGGGCGTGGCCGTCGGCGTGGGGGAGGCTGGGGCGGCGACAGAGACGACGACGGTGCCGAGGTTGGCGTCGGAGGATCCGTCCGACGCGGTGAAGGTGAACGCGTCCTCGCCGGTGAAACCGTCGACGGGGATGTAGTGTGCGGTCACGCCGGCGAGCCCGACGGTGCCGTGCTGTGCCTGATCGATGATGCGCAGGGTGAGCGGATCGGCGTCGGCGTCGCTCGCGACCAGCGTGATATCGACGGGCATTGCCTCGCTCGTCGCCGCCTGCCCGTCGTCGACGACCGGTGGATGATTCGCACTCCCCTGTTCGCCGCTCGGGCCGTTATGGCAGGTGTAGCAACCGATCTCGAAGCCGCGCCAGAAGTGCTTGCGGCCGAAGTCGGTGTCGAACACGCGGTCGCCCTTGGCGCGCGACAGCACGGTGCCCCGGTAATCGACCCCGTGGCAGGCGCGGCAGCGCGCCGCGCCGCCGTCGTCGGCGACGTCGGGATGGCGCTGCACCCATGTGGCGCCGACCGGGTGCATGCCGTGCGGGCCTCCGTCCACCGTCTGGGGAACGGAGGCGTGGCAGGTGGTGCACTCGGCCAGCATCCCGACATGCCCCTGGAGCTGCTGGCTCTGGATGTTGTCGTTGCGCTGCGTGCTCGGATACTCGGCGTGGGTGGAGCCGTGGCAGGCTTCGCACTGCAGGCCGCCGTGGCCGGTCGAGAAGCGGTAGAGCGAGAAGCCGGGGGCCGGCGTGTCCGGGTTGGTGGCGAACGTGGCGTCGACCGCTTGCCGGACGCTGCCGTCGGCCGCGAATGCGGAAGTGTACCGCAGCTCGCCGGCGTTCTGCAGCGCCGTGCCGGTATGGCAGCTCTGGCAGGCCGGCTCGTCGAGCCAGCCGGTGCGGCTGGGCGCGGCGACGTCCTGCATCCGGCCGTGGCAGCTCTGGCACTGGATCGCCAGCGTGCCGTCGGGGGCGACGGCGGCGCCCATGACGCCGCGCAGGCAGCGCGTCACCGAACCGGGATGGCAGCGGTAGCACGCACTGCGGTTGTCGACCGCGTCGAGCGCCCCGCCGGTGAGCGGATCGAGCACCTGGGCCATGCGGTGATGAACGGCGCGGGTGAGCGGCGAGATGCCGGCGAGGCCGCTGCCGGGCAGCGCTTGCGAAGCGTGGCAGCGCGCGCACAGCACCGGGGTGCCGCCCGTGGCGGTGGCGAACAGGCCGCCGGCATCGTAGTGCGCGGCGGCGAGCGCGTCGGCGAACGCCGGCGCGCCGCCCTGGTAGTCGTCGTGCAGCCGCAGGATGTTGAGCCGCACGTCGCGCTCCGGATCGGGATCATTCACCCAGCCGTCGTTCGGTTCGGCGGCCCGACTGGTTCCCGAGGCGTGGCAGGCCTTGCAGTTGAGCTCGTCGGAAACCGGCAGCACGACGTCGGTGCTGGCGAGCAGGGTGCCGTTCGGGTCGCGCGCCTCGAGATGCATCAGCGGGTAGGTGTTGTGATTGCCGGCGTCGTCGATCGGCGTCAGCGGAATCCCTTCGGCGATGAACCACGCGCGCGCGGCGTCGTAGGCCATCGGCTGCGGGACGTTGGATGGGCCCGGCATGGCTTGCCCAGCAAGTCCGACGTCGGCCGCTGGTGCCAGGCCGAACAACGCCAGTACGTGATCCCAGAAGTTGGTCTTGCCCTGCGAGGTCCGGTTGATCGATCCGTCCGGGTCGGCGACGGCTGTGTAGGTCACCGTGATGCCGGCGGGATCGCGCACCAGCGTGCCGTTGGAATCGATGAGCTGCGCCTGCAGCGTGTTGTAGGGCGGCAGCAGCGCGAAGACGGCGTAGTCGGGATCCATGCAGTGCATGCCGAGGTTGTTCCAGCCGATCAGCGTCCAGTCGCCGGCGGCCGCAGCGGGTGCGGCGGTGACGGCGACGAGCGCGGCGGTGAGCACCGCCCGAGTGCCGATGCGCGCGCTCGGCCGCTGCGCCCCGCTGCGCGCCGAGCCAACCCGTTGGCGTGATATCGTCAGTAGCGTCCGCATCAGAACCGGTCTGCCTTCGACATTTGAGATGGTGCCGCCGCACAGGAAATTGCACGGCAGTATGCGACGATGACGAACATCGACATGATCGCCGGGATTGCGGCGGCGTCACTCGGCGGCTTGGCGGTCGGCGTCGAGCGTCAATGGTCCGGCCATGCCTCGGGTCCAGCATCACATTTCGCAGGCGTGAGAACGTTCGCGCTGCTCGGCGGCGTGGCCGGTCTGGCCGGGTGGCTGTGGGAGCAGGGCGACCGCGCACCTGCCGTGCTGCTGCTCGGCGGCGCGGTCGCGCTGGTGGTCGCGGCGTACGTGGCGGCGAGCCGGCGCGACGTCGACGGCACGACGGAGGTCGCGGCGCTGGTGGTGGTCGCCGCCGGCTTCCTGTCGGGGACGCAACGCCTGGCGCTGGCGAGCGGCGTGATCGCGACCACCGTGCTGGTGCTGGTCGAGAAGACGCGGCTGCATGCAGCGGTCGCGCGCCTCGACGATGCCGAGATCCAGGCAGGGGCACGCTTCGCGGTCATGGCGGTCGTGATCCTGCCGCTCCTGCCCACGGGACCCTTCGGACCGTTCGGCGGCATCCAGCCGCGCGCGCTCTGGGCGGTGGTGCTGCTGTTTGCGGGGATCAGCTTCGCTGGCTACATCGCCCGCCGCGCGGTCGGCGCGCGGCACGGCTATCCCCTCGCGGGACTGCTCGGTGGGTTGGTGTCGTCGACGCAGGTCACGCTCTCGCACGCGCGGACCAGTCGCAGCGAGGGGCAGATGGGGATGCCGCTGGCGTGCGGCGCGATCGCCGCCTCGACCGTGCTGTTCATCCGCACCGTGCTCGCCGCGACGGTGCTGAGCCCCGAGATGGCGTTTGCCCTGATCCCGTATGCCGTGCCGGGCTTCCTCGTCGGCCTGGTGGCGAGCGCCGCGACGTTGCGGCGCGCGAGCGAGCAGGGCGGTGCGCCGGCACCGCCGAGCAACCCGTTGCAGCTGCGCAGCGCCGTGCAGATGGGCGTGCTGTTTCAGATCGTCATCATGGCCGTGCACGTGGTGCGCGATCACTTCGGGCAGGGCGGGTTGCTGGCGTCCGGGGCGGTGGTCGGGTTGACCGACGTGGACGCCGTGACGATCTCCATGGCGCAGGCGGTGCGCGACGGCGCCGCGGTTGACGGCGCCGCTCGGGCGGTTGCGGTCGGCATCGTCGCCAACACGGTGCTGAAGCTGGTGCTGGCTGCTGCCGTCGGGCGCGGATCGTTCCGCGTCGCCAGCGCCCTCGGCCTTGCGGCCATGAGCCTCGTCCTCGTCCTCTCGCTGGCCTGGCGGTAACCCCCTGGCTTCCCGAACCCGCGAGCCGGGCGAGACGCGGTTCGCAGCGCTTGGAACGCGCGCGACGCGACCGGCGGCGGACGATCGGCCAACCGCCTGGCACAGTCCTGGCACCGCCAGGAAACGTCGGATGATCCCGTCAGGGCACGGGAGGACGCCATGAACTATTACTGCTTCGATTTCTACGGGCGTTATCTGGGCTACATGGACGGCAAGGGTGAGTTCTACGACAGCCGCGGTGGCCGCTGGGCTCGGTTGGTCGACGGCCGCAAAGTCTACGATCTCGGCGGTCTCTACCAGGGCTACATCGACGCCCAGGGCAGCTTCTTCAATGCCGACGGCGTGTGCCGCGGCTATCTCCGCGGTTGGACCGACTTGCCGATGGCGCCGCCGCCGCGGGCCGGGAGCGAGGCGCTCCTTTCGGCCTGTCCAGCCTGACGCGCCAAGCCCGGAACGGGCCGGCTTCGCTGAATTTTTGCCCACTTCCGCCGTCGAAGCTATCGATGACCGCCTCCGAAAGCGCACTGGCTCTCCAACCGACCGACGATGATGTGGGCGAGGAAGAGCACGGGACCGAGCTGACCGCCGAGGGGCTGTTCGCGGCAGAAATCGGGGACGAAGCCCTGCTCACGCGGGCAGACGAGGAGGTGCTGGCCCAGCGCATCGTCCGCGCCCGCCGCCGGGTGCGCGCCATCCTCCGGCGCGCGCGCCGCGTGGCGCGCGGCGCCCTGGCCGACGCCGGCCGCGGCGTCGTGCACCCCGAACGCGACTTCCGCGAGCGTGAGACCGTCGCCATTCTTCGCTTCGCCGAGGAGGCGCTGCGCACGCCGGCCGGCGTGCGCAGGACCGGAATGGACCGGCGTGGGCTGAAGCTGTTCATCGCCGAGCTGCGCGCGGCGCTGGCGGAGTATCGCATCGTCCGCGACCAGATGGTGCGCGCGAACGTGCGCTTGGTCGCCATGCTGGCGCGCCGCTACCATCACCCGACCTTGACCTTCCTCGACCTGTTCCAGGAGGGCACGCTCGGCTTGCTGCGCGCGGTCGAGAAATACGAGCCGGCCCGCGAGGTAAAGTTCAGCACCTACGCGTCGTGGTGGATCTGGCAACAGCTGGGACGTACCGCCGACACCCAGGGCGCCCTGATCCGAACCCCCGTACACTGGAACCAACTGCGGCGGCGCATCGGACGCGGCCAGGACCGACCCGAGGCGGCGGAGGCGCAACCGCACGGCGACCCGCTCACCGCTCAGGGGGTCGACGCAACCCGCTTGGAGGCGATCAGGCAAGGGTTCCGCTTCGTCTCCACCGATACGCCGTCCGACGACGACGAGCGCCCGCTCGAGTCGATCCTGGCCAGCGGAGAGGACGGACCGGAGACGCAAGTGTTGCGGACCGCCCTCAGCCGGCACCTCCTGTCGGCCGTCGAGCAGCTCCCGCCGCGCGAAGGGTTCATCGTGCGCCGGCGCTTCGGTCTGGGCACGAACGACTCGCAGACGCTGGAGGAAATCAGCGCCCATCTCGGCGTCAGCCGCGAGCGGGTCCGCCAGCTCGAGAACCGCGCCCTGGCCCGGCTGCGCCAGGTGTGCGACGCCCAGGGCCTGCGCGAGTATCTGAACTGAGCGCGCGCCGGGGCGTCGCCGGTCGGCGGTTTCCGCCCACGAGGGTTCCGCGCCTCGACCGAGAGCGATATGCTGCGCGCGATGCCGGAGCTCGAGGCGCACCGACAGGCGGATCTGGCCCGCTACGCCGAGGAGGTCAGCGCGGCCCTCGGCGAGGCCTGCGTCGCCGTGGTCCTCTACGGCAGTGCGGCCGGCGTCGACTGGATCCCGGGCCGATCGGACGTCAACACCGTGATCGTGCTGCGGCGCGCCTCGGTCGCCGCGCTCGACGCCCTCGCGCCGGTGTTGGCGCGCTGGCGGAAGAAGGGCTTCGCGCTCCCCGTGGTGCTCGACCGCGAACAGGTCGAGCACGCGCGCGTGCTGTTCCCGATGGAGCTCGATGACATCCAGCACCAGCACCGCGTCCTGGTCGGCGACGACCCGTTCCGCGGCATCGCGACCGACGAGGCGGCGTTGCGCCGCGAGTGCAGCCAGGAGGCGTTCGGCAAGCTGCTGCGCCTGCGCGCCTTCTATCTCGAGCACGCCGGCGACCCGGCGGCGCTCGGGCGGATGATGACCGAGTCGCTCAAGAGCTTCCTCATCGTGATCCGCCACTTGCTCCGCTTGCGCGGCGATGCGGCGCCGTCCGCCTACGAGGCCGCGCTGGCGGCCGGCGAGGCGACGGTTGGACCGTTGCCCGCCATGCGACAGGTGTTGGCGCATCGGCGCGACGCGTCGACCGCCAACGGCGCGCGCCTGCGGGCGCTTGCCGGGGCGTACGTCGACGAGGTCGAGCGCGTCGTCGCAGCGGTCGCCGCCGGCTGTGCGTAGCCTGGCCGTCCACCTCCTGGCGTTCGCCGTCCTGGCCAGCGCCAGCGCGGAGCAGATTCCGCCGCCGCAGGGGTTCGTCAACGACCGGGCGGGGATGATCGACGAGGTCACCACCGCCAAGCTGACGCACCTGCTCGAGGAGCTGCAGCAGAAAACCGGGGCGGAGATCGCCGTCCTGACGGTCGACAGCACGGCTCCGCTCGACGACTTCAGCTACGCCATGCAGGTTGCCGAGGCGTGGAAGGTCGGCAAGAAGGGCGAGGACACGGGCGTCGTCGTGTTGGTCGCGGTGCGCGACCGCAAGGTGCGGATCGTCGTCGGCTACGGGCTCGAGGGCATCCTGCCCGATGGTCTGGTCGGACAGATCCAGGACCGCGAGATGGTGCCCGAGTTCCGCGAGGGCCGCGTCGCGACCGGTATCTGGCAAGGGGTCGGGGCGCTCGCGAATCGCATCGCCGCCGACCGGGGCGTCGAGCTCACCGGCGCGCCGGAGCCGCGCGCGGTACCTCGGGAGGAGCAGCAGGTTCCACTCTGGGTCGCGATCCTGGTGGTCGTGTTGCTGATGATCGTGGCGTCCCGTATCCGCGGCACCGGGGCCGGGGTGCGGCGCGGGCGCGGGCCGGTGATGTTCCCCGGCGGCTTCGGCGGCGGGGGCGGCGGTGGCGATGGTGGCTTCGGTGGTTTCGGCGGCGGCGGGGGCGGCTTCGGGGGGTTCGGCGGGGGCGGCTTCGGCGGCGGCGGAGCAGGGAGAAGCTGGTGACGATGGGGGAGGGGCGCGCCATCCCGGCCCCTCCAAATGGTCGCGCGGGAATCGCGCAGAGGGAGGAGGCGCACATGCGCAAGGCGTTCTTGATGCTGGTGGGGCTTGCCGTCGCGCTCAGCGGGTGCGGCTACAATCAGATGGTGACGATGAAGGAGTCGGTCGACTCCGCGTGGGCACAGGTGCTGAATCAGCTGCAGCGCCGCAACGATCTGATTCCCAACCTGGTCGAGGTGACCAAGGGGTACGCCACGCACGAGAAGGAGATCTTCGAGTCGGTCGCGAACGCGCGGTCGCGGCTGATCGCCGCGGGCTCGCGCGACGAGCAGATCGACGCGGCCAATCAAGTGAGCGGCGCGCTCGGCCGTCTGCTCGCCATCGCCGAGCAGTACCCGCAGCTGAAGGCCAACGAGCAGTTCGCGCGCCTGTCCGACGAGCTGGCCGGTACGGAGAACCGCATTGCGGTCGAGCGCAAGCGGTACAACGACAGCGTCCAGGCCTACAATACCTTCGTCAAACAGCTCCCCCGCAGCCTGTACGCCGGTTGGCTCGGCTTCGGACCGCAGAAGTACTTCGAGGTCCCGGCGGAGGCGCAGCAGGTGCCGAAGGTCGATTTCGGCGGGCAGCCACACTGAGCCGTCCCGGCCGCTGGCGGCGGGCGCCGGC
>Ga0335082_10006955_pt1 | contig 12319 bp, 7 predicted proteins | sample Lox_Sample_41_FD_206718 | JGI IMG/M metagenome (GOLD analysis project Ga0335082, IMG submission 206718) | Soil microbial communities from Loxahatchee National Wildlife Refuge, Florida, United States - Lox_Sample_4.1 | ecosystem: Environmental > Terrestrial > Soil > Wetlands | place: USA: Florida...
GAGTCGGGCAGGATTCCCGTCAGACTGCCGGGCAGAGCGTTTTGCACGAGTGCGCGTTCTCCCGTGCGGGCGACTCGGCCGATGATGCCGGTCCCGAGCGCAATGCGCTTTCCGGTGGCGTGCGCCGTGGCTCCTGCCTCGGCCTTGATTTCGACTTCCTTCGTTCCATGATCGAGCGTTCCAATTCCGATGTGATCGAAGCTAAAATTGCGTTGAATCTCGCCGGCGATTTGTCCCAGCATGTGAATGGGATCGTCGCTGGAAATGGCTGTCCGAGATACGTTGTTCAGGAATGCCAGTTGGCGTGATCGGCGCTGTTCCTCGGCAAATAGACGCGCATTCTCTACGGCCACCGAAACCTGGCCCGCGGCGGTGACCAGTACGTCGAGGTCGCGCTGCTCGAAGACAAATTCCCGGTCAGGATTCATTGCGACCATAATTCCGCACGACTTGTTGCCCAGGAGAATCGGCGCCGCAATCAGGCACCTGGCAGGGCGCTTGGGGACGTGCGTAATGCCGAGCCGCTGGCGGCTGGCCTCGAGATCAGAGCGGATCAGCAGCGGCTGGCCGTTGCGGATGACATACTCAGTAAACGCATTTCGCAATTCGCGCGTGCGCTTGGGAAGCTCGCGATTGTCGCGGACCTCGAGCTCGAAGCGGATTTCATCCGATTCCTGGAACGCGATGTAGAAGTGGCTGGTGTCGAAGATCTGTCCAAGCTCGATCTGAATGGTGCGAAGGATTTCATCCTGATCGAGGCGAGAGCTGATGGCTTTGCCGATCTCTGTCAGAAGCTCGTACTCTTGGGTTCGCCGGTGCGCGTCGTGGCTGAGGACATAGTTCTCCAGCGTGAGACCGAGCTGCAGGGCCAGGCCGACCATCAGGCGCGGGCCGGAGGATCCGAAGGCTCTGCGCTCGGCGTGCGGAAAAAGAATAATTCCAAAATTGTGCTCGCGTGTTTGAAGGTTCACGGCTGTCAGGTGGCGGATGTTCGCGTCCGCGAGAATGCGCTTCAGTTCCGCGAAGGTTGCCCTGGAGGCGACCGGCAGAGGCTCGGTCATCTCCGTCACGTCGTGAACAGTAAAGATTCCGCTCTGGCGGTAAGCGATTTCACTGATGTACTCGCCGGCGCCGGTTCGTTCCAGAGCTTCGAGGAATCCCGACGGGAAGTTCTGCTGCACTGAGGGAAGCACACTGCGCCAGCGTTCGTTGATGACGATCGCAGCGCAGTCCATGGGCAAGGCGGTTCGCAGGCGCTCAAGCGCCGACTGCATGTTGGGGACAAGATCCTCGGCAAAGAGCAGGCGCCGGGCATCAACACCCAAGGTGGAGAGGGCCAGAGTATTCTCTTGTACGGCATTGCGCTGATTCTCAAACAACACCATGACCATGGCGATGCCGAGCAGCATCTGCGGAACGGGGCCAAACAGGCGGCTGACGTTGCCGAACATCTCCGTCAGCGGATTCTGGATCTGTCCGACCCCCATCAGGACTCCCCACAACGCGAGCGCGAAGGCAAGCACTTGAAATGCGAGCGATCCACGCTTGTGGCCATTCAGGTAGAAGACGGCAGAAGAGTAGAGGAGGACCGCGGCGAGTCCGAGGCCGAGCTGAATCGCGGGCTGGACATCAGGACGAAACACGCCGTTGACGATGTGCCCCCGCAGTGTGAGAAGCGCGAGGATGACGCCGCCAGCGCCGACCGCCGCGTCATACCAGCGGAATTGCGAGGGCCCGCGCATCAGGCGCGTGGAGATGAAAACGCACAGCGCCATGGCCACCAGAAAGAGCTGGCTGATGAAGAAGGCGACGGAAGACGAGGGAAACGTGTCGAGAACGTAGTGCAGCGAGTACGCGGCCCAGGCCAGTTGCCACGCCCGGAAGTAGGGTTGCCGGCTCTGCTCGTGAAGATAAGTGAAGACGAGAAACAGCAGAACCGATACAAATCCGGGAACAACCGCGCTCGTGATGACAACACTGTTCATAACGTCGGTACAGACACCTCGAGGACGGGGCGTCGTCTCAGTTTCGGGGGGAAACAGTACTGTAATGTTTTCACAATACGAGGCGCGAATTCAATATGATTTAAGTACAGTGCCAGTCTTGATTGATTTTTGAGCGAAAGGGTTGCACGCCATGAGTTTAGGCATGCCCGGCTTGACGCCTACTTTTTAACGCCCGTACCATCGGAATTCCGATTTCCTCTATGAACGATACCTTGAGTTCGTCCTCCAGTGGCAAGCTGCGTGTGCGGTTTGCTCCGTCGCCTACCGGCTTTCTCCACGTCGGAAGCGCGCGCACGTTCATCTTCAACTGGCTGTACGCTCGCCGCAACGGTGGCACCATGATTCTGCGTCTCGACGACACCGATGTGGAGCGGAACACGGATGCATCCGTCCATTCGATCTTCGAGGGGCTGAAGTGGCTGGGTCTGGGATGGGATGAGGAATACAAGCAGTCGGAGCGCGGCGCCTTGCACCGGCAAATGGCCGATGCCATCTTTCAAAAGGGGCTCGCCTACCGGGACTTCACTCCCGCGCACACGGGGGATAGCGAGAAGTCGGGCGCGCAGGGAACATGGCTGTTCAATCCCGGCATGCGGGAGTTGTCGCGCGAAGAGAGCGACCGCCGCGCTGCCGCCGGGGAGCCGTTCGCGTTACGCTTCCGAGTTCCGCGCGAAGGGCAGATGGTTCGCTTCACGGATGCGGTGTATGGCGAGCAGACAAAGGCGGGCGCAGACATTGAAGATTTTGCGCTGCTGCGGTCCGATGGGATGCCGACGTATCACCTGGCGTCGTGTGCGGACGATGCCGACCTGCGCATCAGCCACATCATCCGCGGACAGGATCACCTTTCGAATACTTTCAAGCACGTTCTGATCTTGGAGGCGGCGGGATACACGCCGCCGCGTTTTGCCCATCTGCCTCTGCTGGTGGCTCCAGACGGTACCAAGCTCTCGAAGCGCCGCCATGGGCCCGTGGTGAGCGTGACGACTTACCGTGACGCAGGATTTCTGCCGGAAGCGTTTATCAATTTTCTGTGCCTGCTGGGCTGGTCGCCGAAAGACGATCGCACCAAAATGAGTCAGCAGGAATTGATCGAGATCTTTTCGCTGGAAGGAATCAATCGGGCAAATGCAGTCGTGAACTTCAAGGAACCTGCTGCCACACCAGAGGACACGTTCGATCCCAAGGCAGTGTGGCTGAACGCCGAGCACATTCGGGGACTGGCTGTGGAGGATTTAAGCCAGCGACTCCTGCCGATCGTGCGCGAATCCGGCTTCCGAATCACGCCGGAGCGGATGCTGCAGATTACGCCGCTGATCCGGGAGCGCATCAAGTTTCTGCGTGACGTGCTGACCGCGGCCGACTTCTTTCTCGTCGACCAACTGCCGCCGTATGATCCCGCCGAGCTTGTTCCTCAGAAAGGCGACGCGGCGATGGCCAAGAGAGTGCTCGAAAAAGCGGGCGAGGTTTTGGCCAACGTGGAGTTCAAGCATGATCCGCTGGATCAGGCTCTGCGCGCCGCCGCTTCAGAACTTGGGGTAAAGGCCGGTCAGATGTTTCAGCCGATCCGCGTAGCCGTGTGCGGACGCAAGAATGCGCCCGGGTTGTTTGAGACTCTGGAAGTGGTCGGAAAGAATGCAACGCTGGCGCGCATCCAGAATGCGATCAAGTTGTTCGCGTGAACAGACCGTCTCGGCACATGGGCCGCTCTGGGCGACTTCACGACCCTTGACGATCCTCGCCAACATTTCGTGCATCCCATCGCGGCTGGGGTTGATCTATAGCGGCGGACAGATCTAAGTCTCTGCGAGAATCCATCCACAGGTTATCTTCCTCCAAGTTCTGAAAGAGGTCTTCTATGAAATCCGTTCAAATCAGCAAGCCCGGCGGAAACTTCGAAGTCGTCGAGCGCCCGATTCCTGAGCCGGGGCGTGGGCAGGTCCGCATCAAGGTTGAAGCCTGTGGCATCTGCCACAGCGACGTGCTGGTAAAAGAAGGACACTTTCCGGGCATTCAATATCCGCGCGTTCCCGGCCATGAGATCGCCGGACGCATCGACAAGGTCGGCCCCGATGTAATGCAGTGGACGGCTGGCCAGCGCGTCGGCGTTGGCTGGCACGGCGGGCATTGTTTCGTGTGTGATCCCTGCCGCCGCGGAGATTTCATCAACTGTAAGAACGAGAAGATCACAGCAATCCACTTCGATGGAGGCTATCAGGAATACATGTTGGCTCCGGCGGAAGCGGTCGCGTTGATGCCGGATGATCTGCCTGCGGACGAAGCCGCTCCACTGCTCTGTGCCGGTATCACCGTCTTCAATCCGCTGCGGAATTCGGAAGCGCGCTCCGGCGATCTGGTGGCGATTCAGGGTATCGGCGGATTGGGGCATCTCGGAATCCAGTACGCACGACAAATGGGATTCCACACCGTCGCGATCGGACGTGGCGGCGACAAGGAGGCGATGGCGAAGAAGCTGGGGGCGCATGCTTATATCGACACCAGCGCCGGCCCGCCTGCTCAAGGCTTGCAAAAGTTGGGCGGCGCGCAAATCATCCTCGCCACGGCGCCGGATTCCAAGTCGATGTCGGCATTAGTCGATGGCCTGGGGCCAAGGGGCACGTTAATAGTTGTCGGTGCTGGAACAGATGCGCTGACCGTGACACCACTGCAACTCATCTTCGGGACCAAGTCCATTCGAGGCTGGGCCTCCGGGACTGCAAAGGACTCGCAGGACACGTTGGAGTTCAGCGCGCTCAGCGGAGTTCGTCCGATGATTGAGCGCTATCCGCTCGAGAAAGCGGCGGAGGCTTACGACCAGATGATCAGCGGGCGAGCGCGGTTCCGCGTGGTGCTGACCATGAGTTGACCGCAGCGTTGTCGGCGGGCAAAGAGGGACTGGAGGCGACCCCCAGTCCGTTCTATTGCCAGGGGCTTCCTTGGCTCAGGGTTGTGTTGCCTTCGGTGCGACAGAGGGACTGTAGCCTGCGCCCTCTCCCGAGAGAAGCTTCAGATTCTCTGCCTTCCACACCATGGCGTCGTGAATGCGGTTCCTTCCGCTGGGATGGTCGTAAAAGACCCACTCCTCCAGCGTTCCCGGACTCATCTTGCGGTACTCGCCCAGATGAATCGCCGCCTGTGCGAAACCATCCGGCTGGCGGGAGGCATTCAGTCCATACATGTCAGCCTCGTGCTCCTGGGTGCGGGTGAATGTGTTCATCACCGGCGTCAGCACAAAGAAGAAAAGAGATCCGAGCAGAACGACCAGCGGCACCACGGCGGTGTCTCCAATGCCGCGAATCTGCCACTTCTCGCCCCACCGCGCGAGCGACCACGCGAGCCCCCAGCGCAAGAAGGCAAAGAACGATACGATCACGATCAGAAAGAAGATGATGCCGTTGTAGATGTGATTGAGCACATAGTGTCCCATCTCGTGCCCCATCACCGCCTGAACTTCTTCCGGCGAGCCGCGGCGCAGCAGGTTGTCATTCAGCGTAATGCGCATGGTCTGGCCAAATCCGCTGACGTTGGCGCTCATTCGCGTGGACTGTTTGGAGGCGTCAATCTGATACACATCGTGCACCGGAATGCCGTTGGCCCGAGCCATGGTCAGGATCGGCTGAGTGATTTTCGGATCCTCCAGCCGCTTGGGCGTGTTGAAGATCGGAACCAGGAAAACCGGTGCGATCAGGACCACGACGATGGAAAACACTTCGCTTGCGATGGCGCCCCAAATCCACCATGTGCGCGTCAGCCTGCGAACGATTCCGATGAGCCCCATCACAGCAACCCCGCCGAGCACCAGCGAGACCACCAGGCCCTTGAGCTGATCGCTGAACCAGGGGCCGAAAGTCTGTGTCGCCAAGCCATACTTGTGCTCGCGGAAGTACTCCTCGTAGACCGTGAGCGGGAAAGTCAGGATGCTGATGAGCAACAGGTACTCGACCCAATAAATCAGCGTCTGTAACGGTTTGAATCGCGTGATGCGTTCGGCGAGATTGCGCATACCCGCCGACCAGCGCAAGTTCAACACCACCAGCAGAACGACCGCACCATATACGAAGTCCCAGAGGATCATCCAATATCCGCCTTCGAAGTAGGCGTCGGACTTAGCCCTGGTCTCCGGCGGAATCAGGGCGAGATAGGCGTCCGTCGCGGCAGCGGCGTTGAAGTTGGGGGAAGCTTGCGCGCTAGCAGGAACGCTGGTGATGGTAGGCATGGCGGTGCCGGGCAGTTGACCCGGGCTGGACTGAGCCCGTGCCGCGCAGGCCAACAGCGACACCAGTAGTCCGAAAAAGAGCAGTAGACGACAGCGCATAGAGTTCTCCTTGCACCTGAACGCCGTAGTATACCCACGGCGGGGCGGGTCGGTTCCGGCAAAGAGCGGTTTTGTAAAAGAGGACGGCAGTTGACATGAAGTACTTTATACCATAAAGTCTGTAAATGATCGCACCTGAGCCTTTCCTGCGGCCGGTCGCCAAACGCTGGATACCCCCGGAGATGACGGTTGCTCCGGCGCTCGACTGCAACGCCACAGCTGCCATCGAGCCTCACTACGCGCTGCTGATCAATCCGTTCTATCCCAAGGATGCCAATGCCAGCTTTGGCAAGCACGTGCTCACGCCGTCGCTTGCGTTGACGAGTTTTGCATCGACGACTCCCGAGCATTGGCGTGTTGCGTACTGGGACGAGAACTTGCTCGATGGCCCGCCTCCCTGCCGTCCGATGCCGCAGGTTGTCGGAATTACTGTGCATCTCACGTTCGCGCGGCGTGCGTATGAACTCGCGGACTGGTATCGCGCGCGTGGCTCGAAGGTGATTTTCGGGGGTCTGCACGTTCTGTCGTGCCCTGACGAGTGTGCGCCGCACGTGGACGCGCTTGCACTGGGCGACGGAGTGCAACTCTGGCCGCGCATCCTGCACGACATCGAAGAGAATCGCCTGCAGTCGCGCTACGTGGCAACTTACGAGAATGACTACTGCGATGATCCTGCGCCGAGGCGTTCCATTCTTCCGCGACGAAGCTTTCTGACAACCACCAGCCTGATCGCGACCCGGGGATGTCACAACCGTTGCGGTTTCTGTTATCTGGCGACCGACGGACTCCGCATGCCGTACCGGATGAAGCATCCGCAGCAAATCGTTGACGAGTTTCAAAACGATGACCAGCCTTACGCCGTCTTCATCGACAACAACCTCGGGTCGCGGCATGACTACCTGCATCAGTTGTGCGCAGCGCTGCGTCCGCTCAACAAGATCTGGAGCGCCGCGGTGACGATCGACGTGACGGACGATCCGAGCTTGATCCGCCACATGGCCCTTGCCGGGTGCACGGGGGTGTTCATTGGCTTCGAATCTCTATCCGATGAAAACCTGGCTGCTTCGCACAAGAAGACTCCGAAGACGTCCGACTATGCGCGGCGTGTTCGCATCCTGCATGACTATGGGATCCAGGTGAACGGCTCGTTTGTGCTTGGATTCGATCACGACCGCAAAGACGTGTTCGTTCGGACCGCGGAATGGATTGAGGAGAACCGCCTCGAATGCGCCACGTTCCACATCCTGACTCCCTATCCCGCAACGCCCCTGTTCCGGCAGATGGAGGCCGAGAATCGAATTCTGCATCGCGATTGGACTCTATATGACACGGGACATGCCGTCTTCCGGCCAAAGCACATGACTCCGGAAGAACTCGAGCAGGGATACGCGTGGATCTACCAGCGGCTCTTTTCGCACGCCTCGATCTGGAAGCGGCGGCCGGAGCAGTGGCAGGCGGTACCTCTCTATCTCGCCATGTCGTATCTCTACAAGCGGTCAAACCGATTCTGGCATCTGCTGATCAAGCATGACCTTGTGAATCCAGTGTGGAAACCTCTGGTCGAGATGACACGCTGGCGTCATGTGCACTACCGGCGAAGACTGGCGCAAGCGGAGTTCGCACATGGCTCTCCGGGCCAGGTCGTTTCGGCGGGTGTGTGATGACTGCGGTTACTGCTGCTGTGCGAGGTTTCATAGCGGAAAAGAAGAAACGCGCATATCATCAGCCCTTTAAACGGGGTATTTCGAATGAAATATGTGAGTGCTCTTCGTCCGCGTCACCTCGGCGCCTTCCTTCAAGGGTTAGCCCTTGTCACGGCGATCTTTGTTTCTGTCTCGTTCGCCTGCGCACAAAGCGCAGAGCCGCCATTCTCGCCCGACGATTTCAAGAAGTACTCCGGGCTGCTGACGGAGATGGGTCAGTTTTTTCAAAAGGTTCAATCTAACGTTCAGTTTCCCGCGCCCCGCCCGCAAAGCCGTCTGTTGCCGCTGTTGCCGGAGACGACCGTCCTATACGCCGGATTCCCTAACTACGGCGAGACTTCGCACCAGGCGCTGGCGGTATTTCGCCAGGAGTTGAAAGAGAATGCGAAGCTTCGCGCCTGGTGGGAACAGGACGAGATGGCGACAGAAGGTCCGAAGATCGAGGACAGCCTCGAAAAGGTCTATCAGCTCTCGCAGTATTTAGGAGATGAAATCGTTGTGTCTGCTGCGCGAGAGGGGAACGGCGATCCAAAATTCATCATCTTCTCCGAAGCGCGGAAGCCCGGTCTGAAAGCGTTCCTTCCGGTGATGCTCAAGGATCTTGCCGGGAAATCTTCGCCGCCGATTCGAGTGTTGGACATTGCCGAGTTGACCAACGCTACGGCGCATGGTGCAAAGGATCAGGCTGTCGTGCTGGTTCGACCCGACTTCATTGTGCTGGGTGAAAACCTGGACACACTACGCCGTTTCAATGCGCGCCTCGAACAAAAGGAACAAGGCTTCGCTTCTACCGACTTCGGGCGTCGCTTGGCGCAAGGCTATGAAGGGGGCGCAACGATCGTCGCGGGACTCGACCTCGAGGCGATTCTGAAGAAAGAAGGTCCGAAAGACGAACAGGGCCGGGCCATGCTCGAGCGCGCCGGTTTTTCCGACATGAAATACCTGGTGTGGGACCACAAGAGTCTCAACGGGCAGGAGTTCAGCCAGTTCGAACTAAGCTTTACGGGACCGCGGCGAGGAGTAGCATCATGGCTCGCTGCTCCCGGTCCTATGGGCAGTCTGGATTTCGTTTCGCCCAAAGCTGTGATGGCGGCTGGCATCCTGCTCAAAGATCCGCGACAGATCTTCGACGAGGCGACTGAGTTGGCCACCGCCTCCAATCCCAACGCACCTGCTTCGGTGGCGCAGATGGAACAGGGATTGAACCTTAGCCTGCGAGAGGATCTTTTCGGCCGAATGGGTGGAGAGATCGCCCTGGAGCTGGATTCACTCCCGCCACAGGAGCCGGTGTGGCGAGTGGTATTGAAAGCCAAAGATCCGAGTGGCCTGCTGGCCACCGTGCATACGTTACTGGCGGCGTCGAGGGTCACGCCCAGCGAATTGGACGTAGACGGAATCATGTACTACAGCTTTCCACTTCCGGCGCAACAGAAGACGATGGAGGTCAGCTACGCCGCGGTTGATGGATATCTGATTTTCGCCTCCGGTCACGAAGCACTTGCTGAGGCCATTCGCTTGCACCGCAGCGGGGAATCGCTCGGCAAGTCCGGGAAGATAGCCTCGTCGCTCCCCCCGGCTGGCTCGCCGGAGGTCTCGGCGCTCCTGTATGAAGACCCTAAGGCGTTATCTGCGCTGACCCTGCGAAGTCTCTCACCGGAGCTGGCGGATTCGTTGTCGAAGTCAACGGGCGAGATCCAACCCGCAGTGGTCGCGGTGTATGGCGAGGAGAACGCGCTGCGCGAAGCCAGCGCGAGCAGCGGCGTCGACTTTGGTGGAGCGATGATGGTCGCGGCGATCGCCGTACCCAATCTGCTGCGCGCGAGAATGGCAGCGAATGAGTCAAGCGCCGTGGCCAACATGCGTACGGCGAACACCGCGCAGATTACCTACGCGGCCACCTATCCCCAAAAAGGCTACGCTCACGACCTCGCAACTCTGGGGCCGAATCCCAGAGGATCCTCGAACATTTCGTCATTGCATGCGAGTCTCATCGACGCAACCCTCGGCGGACCCGGTTGTACCGCCGGGGCGTGGTGCATCAAATCGGGCTACCGCTTCACGATCACTACCCGGTGCAAGTTGCAGCCTTGCCTGGAATACGTGGTCATCGCAACGCCAGTGAGCAGCAATACGGGAACGCGCAACTTCTGTTCGGCCTCGGACGCAGTCATCCGCTTTCAAATAGGATCACCCCTGGAGTCAGCGATTACCGCGGCTGAATGTCGCAGGTGGGCTCCTCTGCAATAGCGATCAGGATGCTCGTAAGCTTCGGCGAGAGCGCTTGGGACTCTGCGCGCGCGTAGCGATCTGCTCGATCCTGCGCAGGACGTCGCGAATGTCCTCGGCCGTGGTGCGCGGGTTCATCACTACCAAGCGCAGTACTCTGCGGCCATCCAGCACAGTGGAACTGATATAGGCGAAACCGCTCTCGTTGAGTTCTTCCTTGATGGCCCAATGGCGGCGGTCGGAATCGCGCTTGCGAATTTCGCGCAGCCGGAAGCAGAAGATATTGGATTGCGGTTCGTGCAGAGGCGCCAGAATCTTCGATTGGGCGCAGTATTGAAATGCCGCTTGTGCTACATCGCATACATGCGTGGTGAGTTCATTCCAGATTTGCTGGCCGTAGGCGTGCCAGACGATCCATGTTTTGAGCGCGTCGAAGCGCTGAGAGCAGGCGATTGTCAGTTGGCCCAGATCAGGAAAGCGTCGCGTCGACCCGAACAGGTACGGAGCCTTCTCCTGAAGTGGCTCGAACAGTTTCTTGCCGTCGCGCACCAGCACGCCCCCGGCGGCGAGCGGCATGAACATCATCTTGTGCGGATCGAAGGTGATGGAATCCGCTGTGTCGAGTCCTCCAAGGCGTTGGCAGAAACGCCGGCTGAAGGCCAGACCGGCACCGTGTGCTGCATCCACGTGGAACCACGCTTTGTGTCTGGTCGCAATCCGCCGCAACGCTACCAGGTCGTCGAAGCTTCCCGTAGGCGTGGATCCTGACGAGCCAACCAGAATGAATTTGCGGAATCCAGCCTTGCGGGCTGCGGCGAAGGCGGCAGATGTGCAGGCGATATCGGTGCAGAACTCCGCGTCGAGTGGGACCTTGAATACTGCGTCGCGCCCTAGGCCAAGAATCGCAGCCGCGCGTGCAATCGAGTAATGTGCTTGGGCTCCAACGATGATCGCGATGCGAGCAGAGCCCTTCTTCGATGCCTGCGGTGCGAGCGCGTCGCGCGCAGCCAGCAACGCGGTCAGATTCGCAAAGGCACCACCGGGAACCAGTGAGCCCTCCGCAGTTCGCGGATAGCCGAACAGCTTTTTGAATCTACCCATCAGCTGGCGATCAATGGCGGTGGCGATCGGCGACATTTCCCAAACAGCGAGGCTCTGGTTCAGAGCTGCTACAACGGACTCCACCAAAGCCGCAGCCGGCAGGGGCGCTGCGACCTGTTGCGCCGCAAATCGCGGATGCGAAAGATGAAGGCTGGCTTGCTGAACTTCGCGAACCAGCGCCATAAGGTCTACGTTCTTCGATGAGTCTCGGATGATGCGTGAGGCGATCCGCTCGGAGTCCGGCCTGCGGACGGGGCTGTCGTTGCAAAGGAGCGCGTCCGCGGCGATCTCGGCGAGCTCGCGCGCTGTCCGGCGAACGACGGCTGGATCCCAGAGCTGGTGAACGAGTTTGTTGTATCCGTCTTGTCTTTTCACTGGCGGAGTCTCTTTCCTTAACACTCAAAGTAGCAAAATCGGCAGTGAATTCGTGTGCTCCGGAGCCGATCGTCGGGGGCCCGGCATTCCTTGGCGATGTCATTCGCAGAGTCTTGCAGCATTTAAGCTATTTTTTATCAATGACTTGAGAGATCTTAACCCTCGGTCCTCAGATTTTCGCTTGACACGATTATATACTGTGTGAGATACAGTGTATGTCACATACTATATGGCGAATGGTACAACAGTGGCGGACGAGATCTTCGAGAACCTGAAGCTGGAACTGCGCCGGGGATGTTTGACTCTGGCCGTCCTCACGCAGCTTCGGACCGAGCGCTACGGGTACACGCTGCGGAAGGCTCTCGCAGACGACGGCCTGGAGATCGATGAAGGCACGCTGTATCCCCTGCTTCGACGGCTCGAGAGTCAGGGTCTTCTTGCCAGCCAGTGGCGCGAGGAGGACAAGCGCAACAAACGGTTCTACCGCTTGTCGGCGCAGGGCGAACAGACACTGGAACAGTTGTTGGCGGAGTGGCAACGCATCAATGCGTCGCTCAGCAAAATTCTTCAAGAGGCATAGTTATGAGCAAAGA
>Ga0335082_10006956_pt1 | contig 12318 bp, 9 predicted proteins | sample Lox_Sample_41_FD_206718 | JGI IMG/M metagenome (GOLD analysis project Ga0335082, IMG submission 206718) | Soil microbial communities from Loxahatchee National Wildlife Refuge, Florida, United States - Lox_Sample_4.1 | ecosystem: Environmental > Terrestrial > Soil > Wetlands | place: USA: Florida...
TGCACAACGATATACGGCTTCCCATTTGAAACTAAATCTGCGCTACGCTGTCTACATGACGCGAGACATGGACTTGATACGAGCAATTCTGATTGAAGTCGAAAAACTGCCCCCATTTGAAAGATGGGCTGCAAAGCCGCTAGATGGATACGGCGAAAGGGAAGTGATCGCTCATGTACAACTCGCCCATGATGCAGGCTTGGTTGATGCGAGGTTTGTACCGGGTGCAGCGGCCATGATTCTGAGAATCACAAACGACGGCTACGACTTCTTGGAAGCGTCAAAACAACCTACGCTATGGCAGCGGGCAAAGCACCAGTTGATCTCTAACGGATTGCCTCTCACCGTTGCTACGATCAAAACCGTTCTGCAAACGCTGATTAACGACGGACTCGCAAAGCTGCATTGATTGCGCTCTTCAGCCATGACCGAATTCCCGTATGGAATCCACCAGCTATTTGAACGCTGCGTTATTGGGGTATGCCCCAACTTCCTTATGTGACCAGGACTGACGGAACGGTATCCCCGCGTTTCGCAGGATGGCCCTTTGGGGGTGTGGGGGTCTGCGGTAGGCTCTCACAGCAAGCGAGCGCTGCGAACAGTTCAAAAGACACTCTCAGGGGCATCATTGCCGTAAAATTGCCGTATCGGTGTACCGATTGGTTACTATTCAACAGCTAACTTATTGATTTTATTGGCGTCCCCGACGGGATTTGAACCCGTGTTATCGCCGTGAAAGGGCGGTGTCCTAGGCCGGGCTAGACGACGGGGACGCTGATTTGGCAGGAGAACCAGTGCTGCCGGTGAGGGGTTTCCAAGGAACAACCGAGCGCCCGCCTGGCCGGAACGCACTTGTCAAAGGCTATCAACTCCAGCAGGCAGTGTCAAAGTGCGCCCGGCAAGAAGGCCCCCACTGCGCGGAAGAAAGGCGGGGGCCGTCGAGCCGCGCCGGACATCTGCGGCGCCGGGACCTCAGCGGCCCCCGACCTCAGCGGCGCTGGAAGTCAGAGGCGCCAGACCTCAGAGGATGCGCACCGCGAGTGCCATGGAGTGGCCGTGAACTTTCCGCATGCCCGAAGCGTAGAGTTCTGGGAGGCGGAGTGTGTCACACTGGCCGAGGGGGGGGAGCCGCCTTGTCCCCGAGAACGGCAATGCGCCGCGGTCCCCGGGAACAGAGCGGCGTGCAACTCGCAACTCGTGGCAACCATTCACACGCTAAGAACCGCAGGTGTGGCGGTTCTGCCGGCTCCCGGCGTCCCATTGACGCCCGCGGGGGGCCGATTCACAACCTAACAACGGCACAAAGGCGAAACTTTTGCGACAATGGTGCCGTCACTGAAACACCTTCAGGGATTCAGTGAAACCAGGTCCTGCGCTGTTGCGGCGAGGGCTGAAAACGTTCGGCTGCGAGGATTGCCGTGTCAAGACGATTCGTTGGATTGGGATGTTCTTTGGTTCTGGCGGTCGTGTTGAGCGGCTGCCAGAAGAGTACTGCTCCAGCGGCTCCTGCAGCACAAATGCAGGCCATGCCGGTGCAAACGGTTGCCGTGAGCATGGCTCCTGTGCCGCAAAGCAGCGAATACGTGGCCACGATCAAGTCGCGGCGCTCGGCGACCCTTCAGCCGCAGGTGGAAGGCCGCCTGATGCAGATCAGCGTGCGCTCCGGTGATCGCGTGAGCCCTGGCCAAGTGATGATGACCGTCGACCCGCTGCATCAGCAGGCCGCGGTGGATGCGCAGCGGGCGACAGAACGCCAGAAGAAGGCAATCTTCGACTACAACACGCTGCAACTGGACCGCCAGAAGAAGCTGTTCGATGCCGGGATCATCAGCCGCGACATGTTCGACCAGGCCCAGCAGGCCTATGACAACTCCAAGGCCGATTTCGAGTCGGCGGTGGCGTCGCGCAAGACGGCGGAGGAGCAGCTTGCCTACTACACTGTTCGCGCGCCGTTCGAGGGCGCGGTGGGGGATGTTCCGGTGCACGTGGGCGACTACGTGTCGACCTCGACGGTACTCACCACGGTGGATGAAAACAGAGATCTTGAAGCATATATTTATGTGCCAACGGAGCGCGCCGCGCAGGTGCGGCAGGGCCTGGAGGTGGATGTCGTGGACACTTCCGGCAAGCTGTTGGAGAAGACGAAGATCGACTTCATCTCGCCACAGGTCGACAGCTCCCTGCAGGGAATCCTGGTGAAGGCCCCGGTGCACTTCGGGCCGGAGATGCTGCGCAATGCGCAGCTGGTGAAGGCGCGCGTGGTGTGGAGCACCGCGCCGACGGCGGTGGTTCCGGTGCTTGCGGTGACGCGGCAGGGAGGACAGCCGTTTGTCTTTGTTGCGCGCCTGCAGGATGGACATTTCATCGCAGCTCAAACGCCGGTTACGCTGGGCGATACCGTGGGAAACAGCTACTCCGTGACCTCCGGCCTCAACTCCGGCGACAAGGTCATTGTTTCGAGCACGCAATTCCTGGTAAACGGAATGCCGGTGATGCCGATTGGCGGCAACGCCGGCGCCTAGTCGCGCAGCACGCGGCCTGCGGATCTTTCAAACTCTTCGCGGCTCCGCAATGGCCTGATTGCCTTGGATCAGGAGAGGGAAGGAAGGCATACCTTGTTTGTCGATTTCTTTATTCACCGGCCTGTCTTTGCGACCGTCTGCGCGCTGATGATCATTCTCGCCGGGGCGGTGTGCGTTCCCAATCTCCCTGTTGCCATGTATCCCACGCTGGCCCCGCCACAGGTTTCAGTGGCAACGAACTACGTGGGCGCCAACGCGGACACGGTGGAAAAGGCGGTCACGATTCCTCTGGAGGAATCGATCAACGGCGTGGAGGGCATGCGCTACATCAGTTCCTCAAGCACCAACAGCGGAACCAGCGAGATCACGATCACATTCCGGCCGGGCTATGACCTCGACATCGCCGCGGTCGACGTTCAGAACCGCGTGGCCAGCGTGCAGGGCCGTTTGCCCGCCGCCGTCAACCAGACCGGCATCAGCATTATCAAGGCCAACACGAATTTCGTGTTCGGCGCCGGATTCTTCAGCCGAGACCCGCGCTACCAGTACTCAAACGAATTCATCTCGAACTACCTCGACGTGTACGTGAAAGACGCCCTCAAGCGAGTCCCCGGGGTGGGCGACGTGATGATCTTCGGCGAGCGCAAGTATGCCATGCGGGTGTGGCTGGATCCTCTGCGGCTGGCGACGCGCAATCTCACGGCAAGCGATGTCCTGAACGCACTGCAGGAACAGAACGTCGAAATTCCCGCTGGCCAGTTGGGCCAACCTCCTGCAGATGCAAAGCAGGCGTTTCAGATTCCGGTGCGCGTGGTTGGCCGCCTCAGCGATCCGGCGCAATTCGAGAACGTTATTATCAAGAACACCCCGAACGGGTTGGTACAGCTGAAGGACGTCGGCCATGCGGCCGTCGGGGCCGAAGATTACAACTCGATGCTCAAGTACAACGGCATGGTAGCGATGGGCTTCGGCGTTCAGCAGCTCTCCAATGCCAATGCGCTCGAAGTGGACGCGAAGTGCAAGGCGGTGCTCGAGGAACTGAAGAAGAGCTTTCCTCCGGGGCTTGAGTACGCCATCGCGTTCGACTCCACCACCGCGGTCGGCGACTCGATTCGAGAGGTGCTGATCACCCTGGGCGAGGCCATTGTCATCGTCATCGTGGTGATCTTTCTCTTTCTGCTGGACTGGCGCGCCACGATCATTCCGGCCGTCACGATTCCCGTCTCACTGATCGGAACGTTCGCGTTCGTAAAGCTGTTCGGGTTCTCGGTCAACACGCTCACGCTGTTCGGCATCACGCTGGCTACGGGCCTCGTTGTGGACGATGCCATCGTGGTCATCGAGAATGTGCAGCGCCACATCCATCTTGAGCACTCCGACCCGCACGAGGCTACCTCGCGCGCGATGGGCGAGGTCACGAGCGCTGTGGTCGCCACTTCGCTGGTGCTCATCGCGGTGTTCGTCCCGGTCTCATTCTTTCCTGGGGCCACGGGCATTCTGTACCGGCAATTCTCGCTCACCATTGCCTTCTCGATCGCCATCTCGGCGTTCAACGCGCTTACGCTGTCGCCGGCGCTCTCGGCGTTGTTCCTGCGCGGCGAAGAGGAACGGCCCCGCCAGCTTGACTTCCTGCATATCCGGCCGATTTCGCGCCTGTTCGCGGGCTTCATCCATGGAGCTGACGCGACCATCGCGTGGATGGGCAGAACGTATGCCCGGTCTATTCATTACGCGCTGCGGCTCCGCTACGTTCTGCTGCTTCTGTTCTTCGTGGGCATCGGCGCAACCGCGTGGATGTACCGGAAGGTTCCCACGGGATTCATTCCCCAGGAAGACCAGGGATTCCTGATGGTCATCGTGCAGGCGCCGCCGGGGTCATCCATGGAGTACACCAGCGCGCTGGCTGACCGCGCGGGCTACATGATCGCGCAGGATCCGGATGTCGCCGGGTCCTTCTCGGTGATCGGCTTCAGCTTCGCAGGAAGTTCTTCGAATTCCGGAATGATGTTTCTTGCCACTACGCCGTCGGACAAACGCCGCGCCAAAGGCCACTCCACCGCCGACATCGTCGCGCGCATCAACCCCAAGCTGCAGATGCTGATGTTCGCACCCGATGGCGGTATCGTGCAGATGTTTCAACCCCCGGCCGTGCAGGGAGTGGGCAGCCTGGGCGGGTTCCAGTTCATGTTGCAGGACCAGGGCAAGAATACACTTTCGGATCTCGATCGCGTGGCGCACATGATGGTTGGTGCCAGCCGCACCCGCAACGACATTCGCGACCTGTTCACCGGCTTCTCAGCTAACGATCCCCAAGTTCTCGTCACCATCGATCGCGAGAAGGCGAAAGCGATGAATATCCCGCTTTCGCAGGTTACGACGACCCTGAGCGTGTTCATGGGATCTGCATACGTGAACGACTTCGATTTCAACAACCGGACCTATCGTGTCTATGTCCAGGCCGACCAGCCGTTCCGCATGAAAGCCGCGGATCTGCACAACTTTTATGTACGCTCGGACTCCGGACGCATGGTCGCGCTGGATAACCTGGTGACGGTTGTGAACAGCTCGGGGCCGCCTGTGATCAGCCACTACAACCTTTTCCGCTCCGTCGAAATCGACGGAAACGCGTCTCCCGGCTATAGCTCGGGACAGGCCATCGCGGGGATGGAGGATCTGGCCCGGAAGGTGATCATGCCGGGCATGACGTTCCAGTGGACCGGTCTCACGCTCGACGAGATCGAGTCGAGCGGAAGGACGCTCATCATCTTCGGCCTCGGCATCCTGGTTGTTTACCTCACGCTTTCCGCCCTGTACGAGAGCTTTGCGCTCCCCTTCATCATCCTGCTCGCGGTTCCGATGGCCGTACTGGGCGCTTTGGGCCTAGTATCGTTTCGCGGATACTCGAACGACGTCTACTGCCAAATCGGGCTGGTGATGCTGATCGGTCTTTCGGCCAAGAACTCCATCCTGATTGTGGAGTTCGCCGAGCAACTGCGGCGCAAGGGGAGATCCATCGCCGATGCCGCCATCGAAGCAGGGGAACTTCGCCTGAGGCCGATCCTGATGACGTCGTTTGCCTTCATCCTCGGCGTTCTGCCCCTGGTGTTCGCCACCGGCGCCGGCGCCCTGGGACGCCGTTCGGTGGGTACCACGATCGTGGGCGGCATGGTGCTTTCCACCGTGCTGAACCTGTTCTTCATTCCCACGCTCTACGTGATCATGAGCTCCGGATTGGCCTCAGTGAAGGGCGCGAAGAAGGAGAAGATGGCGCACGCGTAGACCCTCGCCGCTACTCTTTGTCGCGATGCGCGATGATGGAGTCCCTGATGCGCTGATAGACTTCCCCGGTGATGATGCCTTGATCGATAAGGTCCTGCTTGGTTCGATAGGGCCTGTAGCGCACAATACGCTCCGCCCAGGGGCGCGTCATCCCGGGAACTTTCATCAACTGTTCCACGCTGGCGTGATTGATGTCGACTCGCTGTTCAGCGGGTGTTCTGTCGTGCGAGCCTGGCCGGGAGTAATCGCGATCCTGCTGCGGCAGGCTCGCGACCGGACCACAGAATGCCAGCAGCGCAAGTCCCAGAATCCCCTGAATCACTCTCACGGGGGTAATTGTCCTCCCGGTTGGCCGTCGTGGCAAGCTGCCGGGTGTTCCACCAACCAACGACGGGATGAAAGCAATTCACCCGGTCTTCGATTGCGATTGCGCTCCATCCTGTGAAAATGGGAGCTATGGAAACTTCCCCCGATCCCAATGTCCCGCATCCGGATGTCCATGAGCCGAGCTTTGGACGCACGGCAAAGACTCTGCTGGCCGCACTGTCGGCCCTGCTGGTTCTGTGCCTTGTGTTCTTATGGTCGACTCGAGATGCAATGCAGCACCTGCCCAACTCTTCCAGGGCGCAACGCGACCGCGCGATGTCGCGGACGCAGACTCTTGTGGACCAGAGCCCCTGGCAGACGGCACAGGCACTGGCTGCCATGGCTGTGACTGCGGAAGAGGATCGCTATGCCAGGGAAGCAGAGCGCCTCGCCGACCACGAGGTGGATCAGGCGTTCGCGGCCGCTCTGCGTGAAGCAACTCTCCGTGTCCAGAACCGCACCCTTACCGGTGAGGCTCTGGCGCTCTCCAACCGCGTGCATCAACTGGAACAGATGGTGGCTCAGGACCAGGCCACGATGAAGCAGCTTACGGCAAAGTCCTCAGGCAACACGAACGGGAGCGAGGACTCTGCCCCGGATTCGGACCTGGAGATCGCCAAGGCGCAGCTGGGGCTCGATTCCGACGAACTGGCCGACGCCAACGAAGACCTGGACCGGGCGACGGGCGATGAGCGCTCGCAGATCCAGAGTGAGCTTGCAGCGCACGAAGCTGCGATGAAGAAGTACGACAGCCAGGGTGGTCCCGACGGGCAGATCGCCGTACTCTCGGTGGGGAAGTACGGAACCCTGGCCGGCAAACTGGGCGCGTGGAACAGGCAACTTAGTCGCATTCGACTCCTTCAGCAGGCCCAGCAACACGCCCTTGAGGACGCAAAGAACTTCACGGAAAAGCACAACCAGCTTGCGGCGCAGGCCGACGCCATGGCAAAGGCTCACGGCGCCTCCGACAGCGATCGTGTCAAGCATCTCGCAGCCATCAAGGACCTGAGCGTGCAGCGCGAAATACTCAGCATCTACGATGACCGCATCCAGACCGAGCAGCGCCTGGCGGACGTGTATGAGAAATGGGCCAACCAGGTCCAGTTGCAGCATCGGATCGTCTTGCACCTCATCCTGAGCTCTCTGGTGTGGATCGTGGCCACCCTCGTGTGCATGGTTCTGGGGCACGGCCTGGTGCGGAGGATTATCGAATACCCGGTACTGGAGCGCAGACAACGCCAGACATTGCGCGCCATTCTGGAGCTCGCCGTGCAACTGGCGGGTGCGCTCTGCATCCTCTTCATCCTCTTCGGCGCGCCGCAACAGACGTCCACCATGATCGGCATTACAACGGCTGCCTTGACCATCGCGTTGCAGGACTTTGTGATTGCGTTCTGCGGATGGTTCGCGCTGATGGGCAGGCGGGGTATGCGCGTCGGCGATACGGTGGAGATCAACGGAGTGGGTGGTGAGGTGATCGAGATCGGACTCCTTTCCACCACCCTGCTGGAAACAGGCTCACTCGCAGATAAAGGCTATCCCACGGGGCGCCGCATTACGGTCATGAACAGCTTTGCCATCCGCGGGCAGTACTTCAACTTCTCAACCGCGGGCCAGTGGATGATGGATCGATTCACGGTGAGCATTCCTTCTTCTGAGGACACCCACGCCACTATCGAGAAGATTCAGCAGGCTGTGGAGGAGGAGACCGCGGAGAACGCACGGATCGCCGAGCGGGAGTGGAAACGGGCGATCCGCTCGGATCGGCTGCAAACGCTCCGGGCCGCGCCGTCGGTCAACTTGCGTCCCTCCGGCAATGACTTCGAAGTGGAAGTGCGGTACGTGACGAGGGCGACGGAGCGGGTCGAGACCCGAAATCGCTTATACCGGCGCGTCATCGATCTCCTGCACCGTCCGTCCGATTCGAAGGAGATCAACGGCGTGGTCGCAGACGCGGTTCGGGAAGGCTAGAGCGGTTCCACAGCACTTGCAGCCGTTTCTGGCCGCGATTCAAGGTGGCTTTTCCTTGATGAAAAAGCCACTTGGCGTTGTGGCTCCGGGACACAGCAACTGTGAAACCGCTGTAGCCTTCAGGCGGAACGACCGCTCGGAGCGATTTGACACCGGACAGGGTTTCCGCTTACGGTGAAAACAGATGCAGAGCCGCCGCCATCACGGCCATCACCACCATCATGGACATTCCATGCCGGCGGACTGCTACGGCCTGATTTAGAACGGCCCACCAGATCAAGAGCTTCATCCCAGCCCGCCGGCCAAAGAGCCAGCGGGCTTTTCGTTTCTCAATCCAGATTTTCCAAGCGAGAGAGTGACATGATCGATTTCGACAAGATGGACGGCCTGGCGCCCGGCATTGTGCAGGACGCGCGCACCGGCGAGGTGCTGATGCTTGGCTTTCTGAATCCCGCCAGCTATGCCAAAACGCTGGAGACCGGATTCGTGACCTTCTGGAGCCGCACGCGCCAGAAGCTGTGGATGAAGGGCGAGACCAGCGGCAATCGCCTGCGCGTCGTCTCTGCGTCAACGGACTGCGACAACGACACGCTGCTGTTCCGCGTAGAGGTGGAGGGCGACGGCCTGGTGTGCCACGAGGGGTCGGTCAGCTGCTTCACGCGCCCCATTGCACTCGGCAAAGACGCCGCGGAGGCCGCCAATGCCTAAGCTTCGTCTCGGCATCCCAAAAGGCAGTCTGCAGGAAGCCACCATCGCGCTCTTCCAGCGCGCCGGCTGGAACATCTATGCCGATGGCCGCTCCTACTTCCCCTCCATCGACGACAGCGAAATCGAATGCATGCTCATCCGCGCGCAGGAGATGGCGCGCTACGTGGATCATGGCGTGCTCGATGCCGGACTTACCGGGATCGACTGGGTCGTCGAAAGCCGTCTCAATGTTGCCAGTGTCACCTCCCTCACCTATGCCAAGCAGAGCCGCCGCAAAGTACGCTGGGTGCTTGCGGTGCCTGAAAACAGCGGCTTTGAGAAGGCCGAAGACCTTGAGGGCAGGATCATCGCCACGGAACTCGTGGAAGTAAGCAAGCGCTACTTTGCCGAGAAGGGTGTGAACGTGAAGGTGGAATTCAGCTGGGGCGCCACCGAGGTCAAGCCGCCCATGCTGGCCGACGCCATCGTCGAAGTCACGGAGACGGGCAGTTCGCTCAAGGCCAATCACCTCAAGATCATCGACACGGTAATGGAAAGCGAGACGCACCTGATCGCCAGCCGCGCCGCGCTTGCGGATGAATGGAAGCGCAGCAAGATCGAATCAATCGCCCTCATGTTGCGCGGCGCCATCGACGCGCAATCGCAGGTGGGACTCATGCTCAACGTGCGACGCGCCAATCTGGAGGCCGTACTTGCGGTGCTGCCCGCGCTGAATTCGCCCACCGTCTCGCAACTCAGCGACGCGGAGTGGGTGGCGGTGAACACCATCGTGGATGAACGCACCGCTCGCGATGTAATCCCGCGTCTCAAGGCAGCCAGCGCAACGGGCATCGTCGAATACCCGTTGAACAAGGTCGTTCTCTAGGAATCGGATCGCTGGATCCTCCACGAAGACGTGCGCTCCAGGTTTCGATGTTGAGACCTGGAAACACTTCAGAAAAGATGAAATGCTTCAGAACAATTGAAACGCTCAGGGGCACGAGTTCACACGTGCCGGTTACTGCTCCAAGATGATTAGGGCTTCAGCCCGTGAGGGGATTTGCGAATGCAGATCGATCAGGATTGCAGTTCACGAGGTCCGGAGGAATCATGAAGCTGATTCGGGCCAAAGGGCGCGGAGCGCGGCAGGCGGCGGAGAGGCTGGCCGTGCTGGAACGTCGCGGCGCAGCTCTCGAAGCCGTTCTGCCCGCGGTGAAGCGCATCGTTACCGACGTACGCAGCAACGGCGACCGCGCGCTGCTGCGCTACGCAAAGCGCTTCGACGGCCTTCCCGGACACGATGCCCTGCGCGTGAACCGCGACGAAATGGCGGCCGCCTGGGATGCCATCGACACCGAACTGCGCGTGACACTGTCGATGGCCGCGGAGCAAATTCGCGCCTTCGCGGTCCGGCAGTTGCCGGAGTCCTGGAGCGACGCACCGGTGGATGGCCTCATCACCGGGCAGCTTGTGCGCCCGATCCCATCCGTCGGATGCTACGTTCCCAGCGGACGGCATCCGCTGCCCTCCACGCTGCTCATGACGGCGATTCCCGCGCAGGTGGCGGGCGTACCGCGCATCGTGGCCGTTTCGCCACGGCCCGCGCTGGAGACGCTGGCCGCTGCGCATTTGCTCGGGATCGAAGAATTTTATCGAGTTGGTGGAGCACACGCCGTCGCCGCTCTGGCCTACGGAAGCGAGAGTCTGCCTCGCGTCGACAAAATTGTCGGGCCGGGAAACCAGTACGTCACCGCCGCCAAGCGCATGGTGGCCTTCGATTGCGCCATCGACATGATTGCGGGGCCAACCGAAATCGTTGTCACCAGCGATCGCGGAAGAGCGGCTGACATCGCTTCGGATCTCGTGGCGCAGGCGGAGCACGATCCCGAGACACTGTCGGTCTTCGTAACCACTCGCGCCGAGTTGGCCAGCGAAGTGATCGCGGAAACAAGGCAGCGCAGCCGCGAGAACCCCATTGCACGCGAGGCCCTGCAGCGTAACGGATGGGTGATTGTGGCGAGTAACGCGAAGGAGGCGCAACAGATCACCAATCGCCTCGCGCCCGAGCATCTCACCATTGATTCGCGGAACGATCTCGATTGGGTGCAGAACGCCGGCTCGGTGTTCATCGGGAGATGGTCGTCGCAGCCCATGGGCGATTACATCTCGGGTCCGAATCACACGCTGCCCACCGGCGGCATGGCGCGCGTCCGCGGCGGTTTGAGCGTGAATGACTTTGTGAAGCTGATTACGATTCAGGAGTACACGCCCGATGGCATCAGAGCACTGGGGCCGCATGCCGCTCTGCTGGCTGAGGCCGAGGGACTCACCGGGCACGCGGAAGCCGTTCGCGTCCGCCTCCGGAGCCTTCCGAAAGCAAGGAAAACCAATGTCTGAATCATCGGCAATCGTTCGTCCCCAGCCCCGCGCCCGCGTCCGGGCGATGAAGGAGTATCACCCTCCGCTGGGCTGCCGCGATGCTTTGCGTCTCGACTTCAATGAGAACACTCTCGCCTGCGCACCGGCAGTCCGCGAGGTACTGGCCGGCATCTCCGCCGGCGATTTGACGCGCTATCCCGAGCGCGAGCCTGTCGAGGCGCAGGTCGCCCAGCACCTGGGAATCGCGAGGGATAGCGCGGTTCTCACCAACGGCGTAGACGAAGCGATCCACGTGCTGTTCCAGACCTTTCTCGATGCCGGCGATGAGCTTCTTCTCTCCGTGCCCACTTACACCATGTATGATGTCTACGCATCGGCGACAGATGCAGCGGTGGTCAGCGTGCAGGCGGGCGACGACCTGCAGTTTCCGCATGAGCGCCTGCTGGCTGCAATCACGCCGCGCACCAAGATCGTCGCGATCGCCAGTCCCAACAGCCCCGCGGGCAGCGTGAGCACACGTGAACAGATCATCGAACTCGCGCGGCGCGCCCCGCACGCGCTGATCCTCGTCGACGAGGCCTACTACCACTTTCACGGCGAAACTGTGATCGACCTCGTGGGCGCCTTGCCGAATCTCATCGTGGCGCGCACGTTTTCCAAGGCGTACGGCCTCGCCGGTCTGCGCGTCGGTGTCCTCGCCGGAGCGGCCGAACACATGCATTGGGTCCGCCGCGTGCTGTCGCCGTACAGCGTCAACTCGGTGGCGCTCGCCTGCCTTCCCGCGGCGCTTGATGACAAGACTTATCTCGACTGGTACGTCAGCGAGGTGCTGGCCGCGCGAACGCAGTTCGAGGAGGCGCTCGACGCGGCAGGCGTGCGGCGCTGGCCGACTCGCGCCAATTTTGTGCTCGTCCATATCGGCTCCGCGCACCGCGAGTTTGTGCGGCGCATGAACGCGGCGGGCGTGCTGGTACGGGATCGCAGCAATGATCCCGGTTGCGATGGCTGTGTGCGCATTACCATCGGAACCCGCGAACAGATGCAGAAGGCGGCATGCGCAATGAAGAATGTTCTCAAGGATCTCCGCGAGGAGGAAGGCCTTTCGTGAGCACGA
>Ga0335082_10006957_pt1 | contig 12317 bp, 7 predicted proteins | sample Lox_Sample_41_FD_206718 | JGI IMG/M metagenome (GOLD analysis project Ga0335082, IMG submission 206718) | Soil microbial communities from Loxahatchee National Wildlife Refuge, Florida, United States - Lox_Sample_4.1 | ecosystem: Environmental > Terrestrial > Soil > Wetlands | place: USA: Florida...
TGCCGCAAACGGCGTGGGTGTTTCCCAGAATGTATATGCGAACTGGTCTTCCTCGCAGCATGAGGCCAATCTTGTCATGTGTTACAACTGCCACGCCGGCACCAACACCGGCGGGCATCCCGGTACAGTCAACCCGGGCACGGTAAGCTCCACGACGTTCACCCTGACCGGGATCGTCAACGGGTACCCCGTGGGGAGCAACTTCTGCGGCCAGTGTCACGACAACGCCAATCAGATTGTGAGCTCGTTCTCTACTTCCCCGCACGTGCAGCGGCCCAATGGCCCCTCTACCTGCGCCGGCTGCCACGGGGACGCCCATGCAGTGACGTCGGCCGTTTCACTGTGCACCGGCTGTCATGCCGATTCCTCCGGGAGTGTCCCGGGGCACCCCTTTGCAATAGGGGCTAATCCCTGCACCTTCTGTCATGACCCCCACACGACCGTTCCGAAAAACTGTGACGGCTGCCACGAGTGCCCTCCTCCCACCGGTGCCCACATCAAGCACTACAGCGGCACCGTGAGCCAGGCAGGCTACGGCGACACGAGAATTGCCCAGGATTTCAGCCCCGCTGCTACGGGGTATATCATGAACTGCGGCAATTGCCACCCGAAGGATCCCGCCAAGCATATGAACGGCGTCGTGGATGTGGAACTGTTCAGCCAGCAGGCGCCTGCCGGTTCGCTCAAGGCGCTCAATCCGGCATCCGCCAGGTATGTCCCGGGAACGACCACGCTCACTGACAGCCGGGGCCTGACGTATACCCTGGGCACGTGCTCCAATGTCTACTGCCACAGCTATACGGACTGGACAACGCCGGGCGGCGTCCCTGTATCCGCGGATTGCTCGTCGTACTGGCCGGCCAATCTGGTCATCACCAGGATATTCAGGCCCGTGATCTGGGGGGGAGGCCCCCTCGGCTGTTCCGGGTGTCACGGCAACCCGCCGCGGACAAGCTACCCCGCCAACGACGGCGGCGCGGGTGACAGCCACTCCTGGATCGACATGTACGGCTACGACAACCTTCACACCTACAATATGGGTTTTTCACCCCCTATCAGCTGCCGCTACTGCCACAATGACACAGTCCGGGATGTGAATACCTACACCTACGATGCCATGGGGGTGGCAACGCTCGGCGAGGTTCCCATCAGCAATTTCTCCAAGCACGTCAATGGCAGCAACGATGTGTCGTTCGACAAGCAGAATCCGTTTGTCTATCCGACGTACGGGGGAAGTGAGAGCATGAGCCTCTCCGCGGCGACATACGACACTGCCACGAAAACCTGCTCCAACGTGTCGTGTCACTTGAGTCAAACGTCGGTTAAGTGGGGAACCCCCTATCGCTGGTACTATGAGAATGAGTGCGACCGATGTCACAATATGGAGCTCCTCTGCAAGTGAAAGGGTTTACCCTGCCCGCAGAATAGCCGTGCCGCCCACCCGGGGCAAGCGGGATGAGGGGAACTCCGACGGTCGTGGCACGAGGTGGTCGACATCGCTCTTCACGTAGGGGAACAACGGACCTCCCCGTGAGTGCCCACGGAGAACCCGGTCCGGCCGGAACCAACGGTGAAGATTTGGCTGGAACCTGACGGCCGGCTTTGCTACTATGTAAAGACCGGCGCCTGGAGAAAGAAAGGAGGACAGCCTCTCGGGTGTGTCCTCTTTTCAATGGCCGGAATCGGATTCGAAAGGGGCGTTGCTGACATGGCCCGGCGCAGTATGGTGATAGCCATCCTTGTCATCCTGGTGGCTGCAGTGGCTTCTGCAGCACCAGTCGGGGAGGGTGAGACGGGAGGGCGGCCGGATGCGGGGTATGCCGCGTTGAAAAAGTCGCTTGCCGGCCGCTACGGCACGCTGGTCCCCCGCCAGTGGGGAGAGAAGGTCAGCGGAGTAAAGACCCGTCTGCAGACAACGGAAAAAGTGATCGCTCTGACCCTGGATGCCTGCGGCAGCGCCAGGGGGATGGGGTACGACGCCCGGCTGCTGGAGTTCCTCGAGAAAGAACAGGTGCCGGCCACCCTGTTCATCAACGCCCGCTGGATCGGCCCGAACCGGGCGGTATTCGACAGGCTGGCTGCGAACCCCCTCTTCGAGATTGCCAACCACGGCCTGCGCCACAAGCCTGCTTCGGTGACCGGCAGATCGGTCTACGGGATCGACGGGACGCGGAACGTTGCCGAGCTGGTGGACGAGATCGAGCTGAACGCCCGCGGGTTACGGGAGCTGACCGGCCGACGGCCCCTTTTCTACCGCTCGGGGACCGCCTACTACGACGAGGTGGCCGTCAAGGTCGCCGAGTCGCTGGGGGAGCAGGTGGCCGGCTTCTCGGTGCTGGGGGACGCGGGAGCCACCTATTCCCGAGAGCAGGTGAAACGCGCTCTCCTCGGTGCCGTCGCCGGCGACATCGTCATTCTCCACATGAATCACCCGGAGGGTGAGACCGCGGCAGGGGTGATGGATGCCGTGCCGGAGCTGAAAAAGCGGGGTTTTCGCTTCGTCCGCCTGTCGGACGTGGAGCTTCGGTAAGTTTCTACTGTGGCGGAGGCGGAGGCGGCGCTTCTCCCTCGGGCTGGGGCTGGGGGGGAGGGGTGGGAGGAGGACTTTCGGGCTGGGGAGACTCACCGGTGGGAGGCTGCTCCTGGGAAGGTTCGCCCGCCGGAGTCTCCGGTGCGGGGGTGACTCCCGGCTGCTGTTCCGGCGCAGGTTCGGCCGGGGGGTTCTCCTCTTGACGCTGGATGGCGATTCTGTCGAAGGAGGGTTGCGTCCCCGCGGATGGCCGGGCCAGTGCCGCTCCCACCCGGAATATTCCCGTCGCCAGCAAACAGACGGTCCACAGCAGCATCACCTTGTTCATCGTGCTTCCCTCCCTGTCACTCGATACGTACCCACGCCAACTCCGGATGACGGCCTCCGTCAGTCGTTGCCGTTCATGGGACGGCACGGTAGAATTACCAGTACTGTAACAAAAAAATGTCCACATGCCAGTGGTACGCTTTTTTTCCGAGAGGAGAATGGTCGCCATGATGATCGCTTCACTGCTGCTCCACGCCACGCTGCTCGCCGCGCTCCCCGGGGGTGCTGACCATGCCAGGCCGACGGAGCCCGCCGTGGTTTCTCCCGACCGGGCGAAAGAGAGCGTCGATGGGGAGAAGGAGAAAAATCCGGCGAGCGAAGAAAAGCCCGTCGTCACACGGCATCAGGTAACCGTCAACGGCAGGGTCCTGAAGTATACCGCAACGGTCGGCATGCTGCCGATCACGACATCGACCGGCGAAACAGAGGCGCACATGTTCTATGTCGCCTATACCGCCGATACCCCCGGCGGCAGGGGCAAGCGGCCGTTGCTCTTCGCCTTTAACGGCGGGCCCGGGTCGTCGTCGGTCTGGCTCCATATCGGGGCCATGGGGCCGAAACGGGTGAAGCTGGCCGATGACGGCAGCATGCCCCCTCCTCCCTATCTCCTGACGGACAATGGCGAAACCTGGCTCGACGAGGCCGACCTGGTCTTCATCGATCCCGTCGGCACCGGCTACAGCAGGGCGGTAAAGGCCGACCAGGCCAGCAAGTTCTTCTCTCTCAAAGGGGATATCGAGTCGGTGGGAGAATTCATCCGGCTCTACCTCACCCGCTCCGAGCGCTGGTCGTCCCCCCTCTTCCTCGTGGGAGAGAGCTACGGGTCAACGCGGGCCGCCGGACTGGCGGGCTACCTCTTCGACCGCGGCATCGCCTTTAACGGCATCATCCTCATCTCCACGGTCCTCAATTTTTCCACCATCAGCTTCACCCCGGGAAACGACCTCCCCTATGTGCTCTTTCTCCCGAGCTATACCGCCACCGCTTCGTTTCACCGGAAGCTCCCCCCCGATCTTTCCCGGGACCTCCCCGCGACCCTGGCGGAAGCGGAAAACTGGGCAACGACCGCCTACGCCCAGGCCCTCGCCAAGGGGGACCGGCTCACTGCCGGGGAGCGACGCGAGACGGTAAAAATGCTCGCCCGCTACACCGGCATCGAGGAACGGTCCGTCGACAACTGCAATCTGCGCATTGATGCCCAGTATTTCGCCAAGGAACTGCTCCGCGGCGAGAAGAAAATCGTCGGCCGTTTCGACAGCCGTCTCCAGGGGAACGACAGCTCCGCTGCCGGGGAACATCCCGGCTACGACCCGAGCCTGGCGGCGGTGCGGCCGCCATTCACCGCGGCGTTCAACGGGTATGTCCGGAGCGAGCTCGGGTACAGGACGGATCGGGAATACTACATCCTCGGGGGAGGGGTCGGGCACTGGGACTGGGGGGCGAACAACTCCTTCGCGGAAACGGGGGAAGCCCTGCGCAGCGCCTTCGTCAAGAACCCCTTCATGAAGCTCCTGGTGGCATCGGGCACCTATGACCTCGCCACCCCCTTCTTCGGGACGGACTATACGCTCAGCCACCTGGAACTGGACAAGGCCGCGCGCGAGAACGTTTCCTCCATCCGTTTCGAGGCGGGCCACATGATGTACACGGACAGCGGCTCCCGTGCACGACTGAAACAGGAGGTCGCTTCATTCCTCCGTGCCGCCGCCTTCCGCCACTGATTCTCCCTCTCCCGCGAGAGGTAGACTCACCGTCCTTTCCGCGGGAGGAGCCTCCCGGTGAAGTGCGCCGAGGGTGAAAAAGAAGGTGGCTCCCTTCCCCTCCTCACTCTCGGCCCATACCTCGCCGCCGTGGCGATGGACGATCCTCTGCACGGTGGCGAGACCGATGCCGGTCCCCTCGTTCCCCTCTTCCCTGCGGACACGATGGAACGGCGTGAATAACCTCTTTCCCTCCTCCCTGGAAAAACCGATGCCGTTGTCCCGCATGAAGAAGACCGTCGTGCCGTTGCACTCGGTCGAGCCGAACTCGATGACCGGCGTGTCCCGGTTGGCGGTGAACTTCCAGGCATTGTCCAGCAGGTTCACCAGCATGATCCGCACCAGTATCGGATCCCCGCAGGCGTTTGCCACCGACGGAGCCAGAAATCGCACCCGGCGCTGCGGCTCCACCTGCTGCAGTTCGCCGGCGATTTCCGCGACGATGGCACCGAGATCGATCCTGACTTTCTCCAAGTCCCGGCGGGACACACGGGAAAATTTCAGAAGGGCCTCGATCAGTCTTGCCATCCGTTGCCCTGCCGTGGCGATCTGCTGGAGAAAGTCCCTTCCCTGGTCATCGAGACGTTTGCCGTGGACTTCCTGCAACAGTTGGGTGTATCCGGTTATCTGGGTGAGGGGCGAGCGCAGGTCGTGGGAGACGGTATAACTGAAGGCTTCCAGTTCCCGGTTGACGCTTTCCAGCTCCCGTGTCCTCCTCGCCAGGGAGGTTTTCAGTTCCTCTTCCGTCCGCTTGTGCGCTGTCAGATCGCGGATAACGGAGCAGACCACGACACGGCCCGTGTCGCCCGTGAAGGTTGCTGATGAGAGTTCTGCGGGAAACGGGGCACCGTCCTTCCTTCTCAGGCTCAGTTCGCCCCGGGCCTTGCCGGTGCGGGCCAGTTCCCCGAGATACAAGGCGAGACGGTGATCGTCGGGATCGTTCAAACCCCCGAGGCCGCCCCGGCAGATTTCCTCCTCCGTCATGCCGAAGAGCCGGCAAGCCTCGTCGTTCGCCGTCCGGACCGTCCCGTCGGGCTCCATCAGGAGGAACGCGTCGAGGATTGTCGCGGACATCAGACGGAAGATGTCGTCGATCCCCTGTTGTCGATCTTTCATCTCAGCGGAATCCGTCATGGTAGCTCCGCTCCCTTTGCCGAATCCGTCTCCCCGTCCCTTTCCCGTGTGGCGTGGCCATCCCGGACACTGGCGGAGTGTCCCGGCGGCACCAGCAGGGGAATTGTAATTTTTTATTTTTAATAAAAATATTATAACATAAAATTTCCCCGGTACTGAAAATTTCCTGCACGTCGTACGAAGCGGGCACCCGCCCCGGTTTGACGGGCTGTGCTCCGGCAAGGGCATCCAAGGCGTCACGCCGGTCCGGGGGCGGTGTCGGAAAAATTCCCCCTCCGTGCGAAAACGGGAGAAAGGGGTATACTTTTACTGAAAATCCAGTCCCGCGAAGCTCATCATGAGGGGGATACCATGGCCAGTAACGATACAGGGAGACTCCTGCATCACCTGACAGAGGTGAAAGAGGGGAAGCGGCGTTTCGAGAACGCCTTCCAGTCGGTGACGCGGATGATATTCGAGGGTGGCATCGAAAAGGTGGTGGTGAACACCCGGACCACATACGACTTCACCATCTTCCGCAGCGGGAAGAAGCACCCTGTGGGGATGTACGAGGAGATCAACAGCTTCGTCTCGTTCGTGAAGGATGCCGCCGAAGGGGGGTCGTCGAAGGAGATGGCGTTCGTGCTGGTGGGCGAGCCGGGGAACGGCAAGACCTTCTTCGTGGAGTACCTGTGCGGAAAATACCGCCAGTTCCTCTCCCGGGAGGGAAATCGGCGCTATACCTACCGCTTCACCGGGATGGACCGGCTCGGCTCCTACGGCAGGATTGCCGTGATCGAGTCCCAGACGTACGAAGACCCCATGGTCCTCGCCATGAACCTCTTCCCCGACCCGGACGACAACAAGCGGTTTCTCGCGGAAAGGGCCGGCTTCACCGACAGGGAAATCGAGGCCTTCTTCGCGAGCTACCGGCCCATGGGGGCATGCAGCGGGTACATGTGGAACGACATCCGTGCGTTCACCGGCGGCAACATCGACGAGATGCTGGCGTTCGTGGAAGTCATCCCCGTCCCCCTCACCGAGAGCCTCGGGACGGTGACCGGCAAGTACCCGGCCAAGGACAAGATCACCTCCTCGGCCGTCGACCTCCTGGGAGAGGAGTCGATCCAGCGCCTTCTCCACATCACCGACACGAACAACCCGTACCGCTTTGACCTGCGGCGGGGTGCCCTCGCCCGCGTGGCCGGCGGAGGTATCCATTTCGCCGACGAGATCTACAAGAACAAGAAGGACCTGGTCCAGGTCTACCTCGGCGTCATCCAGAACCGGATGATCGAGATCGACGGGTACAAGTGGCCCATCGACACCCTCATCGTCGCCACCAGCAACAACTCGGAGTTCAACCGCTTCCTCTCGGAGAAGGAGGAGGCGCCCATCATCGACCGCTGCCGCATCTGCTACGTCTCCCACAACACCCACTACCGGATGCAGGAACAGCTCACCGGCTACGCCATCGGCGGCGAGACGAAAACGACCCTCACCCGCGAGGACCTCCACATCGACCCCAACCTGAATTATGCGGCGAGCGTGGCGGTGGTGCTCACGCGCCTCCCCCGCTCGGAAAAGCTCACCCCCGTTGAGACCCTGAAACTGGCTGCCGGCGAGGTGGCGGGAGAGAAGAGCATGAAGACCCTGGCCGAGGTGATCGACCAGCTCAACCAGGACCCGGACATCACCAAGCGCTTCGGGCAGAAGGGGGTCGGCCAGCGCAACCTGGGGCGGGCCATGCAGGTCCTGGCGGAGAGCTCGGAGACCAACGAGGGACGCTGCATGGTCGCCCTCGACGTCTTCCGTGCCCTGGAACGGGTGACCCTCGACTACGTCACCGATGCCCAGGACCGGGGAAAGTACCTGGACGACCAGAAGATCGCCCGGGGGCTCTACCGGGAACGGATCATGACGGAGATGTTCAACGCTTACATGGACGAGCCGTATGCCATCCGCCGGGACGTGATGAACTACGTCAACATGATCATCGGCATCGACGCGGAAAATCTCGGTCCCGACAAGCTCTGGAAGTACAAGGACCCCCAGACCGGCCAGCTCAAGGCCCTGAAGATCGACGAGCGCTACGTGCGCAACATCGAGGAGCGGCTGGGACTCAAGACCGAGGAGCAGCGGGAGAGCTTTCGCACCTCCATCCGGAAGATCTACGGCCAGAAGATTTCCGTGGACCCGTCCTACGACTTCATGGACAACCTGGAGCTGGTGAAGGCGGTCACCGACGTGCGGCTGAAGAGCGATATCGCCGGGGCGGGGAGCCTCATCGGCGCCCTGGCCAACCGCACCAACGAAGAGAACCAGAAGCTCTACGACCGGATGATCGAGACGATGCTGAAGAAACTGGGGTATTGCCGGACCTGCGCGGAGAAGACCATAGAGTACTTCTGCACCCAGGAAGACGAAGGGTAGGGGAGGAACGCGCCTTTTCCGCTATCTCGGCGTTGATCTTCGGGATTCCTTGTGCGGCGTACCGATGGGTACGCCTCCGCGTCATCCCTCGATCGCCTTGACCTAGCGAAAAAATCGCGTTCCTTGTGATTGAAACCAGGTATCGATGGACGATGAAGAACGATCCGAAAACATATTTCGAGGAGATCAAAGCCCGCGGCCTCTCACCCGAGCGGGAGGCGCGGCTCCTGGCAGAGCTGCATGACGGGAGAAGCCACGTAGTCGGGCCTGCGCCGTCTCCAGATGCGGAGCCGCACCCCTTCTATGGCTGCGGTGACCTGGCCGCGCTCCAGGGTGGGCCTCTCCTGCAGGGGACATATACCTCCGGGATCCGCTCCCTTGAAGAGCTGCTGGAGCGTGACCGGCTGCGGGAAAAGGACGGCTTCCCCCGCAAGATCCGGGTGGGGCGGCTGATCCGTCCTGCCCGTGGGGGGAAGGAGCGCTTTGTCGTCGTTCCGACCACGGTGGAGGAGAAGCTGATCCATGACCGGGTCAGAACGCCGGCGGAGGAGGAGACGGCCGGCGGGAGCGGGGACGGCGAGGAAGGGGAGGTGATCGGCGAGCAGCCGGTCCGCCCCGAGGGAGAGGAGGGTGCCGGCGGCGCCGGGACCGGAGGCGGGGAGTCCCACGAGCTGGAATCCACCGCCTACGACCTGGGGAAGATCCTGACGGAGAAGTTCGAGCTCCCCAACCTGAAGGACAAGGGGAAGAAGAGCGCGCTGGTCCGCTACAGCTACGACCTGACCGACAAGCACCGGGGTTTCGGTCAGCTTCTCGACAAGAAGGCGACCCTGCGGCGGATCCTGGAGACGAACATCGCCCTCGGCAACGTCCCCGATCTGGCCGACATCGACACCTCCCGCTTCCTGATCGCGCCCAGCGACAAGGTCTACCGCATTCTTTCCAAGGAGCTTGACTACGAATCCCAGGCGATGGTCTTCTTCGTCCGCGACTACTCCGGCTCCATGGACGGAAAGCCGACGGAGCTCATCGCGTCCCAGCACGTCCTCATCTACAGCTGGCTCCTCTACCAGTATGCCCGGCAGGTGGAGTCCCGCTTCATCCTCCACGACTCCGACGCCCGGGAGGTCCCGGATTTCTATACCTACTACAACTCCAAGGTGGCGGGGGGGACGAAGGTGGCCTCGGCCTACAGCCTCGTGAACGAGATCGTTGACCGGGACAACCTGGCCAAGGACTACAACATCTACGTCTTCCACGGCACCGACGGCGACGATTGGGACACGGAAGGGAAGGAGGCGCTGCCGGAGCTGCGCCGGATGCTCTCCTACGCCAGCCGGGTGGGGGTAACGGTGGTGCGGCACGCCTATGCAAGCGGAGCGAGGACCGAGGTGGAGAGCTACCTGGAAAATTCCGGGGTGCTGCGGGAGATGGCCGATCTCGTCCGCCTCGACGCATTCGGCGAGGAGGCGGACGAGACGAGACTCATCGAGGGGATCAGGAAGCTGATTTCGTAGTGGAGCGTGGGGCATGGGGCGTGGAACCGTGAGTATGTAGACTGAGGTTGTATGCAACTCATCGACCAGCATTCGAAGAAGATCATGGAGGGCTGCAAGGAGCGGGCCCGGGACGCAGGCCTGCGCTTTGCCGACGAGACCCTGGAGTACGTCGTCACCAACAGGGACATGATCGAGCTCTCTCCCAAGCTGATGATCCCCACCCTCTACGACTACTGGGTCCACGACGTTGAGGTGATGAAGGAGAGGGGGCGCTACGAGCTCTATCCTTCCAACCCGTACGAGACGGTCATCAACACCCGCCCCGCCATCTCCTTTTACAACGACAACAACCCGGACTGGCTCAACGTGATGATCTTCTACCATGTGCTGGCCCACATCGATTTCTTCCAGAACAACCAGTTCTACCGCCACACCTGGGAGTACGACCTGGCGGGGCAGGCGCTGGCCGACAAGCGCCTCATCGCCCGGCTCCGCTCGGAAAAGGGGCGCTGGGTCGACTACGTCATCGAGTTCGCCCGGGGACTGGACAACCTGGTCGGCTACTTCGGGGAGCTGGCCGCACTCGACCAGCCTCCCGAGACCGGCCAGTCGCGGCGGCGGGACTACTACTTCGATCTCTTCCTCCAGAACGTCAAGCGGGTGCGGACCGCCGACTACATACGGGAGATCGACCGCTACAACGCCAGCGTGGCACGGTACGGCGAGCTGGGAGACGAGAATTTCTTCGCCGAGGTGGTGCGCACCCATCCCGAATTCGAGGCGATGTACCTGAAGCACCTGGGGGAGCGGGAACCTTCCCGATGCGATCTCCTCCAGTACATCCTCAGGCATTCCCCGGTGCTCACCAGGGACGAGAACGCCTGGATGAAGTCGGTCGTGGAAATCGTCCGCAAGACCTCGATCTACTTCCAGCCCCAGATCCGGACGAAGATCATGAACGAGGGGTGGGCCAGCTACTGGCACGAGATACTCTTCCTCGACGACGAACGGATCAGGGGGCACGAGGTTGAGTTCGCCCGGATTCACGCGGGAGTCACCTCCCTGCCGCGGGTGGGACTCAATCCGTACGCCCTGGGGATGCGGCTGTTCCAGCAGGTCAGGGAAGGGGCGGAGCAGGGGAGGTACACCCACGAGTTCGCCCGGATCACCGATGCCGAAGCACGGAGGAACTACGACGCCGCAACCGGCAAGGGGAAGGAATTCATTTTTTCCGTGCGGGAACATTTCGCTGATTTCCTCTTCCTCTCCAGCTTCGTGGACCAGGATTTCGTCGATCGCCACCGGCTCTTCGTGGTGGGGAAGCGCCTGAATCGATCCCGGATGACCTGGGAATACTACGTGAAGAGCCGCAGCGCCGGGGAATACCGAAAGATGCTCCTCGACCTCCTCTACCATCCGCCCCACATCGTCATCGACCGGGCAAAGAGCGCCGACGGGGGCCTCTACCTTGTCCACCGCTTCGAAGAAAAGCCACTCGTCGAGGAATTCATCGCCAACACCCTCCTCGGCTGCGAGTTTCTCTGGGGTGGCGGGGTCCGGCTGGAAACGAGCGAGGTGGTTCCACCCCCCCCCAGCGAGGGTCCGGGCTCTGGAAAGGGGGAGGAGGCCGTCTACTGGCGGAGGGTGGTCTACACCATGGAGGAGAGGAAGCTTTCGAAGGTGAATCTCTAAAGGCAGGCTCTAGGCACGAGGCTCTAGGCTATAGGGAATCAAAGGTTTCCCAGCGCCCAGCGCCTCGTGCTTCGCGCCTGGGGTTATTATGAACAACATTGACAGAGCCCTCGGTCACGTCGACCGGAACATGAGCGAATGGGAGCAGCGGGCCTCCATCCCCTTCGAGGATTTCCTCAAGGTGCTGGGGGAGCACCCCGAGAAGGTGGTCCGGAACATCTTCCAGCTCTTCCACGACATGATTTCCAGTTACCTGAAGGAGGGGGTCGACGAGTACCCGGACGACCCGGAATCGATCCACTACGTCTACTACGACTGCCGCCGCCTGTTCATCGAGGGGACCGACCATCCCTTCTTCGCCGACCGGCTCTTTGCCAACCGCCTCATGGACCTGGTGGAGGCGTGGAAGCGGGGGGCCCAGCAGAACAAGATCTACATCTTCGAGGGGCCGCCGGGGAGCGGCAAGAGCACCTTCCTCAACAATCTCCTCATGAAGTTCGAGAAGTACGCCAACCAGGAAGAGAACGCCCGCTACGAGGTGATCTGGCGGCTTTCCCGGCAGCAGATGGCGAGCTTCGCCCCCCACGAGGTGAACCAGTTTCTCGACAAGCTGACGAAACTCCTCGACGAGTACGAGCTGGACCAGGGACAGATCCTGGAAGCGAAGAACTCGCTCTTTGCCGGCGAGTACGTGGAGGTCCCGTGCCCAAGCCACGACAATCCGCTCCTCATCGTGCCGAAGCACCACCGGCGGGCCTTCTTCGAGGACCTCCTGAAGGACGACGGGTTCACGTCGAAGCTCTTCAGCTACAAGCAGTACGAATGGGTTTTCAAAAGCAGTCCGTGCACCATCTGCAGCACCCTCTACCAGGCCCTCCTGGAGCGGGTGAAGAGCCCGGCGGACGTGTTCCGCATGGTCTATGCCCGGCCGTACCGCTTCAACCGTCGCCTGGGTGAAGGGAT
>Ga0335082_10006958_pt1 | contig 12317 bp, 10 predicted proteins | sample Lox_Sample_41_FD_206718 | JGI IMG/M metagenome (GOLD analysis project Ga0335082, IMG submission 206718) | Soil microbial communities from Loxahatchee National Wildlife Refuge, Florida, United States - Lox_Sample_4.1 | ecosystem: Environmental > Terrestrial > Soil > Wetlands | place: USA...
CGCGAGCGCGACCGCGAGGGTCAGGACGGGGTTGAACTCCCCCGGCGCCGCGGCCACCCGCTGCCGGGCGGCCTCCTCGTAGCGAGCGTAGTCGCCCGCGGCGAAGAGGGCGGCGGCGAGGTCCGACTGCGCGGCCGGGCCGCCGCCGGCCTCCACCGCCTCGCGAGCGAAGGCGGTGGCCTGCTCCCAGTCCCCCAGCCAACCGAGCGCCCGGACCACCGCGTGGACGGAGGCGGGGGAGGGCGGGCCGGCCCGGAGCCGCGCCACCAGCCCCTGGAGCTCCGGGCGCCGGCGGAGCGCGCCGTAGGCCGACACGAGGTAGTCGAGCGGCCACTCCGACGTCGGATCGAGGGCGAGGACCTTCTCGAGGTAAGGGACCGCCGAGGCGTACTCGCCACGGTGGAACTGCAGCTCGCCGGCGAGGTAGAGGGTGAGCTTGTCGTCCGGGAACTCGGCCAGCACCCGGCCGTACTCCGCCGCCGCCGCGTCGTCGTCGCCGTCGAGGTGGGCCTTCCAGGCGCGGATCAGCCCCGCCTCCTTGGTCGGCACGCGGTCGATGGAGCGGAGCGCGGCGGCCATGTGCGCGTCGCGCTCGGCCACCGGGCCCTGCTCCATCGTGAGCATGTAGGCGAGCTGGTAGTGGGCGAGCGCGAAGGTGGGGTCGATGGCGAGGGCCTGCCGGAAGTACGGCGCGCACCGCATGTTGCTGATCCAGCTCGCGCCCTGGCTCGGCCGATCCATGCAGTCCACGCCGGCGAAGTACTGCTGGTAGGCCTCGACGTTGCCGGTCACCGACTCGGCGAGCCGGACCTGCGCCACCTTGATGTCGTCCGCCCGCTCCCGCAGGGCCCGGCGGGCGTCGACCGAGAGCCGGTCCAGGGCCCCCGGGATCTCCTCCTTCTTCCGGGCGCGCTCGCTCACCGAGAACAGGTACCGATCCGCCGAGGGCTCGAGCGCCTTCAGCTCCAGCGCATAGGCCGCGCCGAACCGCTGGGCGGAGCCGATCAGGAGGAGCCGGGCGCCCGCGGCCCGCGCCAGCTCCCGGCCGATCGCCTCGTCGATGCGGGGCGCTCCCCCCTTGCCGAGCTGCCGGAGCAGGCCGAGGAGGCGCGAGCGGGTGAGGACCTGGACCCGCTGCGACTGCTCGAGGGAGGTGATGAGGAGACCGGAGAGCCCGTCCAGATCCTGGTCCCCGGTGGCGTTGTCGAAGTCGGTCACCGCCACCAGCACCCGCTCCCCCGGCGCGAGGGGCAGCTCGTGCTGGCGGAGCCAGAGGCCCAGGCCGAGCGCGGCCGCCGCCAGCGCCGCCGCCCCTGCCAGCAGGAGGCGCCGGGGCACCCGGGCGATCGGCTCGAGGCGCCGCTGCGCCGCGAGGAGCGCGTTCAGGACCGTCCCCGCCGAGGCGGGCCGCCCGGCCGGCTCCTTCTCCAGCATCCGGGACACCAGCTGGCGCACCGGCGCGGGGGCGAGCGCCCGGGGCAGCTCGGGCGGCGGGCCCGGGTCGAGGGCCTCGCTCCGGTCACGGGAGACGCGGTAGGGGACCGCGCCGGAGATCATCTGGTGGAGCAGCGTCCCCAGGGAGAAGAGATCGGTGCGCTCGTCCCCCGGCTCGGATCGCCACTGCTCGGGTGCCATGTACGCCGGCGTCCCGGCGCTGGCGGGGCCGCCCCGGCCGAAGAGGAAGGCCAGGCCGAAGTCGAGCACCTTCAGGGTCCCGTCCTCGCCGAGGAAGATGTTCCCCGGCTTGAGGTCGCGGTGCACCACGCCCGCGGCGTGCGCGTGCGCGAGCACCCGGGCGACGTCCACGGCGATGCGGATCGCCTCTCGCAGCGGGATCGGGCCGTCGCGCAGCCGGTCGGCGAGCGTGCGGCCCCGGAGCAGCTCGAAGATGAGGTAAGGACCGGACGGGCCTCGCCCGAAGTCGTGGAGGGTGACGATGTTGGGGTGGTTGAGGCGGGCCACCGCCTCGGCCTCCCGGCGGAGCCACTCCTCGCTCCGACCCACGATGCGGCTGCCCGGACGGATGGCCTTGAACGCCACCGCGCGGCCGAGCTCGCGGTCGACGGCCTCGAAGACCACGCCGAAGCCGCCGCGCCCCAGCTCGCGGACCAGCACGAACCGGCCGACCTCGTCGCCGGCCTTGAGCCCGGCGGTCCACCCGGCGGAGACGTCGACGTCGCTCTCGGGCGTGCGGGCGAGCTGGGCGAGGAGCGCTGAGAGCTGCGCGGACACGTCCGGAACGGCGTCGCCGTCCGGCAGCGCGTGCCCCTCGCCAAGCCGTCCGGCCTCCTCCACCCGCTCCTCCCCGAACGGAAAGAGACTTTGTACCAGATCGGCGAGGGTCTGAGGGTTCGGCCTGGTGACCGCGGGCGGGTCCGACCACGCCGCAGCCCGGGGGCTCGCGCCCGTTCCGGGGATGCCGAGATGCAGGATGCCGACTGCTCCCATGCGGGCCGTGCCTCGGGAGCCAAGACCGGCGGGGGGCCGGTTCGTGACCCGGGCGCTACCCGACCAGCCCTCGGTCGCGGGCGAGCTTGGCGAGCCGCTCCTTCAGCCGCTCGAAGCGCTTCCGGAGCGCGGCCGCCTCCACGGGCGCGCCGTCGGCGACGAGCACCGCCGCGATCTCGTCCCAGGCGAGCTTCTGATCGATCCGCAGCACGAGCAGGGTCTGCTCCTCGGGCGAGAGGGTCGCGCGCAGGATCTCGAGCGCATCGCGCTGGCGCTCGACCTTCACGGCGGTCTGGGTCCGGACCTCCTCGGCCAGCCGGGAGGCCTCACCGCTCTCGAAGCGCCGGCCCAGGCGGCGCCAGGCCTCGTCGCGGACGTTGAGGGCAGCGTTCCAGGCGATGCGGAAGGCCCAGGTGCGGAAGGAGGACTCGCCGCGGAAGCCGTCGATCCCGCGCCAGAGCCGCTCGGCGAAGACGGAGAAGGCCTCGGCGGCGTCGGCGTCGTCGCGCAGCACCGAGCGGAGGTAGCCGTGGATCTTGGGGCCGAGGCCGCGGATCGCCTCGGTGGCCGCACCGCGGGTGTCGCCCGCGGCGAGAAGGGTGCGGACGCGCTCCTCGACGATCACGGACCCATGCTAGCGAGCCCGCGGAAAAATGCAGGTGATCGCGACGAGAAAGAGCGCCGGGGGCCCGGACCGGTGGCGGTCCGGACCCCCGCGCTCCCCGCGGCCCCCCGCCACGAGTCCTTCTCAATCGCGATCGAGAGGTGGACCGGCGGGGCCATCCGTTGTGACGCGCCGGGGCGACGACCTGGCGGGAGGGTCCTGGGCATGCTCGCGTTGGTACCCGTTGGGGGCCGGAACCCACCAACGAAGGGACGTTCGGCACCGTGTTCGTGCTCCGGATGTCCGGAAGCGGCCGATACGGGCGCCGGCGTACCGGCCACCGGCTCCTCCGATGCACGGGCGGGACAACCCTGGTGGGGCGAGATGCCCGCTGACTCGCCGTCCTTCGCGAGGTACGCTCGAAGCGAGGGACCGCTCCAGAGGCCACATCCCGAGCGCAAAGCATGGAACGGATTCGGACGATCGAGCATGCCGGCAAGGAGATCCTGGTCTTCGACTACGGCGGGCTCGATCCGGACGGGTACCGTCAGCTCATGAAGGACGTCATCCGGACCCTGTCGTTCAGGCCTCCCGCGAGCGTGAGGACCGTCACGATCGTCAAGGGGACTCGGTTCGGCGTGGGCGCGGCCGACGACATCAAGGCGTACTCGGCGGCGGTCCGGCCCTACGTCCGAGCGAGCGCCGTGGTCGGGCTCTCCGCGCTGCAGCGCGTCATCTTCCACGCGGTGCGACCCTTCCTCTCCTCGACGCTTGAGACCTTCGGCAGCGTGGAAGACGCGGCAGCCTGGCTGTCGCAGCAGTGACCGGCGATCCGCGCGGTGCCTACTGCGCGGTGTAGCCCCCGTCGATCACCACCGGCTGGCCGGTGATCCCGCCCGCCTGGTCCCCCACCAGGAACAGAGCGTACGCGGCGATCTCCTCCACGGTGAGCAGGCGACGGAGCGGGACCAGAGGGTAGATCACGTCCTCGAGCACGCGCTCGAGCGGAACGCCGCGGGTCCGGGCCAGGTCGCCGAGCTGATTCCTCACGAGCGGCGTGTCGACGTAGCCCGGGCAGAGGGCGTTCACCGTGACCCCGTGCGGCGCCCCTTCGAGCGCAGCGACCTTGGTGAGCCCCAGGAGGCCGTGCTTGGCGCTGTTGTAGGCCGATTTTCCGGCGAACCCGACCAGCCCGTTGATCGAGGCGATGTTGAGGATCCGCCCGCGCCGCTGGCGCTTCATGACCGGGAACACGCGCTTGATCGCCACGAATGGCGCCACCAGCATGACCTTGAGGAGGAGCTCGAACCGCTCGGTCGGGAACTCCTCGATCGGCGAGACGTGCTGAAGGCCGGCGTTGTTCACGAGGACGTCGAGGCGGCCGCCGAACGCCGACGCCGCCGCATCGAGGGCGGCTCCCAGCTCGGCCTCGCGCGTCACGTCGCAACGGAGCCCGAGCGCGCCCTGCCCGAGGCTCGCCGCGGCCCGCTCGGCGCCTCCACCGTCGAGGTCCGCGAGGGCCACCCGCGCCCCAGCCTGAGCCAGCGCCCGCGCGATGGCGAGCCCGATCCCGCTGGCCGACCCGGTGACGAACGCCGTTCGGCCTTCGAGTGCACCAGCCACGTGGACCTCCCGCCCGGTGAGGACGTGCGACGTTGCAGAGCTTCGCATGCTCATAAGCCCCACCACCCGGCGATGCACCCGCCGAGCGCCGGGCGCGATCAGGAAGGCGGGAGCAAGCCGTGCTCCGCTGATGTCCGGCCCCCCGCTCGCGCTTCGGCACCCACCCCCTCGCAGCTCCTCACCGCGCGACGCCCAGGAACGACCGACGAACCAGCGCCCGCACCTCGCCCACGATCCCCCTCCGGAAGACCAGCACGCAGAGCACGAACACCCCGCCGGTGATCACGGTCACCCAGGAACCCGCGTCCACCAGGTAGTTCTCCAGGCTGACCACGAGCAGGGCCCCGACCGAGGGGCCGAGCGGGGTCCCCATCCCTCCGAGCAGCGTCATCAGGATCACCTCTCCCGACCGGTGCCAGTGGACGTCCGAGAGCGACGCGAACTGGAGGACCACGGCCTTGAGGGCGCCGGCCAGCCCGGAGAGAGCGGCCGAGAGCACGAAGGCGACGAGCTTGTAGCTCTCCACGGCATACCCGAGCGACAGCGCCCTCGGCTCGTTCTCGCGGATGGCGCGCAGGACGTGGCCGAACGGAGAGTCGATGGTCCGGTGGATCAGCCAGAAGCCCGCCAGGAAGGCGGCGAAGACGAAGTAGTACATGCGGTGCGGCTCGGCGAGGTCGACGATCCCGAGGGCGCGGCCGCGCGAGATCCCCTGCAGCCCGTCCTCGCCGCCCGTCCAGGCCATCTGCACGACGAGGAAGTAGACGAGCTGGGCGAAGCCCAGCGTGATCATGGCGAAGGAGATCCCGGAGCGGCGGATGGCGAGGCTTCCGAACACCCAGCCGAGGAGGGCCGCCACGGACGTCCCGCAGAGGACCGCCAGCTCGGGGGGCAGCCCGGCGAGCTTCACCGCCGCCCCCGTCGCGTAGGCCGAGGCTCCCAGGAACGCGGCGTGCCCGAAGGAGAGGAGCCCGGCGTAGCCGAGGAGCAGGTTGAACGCGCTCGCGAACAGCGCCAGGCAGAGCACGTTCATGGCGAAGACCGGGTAGACCAGGTACGGCGCGGCCAGGCCGAGGAGGACGAGCGCTCCCCAGCCCCAGGTCCGCGGCGAACGGAGCCGTCCGGCGAGCCGCGGCCCGTCCACCGCCGCCGGCCCGGCCGCGGAGGGCGTGTCCCGGGTGGCCGGCGCCGTCACCGCTGCCTCCCGAAGAGCCCGGCCGGACGGACGAGCAGCACGAGCGCCATGATCACGAAGATCACGACGCTCGACGCCTCCGGGTAGAGGTAACGGGTGAGCCCCTCCACCACCCCGAGCCCGAGCCCGGTGACGATCGACCCGGCGATCGATCCCATCCCCCCGATCACCACGACGGCGAAGACCACGATGATGAGCGAGCTGCCCATGAGCGGGGTGACCTGGTAGACCGGCGCCGCCATCACCCCGGTGAAGGCGGCCAGGGCGACGCCGAACCCGTAGGTGAGGGTGAACATGAGGGGGACGTTCACCCCGAAGGCCTGGAGCAGCCGCGGGTTCTCCGTGCCGGCCCGCAGGTAGGCGCCGAGGCGGGTCCGCTCGATCACGAACCAGGAGGCGGTGCAGACCACCAGGGAGACCGCCACCACCCAGGCGCGGTAGAGCGGCAGGTACATGAAGCCGAGGTTCACGCCCCCCCGGAGCGCCGCGGGCACGGGGTAGGAGTAGCCGGAGTTGCCGTAGGCCTGGTGGAAGAGCCCCTCGGCGATCAGCGTGAGGCCGAAGGTGAGGAGCAGCCCGTAGAGCGGATCGAGCCCTCGCAGCCGGCGGAGCAGCAGCCGCTCCACCGCCGCGCCGAGGACGCCCATGGCGGCCGGGGCGAGCAGCAGCGCCCACCAGTAGCCGATCCCGAGGTACTGGAGCCCCATCCAGGCGGCGAACGCGCCCATCATGTACTGCGCGCCGTGGGCGAAGTTCACCACGTCGAGCAGGCCGAAGATGATGGCGAGCCCGAGCGAGAGGAGCGCGTAGAAGGAGCCGTTGATGAGCCCGACGAGGAGCTGGCCGAAGAGCGCCTGGGTCATGCGGGCACGGGGCGGCCCGCCCCCGAGGCGGGGCGGGCCGCGCCGCTCCTACTTCTTCACCAGCGGGCAACCCTGGGCCTCGACCGAGGGGAACGCCTCGGCGGCCGGGATGGTCTTCACGATCTGGTAGTAGTCCCAGGGGTACTTCGACTCCTGGGGCGTCTTCACTCGCACCAGGTACATGTCGTGGCGGTGCAGGCCGTCGGGGCCGATGTGCCCTCCCCGGGCGAAGAAGTCGTTCACCGGGGTGGCCTTCATCTTCGCCATCACCGCATCGGCCGCGTCCGTGCCCGCCGCCTTCACCGCCTCCAGGTAGTGCATGACCGCCGAGTAGACCCCGGCGTGGACCATGGTCGGCATCTTCCCGTGCTTCTCGAAGAACCGCCTCGACCACTTGCGCGTGTCGTCGTTCAGGTCCCAGTAGAAGGCGGTGGTCAGGTACATGCCCTTGGCGGTGTCCAGGCCGAGCGCGTTCACGTCCGAGATGAAGACCAGGAGCCCGGCGAGGCTCTGCCTGGGGGTGATCCCGAACTCCTTCGCCTGCTTGATGCAGTTCACCGTGTCGGCGCCGGCGTTGGCCAGGCCGATGATCTTGGCGCCGGAGGCCTGCGCCTGGAGCAGGTAGCTCGAGAAGTCGGTGGAGCTCTGTGGGTGGCGGGCCGAGCCGAGCACCTTCCCGCCCGCGGCCTTCACCACCTTGCTCGTGTCCTCCTCGAGCGACTTCCCGAAGACGTAGTCGGCGGTGATGAAGAACCAGGTGTCGCCGCCGTCCTTCACCACCTCGCGGCCGGTGCCGTTGGCCAGGGCCCAGTTGTCGTAGGTGTAGTGAACGTTGTAGGCGGTGCAGGCCTCGCCGGTGAACTTGGTGGTGGCCGGGCCGGAGAGGAGGGTGATCCGCTTCTTCTCCGCGGCCAGAGGCATCACCGCCTGGGCCGTGCCGCTGTTCACCAGGTCCACGATCACGTCCACCTGCTCCTGGTCGAACCAGCGGCGGGCGGTGTTGGAGGCGACGTCGGGCTTGTTCTGGTGGTCGGCGGAGATCAGGGCGATGGGCTTGCCGAGGACCGACCCCCCGAAGTCCGCCACCGCCATCTGCGCGGCGAGGACCGAGCCGGGGCCGGCCAGGTCGGAGTAGAAGCCGGTCATGTCGGTGAGGACGCCGATCTTCACCACGCCGTCCGAGACGGCGTCGGCGGAGCGGGCGGGACCGGCGGCGAGGAGGAGCGCGGCGCAGGCGAGGAGAGGCGGTATCCGGGGCATGTGCGGTCCTTTCTTCAAGGCGGCTAGACGCCGAGGAAGCGGTGCAGCGAGTCCATCCTTCCCAGGAGCTCGGCCTTCGGGATCTGGTCGACCACCCGCCCGTGCTCGATCAGGTAGTGCCGGTCGGCGAGGGGAGCGGCGAAGCGGAAGTTCTGCTCCACCAGGAGCACGGTGAAGCCCCGCTCCTTGAGCTGGGCCACGGCGCGACCGAGGGCCTGGACGATCACCGGCGCGAGCCCCTCGGTGATCTCGTCGAGGAGGAGCAGCCGGGCGCCGGTCCGGAGGATGCGCGCCAGCGCCAGCATCTGCTGCTCGCCGCCGGAGAGGCGGCCCCCCGGGCTCCGGCGGCGCTCGGCCAGGTTCGGGAACATGGCGTAGATCTCCTCCACCGACATCCCCCCGCTCGAGACCGGCGGCGGGAGGAGGAGGTTCTCCTCGGCCGACAGGCTGGAGAAGACGCCGCGCTCCTCGGGGCAGTAGCCGATGCCGAGGTGAACGATCCGGTGCGTCGGGAGCTCGACGGTCTCGCGCCCGTTCATCATGATCGACCCGGTGCGGCGCCCGACCAGGCCGAGGATCGCCCTCAGGGTGGTGGTCCGGCCCGAGCCGTTGCGGCCGAGGAGCGTCACCAGCTCGCCGCGCCGGACGCTCAGGTCGAGGCCGTGGAGGACGTGCGACTCGCCGTAGAACGCGTGGAGGTTGGTGAGCCGGAGGAGCTCGTGGCTCGGCGCGAAGGCGCTGGTCACGGGGTTCCCCCGATGTAGGCCTCGAGGACGGCCGGGTCGCGGGAGACGTCGGCGTAGGTGCCCTCGGAGAGGATCGCGCCGCGCTGGAGCACGGTGATCCGGTCGCACAGGTCGGCGACCACCGAGAGGTTGTGCTCCACCATGAGCACGGTGCGGCTCGCCGCCACCTTGCGGATGAGGGCCGTGACCCGCCCGACGTCCTCGTGGCCCATCCCCTGGGTGGGCTCGTCGAGGAGCATCAGCACCGGGTCGAGGGCGAGGGTGGTGGCGAGCTCGAGGGCCCGCTTGCGTCCGTACGGCAGCTCCACGGCGAGGGTCTCCCGGTGGTCGGCCAGGTCGACCTCCGCGAGGAGCTCGAGGGCGCGCCCGTCGAGGACCTCGAGGGTCCGGCCCGGGCGCCAGAAGTGGAAGGAGGTGCCGAGCCGGCGCTGGAGCGCGATCCGGACGTTCTCGAGGACCGAGAGGCTCGGGAAGACGGCGGACATCTGGAAGGACCGGACCATCCCCTGTCGCGCCACCTCGGCCGGGCGCATCCGCGTGACGTCCTGGTCCCCGAAGCGGATGGTCCCGCCGGTCGGCTCGACGAACCGGGTGAGCAGGTTGAAGACGGTGGTCTTGCCCGCCCCGTTCGGCCCGATGAGCGCGTGGATCGAGCCCCGCCGGACCCGGAGGTCGACGCTCTTCACCGCGACGAAGCCCGCGAAGTCCTTGGTCAGCCCGCGGGTCTCGAGGAGGACTTCGTCCATTCACCGGCTCCGAGGATGCGCGGGGCCGCTCCGAGGCTGCGACACCGTGACACAGGGTCACAGGATACTTGCGCCCTGGAAAGGGATTTCAAGGGCGCGGGAGGGGCGTGCTGGCGGATGGCGCAGAGCAAGCTGCCAGACATGCAGCGGAAAAGGCGACTGCAAAAGGCGGAAGGGGCGGTGCCGAAAGGGCGGTGCCGGACATGGAAGGGCGGTGCCGGACATGCCGGGGGAAGGCCGAGGGCGGTGCCGGACATGCCGGGGGAAGGCCGGAGACGGGAAGGCAGGCGCCGGACTCGCCCACGGATCCGCCGACGCGGCGGGCGGGGCGGGCGGTCACGCCTGGAGCGATGCAGTCGGGCGGCGACGGAATGCGCAGCGCGGGGCTGGCTGCGCTGAAGCGACGGCAGCCGCGCAAGCCAAGGCAAGATGCCACACCGCGACATGGCATCGCCGGCCCACCGGATGCCCCGCGAGCTGCTCGTGCCCGGACTGCTCCCGGCTACAGGTCGAAGCACCCCACGAAGAGCACCTCGTCGCTCCGCGCGCGGATCCGCTCGACGAGCGCGTCCGGTGGCCGCTCGTCGAGGTCGATGGCGCAGCTCGCCGCCTGCGCCTGCTCGAAGATCGTGTTCCGGACCTCCTCGACGTTGATCCCCGCCTCGCGGATGAGGCCGAGCACGTTGGCGAGCACGCCCACCTTGTCGAGGTGGCGCACCACCAGCCGGGCCCGGGCCGGGGTTCGCCGGGCCACGTTGACGCAGTTCGGCACGTGCCCGGTGCGGGCGAAGGCGGCCACGATCCGGACCGTTTCGCGGGCGATGGCGTCCTGGGCCTGGGCGGTGGACGCGCCGATGTGGTGGGTGCCGTAGACGCCCGGCAGCTGCGCCAGGGGGCTCTGGAACTCGGCCTTCCCCTTCTCCGGCTCGCCGGCGTGCACGTCCGTCGCCACCCGGATGCGTCCCGCGGTGGCGAGCTCGAGGAGGGCCGCCTGATCGACGAGCTCCGCGCGGGCCGTGTTCACCAGCCCCGCCCCCGGCCGCAGCGCCTCCAGCACCTCGCGGGAGACGACGCCCCGCGTCTCCTTGGAGAGGGGCAGGTGCAGGGAGAGGAAGTCGGAGGCCCGGGCCAGCGCCGCGAGGCTCGCGGCGCGCTCCACCCCCAGCGCCCGGGCCGCGGCCTCATCGAGGGAGCGCGACCAGGCGGCGACCCGCATCCCGAGCGCCTGGGCGCGCCGGATCACCTCCCGGCCGATCGCGCCCGCGCCCGCCACGCCCAGCGTCCGGCCGAAGAGCCCCTCCGCCTCCGAGAAGCGCTTCTTGTCCCAGCGCCCCTCCCGCAGGAGCGCGACGTTGTCGGGGATGCGGCGGTCGAGGGAGAGGATCAGGCCGATGGCCAGCTCGGCCACGGCGATCGCGTTCTGGCCCGGGCAGTTGGCGACGTACACGCCGCGGCGCGAGGCGGCGGCGACGTCGATCGTGTTCACCCCGGCCCCCGCCCGCACCACCAGCGAGAGGGCCGGCGCCTGCTCGAACACCGCCGCCGCGACCTGCTTGGAGCGGACCACGAGCACGGACGCCTCCCGGGCCGCGGCGGGCAGCTCGCCGACGGGGAGGTCGGGGCGGTGATCGACCTCCACCCCGAGGGCGGAGAGATCGGCGAGGCGCTCGGCGGGGAAGGCGTCGGCGACGAGGACCTTCATGGCGACCTCCGGGCGCCCGGTCCCGGGCGCGCCCCCCGGTGTATCACGCCGGCCGCTACCGCGCCCGGCGGCCGCGGCGGAGCCTCGACCAGGAGAGCCCGGCCGCGACCACCGCCCCGGCGGCCACCGCCTCGACCGCGTGGAGCGCGGCAGGGGCGAGGGGGAGCCGGGCGGCGGTCAGGGGGTCGGTGGCGATCATCTCCGCCCCCACCTTCCCCAGGATGGCGGCGCCCGCGTAGGCGATCACCGGGAACCGCGCCATGACCCGGGCGAGGAGGTCGGCGGCGATCACGACCAGCGGGATCGAGAGCCCGAGGCCGAGGACGAGGAGCCGGAGGTCGCCGTGGGACGCCCCCCCGACCGCGAGCATGTTGTCGAGGGACATGGAGAGGTCGGCGATCACGATCAGCCGGATCGCCTGCCACGTGCCGACCGCGCTCGCCCCGCCGGCGTCCGCCTCCTCGTCGGCGGCGAGCAGCTTCACCGCCACCCAGAGGATCAGGAGCCCACCCCCGAGCCGGACCCCGGCCACCCCGAGGAGCTGGGCGACGAAGAAGGTGAGGAGCACGCGGAGCACGACCGCCGCGCCCGCGCCGAGGACGATCGCCCGGCGCCGCGCCGGCCCGGCCAGCGGCCGGGCCGCCATCGCGATCACCACCGCGTTGTCGCCGGCGAGCGCGATGTCGATGAGCACGACGCTCGCGAGCCCTGCCCAGAAGGCGGCGTCGAAGGCGGCGAGGTGCACCGCGAGGTGGTAGCGCATTCCGGGGAGGGAGGGAAGGAAGGGCGGTCGCCGGCGGGGCTCGCGCTCGCGGGAGGCCGCCCGGGCCGGACGCGCCTTCGCGGGCGCGTTACAAGGGTGGGATGTCCGCCCCGCCCGTCCGGTGCCCCTGGGCCGGCACCGATCCCCTGTACCTCGCCTATCACGACGAGGAGTGGGGAGTGCCCCTCCGCGACGACCGCCGCCTCTTCGAGCTCCTCCTCTTGGAGGGCTTCCAGGCCGGGCTCTCCTGGATCACGATCCTCCGCAAGCGCCCGGCCTTCCGGGCGGCGTTCGAGGGGTTCGATCCGGCCCGGCTCGCCCGTTACGGGGCGCGTGACGTCCGCCGGCTCCTGGCGGACGCGGGGAT
>Ga0335082_10006961_pt1 | contig 12314 bp, 10 predicted proteins | sample Lox_Sample_41_FD_206718 | JGI IMG/M metagenome (GOLD analysis project Ga0335082, IMG submission 206718) | Soil microbial communities from Loxahatchee National Wildlife Refuge, Florida, United States - Lox_Sample_4.1 | ecosystem: Environmental > Terrestrial > Soil > Wetlands | place: USA...
CGAAGAGGCCATGCGGCTGCTGCAGGAGAACCTCCCGGATGTGATCCTCAGTGACATCGGGATGCCGGACGTCGACGGCTACGCGCTCTTGCGCCAGGTTCGGGGCATGCCCCCGGAGCGGGGAGGCGGTGTTCCGGCCATCGCCCTCACGGCCTACGCGAGCGAGGCCGACGGCGCCCGCGCCCGCGCCGCAGGTTTCCAGGCGCACGTGACGAAGCCCATCGACCCGGACGCGCTCACAGCCGCCGTCGCCGGGCTCCTCGGGACCTCCCCGTGACGAACTCGCGCGACAGAACGCATCGACGTGTGGCGCGATGTCACGTGCCACACGCGAGCATCTGCTCATTCCGCCGCTTCGACCGACTGGTCTGCTGCTTGCCTCTTGCAGCGCAAGGCCGACGATGGACGGAGAGGCACGGTCGTACCGGCGCGTCATGAACCGGGGGACGGCTCTCGTGGTCGACGACTCGCCCGACGCGCGCGACTTCCTCACGGTCGTGGTCGCCGAGGCCGGATATCGGGTGTTGTGCGCAGAGTCCGTTCAACGCGCGCTCGGCATCCTGCGCGTGGAGACCGCGATCGATCTCGTCATCGTCGACTACAACCTCGAAGACGGGACGGGAGCCGCGCTCCTACATCAGGCGATCAACGAGGGGCGCCTGAACCCGCAGACGACGCCGACGATCATGTGCACGGCCTACCGATACGTGGAGCTGCCACCGAACGTCACGATGCTGCAGAAGCCGGTCGAGCCGGAGGCGCTGCTGCGGGCGATTCGGGCTGCGGCGACCACCCGTTTCGTCGGGTGAGCTCTGCTCACTTGAGCGCGTGCACGTCGATGATCGGGGTGGTGAGCGCGAGGTGGAGCACGGCGCCCTTGGACATCGAGAGCTGCGGAGTGCCTCGTTGACCCTCCTCGGGTGCCGCCGGATTCGCGCCCTGCTGCTGCCCCTGCATGCTCGTCACCCCGCTGGGTCCGGGCAAGGACCGGTACTGGCTCTGCTCGGCCGCGAGCACGTGCGCGCCCACGGGAACCTCCTGGCCGTCGGCGAGCGTCAGCGAATCGAAGTCGAGGACCAGCTGCGGCCCGTTCTCCTGCGTGATCGCGGCGACCCGGCCGTGGAGCCGCGCGCCGGCCGGTACGATGACCTCTCCGGTGGAAGTTCGGATCGGTTGCGTCAGCGTCGCGGTGACCCGCTCGCCCGGGGAGCTGAGGCGAGTGTCGAGCGTCTGATCGAGCTGCGCGTCGAAGGTGGTGCCGGCCGCCGCGTAGGGCACGGCACGCGCCTCGTTCTGCATGATGGCGATTGCGTTGCCTTGCGCAGGCAGGTTCGGCTGGGGCGCGTTGCCTGACGAGCCGCCGCAAGCGAGGGCGACCAGCGGGGCAGCGCTTGCGACGACGAGAAACAGTCGGCTCTTCATGGTGACTCCTCGCTTCTCCGCGGACCCCTGCAGGCAAGGCCGGTACCTCGCGGGAACGTGCATTGCTCCGTTCGGAGCCGATGGCCCCACGTCGCGAGCGCATGCGCTCTCGCCACGGCCGCGGTCCTCGCGGCCCGGACGGCGTCGGCGCAAACCGACGATGAGGCGCGACATCAGCCGCCCAGCGAGACGGAGCTCTCGCGCGAGGCGGAGAACCCGGTGAGCAAGCTCAGCTCGTTCCCGGTCCGCTACCAGAACGACTTCGGCATCGGAGCGCAGAAGCTCGAACGCAGCGCCATCAGCCTGCGGCCGACTCTCGCGTTCCCCGTCACGCACGACCTGAGCCTCGTCTCGCGGACGACCATCCCGATTGCCTCGCAGCCCGACCCGGTGCACGGCACGTACACGTCGGGGCTGGGCGATACCGTGGAATCGCTGTTCCTCGTCCCCCGGCCGTCCTCCGACGTCATCTGGGGCGTCGGTCCGAGCATCTCGATCCCCACCGCGATTCCAACCGTGCTCGGGTCGGGCTGGGTCGCGGTCGGGCCGACGGCGGCCGTGCTGATGCAGTCCAGGCTTCTCACGCTGGGTCTCCTCGGTGCGCAGTTGTGGTCTCTCGCAGGCGAATCGAGCCGTCCCGGAATCGACCTTCTCGGCGTGAAGTACATCGCGGCGCTGCACCTCCCTCGCGGCTGGTACATCCAGACGTCGCCCGTGGTCTCGGCCAACTGGAACGCCAGCTCCTTCCGCAACATGTGGACGATTCCGGTCGGGGGCGGGGCCGGCAAGGTCTTCCACCTCGGGGAGCTGCCCGTCAACGTGTCGGTCGCTGCCTATTGGAACGTGATTCGACCGGAGACGATCGTGGCTCCCAGCGGCAACGTGCAGGCGCAGCTCGCCCTGCTGCTTCCCGGCTGGTGACTACGTCGTCGGCAGTGGCTCGCGCGGTCCGGAGACCTCACGCTCTTTCGGCTCCGCGGCCGGTGGCGCAGGCACGCGCGCGCTCGGCCTCTCGCGCATCAGCGCCGGATACGCGTACCCGGCGATCGCGCCGCCCACGAGCGGACCGACCCAGAAGAGCCAGAGCTGCTGGAGCGCCCAGCCGCCTTCGAACAGGGCCGGGCCCGTGCTCCGCGCGGGGTTCACCGACGTGTTGGTCACGGGGATGCTCACGAGGTGAATCAGCGTGAGAGCGAGTCCGACCGCGACTGGAGCGAATCCCTTCGGCGCGATGGTGTCGGTCGAGCCGAGGACGACGATCACGAACATGAAGCTCATCACCAGCTCGGAGAGCAGACACGCAGAAAGGCCATAGTGCCCCGGCGAGTGCGCCCCATAGCCGTTGGACGCGAAGCCGCTCGCGGTCAGGTCGAAGCTCGGCCCACCGTTGGCGACGAGATAGAGGACCGTCGCCGCGACGATGGCTCCGATCAGCTGCGCCACCCAGTACGGGATGACCTCTCGCATCGGAAACCGCCCCGCCGTCGCGAGGCCGAGCGTGATGGCCGGGTTGAAGTGCCCGCCCGACACCGCGCCCAGCGCGTACATCCCGGTGACCACGGTCAGCCCGAACGCCAGGGCCACGCCCAGCATCCCGACCCCGCCCGGAAAACCAGCGGAGATCACCGCGGCGCCACATCCACCGAGCACGAGCCAGAACGTGCCGAGGAACTCGGCCGCACTTCGCTTCCAGAGCGTCATCGCTTCACTCCTGTCCTGTCGCGTCGTCGTCCGGGAACCGCGTGTGCAAGACCAACGCCTCGATGCAGACGGAGAACCGGCACACGCGCAAGCGTCGCGAAGGAAGAGCGACCGCCTCCCGCGCGGCGAGTACGCCTCGCGACGAGCTTCGATTCCGGTCCGCGCGGATGCTGCTCGAGCTGGCGCGCGGGACGGGAGCGGAGTGGGGCTCCTGGATCCAGCACCTCTGCCAGTTCGAGGCCGACGTCCTGCGGGTCGAGCGTGTCAGCTTCTGGACTCTCGATGACTCAGCATCGAGCATGACCTGCGACGCGGGATACGTCGCCAGCTGTCGCGAGTTCGAGCACGGAGCCCTTCTCCTCGCCTCCGGCGTCCCCGCGTTCTTCGAAGCGCTGCGCGAGGCTCGAGCCTTGAGCATGGAAGACGTCCACGGCGATCCGCGCGCCCGTGGCCTGGATGACTACTGCACCAGCCGCGACATCTGCTCGATTCTCGACATCCCGGTGTGGGCCGAGGGGCGGCTCGCCGGAGTGCTCTGCCACGAGAATGTCGGGAGCAAGCGGCACTGGAGGCGTACGGAACAAGACTTCGCGGTGGGTGTCGGACAGGTCGTCGCTTCCGCGCTCGCCGCGCGCGCTCACACGCGCGCCGAGGCCGCCGCTCAGCGCTCGGCCTTCCTCGACGCCGTCTCGCGAGCCGTCATTTCGTCGCTCGACACGCGCGAGATAGGCAAGCGCGCGCTCGCCCTCGTCGTGCCCAAACTGGCGGACGTGGGGGCGGTCTGGATGGTCAACATCGACGGGGACCTCGACTGCCTCGCCACGGCGGCCTCCGACGCGCGCAAGCAGCAGGTCATCGACCGGGCCCTCCAGGTGGTGAGCAAGGAGCGGGGGCCCACCTTCGTGACGAGGGTGTTCCGTCAGAAGCAGTCGGTGCTCATACCGGATTTCCAGCGTGCCGTGCTCGAGATTCAGAACTTCCTGGCGCCGGAAAAGCAGGTGTTCGACGAGGTCGGGATCACGGCGAGCATCGGAGTTCCGCTCGAAGTCGGAGGAACGACGATCGGGACGATGACCCTCCACGCCACGGGCCGCCATTTCAATGCGGACGATCGGGCGCTCGCCGAAGACATCGGTGCGCGCATCGCGGCCGCGCTGCAGAACGCGCGCATGTACGGCATCGCCCAGGGGGCCATCCGCTCTCGGGACGACTTTCTCGTCCTGATCGCGCACGAGCTGCGCACTCCGCTCACCGCCCTTCAGCTGCGGACGGACAGCCTGCTGCAAAAGAGCCGTCGCGACGGCAACGCCGAAGACAAGAAGCAATCCGAGGCCATCGCGCGCGACGTGCGCCGGTTCACCGACGTCGTCGAGCACGTCCTCGAGGCGTCGACCATCCGCGCCGAGGGCGTCAAGCTCGCGCACGAGACGTGCGACCTCGTTGGGGTCGTGAAAGGCTGCGTGGCGCAGATGGCCGAACGAGCGCGGCGTGCGGGAAGCACCATCACGGTCGACGCGGAGTCTCCCGTCGTCGGCCGAGTCGACCGCGCGCGCGTCGAGCGGGTCGTCGTCTGCCTCCTCGACAACGCGATCAAGTTCGGTGAGAACAAGCCCATCGAGGTGTCGGTGCGCCGCGACGGGACGGAGGTAGAGCTCACAGTCCGCGATCACGGAGCCGGCGTCCCACCGGACCGATTGCCCTCCCTCTTCGAGCCGTTCGTGCGCGCCGTCCCCAAGGAGCACTTCCCCGGTCTGGGAATGGGACTCTACATCGCGAAGGCGATCGTGGAGGCGCACGGCGGGACGATCGCCGCGCACAGCGCCGTCGGGAAGGGAACGACGTTCGTCGTGCGGGTGCCCGTCTCGAGCGACGAAGCGACCAAGTAGCGCGCCGCCTCACCTCACGCATCGGAAGCCGAGGTGGTTGGCGCCGCTGGACGGGTCGCCCTTTCCCCGGGTGCCGACGAGGTAGCGAGAGCAGTACTGGCTCGTGCAGAGGAAGGAACCGCCGCGTTGCGCGCGCTTGGCGACCCCGGGCTCCGCGGGGTCGAAGCTCCCGTCGGGGCCGCGAGGATTTCGCGTCACTCCGGGTACACCGAGCGTCGCGTAGTAGTCGGACCGGTACCAGTCGCTCACCCACTCCCAGACGTTGCCGGCGACGTCGTGCAGGCCGTACCCGTTGGGGGGATAGGAAGCGACCGGCGCGATTCCCTTCCATCCGTCCTCGCCGGTGTCCTCGTTCGGGAAGTGGCCCTGGAACGTGTTGGCCATCCAGCGGCCCTCGGGACGGAGCTCGTCGCCCCACGCGTACGACTTGCCGGTGAGACCTCCGCGCGCGGCGAACTCGTACTCGGCCTCCGTGGGCAATCGTTTGTGAGCCCACCTGGCGTACGCCTGCGCGTCCTCGTACGCAACGTGCACCACGGGGTACTGCTCGCGCCCGCGCAAGTCGCTCCCCGGACCGAAGGGATGCCGCCAGCTCGCGCGAACCACGTACGTCCACCAGCGGAACTGGGTGTCCAGCGGCACCGCCTCTCGCGGTGGATCGAACACGATGGACCCAGCCACGAGGTTCTCGCGGGGCGCGGTCGGAAACTCCTCGGCCGTCGGCGTGCGCTCGGCAACCGTGACGTACCCCGTCGCGCGGACGAAGCGCGCGAACTCCTCGTTGGTCACCTCGGTGCGGTCCATCCAGAAGCCGTCGACGTAGACGCGGTGGACGGGCTGCGCGTCAGCGAGAGGATCACCGCACCCGCTGCCTCCTTGAACTCCGGGCGCGGGCGCGACGCCCATGGAGAACTCGCCGCCGAGGATCCACACCATGCCCTCCGGCGCTCGGCTCTTCGGTGTCGCCACGTTCTCGACGGTCGGCGCGAAAAGGGACTCCGGCGCGCGCGAGGCAGTCGTTGCTTGGACGGACACGCTCGCGGATGCCATCTGGCCCCGTTCGGGCAGGCTCTTCTTGCTGCAAGCGGATGCGACGGCGATTCCGAGTAGGCCCAGCGCCCGCGTCCACCGTCGTCGCGCCATGTTGCCGCGGGCCATGTCGGGCGCGGGCGCGACGCCGTCAAGCGCGCAGCGGCATGCGCGCTGCAACACTCGGCCAGATCATGACTCGCACGAAAACATGCGCGCTCGTGCTCGGTGTCGGGCTCATGTCGGCTTGCAGCAAGGGGCCCGGCCAGATGGATCCGTCCGTGCCGTCGGGCACGAGCATCACGCAAGCGTCCTCGCCGAGCGGGTCACCGACCGGGACACCGAGTGGCGGTGCGGCAGTCATGCAGCCGTCGAGCACGGCGGCGTCGGCACCGACCGCGGCGGTCCCGCCTGGAACGCGGACCGCGACGCCCGGCAAGAAGCCGAACGTCATCGTCATCATGGGAGACGACATCGGCTGGTCCAACATCGGCGCGTACAACGACGGGGTCATGGCGGGGCGGACGCCCAACCTCGACCAGCTCGCGCGGGAGGGGATGCGCTTCACCGACTACTACGCCGAGCCGAGCTGCACGGCGGGACGCGCGGCCTTCATCACGGGCGAGCTTCCCATGCGCACCGGACTGACGACCGTGGGCCAGGCGGGGGCGACGATCGGAATGCCGGCCGCGGCCCCGACGATCGCCACCGCGCTTCACGCGATGGGTTATGCGACGGGCCAGTTCGGAAAGAATCACCTCGGTGATCGCAACGAGTACTTGCCCACGTTGCACGGCTTCGACGAGTTCTACGGGTACCTCTACCACCTCGACGCGATGGAGGACCCGTTCTGGCACTCGTATCCGCCGGACCTCGAGACCACCGTCGGCCCGCGCAACATGGTCCACAGCTTCGCGAGCGACCGCGATGATCCGACCGAGCAGCCGCGCTGGGGCAGAGTCGGCATGCAGCGGATCGAGGACGCAGGCCCGCTGCCTCCGAAGCGCATGGAGACGGTGGACGACGAGTTCGTCAAGGCCACCTTCGGCTTCATGGACCGCGCACGCGCGCAGAACAAGCCGTTCTTCATCTGGCTGAACCCGTCGCGCATGCACGTCTACACCCATCTGTCCGAGACGTACGCGGGCAAGCAGAACGCCCAGAACGGCTGGTACACCGAGGAAGCAGGTATGGCCCAGGTCGACGACGTCGTCGGCTCGGTGATGAAGAAGCTGCAGGACGACAAGATCGACGGCGACACGATCCTGGTCTTCACGACCGACAACGGCGCCGAGGTCTTCACCTGGCCCGACGGAGGGATGACGCCGTTCGCAGGCGCCAAGGGGACGGTGCTCGAGGGCGGCATGCGCGTCCCATGCATCGTTCGCTGGCCGGGTCGCGTGCCCGCGGGCAAGGTCGAGAACGGGCTCATGTCGGGCCTCGACTGGTTCCCGACACTCGCTGCGGCCGCCGGAGACGCGGCGGTCGGGGACGCCCTGCTGCACGGGAAGGACCTCGAGAAGAAGCACTTCAAGGTCCACCTCGACGGCTACAACCAGCTCGGCTTCATCACCGGCAGGGAGCCGTCGAAGCGGAACGAGATCTACTACTTTGCCGAGGGACAGCTGGGCGCCGTGCGCATCGGTGACTGGAAGTACCGGTTCATCGACCAGCCGAACGGCTGGATGGGCGGCACCGTCATGGTCGACTGGCCGATCGTGACCAACGTGCGCCTCGATCCGTTCGAGCGTGCGTCCTACAAGGATGCGCCGCCCGCGATGCTCGACTTCTACGGCCACGAATTCTGGCGCTTCGTCTACGTGCAGCAGGAGGTCGCCAAGCTCGGGCAGACGTTCGTCGACTTCCCGCCGATGCAGAAGCGCGCCGGCTTCAACCTCGAGACCGTGAAGGAGCAGGTCGCGAGGGCAATCCAGCGGAAGCAGGGAGACTGACGGACGTGCGGCCCGTCGAGAACGCGGGCCCCGTCGCGGCGCAGGATCTGGCGAGCGAGCAGCGACGCGCCCTCCGCTGGAGCGTGCTGCTCGCCGTCGCCGCCATCCTCTGGCTCGTCCGGCCCGTGGGGATGGGTGTCTTCCTCGGGATCCTGATGGCGTTCGCTTTCCAGCCGGTCCACGAGTGGGTGCTGCGTCACCTGCCGCGTGCACCGGCGGCGCTGATCACGGTGCTCGCGTCGACGGTGATCGTCGCCGTCACCTTCGGCGGGCTGCTGTGGCTCCTCGTCAAGGGCGGTATCTCGTTCGGCGCCGAGGTCGTCGCTTCTCTCGCCTCCGGCGGGATGGTGCGCTCGGTCGTGGCGTCCGTGTCCCGGCTGACGAGCCGCGTGGGGATCACGGGTGAAGACCTCGCGACGCGCATCCGGCAGCTCGCCGAGACGGCCGTGTCGCGGGCCGCGAGCCTCGCCGAGGCCGCGGCCTCCACGACGGCGAGCGCGCTGCTCGTGTTCTTCTTCACGATGCTCACGATGTACTTCGTACTCACCCACTGGGGGAGCGCGACGAAGGCCGCGCAGCAGACTCTCCCTCTGCGCCCGGACTACACGCGGAGGCTGCTGGAGGAGTTCCGCGTGGTCGGCCGCACCACCCTGCTCGGCACCGTGGTGTCGGGATTCACGCAGGGATTGCTGGCGACACTCGGGTACTGGATTGCGGGAATGCCGCATCCGCTGTTCTTCGGTGCGGCCACCGCGGTGGCGTCTCTCGTGCCGGCCGTGGGCACGATGCTCGTCTGGATACCCGCGGGGATCGTTCTCATCCTGCTCGGGCACGTCTGGCAGGGGATCTTCCTGCTCGTGTGGGGGGCCGCGATCATCACCTCGCTGAACGACTACGTCATCCGGCCGCGGCTCGTGGGCCATCAGGCCGGCGTGTCGGCGCTCGCCACGTTCATCGCGCTCTTCGGGGGCGTCGAAGCGCTCGGTTTGAAGGGTCTCATCGTGGGCCCGGTCGTCATGTCGCTCGCCATCGTCGTGCTGCGGCTCTACGCCGAGGAGGAGCGACAACGCCGCGACGTGCGGGCGCCAGCGACTTGACGACGGTTGACTGAAGGGCGCCGGCAAGCCACGATCCGGGCCGGATGGGTGCGCCCGTATCATCGGGAGACGTGCTCGCGGGGAAATACCGCGTGGATCGCGTACTCGGCGAGGGCGGCATGGGCGTGGTGGTCGCCGCCACGCACCTTCAGCTCGATCAGCGCGTCGCCATCAAGTTCATGCTGCCCGAGGCCTTCGCCAACCCGGAGGCCATCGCGCGCTTCAACCGGGAGGCGCGCGCAGCGGTCAAGCTGCGCAGCGAGCACGTCGCACGCGTGCTCGACACCGGCACCTTCGAGACCGGCGCGCCTTACATCGTCATGGAGTTCCTCGAGGGCGTAGATCTCTCCGCCGAGCTCGCCCGCTCCGGTCCGCTGCACCCGTCGGCTGCGGCGGAGTACCTCGTGCAGGCGTGCGAGGCGATCGCCGAGGCGCACTCGCTCGGCATCGTTCACCGCGACCTGAAGCCGGCAAACCTGTTCCTCACGCGGCGACCGGACGGGTCGCCCCTCGTGAAGGTGCTCGACTTCGGCATCTCGAAGGCCACGTCCCTCGGCGACAGCGGCCTGCAGATGACCAAGACGGCGGCCGTCATGGGCTCGCCCCTCTACATGTCGCCCGAGCAGATGAAGTCCGCCAAGGACGTCGACGGTCGGACCGACGTGTGGTCGCTCGGGGTCATCCTCTACGAGCTGCTGGGAGGCGCCGTACCATTCAACTCGGACACGCTGGGTGCACTCATGGCCAGCGTGCTCACCGAGCCGCCGGCTCCCCTCGTCACGCGGCGTGCTGGACTGCCGCCGGAGCTCTACGCGATCGTCGACCGCTGTCTGCAGAAGGACCGGCAGCACCGCTGCCAGAACGTCGCCGAGCTCGCGATGGCGCTCGCGCCCTTCTGTCCCCCGAGGACGCACCCCATCGTCGAGCGGATCACTGGGATGCTGGGGAACTCCGTTCCGCGCATCGCGATGGGCAACCGTCCGCCTAGCGCGCCGCTCCCCACCGGCGCAAAGACCGGGAGCGAAGGCTGGGACGCGACGGACCGGACGCGCACGCGTCCGACCCAGGGCAGGACGGCCCTGGTCTGGGTGGGCGTCTCGGGCGTGATCCTCATCGTGCTGGGTGTGGGCGGCTTCTTCGGGCTCCGCGGACGCATGCACGCCAGCGCGGCCGGCGGTGCTCAGAGTGCCGCCGCTCCTGCGGCGGCGGCTGCACTCTCGGCCTCGGCCCCGGCCATGCCATCCGAGGCCGCCACCCTCGCGCCGCTGGCCAGCGCGGATCCCGCGCCGACGTCGAGTGCCCCCGCTCCCGTTTCCTCGGGCAAGACGTGGCCTGGTCGCGGACAGCCGCCGCACCCGTCCCCGGCGGGCAAGGGCGGGGCGCCAGCCACTCCGGCTGCGACGGCGCCAGTCCCCGCGGCGCCGCCGACTCCTCCTCCCCCCGCGACCACGGCCCAGAAGCCTGGCATCCTCGACACGAGCAACTGATGTTGCGACGCGCCCCCGCCTTCGTCGCCGTCCTCCTTCTCGTCGCGTCGCTCGGTGGCGTCCGTCCCGCGCGCGCGCAGGACACCTCGGCCACGGTGGAAGCTCTCTTCAACGAGGGCAAGAAGCTCATGGCCGACGGGAAGATCGCGGAGGCGTGCCCCAAGTTCCTCGCCAGCTACAACCTGGAGCACCGCGTCGGCACGCTGCTCAACCTCGCCGACTGCTACGAGAGGAACGGGCAGATCGCGAGCGCCTGGGCGCGCTTCGTGGAGGCCCGCACCCTCGCCGCCCGCAACAACCAGCCCGAGCGAGTCGACTTCGCGACCAAGCACGCCGCAGCGCTCGAGCCCCGGCGGAGCATGCTCACCATCACGGTGCCACACGCGGAGCAAGGCCTCGTCGTGAAGCGCGACGGGGTCGTCGTCGATCCGGCGGTGTTCGGGATCCCCGTGCCGGTGGACGGCGGGGCTCATTCGATCGAGGCCACTGCACCGGGCAAGAAGCCTCTCAGCGACTCCATCTCCTTGAAGCCCGAGTCCGACAACCAGAAGTACTCCCTCCAACCGCTCGCCGATGCCCCGCCCGCCCCGGAGGAGCAGGGCACTCCTGCATCGCCGCCGCCGTCCGGGTTGCGTCCGCGCGCCATCGTGGGCATCGCCATCGCCGGCGCCGGCGTGGTCGCCGCCGGAATCGGCGCCTACTTCGGAGCAACCGCTCTCTCGAAGAACAGCGACTCTGCCCCGTACTGCAACGTGGGCGGTGTGAAGGACGACTGCTGGGGCCCAGGCGTCTCGCTGCGAGGCGACGCGGTCACCGACGCCACGATCTCGACGGTGCTGATCTCGGCAGGTGCCGCGGCAGCGGTCGGTGGCGTCGTCTTGTGGCTCACGACGCCTTCCTCGTCCGGCGCCCCCGCCGCGACCATCGGGTTCGACGGACACGGCGTCCGCATCGGAGGGACGTTCTGAGATGAGCCGGTCGAGAGGCGTGTTCGCGGCGGCTCTCATGGGCGCGGTCGCCTGCGCCTGGACCGGTTGTGCCCAGATCTTCGGAATCGACGCAGCGAACGAGGTTCCCGAGCCTTCCGACGGCGCGCAGAACGACATGACGCAGGGGGAAGCGTCTGGCGACGACGTGCGCACGGGAGACGGTCCAGCGGCCGATGCCGACGCAGGTCACGACGGCGATGCGACGAACCTCACGGACGGGCCCCCGCTCGGCGACGTCAACCAGGGAGACGGATGCGCCGCCGTGCTCGCGCGCATGCTCTCGGCACCGATCTCCGCGCCCAACCAGTGGGCCGGGATCGACTTCTCCAACGGCGGTGCCTCGAACGACGTCCCTGGCAGCGGTGGCATCACGTTCACGCAGGCTGGGGTCGCCTCGTGCGCCGGCTGGATGGAGCCGAGCGTCATTGCGAACGCGCAGGGGCCCAACAACCCGGGATACCGCATGGCGCTCTTCGGCTTGCTCGACGCGGGGCCCGACGCCGCCTACCCCCTCACTTTGTACGCGAACATGCAGTCGGGCGCGATCTACCAGGCGCTGGCCTCCGATGGGTACAAGGGCACCGTCAGCTTCCACAGCCGCAGCGGCGGCGCGTACGGTAGCCACACCTACGAGATCGGCGTCGGCACCACGACGCTCGACGGCGGACCGGTCGGAGCGGGCGCCGGCTTCGTGCATCGCGACGGTGTCGACTTCCCGGCCGACTGGACGACCCCGATCGGCGACGCGGGC
>Ga0335082_10006962_pt1 | contig 12314 bp, 5 predicted proteins | sample Lox_Sample_41_FD_206718 | JGI IMG/M metagenome (GOLD analysis project Ga0335082, IMG submission 206718) | Soil microbial communities from Loxahatchee National Wildlife Refuge, Florida, United States - Lox_Sample_4.1 | ecosystem: Environmental > Terrestrial > Soil > Wetlands | place: USA: Florida...
AAGGCGTTGCCGCGGAACCGCGCCAGGTTCTGGATGCCGAACGAGAAGTCCAGCTCGTCCTCGGTCTCGAACCGCTTCTTCTGCTGCTCGGTGAGGATCGAGTAGGCCAGCTGCAGCGTGTCCTTCGGGTTCAGCACCGCCTCGATCTTGCTGTTGGTGATGTCGCCGTCCACGCGCAACTTCGGACGCTCGCCGGCGGTGATGTGGAGGTCCGACGCGTCCCGCTCGATCATCTCCTCGAGCAGGGCGCGCAGGCTGAACGCGCTGGGGGTCGCCGTCGGATGCTGCTGGGGTGCCGTCACGGGTCTAGGCCGCCGCCGTTTCCTTGACCACTTCTTCGAGCGTGGTGATGCCCTTCCGAATCTTAACCAGGCCGTCCATGCGCAGCGTCAGCATGCCGTCCTTGACCGCCTGCTCCTGCAGCTCGCTCGTGGAGGCGCCCTTGAGGATCATGCGCCGCAGCTCCGCCGAGAGCGACATCACCTCGTAGAGTCCCGCGCGGCCCTTGTACCCCGTGCCGCCGCACTGGTCGCAGCCCTTGCCCTTGTAGAAGGTGATGCCCTCGAACTCCCTGGTGTCGCCCCCGAGGGCCTTCAGCTCCTCGGGCGCGTACTCGTGCTCCTCCTTGCATTCCTTGCAGATCCGCCGCACCAGCCGCTGCGCCGCGATCAGGTTGACGGCGGAGGCGACGTTGAACGGCTCGATGCCCATGTCGATCATGCGCGTGATCGTCGAGGGCGCGTCGTTGGTGTGCAGCGTGCTCAGCACCAGGTGGCCGGTGAGGGCGGCCTTGATCGCGATGCCGCCCGTCTCGATGTCGCGGATCTCGCCCACCATGATGATGTTCGGATCCTGGCGGAGGAACGCCTTCAGGGCCGCCGCGAACGTCATCCCGACCTCGTTGCGGACCAGCACCTGGTTGATCCCCATCAGGTTGTACTCGACGGGATCCTCCGCGGTCATGATGTTGACTTCCATCGTGTTGATCCGCGACAGCGCCGAATACAGCGTGGTCGTCTTGCCCGAGCCCGTCGGTCCGGTGACCAGCACCATGCCGTAGGGATTGAGAATCGCCTTGAGGAGGTCCGCCTCCGCCTTCGGCTCGAAGCCGAACTTGGAGAGGTCGAGGGTCAGGTTCCCCTTGTCGAGGATCCGCATCACGATCTTCTCGCCGAACAGCACCGGCAGCGTCGAGACGCGGAAGTCGATCACGCGCTTGCCCATCTTGAGCTTGATGCGCCCATCCTGCGGCACCCGCCGCTCGGCGATGTTCAGCGCCGACATGATCTTGATGCGGCTGGTCAGCGCCGCCCTGAGCTTCATCGGCGGCTTCATCACTTCCTGGAGCGCGCCGTCGATCCGGTAGCGCACCCGCAGCTCGTGCTCGAACGGCTCGACATGGATGTCGGAGGCGCCGCGCTTGACCGCGTCCGTCAGGATCGCGTTGATGAGCTTGACCACCGGCGCGTCGTCCGCGCTGATCCCCGAGCCGGCCTCCCCCTCGTCCGCCTCCTGCTCCACGACCTCCAGCTCGCCCTCCGCGCCCTCCTCCTCGATGTCCTTGAGGAGGGTGTCGAGCTGCTGGTCCACCTGCTCGTAGTACTTGTCGAGGTTGGTGCGGAGCGTGTACTCGCCGGCGATGACCGGGAAGATGTCGTAACGGGTAATGAACTTGAGGTCGTCGAGGACGCTGAGGTTGGTGGGGTCCGCCATCGCCACCGTCAGGGTGCGCCCCTCGCGCTTCAGCGGCAGCACCAGGTGCTTCAGCGCCACGTCCCCCGGGATCATCTTGCAGATCTTCGGGTCCACCTCGAAGCGCGCGAGGTCCACCGCCGGCATGCGGTACTGCCGCGCCAGCATCTTGGTGATCTCGGTCTCCTGGACGAACCCCATCTTGACCAGGTTATAGCCGAGCCGCTGGCCGTTGCTCTTCTGTTCCTGGAGCGCCTTGTCGAGTTGATCCTTGGTGATCAGGCCTTCGCGGACGAGCAGGTCGCCAAGACGATCGCCTTGAGCGGTAGCAGGTGCCGGCATCGTATCTGGCCGAGTGGGAAAGGGATAGACCGCGCTACGCCAAGAGAACAATCGGGAATAGTACCGGTGCCACCCCCTCTGTCAAGGGATTGTGACGTGTGCCTTGAGACGCTCGATCCGGGACGGTCCCAGCCCCTGAACCCGCGCCAGATCTGCGACGTCGCGGAAGGGACCGTGCGCCTCCCGCTCGGCCACGATGCGGTCGGCCAGGACCGCCCCGATGCCGGGGAGACACGTCAGCTCTTCGCGCGTCGCGCCGTTGACGGCGACCTGGTCCGCGCACCCGGCGCGCGTTTTCGGCGCCGGGGCCCCGCCTCCTGGCTGCGAGGCGGACGCCGTGGCCTGCCGCGGAAAGACCGAGAGCGTGGATACGACTGCGGCCGGAGGGACGGACCCGCCGAAGGAGACGTGCGGTGCCAGGGTACGCAGCAGCCCGGCGCTGATGCCGGATACGCGACCGAGCCCCGCCAGGGACCCGAACGGCCCGTTCGCCTGCCGGTCGGCGACGATCCGCTCCGCCAACTGCTTCCCGACCCTCGGGAGCCGTTCGAGCTCGACCGCGGTCGCGCGGTCGACGTCCACGCGCTCTCCCGGCGCCAGCGGCCGCTGCGCCGCCTCGGCCTGCCGGGACAGGGCGGCCTGCCGGACCAGGTCCCCGCCCGCGAGGTCCGGGGCCACCACGCCCGCCGCCACGGGGCCCGCGGCCGCGCCGCGGCTCACGCGGATCACTCCTCCCGCCACCGCGACCGTGGCGAGGAAGATCAACGCCCGGCGCTCGTCCCTCGTGAACACGGGCGCAAGGTACGAGCCCGGCGGCCGCGCCGCGTTCCCGACGAACGCGGCGCGTAGCGAACTAGCGCAGCAGCGCCAGGGCCAGCCGCCCGATGTCGCCCAGGGTGGCTTCCGACACCTTGTCCATCGTGTCCTGCATCGTGTGGTGCCACTCGCGGTAGTTCTCGAACCCGATCACGTCGATCGCGCGGATGCCCTTCTGCAACAGCGGCACGTGGTCATCCGTGATGTACCCGCCGTTGAGCGGGCTGAACATGCGCTCGAGACCGAGGTCGCCGGCGGTGCGCCAGACGCGCTCGACCACTTCCGGAGCGCCGTCGAGCGAGTTGCCCTCCTGGTAGATCCGCTGGTTCCGGCCGCCGATCATGTCCCACAGCACCGCGAAGAGCGGGCGATACCCGGCCGGCAGGTGGTCCGCGAAGTACCGCGACCCGATGAGCACGTCCTTCAGGCTGTCGTCGGGCTCGAAGGAGCCGTAGTCCTCGCCGTCCACGAACAGCAGGTCCACGCCGACCGTGGGCGGGGTCTGCTTCAGGGCGTCGGCGACCTCGAGCAGCATCGCGGTGCCGGACGCGCCGTCGTTCGCGCCGGGGATCGGCAGCTCCCGCTTCGAGGAATCCGGGTCGGATTCCGCGACGGGGCGGGTGTCCCAGTGGGTCACGTAGAGGATCCGGCTGGGATCCGACGGGCGGAAGCGGGCGATGAAGTTGCGCAGCTCCAGGCGCTTCCCCGCCGTCGTGACGTGCGTGAAAGCCTGGACCTCGACGCTGTCCGCCCTCGCCTTGAGCTCGCGCTCGAGCCACTCCGCGACGGTGCGATGCCCCGGCATCCCCGGCACGCGGGGGCCGGCCGCGACCTGGTACTGGGTCCAGCGCATCGCCTGGGACGCGTCGAACCGCTGCAGCGCTTCCGACGAGCGGCTGTGGCACGAGACGCCGACTGCGGCGACCACCAGGAGCCAGGATGCCCTCATCGCGGCGTCCCCGATTGGAAGTTGACCGTCACGGCCGCGGTGACCACCAGCTGCGCGAACTTGCGGTTGATGTGCGCATCTTCGGTCAGAATGTAACCGACGGAGATGCCGGCGGAGATGTTGGGAGGCATGTCGGTGTCCATCGAGAAGTTGACCTGGTGGCGCGAGGCGCTCGAGATCGGCACGCACGCTTCACCGGCGGCCAGCGTGAGACACCCGTCGTCCGTGCTGAGCGCGTATCGCACGGCCGTCCGGATGTCCGACGGGAGCGGCAGCAGCTCCTTCGGCGGGCGGAAGGAGAACAGCAGCGCGGCGGACGCGTCCTGCCGGTCGGTGCGCGTGACGTTGCCGGCGCTCTGGTCCAGGATGGTGCTGCTGTTGTAGTTGAAGCTGGTCGTCACGCGCTGCACCCACGTGACGGTCACGGACACCGGGTACGAGCGCGACTCCTGCAGCCCGCGGATCTCGTTCGTCGCGTCCGGCGCCGCGCCGAGCGCCAGCTCCAGCGGGGGCTGCACCGTCGCCGCCTGGCGCACCTGCACTGCGGCGGACGCGCTCACGCTCGAGAGCAGTTGCTTGAAGAACCCGCCGGCCGGCGACCAGGTCCAGCGGCCGGTGAGATCGGGCCACTGGGTGTCGTTCTCGCGGCTCTCCGTCTGACCGTCCCCCAACCGCAGCCATCCCTGCTGGCGGCCGACCGAATAGGCCGCGACCATCGAGAAGCCGAGCGGCAGGCGCAGCCCCGACGCCACGCGGGTCTGGCGCGAATCGGCCGCGTACGTCGCCAGGCGGCCGTCGAAGGTCCGAAACGCGTCCACGCCGCCGAAGCCGAGCTGATAGCCCAGGCCGGGATCGACGCCCGCGCGATCGAACTGCGAGCGCCGGTCGGTGCGGGTGGAGACGTCGAGCGGGCTCAGCCGGTCGAGGACGGCGACGAGGCGCGCGGTGTCGCCGAACAGCACCCGCAGCAGCCGCGAGAAGTCCAGCGACGCGCCCAGATCCGTCGATCGGGCGTTCGTGTACGCGGTCGGCAGCCGGAACGCTCCCGCGGTATCGCCGACCGCGCGCTCCGGCGTGGTCGCGTTGGGGTCGCGCGTCAGCAGGAACGTGGACGTGGTGGTGAAGCGGGGCCGCAGCCAGGAAAAGAGGACCGGCGTCCAGGTGAAGCGGGTCCCCACCGACCGGTCGCGCTCGAAGCCCAGGTTGATCCCTCCGAGGCGACGCCCCGCCTGGTGCGTCAGGATGCCGAGCGTCGAGCTGTCCCCGTAGTCCTTGAGATCGCGGGTCGACACGTAGTCGACCCCGAACGACGTGGAGCGGAGCGGCTGGAAGTCGATGCTGGCCTGGTTCCGGAACGCCGCCGCGAGCGTGCGCACCGACGTCGCGAGCGTGTCGCTCACGGTCGCGATGGGGACACGGAACGTCTCCAGGTCGGCGCGCGAGGACGTGAGCCCCGACGAAAACCGCAGGGACACCGGGCTCCAGCGCAGCCGCGCGTCATCCAGCCCACGCACCAGATCGGAGCGCCCCAGCAGCGGGATCGCGCGGAGCAGGCGCACCAGGATGTGCGGCATGTAGCGGAAGCTCCGGTTGGGCGGCAGCGCCGCGAATTCGGCGTTCAGGTTCCAGAGGGCCGACGAGCTCTGCGCGAGCTGGGTCGTGGTGGTCCCGGTCGAGTACGAGGCCGACAGCCCGAGGTTGTCCACGATCCACCGCTGCCACCAGGTGGTGCCGCGCCGCGAGCGGCGCAGCATCAGGTTGTACGTGGCCGTCGAGGTCTGGGGCCGGCGCAGCCCCGCCAGCGGGCCGGCCAGCACGTCCGTGCCCTGCAGGTAGTAGGGGTCGTCGGAGGAGCGGTCGAGCCGCAGGGTGAACGGCGCCGTCAGGCCGAGACGCTCCAGTCCCAGGCGCTCCAGCCGCACGGTCGTGCCGAGGCTGAACTGCGAGCTGGTCGTGTAGGAGGGATTGTCGCCGAGCTGGCGGAACTGGGGGTCCCGCCGCGACATCGCGAGCGTCAGGTCCCCGATGTCGGCCGCCACGACGCGCAGGTTCAGCGCGCCCGCGTATCCGGCGTCGTTCACGACCTGGGCCAGCCGGATGTCGTCCACCCACAGCTCCGCGCTGTCGGCCGGCGCCCCGCTGTCGCGGACGAAGCCGACCGCCAGCTCCGCGACGGCGGCCAGGTTGGGCGGCGCCACACCGGGATTGCGCACGTGCACGATGTAGGAGCGGCTGCTGTCGCACGCCACGTAGGCCAGCGTGTCGCCGCCGCACGCGGCCGCCCCCGACGGCGGCTGCCCGCTCAGGAACCGCCGCTCGACGTCCGCGCGGAGCGCCAGCCAGCGCGTGAAGTCCACCACCAGCTCCGGGAGCCAGGTGGCGCTGTGCACGTGGGCGCGGAACAGGTAGAAATTGTTCTCGTCCTGGGCGACCTTGATGTAGAAGGACAGCTGGTTGTTGTCCCACCCCGTGCCGCGCCCGCGCGCCCACACCCGCAGCTGCCGGTACCCGAGGAAGTTCCGCTGGCCCTCCGGGAACCGGAAGAACGCTTCGGCCCGCTCTCCCGGCCGCACGTCGCGCCCGATCACCCGCAGCGAGCGCTCGTTGATCTGCACCGTGCCGATCTGCAGGGCCCCGGTCGTGGTGGCGCCCTGGTCCACCACGCCCGGCGGGGGCTCGTAGCCGAGGTCGTTGCGGTTCTCCGTGCTGACGCTGCTCGCGATGACCTCGCCGTGCGCGGCCCCCTGCGAGCCGGAGAGGCCCGCAATCGGGGTCTCGGCGCGCTTGACCCACGGCGCCCCGACCAGCTCGAGCCGCGCGAGCGCGACCTGGACCGGCTGCTCGCCACCCGGTTCGTCCGGCGCCGTGACCGTCACGCGGAGCGCGCGGACTTGGCGGAGGTCGGGAGTGCCGATCTGCAGCGTGTCGGCGCGGAACGGGATGCGGTACAGGCGCCACCGCGCGCCCGACGACGTCTGCGGGCCGCCGTCGCGGACGTAGTAGCGGGGATCGCCGACCCGGAAGACGTACCGGAAATAGCTCTCGGTGACGGCCGAGACCAGCGTATCGAGGTGGCCGTCGCCGTCGAGGTCTTCGCCGTCGGGGATGCCGTTGTGGCGACTGCACTGCGCCCGCTGGTCCCCCCACGGGTACACCACCAGCCCTCCGGCGAGGGCGGAGCGGCACAGCGGCAGGCCGCGCACCACCTGGCCGGTGATGGCGTCGAGGATGCTGTCCGCCACGGCGCCGAGGATGCCGTTGTCGTTGGTGGCGGCGTTCCAGGTGTTGGTCAGGGTGTCCCGCTCGGTGTCGAGACGGCCCTCGCCCACGCGCCGGCGGCCGGAGTACGTCGTGTCGCCCCGCGCGTCCACGCTGAAGCTCAGGGGGACGAAGTCCGCGGCGTCCTCGTACACGCGCCCGAAATCGAAGACGATCGAGGCGCCCTGATCGCGCGCACTGCGCTGCGCGTCCTCGTAGACCCAGAACTCCAGGAACTCGACGCGGGAGAGATCGACGCCGGTGGCCGAGAGCGGGGTCGTCAGCGAGCGCCAGCGCGGGCCCGCCGCGTGCGGCACGAGCCAGCGCGGCTGCCCGGTCTTCGGATCCGGCGCCCCCCCGACCGTGTCCGCATGCAGTGTCAGCCACAGGACCGTCTCGGCCGTCTGGCCGGTGCCCTGCAGCACGATGGACGGATCGATGTCGGTGGCCGTGAAGCGCTGGATGCCCGCCGGCGTCTCGACGAGGTTCTGCCAGACCAGCGCTGCGGCGTCCGCGTCCTGGAAACCGCCGACCGGATCGATGCCGGTCCCGCTCAGCCCGCGTCCCGACGCCGGCCGGCTGCCGATCTGCCACGCGTTCTCCGTGAGCGGCAGGAACGTGCCGCCTTCCTCCTCGAACGTCTCCACCCAGGCCATACCGACCTGATTCGGCGACGGGCGGGACGTGGCGAGCTCCGCGTCGAGCGTGACGAGCGACGGGGCCTCGGTGTGGACCAGCGGCAGGCGGTTGAGCAGCCGGGTCAGGCCCATGGGCTCGAAGCGGAAGTTCCCCGAGATCCCGCCGATGAAGTTGGACTGCGGCTCGAAGCCCAGGGTCGGGCGGGTGAACGTGGTCTTCTGCTGCTGCAGCAGGCCGAGGGCGGTGAGCGAGCCGTGCTCGCCGAGGTCGTACCGGGTCTGCAGCCCGTAGATCGAGGTCGGCGCGATGGCGAAGGCCGGCTGCTCCTCGTACTGCACCGTCACGTTCGTCGGGCCCGGGAAGAGCGAGTCCGGATGCAGGAAGGTGACCTGCCCGATGTCGTACGCGATGGTGTAGTCCACGTTGGGCTGCAGCGCCACGCCGTTCGCGGTGAGGTGCTCGCTTCCCGGCCGGATCTGCACCGCGCCGAGCGACAGCTGGCTCCGGTCGCCGCCGCCCCTGGCGTCGTAGTGGAACAGGAGCTGGTAGAGCGGCGTCGGTCCCTCCGAGAGCAGCAGGTACGTCGGGGTGCGGTAGAGCGAGTCGTTGCGGAACTGCGGTGCGAGTTTCGCGCTGTCGGCGAACGGCCGCAGGGTCGGGAACACGACGAACAGGTCGCGCAGCGGGGCGCCGCCCAGCGGATCGCGCTGGCGCGGGAACAGCCGGTTGAACTGGTCGAAGGTGGTCTGATCGCTCGCCTGCGCCACGCCGAGCAGCGCGAGGAAGGTCGCCGCACCCGACGCGGGGCGCTCCGATTCGTTCACCAGGATCCGCAGCCGAACGCCGTCGCGCACCACGTCGCCGATCCCACCCACCCGGTAGACGTTGCGCATCTCGTAGCGGAACGTGGGCACCTCGGCCCCGCGCCGCGGCTCGTGGATCAGCCGCAGGGTGTCCACGCGGCCCGGGGCCGCCGCGGCGGGGAACGTGCCGACGGTGTCGCGCGCGGCGGTCACGTAGGACACCGCGAGGAAGTCGTCGAGATCGAGGCGGTTGGTGAGCGCGAACCACTGCCCCGACGGATCGAGGTAGTAATCGCGCCCCTGGATCAGCAGCTCCCAGGTGAACGGTCCGGCGCGCTGCGGACTGTCGGGACGCACGGCCACCGCGGGAATCCCCCCGACGCTCTGCTGCGCCGTCGTCTGCCCCACCGTCCCGTGGCGCCGGTACACCCGCACCGCGACGATCTGGGCACGGGCCGGGAGCGCCGCCAGGTTGAGGTTGAGGATGTCGACGTCGGGGTAGCCGGGGAGCGTCGCGGGGTCGGCGACGAAGAAGAAGCGGTGGGGCTCGAAGTCGCGGTCTGCGACCGACCGGTCCAGCGGCTGCAGTGTCTGCTGGCCGATGGTGAAGACGCGGTCGCGGACGACGTTCCCCTTCTGTTGCGCGTAGATCGCACTCCAGTCCATCGGGCCGACGGCGCCGGCGACCTGGAAGCCGAAGTTGTTCGCCGGGATGCCCCCGGTGATGAAGCGCGACGGGGGCGCCTTGAAGGCCACGTTGCCGACCTCGACCCGCTGGATGACCTCGTCCTCGAGTCCCTGGTAGTAGACCTGGATGTTGTTCGACGCTTCGAACTCGCGCTCCGAGTTGTAATCCACGTTCATGTGGATCCGCTGCCCGATGACGCCCCCGGTGCGGACGTTGAACTGCGGGTTGAGCGTCGGCGGCGTGAAGCCCGACCCGCAGCCGGACGACAGCTGGTTCGTCTCCGACGGCTGGCACCGCAGGTTGGTGAGATGGTCGTAGCGGAGCTCGAAGCGCGAGTTGAGAAGGATGCCCATGTCCGCGTAGCGCGTCAGCGCCGCCGCCAGCGACGGCGCTTCGGCCGGCGGCAGCACCGACGGGGCGCGCCGCGGCGGCGCGGCGGCCGCCCGGGCGCCCGCGAAGAGCGAGCTGTCTCGCCCCAGCAGCGCCGCGCGCCACCGCTCCGCCCGTCGCACCGCGAGAACGCCGTGCAGCGAATCGGCCCAGGCGCGCGCCAGGCGGACGGGGTCCGGCCGCGGGAACACCAGGCGGCCCGCCCCGACGAGCGGGGCGGGCAGCGCGAGCACCAGGGTGTCGGCGGCGAATCGCAGTGGGGGCACGCCCCGCAACGACTCGGGCTGTTGCGCGATGACTCTGGGGGCGGCGAGGACGGCGAGGGAGGTGATCGCGACGAGCGTGCGCGTCACGTGCGTCCGCACTTGGGGTAGTATTCGGGCCGGCTGCTTCGGGGTATTATATGAGAGCCATCAGGGCCTCTCAACCCCGACAAGGCCTCTATCCGCGCCGTGAAGCTGTTATCCCGCTATCTCCTCCGCGAGCACAGTTCGCCGTTCGTTTTCGCCCTGGCGGCGCTGACGGGGTTGATGCTCCTCAACCAGGTCGCGCAGAAGTTCGGACAGCTCGTCGGCAAGGGGCTGACGTGGGGGGTCATCTTCGAGTTCTTCGGCCTCTCGCTCCCGTTCATCGTCGCGATGACGCTCCCGATGGCCGTGCTCGTGGCGGTGCTCTACGCGTTCGTCCGCCTCGGCGCGGACAACGAGATCACGGCGCTCCGCGCGAGCGGCGTCAACCTGGTGGCGTTGGTCCGGCCGGTGCTGCTGGCCTCGCTCGGCCTCGCCGTGATCTCGTTCCTGTTCATCGACCACGTCCTGCCCCGCACCAACCACAAGCTCGCGGCGCTGATGGTGGACATCGCGCGCAAGCGGCCGACCTTCCAGCTCAAGGAGCAGATGGTCAACGAGGTGATCCAGGCCCAGTACTACCTGAAGGCCAACCGGATCGACCAGGCGACCGACCGGCTGAAGGACGTGGTGATCTACGACCTGACGGGCGACACGCGGCGCCGCACCATCTACGCCGACAGCGGATACATGGCCCTCAGCGGCGACCAGACCGTGCTCCTGCTCACGCTGTTCGACGGCTATGTCTACGACTACGACCGCGCGCAGCCGGCGGTGTTCCGACGCGTGGACTTCCACACCGACCTCGTGAAGGTGCACGGCGTCACCAACACCTTCGAGCGGACCGGCGACGACAGCTACAAGGGCGACCGGGAGATGTCCACCTGCGAGATGGACTCGGCGCTGCGGGGGCAGATGTCCTCCATCGGCACGGCCGGCCGCGACCGCGAGGTCGCGCTCGTCAACGACGTCCGCCGCCTCCTCGGCGTCCCGGAGCCGAACATCGCCCAGTACGCGACGGTGCGGCCGCCGGAGCGCCTGCCGGCAGCGCACCTCTACTGCGTCGCTTGGCGCGGCCTGCTCCGGCTGTTCCGTCCCCACGCGCTCGCCGCCCAGCAGCCGGCGCCCCGCCATCCGGTGCCGCTCGCCCGCGTCCCCGCCGTCCGCCCCGGTGCGCCCGGCACGGTCAGGCGCGCCGGCGACGTGCAGGCGATCCCCGGGCCGCCGGTCGTCGCGCCACCGCCGCGCCGGTTCGTGATCGACACCTCCGGTCTCCAGCTCCGCGCCGCGCTCAGCCAGATCGAGACGCGGCGCCGCGGCCTGCTCCAGCAGGCGGCCCGCTTCCAGATCGAGATGCACAAGAAGTTCGCGATCGCGGCCTCCTGCCTGGTCTTCGTGCTGGTGGGGGCCCCGATCGCGCTGCGGTTCCCCCGCGGGGGGGTCGGCCTCGTGATCGGGGCGAGCGTGCTCATCTTCGGCTTCTACTACGTCGGGCTCATCGGCGGCGAGACCCTGGCGGACGAGTTGATCGTCACGCCGTTCTGGGCCATGTGGACGGCGAACCTCGTGATGGCTGCCGTCGGGCTGGCGCTGTTCATGCGGCTCAACCGGCAGCGGGTGGCGGCGCGCGGCGGATGGCGCGAGCGGCTGGCCGCGCTGCGGGAACGGTGGAGCGCCGCGCGGGCCGGGACGCACCCATGATCCGCGGGTTGAGCGTCCTGGACCGCTACGTCACCACGGAATTCCTCAAGATCTTCGGCATCACCACGCTCGGCTTCCCCGTCCTCACGATCCTGATCGACCTGACCGACCACGTGGACCGGTACCTGAACAAGGGGCTGCCGGCCTGGCGTGTCGCCCTGGCCTATCTGGCCGGCACGCCGGAACAGGTCTTCTTCATCATTCCCGCGGCGGTGCTCTTCGCGGCGGTCTTCTCGGTCGGCTCGCTGGCCCGCCATTCAGAGATCACCGCCGCGAAGGCCTCCGGCATCTCGTTCCACCGGCTGGTCCGCCCGATCTTCGCGCTCGCCGCGGCCGCCAGCGTCTTCGCCTTCTTCCTCGGGGAGTTCGCGCCGCTCGGCCAGGAGCGCCGCGCGATCCTGCTCGACGAGGTGACGGCCCGCTCGCAGGTGGCGCGCTACAACTTCGTCTACCGCGCCGACGGCGGCCGCATGTACTCGATCCGCACGCTGTCGGTGCCCGACCGCGTGATGCAGGGGGTGCAGATCGAGCGGCGCGGCACGGGGCCGGCGTTCCCGAGCTATTTCCTCACCGCGGTAAGCGCCACCTACCTGGCCCGGACGGGGTGGACCCTCCGCGACGGGGCGCTGCGGTACTTCCTGGGTCGCGACCAGGAGGTGGCGTTCGACTTCGACTCGCTCCGCCAGCGG
>Ga0335082_10006963_pt1 | contig 12311 bp, 11 predicted proteins | sample Lox_Sample_41_FD_206718 | JGI IMG/M metagenome (GOLD analysis project Ga0335082, IMG submission 206718) | Soil microbial communities from Loxahatchee National Wildlife Refuge, Florida, United States - Lox_Sample_4.1 | ecosystem: Environmental > Terrestrial > Soil > Wetlands | place: USA...
TACGTGGCGGCCTTGATCTCCAGCCTGGGCGCGACGCCGGCGGGGAGGGGGGCCAGGACGAGCGCCGCGCCGCGGCGCGTCCGCTCGCAGCGCACCGCGACCTCCCGGCGGGCGTAGAGGAGGTATAAAGCCTCGTTCACGGCGCGGACCAGCCGCGACGTCAGGTCGTTGGGCCTCGGGCGGATCGCCGCGCGGCGCGACGGCGCGGGACCGGGCAGCGTCCCGAGGGAGAGCGTCATCGCGGCGAGCACCGCGTTGGAGATCAGCTCCTCCTCGGTATGGCCCCACACGGCGACCCGGAGGTCGGCGCGGTGGCCGAGCGTTCGAAACCGCGGCCGTCCCACCGGCGGAGTTTAGCGCCCCGCGGCGAGCTGCCGTAGACTGAACGGAGTGTTCCGGCTCTCCTACGTGCTGCGGGTGGCGGTCGCGGTCGTCGTCGCGATCGCCGGTGTGGCCATGGTGCGCGGCCGCGGCGTCGGCGGGGAGGCCCGCGCGTCCTCCGTGGCGCGGACGACCATGGAGAAGCTCGGGTACCGGCCCCTCGGCGATCCGACCGCCGTGTTCGAGGGCGACCAGGAGCTCGCCTGGGCCCTCGAGCGGGCGCGCCCGGGCCCGAGCGGCGTCGGCCTCGCGCGCGGCGAGGGGGGGGCGCTCCGGTGGCGGGTGGTGTTCCCCGGCGGCGGCGAGGTCCAGGTCACCGTGGACGGGCTCGTCTGGTCGCTGCGCCGCCCGGTCCCCTCGGCGCCCGGGCCTGACCTGTTCCCCTCGCTGGCGCGCGCCCGCGTCGAGGCGGCGGTCGCGGCGGCGGTCACGGACCCGGCGGAGTGGCACCTGGTGCGGGCCCAGAGCTGGCGGGAGGGGGGGCACACCTGGGAGCGCGCCTGGTACGTCGGAGGCGCCGGTCCGCTGCCGTCCGGGTGGCGCCGGGAGCTCGAGCTCGAGATGGCCGGCTCGACGGTGGTGTCGTGGAGGCGTTCGGTCCACCCGCTCGGGACCGACCTGGGCGTCGTCACCGGCCGGATGGCGGAGCTCCGGACGCTGCGGCGTCCTGCGATGCTCGGCCTCGCGATCCTGGTGATCGGCGTGCTCGTCGCGGGGGCCGAAGCGGTCGCGTACCGCGAGTCGCTCGCGCCGGTGAGGGGGATCGCGTACGGCCTGGTGACGGCGTTCGCGGGGAGCTTCGCGGCCGACACGCTGACCTCGGCCCCGGTCCAGGGGGTCGTGCTGGCGCTGGTCGTCGCGGTGCTGCCCGTGTGGACCGAGCTGCCCACCTCGCGGCTCCACCTCGGCGCGGCGGCCGGGGTCGCGCTCGCCGGCGTCACGATCGCCGGCAGGGCGATCATCCTCGGCATGGGGGGGTGGGCGCCCGTCACGTCGCCGGTGCCTGCCGACATGAGCGCCGGCCGGCTCCTTGCCGAGTCGTGGGCGCCCGCGCTGGTGGAGGAGCCGCTGCTGCGGGGCGCCCTGCCCGCTCTCGCGGCGCCCGTCGTCGGTTGGTGGGGCGCGGCACTGCTCGCCGCTCCGATCGGCGCGCTCCTCCACCCGGTGCCCTCGGTCCCGGTGCTGGCGTCGATCGGGCTCGAACTGGTCCTCCAGGCCGGGCTCGCGGTCGTGGCGCGCTACGCCGGGATCGGCGGTGCAGTGCTCGCGCGCGGCACATGCGAGGCGCTCGTCCGGCGGGCGTCGTTCCCGGCGGGTACGGAGTGGGACCGCTTCGCGCTCCTCGGCGTGGCGGTCGGGACGGTGCTGCTGCTGTGGCCGCGACGGCGCGAGTGAGGCTGGCGGCAGGCGGCGCCGCGGCGGTCGTGATCGCCGCCGCGGCGATCTGGCTGCCCGTCCCGCGGCGCGGCGCTCCCGCCCCGTGGTCGGCCGCCGCCGCCGCCGAGCGGGCGGAGCGTGAGCTGCCGGCGCTCGGGGTGCTGTGGGGGAAGGTGCGCGGGTGGGAGAGAGTGGGCGCGGGCTGGACGGTCTCCTGGCAGCCCACGCACGGGATGTGGCTGGTCCGCGCGTGGGTGCCCGACGCCCCGCGCGCGGTCCGCTGGCGGATCGAGGCGGCGTCCTGGCTCCCGGGAGTGCGACTCACGATGCGCGCCGCGCGCGCTCTCGTCGAGGCCGACGGCGGCCTGGCCCAGGAGAGGGACCGCCTCGGTCGCCGGGACTGGCTCGTGGGGGGCGCCGCGCTCCTCGGCGCCCTTCCCGCCGGGCGGGAGCTGCCGGTCCACCCGACCCCGCGGCGGCCGTGGCTCGAGGCGGTCCTCGTGGGCCTCCTCGTCGCCGGCGCCGCGGCGCGCCACCTCGTGCCGGGCACGCCGTCGCGGGGATGGCGGCACGCCGTGAGCTGGTCGGGCGTGTGCCTGATCGCCCTCACGCCGTGGCTCGCCGCGCTCGCACGCCCCGTGTTCCGCACCGGTGTCCGGCCGTGGGTCGCCGAGCTCGCATTCGGAACCGCAGCCACCGTCGTGCTCGGCGCGCTTCTGTTCGGCGCCCGCCGATTCCCCGCGATCGCGGGCAGCGCACCGGCGGCATGGCTCCCAGCCGCGCTCGGCGCCGGCGTGCTGATGGGCCGGCTCGAGCCGGCCGAGTGGCTGGTGTCGGTCGCGGGTCTGACGCTCCGTCTCCCGGCTCTGGCGGCGGCTGCGGTGATCGGGGGCTGGGTCGTTGCGCTGGCGTCGGACGGTCTGCGGGAGCTCCTCCGGCCCGTCGGCGCGAGCCGGCGCCTCGTCCTCGCCGCGGTCGGCGTCGGGGCGGTGGCGGCGGCCGGTCCCTGGATCGCGGTCGCGGTGGCGATCGTCCTCGCCGCTGCGTTCGAGCGCGGGCGTGGGACGTGGATCACCACCGCGGTCGTGTCGGGGTGGGTCGTCGGCAGCCTGCTGGCGCTCGTCGAGTGGGAGGCGGCGCTGCGCGATGCGTTCGTGCTCCTGGTCGCCGCGTCCGCCGTCGCCGCGGTCGCGGCGCTGGCGCGTACCGGCGCGGCCGTCGAGGCGGCGGAGTCGTGACCCCTCGCGGACGGAGAGGGCCACCGGTCGTTCCGGGATAGAATCGGCCCGTGCAAACCGCCTGGTTCATCGCGGCGAGGCTGCTCCGACGGCGCGGCACGGCACTTCTGAGGACCAGCGCGCTCGCGGCGCTCCTCGCCGTGGCGCTGGGCGCCGCGTCGCTCGTGGTCGTGCTCGCCTTGATGAGCGGTTACTCCGCCGCGCTCCGCGACGGGGTGCTGGCCGCCGGCGGCCACCTCGTGGTCCTCCCGCCGCCGGGCGCGCCGCCGGAAGCGCTCGCCGCCTCGACGGCGCGCATCGCCGCCGTTCCGGGCGTCGCCCGGGTCGGCGTCGTCACCTACCTTCCCGGGATGCTGTTTGGGCGCGGCGGCGGGAGCGCCGAGCTCGTCAGTGTCCGCGCCGGTGCGTCGCTCCCTCCATTCGTGCGTCTCGAGCGCCAGGCGGACGCCGGGCCGCTCGCCGTCGCGATCGGCGCCGGGGTGGCGCGCAGGCAGGCCGCGGTAGTCGGGGACGTCCTCTCGCTCCAGGTGGTGACGGGCCGGACGCCCCGCGCCGTCCCCGTGCGGGTCGCGCAGGTGTTCGCGACGGGGTTCGCCGAGCTCGACGAGCGGTTCGTCGTGGCGGACCTCGCCGGGCTGCGGCACCGGTTGCCGTCGATCCCGGCCGGGGCGATCGAGGTGTGGCTGTCGGATCCCGACCGGGCCGAAGCGCTGCGCGAGCGCGTCGAGGCGGCGGGCGGTGGGGGGGCGATCGCCGCGAGCTGGCAGGAGCGCAACCGCAACCTCTTCGCGGCGCTGCGCTGGCAGAAGCTCTCGCTCGGCCTCGTCCTCTCGCTGGTGCTGGGGGTCGGGGCGTTCGAGGTGGCGTCGGCGCTCGTCGTGCTGGTGACCGAGAAGCGGCGGGAGTTCGGCGTGCTGATGGCGGTGGGGAGCCCCCCGCGCCTGGTCCGCAGCACGCTCATGATCGCGGGCGCGGTCCTCGGCGGCGCGGGTGTCGCCGTGGGGGTCGGCCTCGGCGTTCTCGTCGTCGGCGTGCTCTCGGCGCTCGGCATCCCGCACTTCTCCCCCGAGATCGCGAGCGTCTACATGGTGGACACGATCCCGCTCCGCCTCCTGCCCTCCGACCTCGCGGTCGTCCTCGGCCTGTCGATGGTCGAGGTCGTCGCTGCCTCCGTGCTCCCGGCGGTGAGGGCCTCCAGGAGGGAGCCGGTCGAGGTGCTGCGGTGGGTATGAACGACGAGACCCTCTGGGAGATGCAGTGGCACCCGAGCGGCGGGGGGAAGTTCCACCGCCTCGTGCTGACCCGCCGCGGGCTGCGGTTCCTCTTCGGGGCGCTGGCGTTCCTGGGGCTCGTCGTGCTCGCGGTGATGGGCGCCCTCCCGATCGGCCTGCGGGGCTTCCTGACGTCGTTCACCCTGGAGGCCGCCCAGCACGAAAACCGGTCGCTCAAGGCGCAGGAGGACGCGCTCCACGAGCGGACCGCCGCGATGGGCGGTCGACTGTTCGACGTCGTCCAGCGCGGCCGCCGGATGGCCTGGGCGGTCGGAGCCCCGGCGAGCGCGTGGGAGGCGGCGTGCCCGCCGCTCCGCCGTGACGCCGACGATGCCTCCTCGATCGAGTGGCTCGAGCGGGCCGGCGAGCGCCTCGAGGCACTCGGCGACGGACTCGTGTCTGCGACCAATGGCCCGCTGCGGTGCCCCCTACCCTCGATGCCGACCGGGCCGCCGCTCGACCACCTTCGGGCCGTTCCCGTCTCGCTGTTCGGCTGGCGGGAGTCGCCGTTCACCGGCAAGACGCTGGCGCAGTACGGGACGATCCTGGCGGCGCCGGAGGGCGAGGCGGTGCTCGCGACCGGGGCCGGCCGGGTGCTGTTCGCCGGTGGGCTGCGCGAGCGCAGGTCCACCGAGTGGACCCGCTTCGGGACGGTGGTCGCGATCGACCACGGCGGCGACGTCGTCACGGTGTTCGGGCACCTCGGGGACGTGCTCGTCCGGCGCGGCCAGCTGGTCGCGCGGGGGGACCGGATCGGCTCGGTCGGGCAGACCGGGTGGACCCGCGTGCCCGCGCTCTACTACGAGGTGCGCTGGCCGGGCACGGCCGGGAGCCGCCCGATCGATCCGGGGCTGGTGACGGTCTCGCTGCCGGTCGAGGACCTGGACGCCCGGCTCGCGGACCCGACGGCGGGGCTCCCCGGGAGTTGGGCGCAGCTCGAGCACCTGGTCGGCAGCGGCGCCCCGCGGGGTCCGGCCCACCGCCCCGTCCGGCACGACCCCCAGGCCCGGCCGCGGCAAGGCCGCTGATCTGTCAGGTTTCCCGAGCTCGGGAGGTACTCTAAGTTCAGAGCTCAGAATGAAGAGTGAAGAGTTGCACCCCGCATGCCCCGGAGGGTCTCGCGAGGAGAAGGGCTCGCGCGGGTCCTTCTCCAACTCTCGACTCTTCACTCTCATCTCCTCGCTCCGTCGTTGTTCGACGACTGAACCTGAGAACGGTCTCAGTGTGGCGGTTGCCGCGACCCTGAGGTGGTGATAGGCTTCACAACCGGCGTGCCTGCGCCCGGAGGGCTGGATGACCGACACGCACCTCAAGCGGACCCCCCTGTACGAGTGTCACATCGAGGCGAAGGCGCGCATCGTGCCGTTCGCCGGGTACGAGATGCCGGTGCAGTACGCCGGCGTGATCGAGGAGCATCGCGCCGTCCGCACCGGCGTGGGGCTGTTCGACGTCTCGCACATGGGCGAGATCGAGGTCACAGGGAAGCGCGCGCTCGACTTCGTCCAGTTCGTGACCTGCAACGACGCCTCGAAGCTCGTGGTCGGGCGGGCGCAGTACTCGGGGCTGATGACCCCCCGAGGCACGTTCGTGGACGACCTCCTCGTTCACAAGATGTCCGACGAGCACTACTTCCTGGTGGTCAACGCCGCCAACAAGGACAAGGACTACGCGTACCTGTGCGCACAGGCTGCGGCGTTCGACTGGGTGGAGGTCCGCGACCGCTCGGCCGACTACGCGCAGATCGCGGTCCAGGGCCCGAAAGCGCTCCCGACGGTGCAGAAGCTCACCGCGACCAAGCTCGACGAGATCAAGTACTACCGGTTCGTCGAGGGCGCGGTGGACGGCGCGAAGTCGATCATCGCCCGCACCGGGTACACCGGCGAGGACGGGTTCGAGGTGTACCTCGCGCCGGGCGACGCCCCGCGCATCTGGCGGAAGCTGCTCGCCGCGGGCGCGGAGTTCGGGATCATCCCCACCGGCCTCGGGGCCCGGGACACGCTGCGGTTCGAAGCGTGCATGCCATTGTACGGAAACGACATCGATGACACCACCACGCCGTTCGAGGCGGGCCTTGCCTGGATCGTCAAGCTCGAAAAGGGCGGTTTCCTGGGCCGCGACCCGCTTCTCCACCAGCAGGCGGAGGGGATCCGCCGCAAGCTCGTGGGGTTCGAGATGACCGGGCGCGGGATCGCGCGCCACGGCTACCCGATCTGGGCGGGCGGCAAGGAGGTCGGCGCGGTGACCTCGGGCACGCACTCGCCGACGCTCGGCAAGGCGCTCGGGATGGGGTACGTGCCGGTCGCGCTCTCCGACGTGGGGTCGCAGTTCGAGGTGGAGATCCGCGACCAGAAGGTCGCAGCGCAGGTGATCGAGATGCCGTTCTACCGCAGGGCGCGGTAGGCGGGAGAGAGGAGCAGGACATGGCGCAACCGAACGACCGCTTCTACACCAAGACGCACGAGTGGGTGCAGGTGACCGGGGCGGAAGCCGCCGTCGGCATCACGCAGTACGCCCAGGAGCAGCTCGGGGACGTGGTGTTCGTCGAGCTCCCGGCTCCGGGCAGGAAGGTCGAGAAGGCCTCCCCTCTCGGGAACATCGAGTCCGTGAAGGCGGTCTCCGAGGTGTTCGCCCCGGTCTCCGGCGAGGTCGTTGCCGCGAACGGCGAGCTCGAGGGCCACCCCGAGCTGATCAACCAGGACCCCTACGGCAAGGGCTGGCTGGTGCGGCTGAAGGTCGCCCCCGGCGCGGCCGACGGGCTGATGGTCGCGGCGGCGTACGAGAAGTTCCTCGCCGAGGAGGGCGCCCACTGATGCACCGCTATCAGGCAGGCGAAGACGACCGCCGCAGGATGCTCGAGGCGATCGGGTGCGCCTCCGTGAACGACCTGTTCGTGTCGATCCCCGCGGAGGTGCGCTGCGGCGCGCTCGACCTTCCCGCCGGCCGCAGCGAGGAGGAGGTCCGACGGGAGTTCTGGGCGTACGCGGTCGCGAACTCCGCGCCGGAGTGCTTCGCCAGCTTCCTCGGCGCCGGCGTGTACCGCCACGTCACGCCGGCGGTGGCCGACTCGCTCCTGCAGCGCGGGGAGTTCTTCACGGCGTACACCCCGTACCAGCCCGAGGTGAGCCAGGGCACGCTCCAGGCGATCTTCGAGTTCCAGACGTTCGTCTGTCAGCTCACCGAGCTCGACGCGGCGAACGCGTCGCTCTACGACGGCGCGACGGCGGTCGTGGAGGCGGTGCTGATGGCGTCAAGGGTGCACCCGAAGCGCCGGCGCGTGGTGGTCGCGGGCGCGCTCCACCCCGACTGGCGGGCCGTGCTCGCGACGTACTGCGAGCCGATGGGCGTCGCGATCACCGATGCCGGATGGGGGCGCGACGGCCGCGTCGACCCCGCCGCGCTCGCCCGCGCCCTCGGCGACGATGTCTGCGCCGTGGTCGTCCAATCGCCCAACTTCCTGGGCGTGGCGGAGGACCTGCCCGCGCTCGGCGCCGCGATCTCCGCGTGCGGGGCGCTCGGCGTCCACGCGGTCGCCGAGGCGACCGCGCTCGGCGTGCTCGCGCCCGGCGGGCGGTTCGGCTTCGACGTCGTCTGCGGGGAGATGCAGGCGTTCGGGATCCCGGCCGCGTTCGGCGGCCCCCTGCTCGGGTTCTTCGCCGCACGGCAGGCGCACCTCCGGCAGATGCCCGGCCGCCTGGTGGGCGAGACCGCGGACGCAGGCGGGCGCCGCGGGTACGTGCTCACGCTGTCGACCCGCGAGCAGCACATCCGGCGAGCGAAGGCGACGTCGAACATCTGCACCAACCACGGCCTTTTGGCGCTCGCCGCGACGATCGTCCTGTCGCTGCTCGGGAGGAAGGGCGTCCGCGAGGTGGCGCTCGCGTCGCACGCCAAGGCGGAGTACCTCAAGAGCGGGATCAGGGGTCAGGGGTCAGGAGCCAGGGCGAGACTCGCGTTCCCCGAGAGCCCGACCTACGACGAGTTCCTCGTCCTGCACGACGAGCCCGACGCTCTCCTTGCGAAGCTCAAGAAGGAGGGGATCCTCGGCGGGGTCTCGACCGCCGGGTTCGGAGCCCCGTGGCCGAGGGGCTTCCTGGTCGCGGCGACGGAGCGCAACACGCGGGAGGAGTGCGACCGTCTCCTCGACGCCCTGAGGAGGCTGGCATGAAGAGAGTCCTCCCCCGCCCGCCCGCCCAGTTGACAGTTGACAGCCGACAGTTCCCCAACCCAACAGAAAAGCCGAGAGGTTTCGGAGGCTGCGCATGAGCGACTCGACGAGGTCTCTTCGCGAGCGCGAGGGGCTGATCTTCGAGCGCTCGTCGCGCGGGCGGGTCGGGTACCAGCTTCCGGCGCTCGAGGTGCCGGCGGCGGACCCGGCCGCCACCCTGCCGAAGGAGCTCCTGCGCGGGGAGGTCGACGGGCTGCCCGAGGTGAGCGAGGTGGACGTCGTCCGCCATTTCACGAGGCTGTCGAAGTGGAACTACAGCGTCGACGAAGGGCTGTACCCCCTCGGCTCGTGCACGATGAAGTACAACCCGCGCATCAACGAGGAGGTGGTCCGGCTCGCAGGGATCGCCCACCTCCACCCGCTCCAGGCCGAGGATCAGGTCCAGGGCGCGCTCGCCGTCATGTGGGAGCTGGAGCGCGCGCTGATCGCCGTCACGGGAATGGCGCGAGTGACGCTGCAGCCCGCCGCCGGAGCGCACGGCGAACTCGCCGGGATGCTGATGATCCGCAAGGCGCTGCTCGATCGCGGCGAGAAACGTCGGACCGTACTGATCCCCGACTCGGCGCACGGCACGAACCCTGCGTCGGCGGTGTTCGCCGGGTTCGAGACGGTGGAGATCGCGTCCACCCCCGAAGGGACTCTGGACCTCGCGACGATGGCCAGGCACCTCGACGGCGGCGACGTCGCGGCGCTCATGGTCACCGTCCCCAACACGCTCGGCGTGTTCGAGCCCGAGATCGTCAAGGCGGCGGCGATGCTGCACGAGAAGGGCGCGTTCCTCTACATGGATGGCGCCAACCTCAACGCCTTCGTCGGCGTCGCCCTGCCGGGGAAGATGGGTGCCGACGCGCTCCACATCAACCTGCACAAGACGTTCTCCACCCCGCACGGGGGCGGCGGGCCGGGGGCGGGACCGGTCGCGGTCTCGGAAGCGCTGGTGCCGTACCTCCCGGTGCCGACCGTCGAGCAGGCCAACGGCCGCTACACGCTGTCCTCCGACCGTCCGAAGACTATCGGCAAGGTCCGCGGCTTCTACGGCAACTTCGCGATGCTGGTCAGGGCGCTTGCCTACATCCGATCGCTCGGGCGCGACGGGCTGAAGTCGATGGCGGAGGGCGCGGTCCTCAACGCGAACTACATCCGCGCGCGCCTCGAGAGCGAGTTCCACCTGCAGTACACGGGGCCGAGCCTGCACGAGGTCGTGTTCGACGACTCGCTGCAGGTCGCGGCGGGCGTGAGAAACGTGGACATCGCGAAGCGGCTCCTCGACTACGGTTTCCACCCGCCGACGATGTCGTTCCCGCTAATCGTCCACGGCGCGCTCATGATCGAGCCGACGGAGAGCGAGGGGATCGACGAGCTCGACGCCTTCGTCGACGCGATGAAGGCGATCGCCCGCGAGGCGCGGGAGGAGCCCGACCTGGTCAAGGGGGCGCCGTACACGACGCCGGTGCAGCGGCTCGATGAGGTGAGGGCGGCCCGGCAGCCGGTGCTCCGCTGGCGGCGCACCGGGGATTGATCTGCCCGCACCGGGGCGGTTCCCCGGTGCTGAAGACATCGACGAGGGGGCATTGATGCAGCGCGTGCATGTCTTCGTGGACTATTGGAACTTCCAGCTGCGATGGAACGAACGCGCCGGCGAGTCCCGCTGCAACTGGGCCAGCCTGCCCACCGTCCTGATCGACAGGCTGCGCGCCCTCCCGCTCTCGGATGACCTGGACTTCCAGGGGATGCGCGTCTACGCGTCGTGCGACCCCGACGACGAGAACCTGCGGCGGTGGCTCGAGAACTTCCTCGAGCGGCAGCCGGGCACCAGCGTGGTCGTGCTCGAGCGGCGGCGCCGCTTCGACCACATCCGGTGCCGCAGCTGCGGCTACGAGACCGGGACGTGCCCTTCGTGCGGCCAGCCGCTCGTCTGGTCGGCCGAGAAGGGCGTGGAGTCGGCCCTCATCACCGACCTGTACGAGCTCGCCTGGTCGGACGCACTCGACGTGGCGGTGATGGTTTCCTCGGACAGCGACTTCGTGTTTCCGGTCGCCGGGCTGCAGGGGCGCGGGATCAAGGTCGTCAACGCCGCGTGGCGCGGGGCCGGGCAGGAGCTGGCGCGCGCCGCCTGGGCGACCCTCGACCTCGACGAGCTGATCCCCAGCCTGGTGCGCGAGCCGAGCGGTGCCGAGCGCAAGCCGGTCGCCGAGGCGCACGCGTAGCCCGTCGGGTCACTGCCGAAATGAGGGGTTCAGAGTGAAGAGTCAAGAGTTGAACGACGAGAGTCCTCGCACTGCCGAGGGCCTTCTGTCATTCAACTCTTCACCCTCGACTCTTCACTCTTGCCTCCGCCGGAGGCGCGGCGGGGCGGGAAGAGCAGCATCGCGAGCGCGGCGGCGAGCATCGGGAGGTCGCGGAGGACGAGGAACCACGCGTTGTGCGTCTCCTCGGCGTTCGCCGAGAAGCAGCCGCACGCCACGTTGACGCCGCGCAGCGCGTTGACACCGAGGGCGATCTCGAACATCACCAGGAGCGCCGTCGCCCAGAACGCGGCCGCCCTGCGAAGGATGCCGGTCGCCAGGCACGCTCCCACGAACAGCTCGAGCCAGGGCATGTAGATCGCGAGCAGGTTGATCGGGCCGGCGGGGAGGATCCGGTACCCCCAGATGATCGTCACGAGGGGACGCGGGTCGAGCACCTTGCCCCACGCGGCGTACAGGAATACGCCGCCGAGGCCGAGCCCGAGCGCCCAGTGGAGCCAGCTCCGGCGCAGGACGCTCACCGCGGCCCTCCCTGCTCGACCGGGAGGCCGGCGCCTTCCCATGCCGGGTACCCGCCGACGAGGACGTACGGGGGCGCGAGCCCGCGCTCGCGCAGCTCCTGCGCGAGGAGCTGCTCGACGTCGGTCTCCTCGCTGGCCCCGTAGACGACCACGGCGTCGGCCGCCCTCAGCGCGTCGAGTCGCGCCCGCGTGAGCTGCGCACTCAGGTCCGTGTAGGAGATCGGCCGCGCACCCGGGACGTGGCCTCTCGCGAACTCGGCGTCCGCGCGGGTGTCGAGGAACACCACGTGCGGGAGCGAGGCGCGGATCGAGTCGGCCGAGCCGGGGTCGACGAGCTGGTAGTCCTTCCCGGCGGCGGGGGGTTCGTGCCCCTTTCCCCACCACGCGAGATGGCGCCCGGGCGCGAGGTTTGACGCGGTCCCGAGCAGCAGCACGGCCGCGAGGATGCCGGCGGCGTCGCGGGCGAGCCTTCGCATTCCGGCGGGAGCGTACCATAGCGTGGATGCGGATCTCGAGACGTCTGGCGCTCACGCTGGCGTGCACGGCGGCGCTCGGGGCACTGGCGTGGTGGGCGAGCTCGGGCCGGGCGCCCCGCCTGCCGGCCGACCCCGATCACCGGACGGAACAGACCGAGGCCGCGTGCCTTGCCTGCCACGTCCACACCGGGCGCCACCCGCGGCCTCCGGACCATCCGCTCCGCGACGACTGCTTCTCGTGCCATCGCGACACCCGGGGGACGCTCCACCCCCGTCGGGGCGCCGCGACCGAGCTGCCCGGCGGGTGGAAGGACGACCCGCGGCTCACGGCGAAGGCGGGCGGAAGGGGCGGGAAACGATGACAGAGGCGGTTCGAATGTTCGAGACGAGAAGGGCCAACGTCAAAGGTGAAAGACCAAAGGGACGACACGACGCCGGCGGCTGCGAGGGCCGATGCGCGCGGTCCGGTGCGTGTCCTCCGTTTGACGTTTTCCCTCTTCCGATTTTCCCCGTCCTTCTGACGCTGATCGTGGCGGTGGCGGCGCCGGCGTCGGCCGCGGGGCCGCCGCCGCGGTT
>Ga0335082_10006965_pt1 | contig 12309 bp, 5 predicted proteins | sample Lox_Sample_41_FD_206718 | JGI IMG/M metagenome (GOLD analysis project Ga0335082, IMG submission 206718) | Soil microbial communities from Loxahatchee National Wildlife Refuge, Florida, United States - Lox_Sample_4.1 | ecosystem: Environmental > Terrestrial > Soil > Wetlands | place: USA: Florida...
TCCAGACGACTCGGAACTGCATCTTCCGTTGCCGGTAGAAGACGCTCAATTCCTCGTCCAGGTTCAGCTCGCGGCGCACCGATCCAAGCCGTATACCGGATGGCGTGACGTCGAGCGTGTGAACCAGTTCATCGAAACTCTTGCCGGCGCTGTCCTTGCCCTTGATCCTGACCGGCAAAACCGCCTTGGTGCGAGTTCCACGCCGCTTATTCTGCACGCCGCTCGGAGCCATCCCTGTCACCCAACCCTAGTTTGCCTCTATGGATGGAGGATGGGAATGGCCCCGACGGGTAGGTAAAAAGCACAAGGGTAACCACCCCTCGAAACCGAAGTTTTTTAAGTGTCTTCGCAGGGCAGCGATGTCCGTCTGACGCGCCTGAAACCTTTGTGGCGGTCCTGTGGTCTAATGAAGAAGCGGGGCAGTGTGCCCTGTCCGAGTCATGAGATTCCCCGGTTTTGCGCGCGTTTTCCCGATTTTATGGTGTTTGGCCAGCGTGGCATTTGCCGCTGGCCCCGCGGCGAATCAGGCCGCCCCTTCAATCCTCCCGCAAACGTTTGCCGGCTGGCAGATGCAGGGCACTCTGCAGGCAAGTTCAGATGCGGCCGCGGCCGATTCCGCCAATGCCCGGGTACTCACCGAGTATCGCTTCACCGACTTGGCCTCCGCGACTTACACGCGCGACGACGGGCGCACAGTAAAAGTCCGCGCGGCGCGCTTCGCCGACGCCTCCGGGGCGTTCGGGGCCTACACGTTTTATCTGCGTCCGGAGATGAACAAGGAGCAGATCGGGGATCAGGGCGCATCCATGGGAGATCGCGTTCTCTTCTATCGCGGGCATGTATTGGTCGACGCGCAATTCAGCCAACAGACTCCCATGTCGGCCGCAGAACTGCGCGAACTGGCCGGGGCTCTGCCGCGCCCGGGTGGAAGCGCGGGCAATCTGCCGTCGTTCATTCAGTTTCTGCCGCGCCGGGGATATGTCGCCAACACGCAGAAGTATGTGATGGGTCCAACCGCTCTGGCGGCGATGGAATCACCGGTGAACGCCGACCAGGTGGACTTCGGGTCCAGCGCGGAAGTAAGCATCGCGCACTACAACACGCCGAGTGGCGAAGCAACCCTGATGTTGATTTCGTATCCCACGCCGCAGTTGGCGGCCGATCATCTGCGCCGCATCGACGACGCGCATCAAATCACCGCCAATCCGCAAGCAGGCGTCTCCACCATCAACGGCTCGGGCACGTTCTTTGATAAGCGAACTGGACCGATTGTTGCGATCGCAACCGGCGGCATCTCCGATAGCGACGCGAAATCGCTGCTGGGATTGGTCAACTACGAGGCGACCGTAACTTGGAATTCACCGACGAACGATCCGCAGGTTCACGATCTCTACATGCTCATTCTCAACATCGTGGTGCTCTGCGCCATTCTCGCAGGACTGGCGATCATCGCGGGGGTTGCGTTCGGAGGATTCCGCATTCTCATGAAGCGTCTGTATCCCGACCGGGTTTTTGATCGCCCCGAACAGATGGAATTCATATCGCTCCACCTCACCGAGGCCCAGGTCAAGGGAGTGGGGCAAACTGGGGCTGACGGACCCGGCTCGGCTAGTCAAAACCCCTCCTGAAGCCCACATAAGTGCCCTAAAAGTAGCGGCTTACAACCTTTTCCGCAGCCCCCTGTCTCAATTTGCTACACTTCGCGGCCTTGTTTACGCCTTTCGTAAGATATTGAAAATAAAGGCATTTATTTCATAAAAATCGCTTGACACCCCCGTTTTTAGGCTCATAAGATTTCCGCAGAAAGTTTTGACGGCTTTGCCTCCGTTGGAACTATTCTCCCTTGAAGAAGAGGCCGCCCAGTTGCCGGGTGGCCTTTTCGTTTGCCGCGAGGATTTCATGTAAGAGAAATCAGTGCGCGATTTTACACACGAAGGAACTGTTGTGCTTGGTTTGCGTATTATCTGTTGACGAGAATTCGTGGCAATCGGTGTCACTGGAGGAAACATGTTCTGCGACGGATGCGGCGCGGCGGTGCAACCAGGTCAGGCATTCTGCAGCAAGTGCGGCAAACAGATCATTGGTCCGGTATCGTTCGCACAGCCGCTCCCGGGACGTGTGCAGGCACATTCGCGCCTGGTGGGATTGTTCTGGCTGGCTTTTTCGGCATTTAACACGGTTGGGTCCGTCGTCCTCTACGTTCTCGCCAATACGCTGTTCGCTCACATGCGCGAACTCGGAGCGCCAGAAGCGCCGACCGCATTTCTACGGCCTCTGCTGAGCGTGGTTGCCATCCTGCTCCTCGCTAAAGCGGCTCTCGGTTTCCTGGCCGGATGGGGACTGATGCAACACGAAAAATGGGCGCGGATTCTTGCGCTGGTGCTGGCCTTCATCGCCCTGTTTACCAATATTCCCTTCGGAACCGCGCTTGGCGTCTACACGCTGTGGGTGCTGCTGCCGTCGGAGTCCGAGCGCGAATACGACGCGCTCTCTGAGGCGCACGCAGCGTAGGCGACTCGTTACATGAGTTGCAGGAAGACCTGAAACTCGTGGCCGTGCCAATCAGGGGTGGTAAGACCGTGATGCTTGCGTCGGAGTCCTTCGCGACTGCGATAAAGAAGAACGCCGCCACGCCCCACCTTCACTTTCATTGCACCATGTCGGGCGTAAAGAAGGCATAAAGTCTTCAGCATTTCGATGGGGTCAGGATGAAGTGGCGGAGAATGTCGCTCTGATTCGTGACGACAAAAGGTAGAGCAACAACGCCCCGGCGATAACAACTCCGATTCCACCACGTAGCCAGTCGCCTCGGATGAAGTTGATGATGTCGCCCGCAACCTGCGTTCCGATGAGTGCGATTGCGAGTTTCCATCCCCAGAGGCGACGACGGAACCATCCGATTCCCGCCACGGCCAGGGAGGCACTGAGGCACAGGAACAGAATGCCGACCTTGCTGCCAAGCGGAGAGAGTTGCTGATACGCTCTTGGGTTGAGTGCCCATGCACGGTCGAGTGGCGTGCCACGCCAAAGCAGGGTCGTCGCTGCCAGACCCGCCATCGTTGCACCGAAAAACAAAAAGACTCCTATCGCAGCGAATCCGAGCGGCTTGTGTGCATCGTTCAATGCAGTTCTCGAAAAACTGCGGTGTAAAGGGCAGTTGTCGCAGGACAATCCTAGCAGTCACGACGAGTTGGAGAAGAAAAGCGATGCGTGGCGTGATATTCTCATTGATGTCGGCATGTGCGGCTAACCTGTTGACGTGCCGATTTTGTTTCGGTTTGGAACAACTGGAACAACGAATCCCCGTAAGTCATTAAGCCGACGTAGCTCAGTTGGTAGAGCAGCCGATTCGTAATCGGCAGGTCAGCGGTTCAAGTCCGCTCGTCGGCTCCATTCTGTATTTCCTTCCAGTGCTTCCTGTTTCCGCCCCATCGCTCTACTGCGTCATCACCAGGATCGGTTTGATTCCGACCGGTACTGTGCCGGCTTGGATGCTGTGCGACACTCCGCCGAGGTCTTGGTAGGTGTTGAAGGTGGGCGACACCGGGTGCGGACTCGCGCCACATGTTCCACCGCCGCAGGTTTGTAGTGTGTCCCAGAGGATTTGTGCCGGTGAAGCGTTCGATTGCGTGATATTACACGTCCACAAAGATCCGGATGCCGAACAGTTGGTGAGCGTCGAACCCACCAGCCAATCATGCACCTGCTGGTAGGCAATGCCGCTGGTGCAGAGGTAGCTGTTGAGGCCGATTTGATCCGGGCAACTCGCGCTGCCTGTGGAACTCCACAGCGTCCCGTAAGCAGCATTGTCCCACTGGTACCAATACACGCGCGTTAACCCCGATGCCCAGACCATGATGTGGAAGCGCGCGACCCAGGCGGCCTCCAGGTCGGGATCGCCGTTGCCAACTTGCGCGGCGGTCGAGTTCTGTCCCCAGCCGCCTTCGTCGCTCCAGAACGGTTTCGAAAGCTCCGCCGCCTGAAAATCCCTACGGACCTGCGCCACCTGGCCGGGAATCGACTCGGGGGTATACGTCGCCGTATTGGGGTAGAGGTGTACCGAGAGAATGTCGACCGCGCTGGCTCCCTCACCGTGCGTCCCACTGCAGTACGCGTTCTGGGTGCACGAGTTGTTAGCGCATGTACAGTACAGCAGGTTCTGCATGACCTGGTAGTACGGCGGACTAGTCTGGTTGTTCCGCGCTGGGCTGGTGGAGGGCATCACCATCTTTGCCGTTGGGTCGATGCCGATGACGGGATACCCCGATCCTCCACAAGTCGTTCCCATTCCGGTGATCGGATCCGCGGGGTGGCCAATAATGATGCAGCGCGCATCCTGCATCATGCGGACGAGTTGTGCAAACGTTCCCTTGTAGGCGAAGGTGACGTTGCCGCCGCTGCCGTATCCGGGATCGAGAATGTTGGAGCGGTAGCACTCGTTGCAAGGCTCCCAGTACTTGATATGGGCGTGGGTTGCAACGTAATTCGGAATGGCCTGACCCGTCAAAGGATTGATCCCATTTGCATGCTGCGCGACGTACTGCACCCAAGTGCGCCAGGTCAGGTCTGTGCCGGTGCCGTCAGGATTGAGATCGGTGGGCAGGTCGCACGCCCCATAGAAGCCCGATCCGAGACTCGCATAGTCGCACGTCGTATCCGCGGGATTCGAAGATGCCCACGTCGGCACGCGCCACAACGTGTAGAGAACGTCGTTGATGCCGCCATTCCAGTAGGCGGCGAGAACATTGTCGAGATTGCCCCAATGCCATACTCCGTTGGAGGGATTCAGATTCGGCCACTGCGCCGAGTTCGAGTCCCAGATGCGGCCAACGGCGTCCATCGGGTTCGGAACCGGAGAGGTGTAAAGGTGCAGGTGCATGCCAAAGAACGTGCTATCCACCGGTGACTGCGTACCTACGGTGATGGATGCCGTTCCTACGCTCGCGCTGTTGGCCTGCGCCGTGGCCGTGATGGTGTGCGTGCCAAGCATCGGCGGCGCGGTGTAGAGACCAGAGCTTGAGATTGTACCGATGTTGATGTTCCCGCCGGGCGCTCCATCGACAGCCCAGGTCACCGTTTGATTGGCCGCTCCAGTTACGATCGCGCCGAACTGTGCCGTGCCGCTGAGAGCCGTGGACGTGTTCGCTGGAGTGATCGTGACGGTCGGCAGTTGAACGGTCAGGATGCTGCTCGCGACGAGTGCGCCCCAGGTCGCTTGTATCGTGGCGGCGCCGGCGGCGAGCCCGGTGGCGAGCCCTGCGTTACTGATGCCGGCCACATTGGAAGAGAGCGATGCCCAGCTCGCAGAACTCGTCACATCAATCGAACTGCCGTCGCTGTAGAGGAGAGTCGCGGTGAACTGCTGTTGGCTATTGATATAGATCGCAGTGCTCGGAGGATTGATCGAAAGCGCGACCGGTATCGGGGGATTGACAGTAAGGTTTGCGGAGCCAGTGACCGATCCGGAGGCGGCAGAGATAATTGTCGTCCCCGCCAGGATGGCAGTCGCCAGCCCGCCGCTGTTGATGTTGGCGACGCCCTGCACCGATGAATTCCACAGTGCTTTCTGTGTCAGGTCCTGCGTGGTTCCGTCGCTGTAGTTTCCTGCCGCGGTAAATTGCAGCGTATATCCCTGCCCGATCGAGGCCGAAGCGGGCGATATCGTGATGCTGGTCAGCGCGGCTTGTCCCACCGTCGCGAGAGTAGAAGATGAGACCGACCCTGATGTGGCCGTGATGGTCGCCGTGCCGAGCCCGGAACTGGTGGCCAGCCCATAGCTCCCCACGTTGTCGCTGATGACGAGCACCGTATTGGATGAAGAGTTCCACGTCACGATCGATGTGACATCCTGCATGGTGCCGTCGGTGTAAGTACCCACGGCAGTGAACTGTTGCGATGTCCCCAGAGCGATTGTGGGCGACGGCGGATTGATCGCGATGGACTGGAGCGCCGCGGAAGTGACCGTCAGACTAGCCGAGGAGTTCACCGCCCCTGAGCTGACTTCAATGGTGGTTAGGCCCGCGGTCAGAGTCGTAGCCAGGCCGTAAGTTCCTGCCGCATTGCTGATCGTCGCGACGCCGCCGTCGGCGGAACTCCAGTGAGCCGACTGCGTGACATCTTGGGTGGTGCCATCCGTATAGGTTCCGGTTGCGGTGAACTGTTGCGTCAGCCCTAGTGGCACAGATGCCGCCGGCGGATTGATCGTGATGGAAACCAGTTGCGCCGCAGTGACGCTCAGCACGTCTGTGCCAACGATGCTCCCTGAACTCGCCGTGATATTCGCCGTGCCTTGCGCCAGGCTGGTGGCCAGGCCGCTTGCGCTGATGGTCGCCGTGGAGAGTGAATCAGAATTCCACTGCACGCTCGCCGTCAGGTCTTGCGTGGTGCCGTCGGAGAAGGTTCCCGTCGCAGTGAACTGCTGCGTGGTGCCGAGCGCCACCGACGGATTAGCCGGAGTCACCGCGATGGAAATCAGAATCGCCGGAGTCACCGTCAAACTCGTGCTGCCGCTCACCGCGCCGGATGTGGCAGTGATCGTCGCTGCTCCTGTGTTGACGCTGGTGGCCAGGCCATTCTGCGTCGGCCCGCTGGAGATCGTGGCGACGGACTGTGTGTCGCTGCTCCACTGCACGGTCTGCGTTACATCCTGCGTGCTGCCGTCGGTGAATGTTCCAGTCGCGGAGAATTGCAGCGTCGTTCCCGATGGGATGCTCGGAATGGCCGGCGTGACCGCGATCGAAACCAGCGCCGCCGGAGTTACCGTGAGCGAAGTGGAGCCAGTGATCGAACCTGAGACCGCGGAAACACTTGTGCCTCCGACCGCCACGCTGCCCGCGATTCCCAGATTGCTGACGCTGGCGATTGACGAGTCCGTGGTGCCCCAGGTGACGGTGGCAGTCAGATCCTGCGTACTGCCGTCAGTGTAGGTTCCCGTGGCCTTCAGCGGCTGCGATGTGCCCAGCGCAAGCGACGGACTCGGCGGCGTGATCGCAATCGAAACCAGCGCGGGCTGCCCAACGGTGAGCGCCGCAGAACCAGTAATTGCGCCCGAAGTAGCTGAGACCGTCGCACTGCCGATGCCTGCGCCCGTCGCGAGTCCGCCGCTACCGATGGTCGCGATTCCCGGTGCAGAAGAACTCCAACTGGCTGAATTGGTCAGGTCCTGCGTGGTGCCGTCGGAGTAGGTTCCAGTGGCAGTGAACTGTTGCGTGGTGCCGTCGGGGATTGCCGCGGCAGACGGCGATACCGCGATCGAATCCAGTACAGGAGCAGTCACGGTCAGAGTGGCCGAGGCACTGATGCTGCCCAGGCTCCCGACAACATTGGTAACGCCCTGGGTAGAACTCGTCGCCAGACCTGAAGCGTTGACGGTAGCAACCGACGTCGCCGACGAACTCCACGTCAGAACGCTCGTCAAGTTCTGCATGCTGCCATCAGAGTAGGTTCCAGTGGCGGTAAACTGCTGCGCTCTTCCCGCGGCCACGCTGGCGGTCGTCGGAGAAATCGCAATCGATACGAGCACGGGCGGACCGACACCGAGCGTCGCGGAACCCTGCGTCGAGCCCAGGCTGGCAGTAATGTTCGCGCCGCCCATTCCGACTGCCACGGCAACGCCCCCAGCCCCAATCGACGCAACCGTTGTTGTGTCCGATGACCAGTTCACCGATGCGGTCAGGTCTTGCGTGCTGCCGTCGGTATAGGTTCCGGTCGCGGTGAACTGCTGCGTCGTGCCCAGCGGGATGGAGGCAGTCGGCGGAGATATCGAAATCGAGACCAGCGCTGCGGTCGCGACGCTAAGCGTGGTCGAATTCGTGACAGATCCAAGCGTCGCCGTGATGGTGGCTGTTCCCTCGCCCGAACTAGCGGCCAGGCCGTTCGATCCGGTCGCATTGCTGATGACGGCGACGGTTGCCAACGATGAATTCCAGGTGACGACCGCAGTCAAATCTTGCGTGCTGCCGTCGGTGTAGCTGCCCGTAGCCGTGAATTGCTGGCTCATCCCCAGCGGGATCGAGGCGTTCACTGGGCTGACCGTGATCGACACCAGACTTGCAGGCGCTACCGTCAATGATGCTGCCGCGGTTGCCGAGCCGACGCTAATCCCGATCGTCGTCGATCCCGTGCCCAGCGTCGATGCCAGCCCTTGTGTGCCGGCTGCCATGCTGATGGTCGCCACGTTCGCGGCGGAAGAACTCCACTGACCGCTTTGCGTCAGGTCTTGCGTCGAACCATCGGTGTAGGTTCCAGTGGCCGTGAACTGCTGTGGAATGCCGAGGGGAACGATCGCCGTCGGCGGGTTGACCGCGATCGACACCAATTGCGCGGCGGCGACGCTCAACAACGTCGATGCGCTCGTGGAGCCGGACGTAACGCTAATGTTCGCCGTACCGACCGCTGCGCCCGTTGCCAATCCCTTGCTCACCGTCGCGACCGCTTGCGTGTCCGACGACCAGCCTGCTGTGGTGGTCAGGTCTTGCGTGCTGCCGTCCGTATAGCTGCCGATCGCGGTGAACTGTTGCGTCGTGCCCTTGGCGATCGACGGAGTCTGCGGCGTCAGCGCGATCGAAACCAGCGCGGCCGAAGTCACCGTCAGCGTCGTGGTTCCTGTGATGGTTGCGCCGCCGGCGCCCGTGGACGACGCGGTGATGTTCGACGGACCGGTCGCGATGCTGGTGGCCAATCCCTGCGTGTTGGGGCTATTGCTGATGGTCGCGATCGATGGGTTGTCGGAAATCCACTGCACGGTCGTCGTCAGATTCTGTGTCGTCCCATCCGTGAACGTTCCAGTCGCCGTGAATTGTTGGGTCGTGCCTAGAGGAACGGACGGAATTGCCGGCGTCACCGCGATCGAGACCAGCGTCGCTGGGGTTACGGTGAGATTTGTCGATCCCGCGATCGAACCTGACGTTGCCGTCACCGTCGTGCCAGCCACCGACACACCGGATGCAACGCCCTGCGCGTTCACTGTCGCGACGCTGGAGTTTCCCGTCGTCCACGATGCGGAAGTCGTCAGGTCTTGCGTGCTGCCGTCGCTGTAGGTTCCGGTGGCTTTCAGTTGTAGCGTAGTGCCGAGCGCGAACGAAGCGTTCGCCGGCGTAACTGCAATGGAAACCAGCGTCGGCGGTGTCACCGTCAGGTTGGTGGATCCTGTGATCGCGCCGGATGTGGCCATGACGGTGCTCGTTCCTTGCGCAGTTCCGGTCGCCAGCCCGGCTGCAGAGATTGTTGCGAATCCCTGGGGGGATGCGCTCCACGTGACCGAACTGTCGAGATTCTGCGTGCTGCCGTCGGTATAAGTGCCGGTCGCAGTGAACTGCTGCGTCGTGCCTGCGGCGATGGAAGGGTTCGCCGGAGTTACTGTGATCAAAGACAAATTCGGCACCGCGCCCGTTCCGCTCAAGGATGCAGTCTGCGGGCTATTGCTGGCGTTATCCGTGAAGGTGAGAGTCCCACTGCGCGATCCCTGTCCCTTGGGAGAAAACGATACCGACACGTTGCAGCTTGCACGCGCCGCCAATGACGAAGGACAACTCGAGTTCACCACGAAATCGCTCAGGTTGCTTGAAATGGAAGTGATCGTCAACGCCGTAGACTGATTATTAGTGAACGTCACAGTCTGCGCCGGGCTGGTCGTCCCCATCGCTTGACTGGCGAACGTCAGGCTCGTCGGACTGACGGTAGCGGCAACGACTCCAGTGCCCGTCAGACTTACCGTGGGGCTGACGGCGGCGTTGTCGTTGATGGTGAGCGTTCCGTTGCGCACTCCCGCCACAGTTGGCTTGAAGAAGACCGACACTGTGCAACTGCTGCCTTTTGCGAGCGTACTCGGCGGGACCGGGCAACTGTTCGTCTGCGAATAATCCGCAGGCGACACCGTGACACTTGTGATCGACAGCGTCACTTTCTGATTGTTCGTGATCGTGACTTTAGACGCGCCGCTCTTTACGCCAATCACTTGATTTCCGAAGGAAAGGCTGGTGGGCGAAGCGGTGACCGACGCAATCCCCGTGCCACTCAGACTCACCGTTTGAGGGCTGTTCGTCCCGGTGTCCTTCACCGTCAGAGTCGCATTCCGAGCGCCCAGGAGCGATGGCGTAAACGTAACCGAAATCGCGCAGGACTTGCCCGCTCCCAATGTCGACGGGCTCACTGGGCAGGTATTCGTCTGCGTGTAGTCGGAGAGATTCGTCGTGACGCTGGTAACAGTGACGGCCGTCGTCTGGCCGTTCCTCAGCGTTATCTTTTGTACGGCGCTGGCTGTGTTCTGAACCTGATTTCCGAACGATAGGCTGGTCGGCGACACGGTCACAGTCTGTGCGAAAGCAGACGACGTGATCGACGCCAAAAAAACAAACGACAGCCGACGGTACACTCGTGGCGCAGAGTTCACCGGTATCCTCTCGATTTAACTCTCTAAACTTTGGGCCCAGTCGTTCCGCACTACTACCTTGGCTGGAGTCGAGAGAGCACGAGGAGTGGAGAACAGAGGGAAGTCCTCGGCCTTGACTTCACGACCTTGATGTCTGAATTGCAGGGGATTGTAAAGAAATATCAACGGAAGTCAATATGCAAGAACTTGCAACCTTCCCAAAACGGGATAGTGGCGCGGTTTTGTCCAGATTCCCAAACGCACGCAGTGCCCTATTCTCCGCTGCCTGTGCGGGAGAAGTGCGAATCGGACCCTGCTCAGGCCTGATCGCCTTCAACGTCAACCGCAGATGACCTTCAGATCAGAATCAGCGGCCAAGCAGGCGAGATCCCCGGTCTTTTCATAGGTTTGGGATGCCTACCTACCCATTCGTGCCATACGTAGCACTGTGGGGCCATTTACCCCTTTTAGGCTCAGCGTTACATTGTCTTTGAGCAGCACTTGGGGGAGGGCTGATCAACAGACGTCCCAAGACTCAAACCGAGTCTGGGGCGTTTTGTTTTGCGCGCGAAATTGCCGCGAACCTGCCGAAATACTCTTCTCGCGTCGTGAAATCCGGATCGCGACCACCCCGGCCCGGCTACCACCTTAGGTTTTGATGGTGATAGATTGTTGGCGCCCTTCGTTTGCTGGGACCGCAGCCGTCTGAGGAGCCCCGATGCCCTTCCCCCTCCCGCGCCGTGATTTCCTTGTAGGAATGGCCGCCGTGACGGTCACAACGGGCGCATCCCGTTTTACAGGCCTCGCTAATTCCACTTCCCCCTTCCGCATCTCCGTCATCAATGACGAGATTTCTCAGGACTTCGGCCACGTCTGCGAGGTCGCATCCAAAGAATTTGGCATGGGATGGATCGAACTGCGCAGCATGTGGAAGAAAAACATCGTCAGCCTCGACGAGAAGGAAGTCGCGGAAGCCAAGAGTCTCCTGGAGAAATATCAACTCAAAGTAACCGACATCGCCAGTCCGCTGTTCAAAATCGACTGGCCTGGCGCTCCCAAATCGAAATACAGCGAGGCGAAAAGCTTCAACGCGAGCTTCAGCCTCAGCGAGCAGGACGACGTGCTCGAGCGTGCCATTGCAATGGCGAAGGCATTCGGCACCGATCGAGTGCGCTGCTTCGACTTCTGGCGGCTCGAAGATCAAACACCATATCGTGCGGCAATCAACGACAAGTTGCGCGACGCGGCAACCAAGGCCGAGAAGAAAGGCATCCTCCTGGTGCTCGAAAATGAGCCCGCCTGCAACACCGCGACCGGCGCGGAGTCGGCGAAGGTGCTGAGCGCGGTGCAGTCGAAGTCGTTCATGCTGAATTGGGACCCGGGCAACGCCGCGGCCCAGGGAGAGATTCCATTTCCCGACGGTTACCATCTGCTGCCTAAAGAACGCATCGGCCACTGCCACTGCAAAGACACCGTAAAGACCGCCAAGGGATACGACTGGGCCCCGATGGGAGGAGGCCTCATCGATTGGGCCGGCCAATACAAAGCCCTCAAGCGCGATGGCTATCATTTCGCTGTCAGCCTCGAGACGCACTGGAGCGGCGGCGGCACGCCGGAAGAATGCTCGCGCAAGAGCTGGGCGGGAATGAAGAAGTTGCTGCAGGAAGCGGATGCATTGTGAGTGACGAGAGACCGGTGGAAAGTCCAGAATGCTGTGGGTTGGACTGACCTCTGACCCCTGGCCCCTGGTCCCGGAGGAGAATATGACCGATCAAACTCGACGCACGTTTCTCAAGCAAGCCGCCATGGGCGCCGCAGTGCTGGCGTATCCCTCTGCAAAAGTGCTCGGCGCGAATGACCGCGTGCGCGTCGGCATGATCGGGGTCGGCGACCGCGGGAACGATCTGCTGGATCAAGTGGTGAAAGTTCCGAATGTCGAG
>Ga0335082_10006966_pt1 | contig 12308 bp, 9 predicted proteins | sample Lox_Sample_41_FD_206718 | JGI IMG/M metagenome (GOLD analysis project Ga0335082, IMG submission 206718) | Soil microbial communities from Loxahatchee National Wildlife Refuge, Florida, United States - Lox_Sample_4.1 | ecosystem: Environmental > Terrestrial > Soil > Wetlands | place: USA: Florida...
CCTGCAGCTGCTCCTCGGCGAGCTGGTGGGCCAGGGCGTCGCGGGCGGCCAGCAGCTCGGTCTCGCGCTGCGCCGCGGCGTGTTGCGAGGCGGTCAGCTCCTCGACGTGCGCGGCGCGCAGCTGCTGCAGGGCGTCTTCGAGTGCGCTGCGTTCGCTCTGGGTAACGGTGAGTTGCTGTTCGACTTGCTGGCGCTGCTCGTGCGCGGCGCGGAGATCGGCCTCGATGCCCTCGATGCGTGCGGCAAGGACGCTGGCGTCGTCCCGGGCCAGGGCGTCGCGTTCGAGTTCTCCAAGGCGCCACTGCGTTGCGTCCAGCGCTGTGCTCAATTCAGCGTTTGCTACACGCAGCTGCTCGGCGACTGTCTGGCCGGCGGTGAGCGCCTCCTGCGCTTCCCGTGCGCGCGTGCGCGCCGCCTGCACCTCTGCTTCCAGTCGCAGCCGCACCGCTTGGGCGCTGCGTTTGGTCGCCTCGAGCTGGCTATGGGCTTCGCTCAAGCGGCGCTCGGCATGCTGCAGCTTTGCGTGCGCATCTACTTCTGCAGTGCCCAAGCGGGCGAGCAGGCGCTCGCGTTCATGCTCCCACTCCTCAAAGGCGGACTGCAAGCAGACGAGATCCTCAGGCGCAACGTTCCCGGTGCCGGCCGTCAGGGATGCGGCGGACGTAGGCGGTGTCGGATGCGGATACGAGTCGTCGCGGTCACTCATGGCGCGGTTCAGGCTGTGGGGTAGGACGGGGCGAGTGTGTAGAGTCCTGTCGCGTTACCACGCAACGTGCGCAGCTGCACGACCGGTGACATGTCACCCTGCCGAGCTACGACCCCGGTGATTGTCATTTCGGTCCCCGCTGTGATCGGCCGTGAAGGCCCATACGCGCGTGGATAGGGGCGATTCTGTCGTGCCTGTTGTTGGCATGGGTCTTCCAGCACTCCCTTGCAGAGAGCAGGAGGGATGCCATCAGGCCCGCAAGGAAGCGCCGTCCTTAACGGAACGCCAATGGTCCGTTGAATGATGCGCAGTTGACGCACCGTTCTCTATGCATCACAGCATCTTGGAGGGAAGAGTGCCGAGGCCGCCCTGAGGCGCAAGCCGCGGCAGGTGTTCCTCAGGATTCTCTCGGGTTTACCCGCGTTACCTGCACGTTATAGTGGAAGCCTGCAGCGACCCATCACGTCCGCCGGACCCGTCCTCCGGAGCCCTGCGGAGGGTGGAGGCCTCCGGAGTGCGGGCGGGGAGCGGGCCATAGAAATGACGCCGACCGCAGGTCCTAGGCGGGGTCCTCACACGGCAGCCACACACGAAACGTCGAGCCGCGCCCGACCGCGCTGTCGACCGCAATTGAGCCACCGAGCAGCTCGAGCAGGCGGCTGACAAGGTACAGTCCCAGCCCAGCGCCTCGATGGTGGGTGGTCGTCGAGCCGTTGACATGGCGAAAGGCTTCAAAGATCAGCGGTAGCTCCTCCTGCGAGATGCCAATGCCGGTGTCGGCAACCGACACTTCGACACCGCCGTCACGCGCGCACGCCGCGACGGTCACACTGCCCATCTCGGTGAACTTCACCGCATTCACGATCAAGTTCTTCAGCACCACCTTGAGCTTGACGGGGTCGGTGCGGAGCGTCGGCACGTCCGGCGCCGCTGTCCAGCGGAACTGCACGCCGGGCTTCTGCTGCAGTTCATGCGTCTCGCTGTTGAGCGCAGCAAACACATCCGGGACGAGTACGTCGTCCGGCTCGATCGACATTCGTCCGCTTTCGATGCGGCTCAGATCCAGCGTGTCGTTGATGAGGTCGACCAGGAGGCGCGCATTGCGCGCGACGCGCTCGAGAGTTTCGCGCTGCGCCGCGCTGACCGGACCAAACTGCTCGCCCAAGAGCAGATCGTTGTAGCCCATGATCACATTGAGTGGCGTCCGCAGCTCGTGCGACACCGTCGCGACGAACTCGGATTTCACCTGGTGGGCGCGTTCCGTTTCTTCGACCAGGCGGGCGTTCTCCAGGGCCAGCGACGCAAGCTGCGCGATGCCGCCGGCGATGCGTGCCTGGCGTGCTGGCAAGGGCTCCTGGCGCTTGCGGTAGCCGGCGGTCAGGACGCCGAAAATCTCCGCGCCCCGGCGCAGTGCTACGTGCAGCGTATGCGTGATGCCCTGCTGCAGCGCCACCGCCCCAGGAAGCTGCTCCCGAACCGTTTCCATCTCCACCTGTGCGACTTCATCGCGTTCCAGGCGCGGCAAGAGCCCGCTTATCAGAGCGCCTGGAGCACCCACGACCCGCAGAACCTCGCGTTCTTCTGGCGTCAGACCCTCAGCTGACACGGGAACGTAGGCCTGGCCATCCGACTGCCGGCAGAGCACGTGGCTCAGGTCGCACCGCAGCACCTCGGTGGTCAGCCTGCATAAGCGGTCGAGAACCACGGGCGTGTCGAGCGCCGAGATAAGCTGGCTTCCGACGTATGCTAGAGCCGCCGCGACCTCGAGGTCTTCCTCCACCCCTCGGGCCGGCTGGGCGACTGCCGGCTCGGCACCGCGGTGCGCAACGACGTCGACGGCGAAGACGATAACGCCGGCGATGTTGCCCTCCGCATCCCGGTAAGGGATCCTGTCAGTCTGAACCAACCGCTTCTCTCCCGAGACGGTCTCCAGCTCCTCGACGATGCCGCGTTTGGGCTCGCCGGAGCGCACCACCTCGAGGTCGTCCTCGTGGTGGCGCGCGGCGCCGGGGTACAGCTTGACGATTGATCGTCCCTCCAGTGCCTCGACGGGCAGGCCCGCCAACGCTGCGGCGGGGCGATTGAGACGGACAATCCGGTGCTCGGTGTCTTGGTACCAGATGAGCGCCGGTACCGAGTCGAAGATCACCTGATGCTGGGTCTGCAGCCGGCGCACGCGCGCCTCGCTTGCGCGCACGGCCTCGAGCGCGGTGCGCAGCCGCCCCTCGCTTTCGCGCAGCGCCTCCAGCGATGCGAGCAGCCGCCCCTCGTTGAGGCGCACCGTCTCGAGCGACGCGAGCGCCCGCGCCTTGGATGCGGCGAGTTCGACGACCCGCTCGAACAGGCGCTGGGGGGCGCGCTCACGGCTGGCGGCGCCCACGGCCGAGAACAACGCGGCGATCAGTGGCCCCAGCAGCTGATGCAACGAGGCTGCGGTGTCGTACAGGCGCCCGGTCAGGGCGAGCGCGGCGCAGTACACTGCCAGTGTCACGGCCACCGACACGTATTGCATGCGCGCTCTCCATGGGAAGAAGAGTGCGGTCGCTACCATCTTCAGTGAGAGACCGAGCGCCGCCCCGGACGTTGTCGTGGTTGGCTGCCACATCATGAGCGCAAGCGCGGCGGTGTATGCGCAGTCACAGAGCAACGCCACCCTCTCCGCGGACTGTCGCAGCCGACCGCGCGTCAGCCAGACGGCGTTGATCGGCACCAGCAACATGACAAGGTATTCCGGCAACGCCGCCGTGAATCCACCCGGGTTGATGATGCCATCGGCGACCGCGTAGAGCACGGCAACGGAGAGAACGACAGCTGCAGTCAGGGGTATGCTCTGCGCAACCGAGTCGAGGCGGTAGGCGTCGTACGTCTCCGGCAGCGGATCAGTGATCATTGCGTGCTCTACCCTAACTGTTGGGGTTACCCAATGGCTGGCTCACGACACCGGGATGCGCCATTCGCGCGGCGAGAATCGCCGCTCATCCGCAATCAAAACCCGAATCATCGCGCATCGAACCCAAAGCAGGACTCGTGCCGCATTCACGGCCGTCTGGAGGAACCAGGTCGCCGGTTATGGCCGGCGATGTCGCATGTGACGCGCGGTGAGAATAACAACAGGGTGACGTTTCTTTGTCCGCGGCGCTGGCGAAGGTCTTGTCTGTGGCATTTGCGAAGGCGCACGCCCTCGTGCCAGCAAACGCGCTGTCGTCGTGGGTCATCTGATGTGATAGCGGAACGGGGTCATTAGCGGGCTGATGTTTGACGACGGCGCCGGAAGTAACCGACTCGGCGCGGTCACCGAGGCATTGGATCTCGGGGCGCGCAGTCGCGTTGGGCGCGGGCATGACGAGCGCGCCAGACGCCGAAGTGGCAAAAGTGTAACGTTGCCAGTCCGTTGTCTGTTCCAAGGGAGCAATTCCGAAGCCCCGAAACCCGGCCGAAACGGCAAGAAGCCTTGACAGGCCAGGGTGCTTGTTGTAACAAGCCATTTTTGCGCCAGACTCCTCGGCACAGCGGTGGGAGCGGTCAGCACGGGATGGTGGCGCGGCAATGCGAGCCGATGTAGCTCAAAGGTAGAGCGACTGACTTGTAATCAGTAGGTTGCCAGTTCAATTCTGGCCATCGGCTCCAAGTGTGCGGAGAGGTTCCCGAGTGGCCAAAGGGAGCAGACTGTAAATCTGCCGGCGTATGCCTTCGGAGGTTCGAATCCTCCCCTCTCCACCAGGAAGCTGTGTTGATGAGACATCGATGGGCGGGAGTAGCTCAGTTGGTTAGAGCATCAGCCTTCCAAGCTGAGGGTCGCGGGTTCGAATCCCGTTTCCCGCTTTCTTGCGAGGGTTGGGCAACCGAGGACACAGATCAGGATTGGAAGGGAATCGCGGGCAGTAGTGAGAGAGTGCTGGGCGGCACGCCCAGGTAGCTCAGTCGGTTAGAGCACCTCCTTGGTAAGGAGGAGGTCGGCGGTTCGATTCCGCTCCTGGGCTTCTTTCAACGGTGCAACTGAAACGTAGAAGAAACAACTATGGCGAAGCAGAAATTCGAGCGCAAGAAGCCGCACGCGAACGTGGGGACGATCGGCCACATTGACCACGGGAAGACGACGTTGACGGCGGCGATCACCAAGGTGTTGGCGGCCAAGAAGTTGGCGAGCTACGTGCCCTTCGACCAGATCGACAAGGCGCCGGAGGAGAAGGCGCGTGGGATCACGATCGCCACGGCGCACGTGGAGTACGAGAGCCTGAAGCGCCACTACGCCCACGTCGATTGCCCGGGCCATGCCGACTACGTGAAGAACATGATCACCGGGGCGGCGCAGATGGACGGCGCCATTCTGGTGGTGGCGGCCACCGACGGCCCCATGCCGCAAACCCGCGAACACATTTTGTTGGCGCGCCAGGTCGGCGTGCCGGCGATGGTGGTGTTCATGAACAAGGTGGATGCGGTGGACGACGCGGAGTTGCTGGATTTGGTGGAGTTGGAGGTGCGCGAGTTGCTGTCGAAGTATGAGTTTCCGGGCGACGAGATTCCGATCATCCGCGGCAGTGCGTTGAAGGCGCTGGAAGGCGATCCGGGGGAGTTGGGGGAGCAGGCGATCATGAAGTTGATCGAGGCGGTGGACAGCTACATTCCGCAGCCGGTGCGGGCGCTGGACAAGCCGTTTTTGATGCCGGTGGAGGACGTGTTCACGATCAGCGGGCGGGGCACGGTGGCCACGGGGCGAGTGGAGCGCGGCAAGATCAAGGTGGGGGAAGAGGTGGAGATCGTCGGGATGAAGCCGACGGTGAAGACGGTGGTGACCGGGGTGGAGATGTTCCGCAAGATATTGGATGAAGGGGAAGCGGGGGACAATGTGGGGTGCTTGCTGCGCGGGGTGAAGCGGGAGGAGGTGGAGCGCGGGCAGGTGCTGGCGGCGCCGGGGAGCATCACGCCGCACACGAACTACGAGGCCGAGGTGTACGTGTTGACGAAGGAGGAGGGGGGGCGGCACACGCCATTTTTCAACGGCTACCGGCCGCAGTTTTACTTTCGGACGACGGACGTGACGGGGGTGGTGACGTTGCCGCAGGGCACGGAGATGGTGATGCCCGGCGACAACGTGCGGGTGAGCATCGAGTTGATCACGCCGATTGCGATGGACGAGGGGTTGCGCTTCGCCATCCGCGAGGGTGGCCGCACCGTCGGCGCCGGCGTGGTGAGCAAGATCCTTAAGTAGGGGAACGAGGCGATGCGCGACTTGATTTCATTCCAGTGCGAGCAGTGCAAGCGCCGCAACTACACCAGTACGAAGAACAAAAAGACAAACACTGACAAGCTGTCGTTGCGCAAGTTCTGCCCTTCATGTCGAACCCATACGGTTCACAAGGAGTCAAAAGTCTGAAGAAGCGAGCGGAGACGGCACGGGGCACGCGGGATTCGTGCTCCGGATGGCGTCGTGTCGGGTCAGTAGCTCTAATTGGCAGAGCACCGGACTCCAAATCCGGGGGTTGCAGGTTCGAGCCCTGCCTGACCCGCTCGATGAGCGTGGAGTGACAAGCGGTTGATGGCGCTACAGGAACAAATCGGGAAGGTGCGCGAAGCGGTCCCGCGGACCGTGAACTTCTTGAGCGAGGTGTGGGCCGAGCTGAAGAAGGTCCACTGGCCCACGCGCAAGGAAACGTATGCCGCCACCGTCGTGGTGCTGGTGGTCACCGTGATCGTCGCGGTGTTCCTCGCGGTCGTTGACTTTGCGGTGTCGCACCTGGTGAAGGCAATTCTGAGCTGATCGCGATGGCAAGGGCGTGGTACGTCATCCATACGTATTCCGGCTACGAGCACAAGGCGAAGGCCGCGCTCGAAGAGCGCATCAGAACGCTCGGTAAGCAGGAGTACTTCGGCGAAGTGCTGGTGCCCGCTGAGAAGGTCGTCGAGCTGGTGAAGGGCCGCAAGAAAACATCGTCGCGCAAGTTTTTCCCGGGCTACATCCTGGTGAACATGGACCTCAACGACGAGACCTGGCACGTGGTGAAATCCACGCCGAAGGTCACCGGGTTCGTGGGCGACGCGACCCACCCGGCGCCGATCTCGGAAACCGAGGTGCGCGAGATCACCCAGCAGATGGCCGAGGGCGCGGCGCGACCGAAACCCAAAGTGCTCTTCGAGTCGGGAGAGAACGTCAAGGTCATCGACGGACCGTTCCAGGATTTCAACGGTGTCGTCGAGGAAGTCAAGGCGGACAAGGGTAAGCTGCGCGTCCTCATTAGTATCTTCGGGCGGGCGACGCCCGTCGAGTTGGATTTCGTGCAGGTCGAGAAAGCGTAACACACCGTCGCAGAGGAGATCGAGTCGTGAAGAAGGTGATTGCGGAGATCAAGCTGCAGATCCCAGCCGGGCAGGCGAATCCCAGCCCTCCGGTGGGGCCGGCCCTGGGCCAGCGCGGCGTCAACATCATGGAGTTCTGCAAGGCGTTCAACGCCCAGACGCAGGCGCAGCAGGGGCTGATCATTCCAGTGATCATTACGGTCTATGCCGACCGGTCGTTCACCTTCATCACCAAGACGCCACCCGCCGCCGTGCTGCTGAAACGCGCCGCGGGCATCGAGAAGGGCTCAGGGGAACCCAACAAGAAAAAGGTCGGCAAGGTGACGCGGGCGCAGGTCCGGGAGATCGCCCAGCTGAAGATGCCCGACCTGACGGCCAACAGCATCGAGGCTGCCATGCGCACCGTCGAGGGCGCAGCCCGCAGCCTGGGGCTGGACGTCGTCGACTAAGTTACGGAGTGAGGAAGGTATGCCGAAAAAGGGAAAACGCTTCCGCGCGGCGCTGTCGTTGGTGGACCGCACCAAGCGGTACCCCCTCGACGACGCGATCCGCTTGACGGTCGATACGGCGAAGGCAAAGTTCGATGAGACGGTCGAGCTGGCAGTGCGCCTCGGAGTCGATCCGCGCCAGGCCGATCAAAACGTGCGCGGCACCGTGGTGCTGCCGCACGGCACCGGCAAGTCTGTCCGCGTGCTCGTCTTTGCGAAGGGCGAGAAGGAGCGCGAGGCGCGCGAAGCCGGCGCCGACTACGCCGGCGGCGAGGACCTGGTGAAGAAGATCAGCACCGAGAATTGGTTGGACTTTGACAAAGCGATCGCCACTCCCGACATGATGGGGCTCGTCGGACGGATCGGCAAGCTCCTCGGACCGCGCGGCCTCATGCCCAACCCGAAGGTCGGCACGGTGACCATGGACGTCGCCAAGGCCGTCAAGGAACTCAAGGCGGGCAAGGTGGAGTTCCGTGTAGAGAAGGCGGGCATTGTGCACGTGGCCATCGGCAAGGCCTCATTCGGTTCTGAGAAGCTGGCGGAGAACGCGCGCGCCTTGCTGACCAGCTTGATCAAGGCCAAGCCGGCGGCGGCCAAGGGCAACTATCTGGTGAGCGTTGCCATCTCGTCGACCATGGGACCCGGCATTCGTATCGATCCGCTCGGCGTGCGTGCGTTGGCAGCCTGAGGAGGGAGCAGTGAACCGAGAAGAGAAAGCGGCCAACGTCGCCGCATTGCACGAGCGCTTCAAACAGGCCAAAGTCACGCTGCTCGCGACCTCCCAAGGCTTGAGCGTCGCCAAGGTACAGCAGCTGCGCCGTGCCGTGAAGCAAGCGGGTGGGGAGTACAAGGTGGCGAAGAACAGCTTCGCGCGCCGTGCCCTGAAGGAAACCGCATACGGCAAGCTCGAGGCGCTGCTGGAAGGCCCGACCGGCTTGGTGTTTGGCTACGCCGATCCGGTCGCGGTGACCAAGGTGTTGGTCAAGTTCGCCGAGGAAAACGAGAAGCTATTGATCAAAGCGGGCATTCTCGGTGATCGGATGCTCGAGCCGGCCGCGGTGGCGGCGCTGGCGAAGCTGCCGAGCCGGGAAGTGCTCCTGGCTCAGGTCCTGGGCCTGCTGCAGGCGCCAGCAGCGCAGCTGCTGCGCACGCTCCAAGAACCGGGAGCGCGTCTCGTGCGACTCGTGGGTCGGGTCCGCGATCGTTTGGAAAAAAGTGAGTAACTGACTGAGCGACAGAGGAGGATTCAACAATGAGCGAAGCAACGGTAAGCCGCGAGCAGGTGAAGGACTTCATCAAGAACATGAGCTTGATGGATGCGGCGGCACTGGTGAAGGAGTTGGAAGAGGAACTCGGCGTCAGCGCGGCCGCGCCGGTGATGGCCGCCGGCCCGGCGGTGGGCGGGGCCGCAGCGGCAGGGGCTGCCCCGGCAGCGGAGAAGGAAGACTTCACAGTCGTCCTCAAGAGCGCCGGCGATAAGAAGATCCAGGTCATCAAGGTGGTGCGCGAGATCACGGGTCTTGGCCTCAAGGAAGCCAAGGACCTGGTCGACGGCGCCCCCAAGCCCGTGAAGGAAGCGGTACCCAAGGCGCAAGCCGAGGAAATGAAGAAGAAGATCGAAGAGGCGGGGGGAGCCGTCGAACTGACGTGAAGGCAGATTCCAGGCCGGTGTGAGGAGTCCCCATGAGTTCACAAATCGCGAACAATCTGCGGCTACGACGTAATTTCGGGCACATCAAGAAGATCATCGATATTCCCAACCTCATCGAGATCCAGAAGCGCTCGTACGAGGAGTTCCTGCAGCGTTCGGTGCCGGCGACCGAGCGGCGGGAAAGCGGGCTGCAAGGGGTCTTCCGCTCGGTTTTCCCGATCAAGGACTTCAACGAGACCGCCTCGCTGGAGTTCGTCAGCTACGCGCTCGGGGAGCCCAAGTATTCCGTCGAGGAGTGCCATGAGCGCGGGATGACCTTCGCCGCACCGCTCAAGGTGACGATCCAATTGGTCATCTGGGACGTCGACCCCGAGACCGGTGCGCGCTCGATCAAGAACGTCAAGGAGCAAGAGGTCTACTTCGGAGAGATTCCGTTGATGACCGACAACGGGACGTTCATGATCAACGGGACCGAGCGGGTCATCGTCAGCCAGCTGCACCGTTCGCCCGGCGTGTTCTTCGATCACGACAAGGGCAAGACCCACGCCAGCGGCAAGCTCCTCTTCTCCGCACGCATCATCCCGTACCGCGGGTCGTGGATCGACTTCGAGTTCGATCCACGCGACATCCTCTACGTCCGCATCGACCGCCGCCGGAAGTTTCACGCCACCGTCTTGCTGCGCGCCCTCGGTATGACCACCGAAGATCTGCTCAACTACTACTACAAGACGGACTCCATCCTGCTCGACAGCCGCAAAGTCGCCAAGCAGTTCAAACCCGACCAACTCGTCGGCTTGAAGGCCACGCGCGACATCCGCGGCGACAACAACGAACTGATCATCAAGGAAGGCCGCAAGATCACCAAGGCAGCCATCAAACAGATGGAGGCTGCGGGCGTCAAGGAAATTCCCATCACGCTAGAAGAAATTGTCGGCCGCGTCGCGGCGCACGATGTCGTGGATCCGAAGACCGGTGAGGTCTTGGTCGAGTGCAACCAAGAGATCACCACCGATCGTCTGGACCGCCTGCGCGAGCGCGGCATTCCGTCCGTCGAAGCGCTCTTCCTCGACGACCAGCACATCGGCCCATCGTTGCGTAGCACGCTGCTGCTCGACAATATCAACACACCGGAAGAGGCCATCATCGAGATCTACAAACGGCTGCGTCCGGGCGACCCGCCGACGATCGAGACGGCGACCACCTTCTTCAACAATCTCTTCTTCAACGCCGAGCGCTATGACCTGTCACGCGTCGGCCGGCTGAAGTTGAACCACAAGCTGCGCCTGCAAGTTCCGCTCGACCAGGGCACGCTGCGCCGCGAGGACATCCTCGAGGTGGTCCGCTATCTCATCGAGCTGAAGAACGGTAACGGCAGCATCGATGACATCGACCACCTCGGCAATCGCCGCGTGCGCGCCGTGGGTGAGCTGGTGGAGAACCAGTATCGCATCGGCCTGGTGCGCATGGAGCGCGCCATCAAGGAGCGCATGAGCTTGCAAGACATCGAGACGCTCATGCCGCAGGAGCTGATCAACTACAAGCCGGTATCCGCGGTGATCAAGGAGTTCTTCGGTTCGAGCCAGCTGTCGCAGTTCATGGACCAGACCAACCCGCTCTCCGAGATCACCCACAAGCGGCGGCTCTCGGCGCTCGGTCCCGGCGGCCTGACGCGGGAGCGTGCGGGGTTCGAGGTCCGCGACGTGCATCCGACACACTACGGGCGCGTGTGCCCGATCGAGACGCCTGAAGGTCCCAACATCGGTCTGATCGCGTCGCTCTCCACGTATGCTCGGGTCAACGAGTTCGGCTTCGTCGAAACCCCGTACCGCGAGGTCGAAAGCGGACGGGTCACCGACCGCATCCGTTACCTCTCCGCGCTCGAAGAGGAAGATCACGTCATCGCCCAGGCCAACGCTCCGATCGATCCGAAGGGCAACTTCACTGCCGACTTGATCTCGGCGCGCATCGGCGGCGAGTTCTCGATGGTGCGGCCCGATCAGGTCGAGTTCATGGACGTGTCGCCGAACCAGCTCGTCAGTGTGGCGGCTTCGCTCATTCCGTTCCTCGAGAACGACGACGCCAACCGCGCCTTGATGGGGTCGAACATGCAACGGCAGGCCGTGCCGCTGCTGCGCACGGAGGCGCCGCTGGTGGGTACCGGTATGGAAAAGGTCGTCGCGCGCGACTCCGGCGTGACGATGCTGGCGCGCCGCGCCGGCGTGGTCGAGAGCGTCGACGCGACCCGCATCGTCATCAAGGCCGACAAGCCGAGCGACAGCGGCCGCGACCCGGGCGTCGACATCTACAACCTCACCAAGTACCAGCGGTCGAACCAGAACACCTGCATCAACCAGCGCCCGATCGTCGTCGAGGGCGACCACGTTGACGTCGGCGATGTGATCGCCGACGGTGCATCTACCGAGATGGGGGAGTTGGCCCTCGGCCGCAACGTCCTCGTCGCCTTCATGCCTTGGGGCGGGTACAATTTCGAAGATTCGATTCTCATCAGTGAGCGCGTGGTGAAGGACGATTACTTCACGTCCGTGCACATCGAGGAGTTCGAATGCGTCGCGCGCGACACCAAGCTCGGACCGGAAGAGATCACGCGCGACATTCCAAACGTCGGCGAGGAAGCTCTGAAAGACCTCGACGAGAGCGGCATCATCCGTATCGGCGCCGAGGTCCGGCCGGGCGATATCCTCGTCGGCAAGATCACGCCCAAAGGTGAGACGCAGCTGTCACCCGAAGAGAAGCTGCTGCGTGCCATCTTCGGCGAGAAGGCCGGCGAGGTGCGTGATACCTCGCTCAAAGTCCCACCAGGCGTCGAGGGCACGGTGATCAATGCCCGCGTATTCTCGCGCAAAGGGGTGTCCAAGGACGAGCGCAGCCGCCTGATCGAAGAGGACGAGGTTGCAAAGCTCAAGAAGGATCAGCAGGACGAGCAGCGCATCATTCGCGAATCGACACTCAAGAAGGTGCGCAAGCTCCTCGTCGGCGAGACCATCGCCACGCGCTTGAGCGACGATGCCCGCAAGGTGTTGCTGCAGAAGGGGCATGAGATCACCGCCGAAGATCTCGAGGAAATCCCGCAGGCACTGTGGGGGGAGATCAAAATCGGCAACGAGAAGGTCGAAGAAGAGCTCGGGCGCGTCGTCGAAGCCATGCAGGA
>Ga0335082_10006968_pt1 | contig 12306 bp, 10 predicted proteins | sample Lox_Sample_41_FD_206718 | JGI IMG/M metagenome (GOLD analysis project Ga0335082, IMG submission 206718) | Soil microbial communities from Loxahatchee National Wildlife Refuge, Florida, United States - Lox_Sample_4.1 | ecosystem: Environmental > Terrestrial > Soil > Wetlands | place: USA...
CCATGGAGAGGTCTGCCACCAACTTCTTCAGCCTGGCGTTCTCCTGCTCCAACTGCTTAAACCGCTTGGCTTGATCCACCCGAAGGCCGCCGTACTCTTTTCGCCAGTTGTAATAGGTCTGTTCGCTCACCCCGATCTGACGGCACGCCTCCAGGAGGCTCTGCCCTTTTGCCTGCAGAACATCTGCTTCCCGGAGCTTCGTAATGATCTCCTCCGGTGTGTGCCGCTTCTTGCCCATACTGTTCTTCCCCTTTCCAGTGATCCACTTTTCTAAAATACGAAATGGATCACTATATTGGGGTCAGGTCACTACAGGAAGCAAGAGATGCTGCTGGGTTAGGTTCGCACGTTACCATTCATGCTCTACGGCGGACGGCAGCGACCAAGCTGAAGCAAAATGGGGTAATCACAAATACGATATCAGGTGTATTGAATCACGACAATGAAAAGGTAACTTACCAGTATCTGGGAGTGCCGAAGGAGGATGAGATTGCCGCGCTGAATACACTTACCCTCCAGAGTTTTCTGCCTCGCGCAAGTCATTGAACTTCGCAGTGATTTTCCGTATATTCCTTCATCAACCGACTACTAACAGTCCACCTAACACTTTTTGGGATGCTAACGCGATGCGTTAGAGAAAAGGTGTTGAATCTGAATGAAAATCGAACGGGATGTAGCGCAGCCCGGTTAGCGCGCCTGCCTTGGGCGCAGGAGGTCGCGAGTTCGAATCTCGCCATCCCGACTCACTTCTGAGTCTTCTCAATCCCGTGTTAATGGAATTGCTAATGAAATGAGGTCTGCAATGTCCATCTCCCACCTGTCTCTCCTAGATACGGGGCAACCAATTTCCTTGTGCGGTTTATATTTTAAAGATTGACTTTCACTGAATTTATTTTAAATTTTTTTTTCAATAAACCCGTCTGCCTTGCCACCATCTGTCTTTCCTACGAGGCTCACAGGGAAAGGAATTGTCGGATTATTCTAAATCTCATTTTTTCCATTCATGCAACCATGAAAGGAGTATCACATGAAACACAAACAACTCTGTTCTTTCTTTGTTGCGCTCCTTCTACTGATGGTTCCATCGGCAAGAGCACAATTCGTCCAACAAGGAAGCAAACTTGTGGGCGCGGGTGCCGCGGGTGAGGCGGAGCAGGGATATTCGGTCTCTCTCTCAGCTGATGGTAATACTGCAATTGTCGGTGGGAATGAGGACAGTTCTTTTCTAGGAGCGGCATGGGTGTTTACAAGAAGCAGCGGAATATGGACTCAGCAGGGAAATAAACTTGTGGGCACAGGCGCCGCGGGTATGGCGGAGCAGGGTTGGTCTGTTTCAATTTCTGCTGATGGTAATACTGCTATCGTCGGAGGGGCTTTTGACGCCTTTGGTGTAGGAGCCGCGTGGGTGTATACAAGAAGTGGCGGAACCTGGACGCAACAAGGAAGTAAACTCGTGGGTACGGGTGCTGTAGGTAAAGCATTCCAAGGTCAATCCGTTTCTCTCTCCGCTGATGGTAATACCGCAATTGTTGGTGGGTATGGTGACAATTCAGATAGGGGGGCGGCGTGGGTATTTACCCGAAGCGATACTGTGTGGACACAACAGAGTAAACTTGTGGGCACGGGTGCCGTGGGTTTCTCATTCCAAGGATGGTCTGTGTCTCTCTCCGCGGATGGTAATACTGCAATCGTTGGTGGGTTGTCGGACAATTCCGATACAGGAGCAGCATGGGTGTTTACAAGAAGCAGCGGAATCTGGACTCAGCAGGGAAATAAACTCGTGGGCACCGGCGCCTTGGGTCAGGCAGAGCAGGGTTTGTCCGTCTCAATTTCTGCTGACGGAAACACTGCTATCATTGGTGGGGCTTTTGACGCTGTTGATCTAGGAGCCGCGTGGATATTTACCCGAAGCGATACTGTGTGGACACAACAGAGTAAACTGGTGGGCACGGGTGCCGTCGGTCAGGCAGAGCAAGGCTTTTCTGTCTCTCTCTCTGCTGATGGAAATACTGCAATCGTTGGTGGGGTGTTGGACAATTCAGATACAGGGGCGGCGTGGATATTTACAAGAAGCGGCGGAATCTGGACTCAGCAGGGAAATAAGCTTGTCGGCACAGGTGCCGTGGGTGAAGCGTTCCAAGGTCAATCCGTCTCTCTTTCTGCTGACGGAACTACAGCAATTATGGGTGGGATTGAGGACAATTCTTTTGAAGGAGCAGCATGGGTATTCACTAACTCCGTGACTGCTGTGCACGAATTATCCAAAGTCCCATTGAGCTATCATCTATCTGAAAACTATCCTAATCCCTTTAATCCTTCTACGCATATTGAGTATTCATTACCAAAGACAACGAATGTCTCTTTGAAAATTTATGACATACTTGGAAGGGAAATTGCAACTCTTGTTGATGGAAAGGTTGAACCTGGAGAACATTCGATAAGCTGGAATCCTTCGAATGTTCCGAGCGGTGTGTATTACTACCGTCTTACTGGGAGCGGCTTCGCTCAGACGAAGAAGATGGTGTTGGTGAAATAATTCAAGTTTTTGCATTCTTTCCCGAGCCTCAACCGAAACGGGTTGGGGCTTTTTTGTCTTTAGTCTCTGTCACACTTTCGCAAGATAGCTGGTGCAGGATGGTGTTTCCCTATAAGAAGTGCAGAGGCTTCTTGGACATGCCAACATCAGCGTTACTCGAGGAAGTGTCCATTTCTACCCATTCCTTTCGTATTTCCAGGGATTTTTCTCAGAATCGAATGAGCGGAACGTCGCATGATTTTCCTGACACGACTCATCTCTGTACAATCAATCATTATCTTCCAAAGCATCAACTCAAGTGATCCATATCAGACATCACAAACAACCATCTCATTATATTGCTTTTGGTTATCGTTTTAATTACCTTTTGTTCCACCGAATCGGCCGTACTCTATGAATTTGATAGGGAATTAGAATGGCAGAAAAGAGTCGAATTCTTGTCGTAGACGACGAAGAAGCATTGCGCTCCGTGCTCAGCAGTGAGCTCAATAGCGGCGGCTACGACGTTACCACAGCGGGAGACGGCGATGAGGCAATCGCAACGGTTCAGAATAAGAAATTCGATCTCGTCCTTCTGGATATCAAAATGCCGAAAGTCGACGGCTTCGAAGTGCTGAAGTTCATCAAGAAGAATCAACCGAAAGTCAAGGTGATCATGCTGACGGGCTTCGCCGATCTCAAGAATGCGATTGAATCCAAGAAACATGGGGCAGAAGATTTTGTCAGCAAGCCGTACGACCTTGTCGATTTGCTGACGACGATCGAGCGCGTACTCAGCGATTGATCTCCATACCGGCGGCGAGGTGCAATGCCCCAGCGTTACAAAATCCTGATTGTCGACGATGAAGCGGGATTGACGAACCTCCTCAAGGAGGAACTCGAGCAACCCGGAACGCGTATTGTCGACCTTGCCTTTGATGGCGCGGAAGCCATCAACCTCATCCAAAAAACCATCTATGATGTCGTCCTTCTGGACATGATCATGCCCCGCGTCGATGGACGCGAGGTCCTCAAGTTCATCCAGGAACATTCTCCTTCATCCCAGGTCATCATTCTCTCCCAGTACGCCGACTTGAAAATGGCTGTCGAAACGACAAAGCTGGGGGCCTATGAGGTTCTCGGCAAGCCGTATGATTTCGATCAGGTCGAACAAACCATCGAACGCGCCATCGAGCGGAAAAAACTCTCCATCGATAACAAACTCCTTCAGACGGAATTGTCGCGGAAGATCGGATCGGCGGAAATCATCGGACAGAGCCCCTTGTTTCAGAAGGTCATTGAGAGTGCTCTTCGTATCGCACAGAGCGACTCGATCGCATTGATCGTCGGGCCGAGCGGAACCGGCAAAGAGCTGATCGCAAATCTCATACACCGGTCAAGTCCGAGGCGTGAGGCCCCGTTCGTTCCCGTCAATTGCTCATCGATTCCGGACACGCTCCTTGAGAGCGAGCTCTTCGGACACGAAAAAGGTGCCTTCACGAATGCGTATGCGGCAAAATCGGGATTGGTGGAAGTTGCAAACGGCGGCACCCTCTTTCTTGATGAAGTGGGTGACATCAGTCCCATCATCCAACCAAAGCTCCTGCGATTCCTGGAGACCGGTGACTTCCGCCGCGTCGGCGGAACGAATGAGCTGAAGGCCGACGTCCGTGTCATTTCCGCAACAAACAAGAATCTTCAGGAGGAAGTGCGCGCAGGCCGTTTTCGCGAAGACCTGCTCTATCGACTCAACGTTCTTACCGTTCGCATCCCGGCTCTCAAAGATCACCGCGAAGATATTCCGCTTCTTGTGGATTACTTCCTCAAGAAGAAATCCAAACCGAAAGAACAGAAAACAGTCAGTCCCAAAGCTCTCGAAATACTGATGATGTACGATTGGCCGGGTAATGTGCGCGAGCTGGAACATGTCATCGAAGGTGCCGTCATTCTCTCGTCGAGTCAGCAGATTGAACCGGGTGACTTGCACCTTGCCGAGCGCCAGACCGATCCATCTCCCGTCTCGCTTTCAATGGAGACGGTGGAGCGTCAGCACATCGAAAAAGTCCTCCGGATGTTCAGTGGCAACCGGAAGAAGACCGCCGAAGCACTCAACATCAGTGAGAAAGGTCTCTACCTCAAGATCAAGGAGTACGGCATCATGGTCGATTAGGTGTTTCGCCTCACCACTTCTCCTCCTCTCTCCAGATCCACTGTTTGACTTTCCACACGTATTTTCGTAATTTTGACCCGTACGACGATGCGCTGCCTGTGAAATAATCATCGTGACAGCGTATTTTGACCACCAGACTATAACCTACCATGCCGAAATTTCAGGGTGTCGACTACTATAATATCGAATCCCTCCTGAGTGAAGAAGAAATCCTTGTTCGCAATACCGTGAGGGAGTTTGTGGATGATCATGTCATTCCGATCATCGAAAAACACAATCGCGCCGGATCATTCCCGGCAGAGCTTATCCGAAAGATGGCCGATCTGGGGATGTTCGGATCAACGCTGCCTGCAAAATACGGTTGTGCCGAGATGAACAACGTGGCGTACGGATTGGTGATGCAGGAGCTTGAGCGCGGCGACAGCGGTATACGCAGCTTCGCATCGGTGCAGAGCGCGCTCGTCATGTATCCCATCTACACATTCGGGTCGGAAGAGCAGAAAGATTACTGGCTTCCAAAGCTCGCCACCGGTGAAAAGATCGGATGTTTCGGTCTCACAGAACCGGATTACGGTTCGAACCCCGGCGGGATGATCACACGGGCCGAACAGAAGGGCGACGGGATACTCCTGAACGGCGCAAAAATGTGGATCACGAACGGCACGATCTCCGACGTGGCCGTTGTGTGGGCGAAGATGAACGGTGTCGTCCACGGATTCCTCGTCGAGAAAGGAACAAAAGGATATACTGCTCCCGAAATGACCGGCAAACATTCGCTGCGCGCTTCCGTAACGTCGGAGCTGATCTTCCAGGACTGCCTCGTTCCAAAAGAGAACATGCTTCCGAAAACCGATGCGCTCAAATCCCCGCTCATGTGTCTTAATCAGGCACGATACGGCATTGCCTGGGGAGGGATCGGGGCGGCCATGGCGTGCTATGATGCGGCGCTCAACTATGCGAAGTCGCGGATTCAGTTCGGCAAACCGATCGCAGCATTTCAGATGACGCAGGAGAAACTCGTCTATATGTTGACGGAAATCACAAAAGCCCAGCTCCTCTGTCTGCAACTCGGCAGGTTGAAAGATCAGAAGAAGCTCCGCTTCCAGCAGGTCTCGCTGGCAAAAAGGAACAACGTCGCGGCAGCACTTGACATTGCAAGATGTGCACGCGAAATTCTTGGAGCGAACGGTATTCTTGATGAGTATCCCGTCATGCGTCATTCGGCAAATCTGGAATCCGTAAAGACGTACGAGGGAACACATGAAATGCATACACTTATTGTGGGTGAAGATATCACTGGAATTCCGGCATTTGTTTGAAGAGAGTTCACGATCGAATGATCCATGATTGTTCGTTTTAATCCCTGAGGCACTTTGCGTCTTCCCATGCGAGAGAAAAAATTTATCGGAGAAGGATTGACGTTCGACGATGTTCTCCTTATCCCGAGGAAGTCGAACACATTGCCGCGTGAGGCGAACACGTCGACGCGACTCTCACGCAATATTCCGCTGAACATTCCGCTCGTTTCTGCCGCAATGGATACGGTGACCGAATCGCGTCTCGCAATTGCTCTTGCGCGCGAAGGAGGTATCGGTATACTTCATAAGAATATGTCGATCGAAGCGCAGGCGGCAAATGTGGAAGTCGTGAAGCGCTCGGAAAGCGGCATGATCCTCAATCCCATCACGATGCATGCCGACCAGACGGTCGGCGATGCACTCCAGCTCATGGGAAAGTTTCAGATTTCCGGCATCCCCATCGTCGACAGCAATGGGCGCCTCATCGGCATCGTTACGAGCCGGGACTTGCGGTTCGAACCGAACAGAACACTTGAAATTTCACAGGTAATGACTTCAACGGAGCTCGTTACGGCACCGGCAGGAACGACGCTCGAAAAAGCGGAACAGATTATTCAGAAGCATCGGATTGAGAAGCTTCCCGTTGTGGATGGAGCGGGTCGGCTGATCGGCTTGTTCACGTTTCAGGATATCCGGAAGAAGAAGCAGCACCCGAACGCGAGCGAGGATAAGCACGGACGGCTCCGCGTCGGCGCAGCTGTCGGTGTAACTGCCGATACGCTCTCGCGGGCGGCGGCTCTTGTAAAAGCCGGTGTGGACGTTCTTGTCGTCGATACCGCACATGCACATTCACGCGGTGTGATCGAGATGATTCAGAAGATCAAAGCGAACTTTCCGGAATGCGAGCTCATTGCGGGAAATGTCGGAACGGCAGAAGCGACACGAGATCTTATCCGCACGGGAATCGACGCGATTAAAGTGGGAATCGGTCCCGGATCGATCTGTACGACACGCATTATCGCGGGAATCGGCGTTCCCCAGATTACCGCCATTTATGAATGTGCAAGAGTAGCACAGCGATCGAAAATCCCAGTTATTGCGGACGGTGGGATCAGGCAGACGGGAGATATTGCAAAAGCGATTGCAGCGGGTGCTGACAGCGTCATGATCGGTAGTTTGTTTGCCGGAGTGGATGAAAGTCCGGGTGAGAAAATATTGTACGAGGGTCGCAGCTATAAACTCTATCGAGGGATGGGGTCACTGGAGGCAATGAAGAAGGGAAGCAGTGACCGGTACTTCCAGGATGTTGAAGACCATCTCCCGAAGCTCGTCCCGGAAGGTGTGGAAGGATTTGTGCCGTACAAGGGATTGCTCGCCGATACCGTCTACCAGATGATCGGCGGATTGCGCGCGGCGATGGGATATTGCGGCTGTGCAACAATTCAGGATTTGAAAATCAGGACGCAGTTTGTGAAGATGTCGGAAGCAGGATTACGGGAGAGTCATCCGCACGATGTGCGGGTTTCCAAAGAACCCCCGAACTACCATCTCTGACCATCGAACTCAACGAACCGGATTTCCTCGAATGAATGCGCGTCTCCAGAAACTCCGGGCACAGTTCGACGCCTTGCATATTGACGCCTTTCTCGTCACCTTTCTCCCCCACGTCCGCTACCTGAGCGGGTTTTCCGGGTCGAACGCCATCTGCATTGTTTCACGATCCTCTCAATTCATCCTCTCCGACGGGCGGTATACCGATCAGATCCGGAACGAGGTAACCGATTGGGATATTTTTATCACGAAGACAGATCTCCTCGACGAGATCCGCAAACGCAGACTCCTGCCGCGCGGTACACGCCTCGGGTTTGACGGAAATTCGGTTCAGTTTTCTCAGTACCAGGAATTGAAGAAGCTCTTTCCCGGTATCAAGTTTCTTCCCAAAGCCGAATGTATTGAAAAGATTTCCGCGGTGAAAGATGCAGGGGAAGTCGTTAAGATCCAAAAAGCTGCGGCGATCACCGATGCGGTGTTCTCCGAGCTTCTTCCGTTGATTGCGCCCGGCGTCTCAGAGCTCGATCTGGCCGCAGAGATTTCGTACCGCCAGCGGAAACATGGTGCTGAGGGGGATGCATTTGAAACCATCGTTGCAAGCGGCGAGAGAAGTGCACTCCCGCATGGCCGCGCGTCAGCAAAGAAAATCCGGAACGGCGAATTCGTCACCCTCGATTTTGGATCAGTGTACGAAGGATATCACAGCGACCTGACGCGTACCGTCGCGGTGGGAAAGGTTACTCCGGAGGGGAAGAAGATCTATGCGACGGTCCGCACAGCACAGCAGAAGGCAATCGATGCGGCGAGGAGCGGGATGAAAGCGAGAGATCTCGACGCCGTTGCACGTCGGTACATCAGAAAACTCGGATATGAGAAATTCTTCCGGCATTCTCTCGGGCATGGAATCGGGCTTCAGATTCACGAGCCGCCGCGCATTTCGGTCCTGAGTAAAGCGGTTCTCGAAGACGGAAATGTCATTACGATTGAACCCGGAATCTATGTGCCCGGGTTCGGCGGCGTGCGCATTGAGGATGACATTCATATTACCGGAGACGGCATTACGGTGCTCAACCGGTCACCAAAAGACTTACTGATTCTCTGATGGAAGGGAACAAACCGAAGGACTCCAGGAATTTCCGCAATGTTCTCGTCATTGCGTATTATTTTCCGCCGATGGGACTCAGCGGTGTCCAGCGCACGCTGAAGTTCGTGAAATATCTTCCGCAATTCGGCTGGAACCCGACCGTCCTTACGGTAACGCCGACAGGTTACTATGCTCAGGACTATACCCTTCTCGAAGAGCTTCATGCTCCTCACGTTTCCGTCGAACGGGTCGGCGCGCTCGATCCGAATCGTCTCTTCCGCAAAAAGGGTGTGGTAAAAATGCCTTCGGAACGCTGGAGAAAGATTCTTACCTATCTCAGCGACATGTTTTTCATTCCGGATAACAAGATTGGGTGGAAGAGGAAGGCGATAAAGAAAGCCGAGGAGTTGTACGAAAAGACTCCGTTCGAGGTGATCTTTGCGACTGCGCCTCCGTTTACCGATTTTCTCATCGGGCAGGAACTCTCGAAGCGATGGAAAAAACCGCTGGTGATCGATTACCGCGATCCCTGGCACGAATATCCGTATAAGTACTATCCGACGCCGTTGCACAAATGGAGAAACCATGTTCTCGAAAAACGGGTGCTGCGGTCATCCGTCCGCGTTCTGACCACAAACCGGCGTGTCAAGGAACTGATTCTCAAGAGATTTTCGTTTCTTCACTATAATGATGTCATCATTCTTCCACAGGGGTTTGATCCGGCGGACTTCGAGCATGCGCAGCCCGAGGCGCGAAACTCCGGGATCATGCGACTCACGCATGCCGGCGTTTTCTATGCCGATCGTACTCCGGAATATTTTCTACGGGCACTCAAGTCTGTTTTTGCGGAATCTCCGGAGCTCAAGAAGTGCATCGAAGTTATGCTGGTTGGTAATCTCCACGATGCCCATGTCGAGCTTGTAAAGTCCCTGGGACTCGAAGAATCGGTGACCATGACCGGATATCTTGATCATGCACACTGCGTCCAGAAAATCATCTCTTCCGATGTGCTTTGGCTCATGCTCAATAATGACAAACAGTCCCCCGGAAAAGTTTACGAATATTTCGGAGCGAGGAAGCCGATACTTGCCTGTGTTCCGGAGGGGTTCATCCGTCAGGCGATCAAGGAGGCGGGCGGATCCATGATCGTTGCACCCGATGATGTCGCTGCAATCGGTTCGGCGATAAAGGAATTTTACCGGCTATTCAAGGAGAAGAAACTTCCCCGGCCGAATGAAGATGTTGTCGCAAAGTACAATCGTGTGGAGTTGACAGACGAGTTGTCGAAACTTTTTGGATTTCTTGCAGAATGAATGTCCTGATCATCGGCTCGGGAGGGCGTGAGCATGCTCTGGCCTGGAAGATTCGTCAGAGCCCGCTCGTTGAGAGTTTGTTCTGCCTTCCGGGCAATCCAGGTACCTCAAAGATTGCGGTGAATGTTCCGCTCGATCAGACAGACTTTGGCGGGATTGCCGGGTTGGTGCGGGAGCAGAAAATTGATCTCACGGTAGTCGGGCCCGAGCGTCCGCTGACCGACGGTATCGTTGATTATTTTGAGATGCAGGGTCTGAAGATCTTTGGCCCCTCAAAGGCCGCAGCTGCCCTTGAAGGAAGCAAAGTCTTTGCGAAACAGTTCATGAAAACACATGGGATCCCCACGGCGGAATACCGGTCTTTCACTGTCGAAGAACGGTATGACGCGGAGCGATATATCAATGAGATCCCGACGCCGATCGTGGTGAAGGCGGACGGCCTGGCGGCCGGAAAAGGCGTCACGGTCTGCGAAACGAAGGAGCATGCTCTCGATGCACTCTCGCTGATCTTCGGCGAGAAGAAGTTCGGCGATGCCGGGAACGGGGTTGTCATCGAGGAATTTCTCGTTGGCGAAGAGGCCTCGGTCTTCGGCATTACGGACGGAAAAGAATTTGCCATGCTCACGCCCGCACAGGATCATAAGCGAATCCTGGATAACGACATGGGGAAAAATACCGGCGGGATGGGAGCGTATGCGCCGGCTCCGGTGGTGAGCCCGGAATTGCTGGAAACGATTCGCCATACGATCATCGCACCGACACTTCGCGGCATGGCCCAGGAAGGACATCCCTACAAAGGGTGTCTCTATGTTGGTCTCATGATTACTCAAACCGGACCAAAGGTCATAGAGTTCAATTGCAGATTCGGAGACCCGGAAACTCAGGTTGTTGTCCCCCTTATTGATGAAGATCTTGTTCCGTTGCTGTTCAGCTCTGTTGAAGGAGGTATGAAGAGAACCATCTCGGCAAGGTCTGCGACTGCCGTCTGCGTCGTTGTTGCTTCCGGGGGATATCCGGATGCGTATAAGACGGGGAAGCCGATCCTCGGACTCGATGAGGCCGAATCGATCGGGAATGTTGTTCTCTTTCATGCCGGGACAACGCTCCGCGACGGCACGCTTGAAACTTCGGGAGGAAGAGTTCTCGGCGTTACAGCGTTCGGTGCACCGGATGATCTGGAGGGAACAATCGACACGGCGTATCGTGCGGTAGAAAAGATCCGGTTCGACGGAATGTATTACAGAAGCGATATCGGGAAAAAAGGATTACGTCACATGCAGCAGGAGAATCAGTGAACATTGTCGTAACCGGAGGGGCGGGATTCATCGGATCGCATATCGTCGACGCATGTGTCGATTCGGGACACGCGGTTTCGATCATCGATGATCTTTCCATGGGGAAGAAGGAAAACATCAATCCGAAAGCAACATTCATTCATCGGGATATTCGGGATGAAAAGATCCGCGACGTTTTTGAAAAGGGGCGGATCGACGTCATCTTTCATCTTGCTGCACAGATGGATGTCCGTAAGTCGGTCGAGGATCCGCTCTTTGACGCTTCCGTAAATATTCTCGGTACGATCAATCTCCTGGAACTCTGCAGGAAGCATGGTGTGAAGAAATTCATCTTTGCCTCGACCGGCGGGGCGATTTACGGAGAACAGGATTATTTTCCGGCGGATGAATCGCATGCTCTCAGACCACTTTCCCCCTACGGTATCGCAAAGCTCGCAGTCGAGAAATATCTCTTCTATTATAAACAGGTTCACGGCCTGCAGTTTGTTTCCCTCCGGTTTGCGAATGTTTATGGTCCACGGCAGAATCCCCACGGAGAAGCCGGGGTTGTAGCGATCTTTACATCCAAAATGCTTTCCGGCCAGCAGCCGGTAATCAACGGTGAGGGGAAACAAACGCGCGATTATACTTATGTTGATGATGTTGTGAAAGCAAATATGTTCTCACTGAACTATCAACATTCGGGGTTCTTCAATGTCGGCACCGGTATCGAAACTGATGTAAATACATTGTTTGCAATTCTGAAATCGGAGACAAAGTCTTCCTGCCGTGAAGAACACGGTGCTGCGAAACAAGGGGAACAGATGCGGAGCGTGCTGGATTATGCACTGATCAGCAAGACGCTCGGATGGAAACCGTCGGTGAGTCTGCGCGACGGATTGCAGAGAACTGTGGCATACTTCCGGGATCGGCAGGGGTCACGATAGTGTTCGATGCTTCCTTCATCGATCAGGTTCTTCATGGTCAGCGGCTCGCGATTGCCCGTGCCATTTCCTTTGTTGAAAACGAGCACCGGGACTCCGTTGAGCTCCTGAGAAAACTCTATCCCAAGACAGGCCGTGCGTACCGTGTCGGAATTAC
>Ga0335082_10006969_pt1 | contig 12303 bp, 13 predicted proteins | sample Lox_Sample_41_FD_206718 | JGI IMG/M metagenome (GOLD analysis project Ga0335082, IMG submission 206718) | Soil microbial communities from Loxahatchee National Wildlife Refuge, Florida, United States - Lox_Sample_4.1 | ecosystem: Environmental > Terrestrial > Soil > Wetlands | place: USA...
ATTGCTTGGGACCTCTTCCGGAGGATCTACCGATTGACCGTCATCCCGGCGCGAGGGCGATGACCGCAGGAATCGATTTGGTCCTTCGTTCGCCGAGTATAGCGTACCCTCGATTTTTCTCGGCCGCATCGCAGAGCCCAGCTCCTCGATTTCGCATGTGCCCCGCTCGCGGTCGCGCAATCAGAGAACGGCCTTGACGTTCGCGGTCGGGCCGCCTAGCGTTGCGGTCGCGGGCGTGGAACAGGTGCCTTGCATCTGCTCGGTTGCGTCTGACTCCACGGTTGGTGATCCGGTCGGACATCCGCGGTGGGTTATTCGATGTGGGGTCCGGGCGGGCCGAGGAGGTGTCCATCGTGCCGACCATGAGCGGGGCGTTCATCCTGGAGCCCGGAGCCCCGGGCGCGGGTGCGCGGGGGTGGCAAGGCACGCTCCGTGGACCGGGCGGTTACGAGACGGAGCTGTGGCTTCGGTTGGTCGACGACGCGCTAACCCCACCGTCCGTCCTCGACGGACTGGTTGGCGCGATGCTTCCGGTCGTCATGCGAGCGGGTGGGAGCCTCCACGTCCGGGGCTCGCTGACCCGCAGCGCGCTCCGCAACCTCACGGAATTCTCGGAGGCCTGGGCCAACTGGCAGCCGGGTCGTTTCCACCGGATCAGGATCGAGGCCGACCGCGTCGTGGATGGCCCTTCGGCGCAGTCGGGCGATGAAGCGCTGTTCGCGTGGTCTGGCAGCCTGCGATCCACCCACACCCTGGTGCGCCATCTCGACGGACTGGTGCCTGGTCACTTCAAGGTCCGCGCCGCGGTGCGGGTCCTGGGGCTCCGGCGCGCTGACGACGCCGTCGGTGACGCCGCGGCTCTCGAAGGGGCGCGCCTTGCGCTCGCGCCTGATGGCGTGCCGCTCTGGGCGGTGCGAACGAACGCAGCCGCCGCCGGGTTGATCGATCCTGAGATCGGGGTGCTGCCGATCGTGGGAGCCGCCCTGCATGCTTTCAGCACGCGGTGTGCCGTGGGGCTCCACGCGCGGAGCTGGCTGTTCGCGGCCCAGCTGCGATTCCCGCGTCCGGGGCCGGTACTCCAGGATCTCTGCTCGGGTGACCACTTCGCAGTTCGGGCCGACGGCGGTGTTAACCCGCCGCCGCAGATGGCCGGGGCGCTGCTCCCCCACCCGGCCCTCGCGGCTGCCGTCTCCGACTGCCACCGAGGACCGCGACACGCCCCGCCGTGCGGGCGCTGCCCCGACTGTAGGCTCACCGCGCTCGCGTTCCTCGCTGCCGGGCACTCGCTCCCACGACGCGAGCTTCGGGCCGGGCTGGCTGGTGTTGGGACGTTGCGCTTCAATGGCCCGGTACGTGCCGCCGACGCCGAAGCGACACTTGAGGGTTGGCGGGAAGGCCATCGGGCGCTACGTGGGGCGCTGGCGGCTCGCGTTGGTCTCGCGGCCGCCGTGACGGACATCCGCGATCATCTGAGGTGGTTCGGCGCTGCGGCGGGTCTCAGGCCTCCCTGGCCCCGGTGACCACATGACTCGCCCGATACATGTCTGGTTCGAGGACGGGGTGGAGAAGGGTGCCCAGGTACGTCGCCTGATCTTCGAAGGGCACGAAGGAGAAGGCATCTCCCGTGCAGAGTCGTGGTGGCGCATTTTCGGGGTCACGGACCTCTCGGTGCCGCCCGTCCTCGATTCATTCGTCAGCGGCCACGTGCTGTGGGCAGCCATGAACGGGCAGGATCTCCGCGTGCATGGCCCCATGAGCCATGGCGGCCTCTACAACATGGGCCAGCTGATCGAGATCCGGTCCGTGCTGTCGCCTGAGATGTATCCTCGCCGGATCTCAGTGATCCCGGATCAGGTCGTGACGGTGGCGCGCCCGGCTGACGATCCGGGCCTCGCCGTCGCCGCGCTCTCCGGAGGGCTCGACTCCACTTTCACCGCAGTGCGCCACGCCCGCCGCCTCGTCGGCGCTGCCGCCTTCAGGCTCGCGGGGCTCGTGATGGTGCACGGCTTCGATGCGCCGATTGACCGGGCCGATCAATTCGACGAGATGCGGCGGCGGGCGGAGCCGCTGGCCCAATGGCTCGAGCTACCGATCTACACCGTTGCCACCAATGCCAAACTGACCGGCGGCCGCGCGTGGCCCCAGGCAGCGATCCCGCTGACCGCATGCGCGCTCGCGCAGTTTTCCGATCGCTGCGCCGTGGGGCTCGTCTCGGCGGGCGCTCCGCATGGCATCCCGCGCTTCGGGATCTCCCATGGCGGGTTTCTCGATGCGCTCAGCTCGAACGATTTCTTCCAAGTGGTGACCGACGGCGGGGGCTTTGGGCGCGCCGACAAGATCGAAGCGCTGTCTTGCTTTCCGCAGGCGCTTGCCGCGCTGAAAGTTTGCTGGGAAGGCCCAGACCCCGCACGAAATTGCGGACACTGCCAGAAGTGCGTGCTGACACGGCTCAATTTCCTGGCGGCGGGACTGCCAGACCCCCCTTGCTTCGAGACGCCCCTCGAACTGGCACACATCGAGCGGCTCGACCTGCCCTCCATGTACGTCGCCCGGGACCTGTTCCGTCTCTGCTGGAATGAGCTGGAGAGCAGGGGCCGCACGGGACCGGCTGTGGACCTGTTGCGGCGGCGACTCGCCCGGGTGCCTCCGAACGACCATGTTCCTGCAGCCCTGAGGCGAGTGGGGTGGCTGACTAGACGGCTCGTTCCGGCCAAGGCGAGGCACGTGATCCGCCGGCACTTACCGGCGTGGCTCCGACTCTGACGTTGCCCGCGCCGACTCTTACCGGAAGACTTCCCTGATTGGCCGGGCCTTTGAACTTTCCGCGAGCGGCTTCAAGCCGTACATCTCCTCCAGGGTCCGCAACAGGTCGTAGTGGGTCACCTTGCGTCCGTATCTCCCCGGCTTCACCCGCGCTCCCGTGAAAATCGTCGGGATGTGGTTATCCCTCCCCAGGTCATCTTCGTCCCAGGTCACGATCAAGAGGCTGTTATGGCTCTCCGCCCACCGCCGGTATCGATCCAGGTTTTCTTCAAGCCACTTATCGGCGGCGGGTGGGTAGCCCTCGGGTTCATGCATGTCGTGGGCCGCGTTGGGGATCACGAAGCTGATCGTCGGGAGCGATGCATAGTCCGGCCCCCTGGGGAACTCATCGAACGATCGGCTCAAGGCGGCCGGGAATGCCCCTGCTTCCTGCCAGTAGGCCCAGGGAACGTGCTTCTTGAAGTACCCGCTCTTGCCTCCGGCGTTGCAGGCGGTGGAGCCCTGCGAGGCGATGCCCTCCGAGTAGCCCGCAAAGGTCAAGCCCGCCTCCCGCAGTCTCGCCGCTAGGTGCGGGCCGGAAAACGAGTAGTCGCAACCATCGTCCGTGACCCCCTGGGTGGACCCGGAAAAGAGGACCAGGTAGTTCGGAAGGCTGGGATGGGTGACGGCGTAGGACTGCGTCATGAGCGCGCCGCTCTGCGCCAGGCCGTTGATGTAAGGACAGCAGTCCCGTTTGCCTTCCATGAAGATGCTGTCGAAGGAATGGTTCTCCTCGATGACGATCACCACATGATCGTAGCGGGGGATGGGCGGTGGGTCAGAGCATGCCGTGGCCCAGAGGCATCCCAGCAGCAGAATGGCGCGCAGCCCGACTCCCCTCCCCATGCCTCGTGTGGCCACGCGCACATGATACGCTCGGCCTCGCACCCGTCATCGGAGCGTCGCTCTGGCGGTTCTTGACCGGTTCGATCACGCGGAGGCGCACCCATGGCTGGTCTGCCCGATACCTCCCTGACCGACCCGCGATGTCTGGTGACGACCGAGACCCTGATCATCGACGGCGCCAACGCGGTGTGCCGCTTTCCCCGCATCGGCGCGCATCGCGAGGCATTGCCAGGCATCGCCTGGCAAGTCGCAATCGCGTTGGCGCTGTTGCTGATTGTCGCCGTGCGGCGGCAGCGTGTTCGTCGGCGCCTCGTGACTGCCGTGCTGATTGGCGCACTGGGGTCGGCCATTCCCGGAACGTACGCGCTGTTGGCGCTCCGGGCTGACGGGCCACTGCGACAAGCGCAGACTGGCCGCGAGATCACCGACCTGCTGGTGACGGTGGACGAGTTCGTCGCCCGCAAGGACGAGTGCGTGGTGCTGGACTCGCAGTGCTTCGCCTGCCGAGCCATCCTGCTCTTCGTCTCACGCGCCCGGATCTGGGATGAGGGCGCCGTGGGCAGCGGGGCGCGGGTTCCCTTCCCCGGTATCCGTGTGTGCAGAGGTCCCTCGGGCCTCATCACGTTGGGCGCGGACAGCCTTGAGCGGTCATGCCGGGCGTCGGATGACTCGTTAGTGTGTGGCAGTCCCGGAGATAGCATGCCGAGTCAGAGCGTGCCAGACCGGAGCCAGAGATGATCGCGTTCCTCGGCCCGGCCGTCGTGATTACTGCCCTCGCTTTGCTGGGCTGGCTGGCGGATCGCCTACTCTCGCTGCGATTGGCCGCTGCCGGCGCCGGATGCTGGCCCCTGCGAGTCTTCTGTGGCCTCTCTGCCTTGTATCTCCTGGCGCTTCACCCGGCGGTGCTGCTCGCCGTCATCGGTGGGACGGTCCTGGCACAATGGCGCTCCCCTTCCTCGAGCGGACACGACACGCCAGCGGTGCGTAACGAACGGTGGCTGATCCTGATGACGGTCGCACTCCTGGCGCTAGTTGCGACGCGCCCGCTCGTACCCACGGCGTGGGATGAATTTGCCTGGCTGGGGAAGGCGCGACTCGAAACTCAGGGATGGGGCTCACTCCGGAGGGCGGAGCTGGACCCTTCATGGCCGCTCTTCGGCTCGGCGCATCCGATGTTGTGGCCGCTTGCGGTGGCTCGCCTCGCAACGTTTCACGCGGGGATTCGCGAGCTGGTGGCCGCGGGGGAATGGCTGGTCGTCCTCGTGGCGGTCGTCTTCGTAGCAAGCCTCCATGCCGTATGCGCCGCCGGGCGCCGCCAATCGGCCATCTCGGGAGAGCTCGCCGGGCTCGGGTTGTTGGTCCTGACCCCGTTCGTGCTCGTCCATCTGCGGTTGGTCTACGTCGACCTGTCGGTAGGGATGATGGCCGGGGTCGTCGTGCTGAACCTGGTGGCGTGGGTGGAGTCGGCCGGCACGGATACGCGCTGGCCCCTGGCCGGCGTCGCCATTCCGGCCATCGTCCTGACCGGACTGAAGGACGAAGGGGCCGTCTGGGCCATTGCGATAGCCTGCGCATTCGCGGTGACCTATCCAGACCGCCGGAGTCTACGCGTGATGGCTGCCACTCTCGTAGTACCCGGACTGGGCCTGGCGATGCTCTGGAAGCTGACTACGTATGCCAGTGGCGTGATCAACCCCGAGCGGGTCCCGACTTTTCACGTGGCGCACCGTGTGGTCCCGCTGCTCGTCCACGGTTTCCTCCCGAACGCTGGCGACCTCACGACATGGGGAGCTTGCTGGGGCGTGATCGGGGGAACGGTGCTCTCAACATGCCTCTGGCCGCAAAGGTTTGCGAAAGGGACCAGATTCGCAGCCGGTGCGTTCCTTGCCCTATCGTTGGCTGCTTACACCGCCATGCTCGTGAGCCCCGAGGGCGTGTTCGTTCAAGCCCTGTCGGCGGGATTCATTCTCGACCGGGTGTTGCTCCAGTTAGTGCCTGTCGGGGCTGCCGTCGTGTCCCTAGTGGCTGCGGATCTCATTGCTGCCGCCCGGCCTCATCGCCGGTGACGGAATCTCCGCACGACCCGCCGCACCAGCTCTCGCGGGCCGGCGTCGAGAACTGCCACCCACAGGTACGGGTGCCACGCCAGGAAGCCATCCAGGACAAGCCGCTTCAGGGGCATGGGCATCTTCCCCTTCTTCTCCCACGACCCGCTCCGCCCCCGGAAAGCATCCCAGATGCCGTCGAGGGCATGCTCGGCCAGCACACGGTTGCCTGCCTCCTTGGCCATCAGCGCGCGGTCGATCGCCCAGACGAGAAACCGCCGCCGACAGGCATTGGGACCCTGACCTTTCAGGTGGGATCGCCACAGCAAGTACCAGTTCCTGACGACGAGGTACTCCTTGAGGGGTGATTCCGTCGAGCCGAGCGAGCGACCTGATTTGTGAAGCACGGTGGCCTCGGCGACCACCCTGGTGTCAAATCCCGCCGCTATCGCTCGAAGTGAGTAGTCCAGATCCTCCTGGTAAGCGAAGTAGCGTTCGTCAAAAAGACCGATCGCCTCGATGAGGCTTCGTTTGAGCAGGAGCGCTGTCCCCCAAAGGGCCAGTGGGCCGGATGCCGCCGTCTTCCGGCTGTCTGTGAGAGAGGTCAGCGTGATCTGTCGCTGGGTCAGATGGTTCAGGATTGTCCCGCAGAACTGGACGCTACTGGGTTGCTCGTAGTCGTAGATCACCGGACTGAGCAGGCCCAGCCGCGGATGCCTCTCGGCGATGTCGACGAGCCGGGACAGACATTCCGGCTCGACGATCGTGTCGTTGTTGAGCAGCCAGACGTAGTCCGCGCCGTTCTCGAGCGCGAGCCGGATGCCGGTGTTGTTGCCGCCCGCGTAGCCCAGGTTCTCGGGATTCCGGAGCACCCGAGTATGAGAGAAGGTCTCGTGGATTCGCTCGACATCGCTCCCCCGGGACCCGTTGTCGACGACGACGATATGGGCGTTGGGATAGCGGAGGCGGGAAAGAGAATGCAGGCACTCGAGCGTGTCGTCGAGACCGTTCCAGTTCAGGACGACGATCCAGATGAGTGGACTACCGGGACGGGTCGGCTCGTCGGTTACCGAAGGTTGTCTGGCGATCATCGCTACCAGAATGATCGTACCCCAACCAGACGCGAACCCGTGGATGGACAGATATGAAGGGAAAGACGAGGCCGATAAAGCCCTTGCTAGCCCTGGGCTCTCGACGGCAGCCAGCGGCTGGTGTCTGCACTCATTCGGCGCCACCGCCGGGATGCGAATCCGAGACCCGCGAGACTCGTGCCCAGCAGAGCGAGTGTCGTCGGTTCCGGCGTGGCGACTGGCGGGTCGCAGTCGGGATCGCGGAGCCAATCTTTGCCCCACTCCTTCTTGTCGTCCCAGCCCTTCTCCAGGTGCCACGTCTTAGGGCTATCGTCCCACTCGGAGTGAGCCCATCCATTGGACTCCGGCTTGAGCCAGTGGATCTCCCGGTCCCAGTTTTCGCCCCCGAAGAACGAGTCCGAAAATGACTGGTTGAATGAATGGTGCGGAAGCGCGAATACCGGAGCACAGAAGGGACCGAGAAGAGCCGCTGCCCCCGTGGCCAGCATCACGAGCCTTTGGCCTATGCCCATGGTCTACCCTCCTGTCAGCAGTAGATCTGCGGGCTAGGTAGGCAAGCCGCATACCATCGGGCCTTCGTCAATGAAGCTCAAGGGTTCCTCGCCGAGCCGACTCACAGCTCGGGAAGTTCCGTGCTCGATCTGGGAGGGTGTGTTCCTACAACTACCTCGGGGGCTGGTGGCAGCAACCCTGCGCGGTGACCCTCGGCGAAGGCTGCCCTACGTGGATGTGGGCGCCGGAGGCCGAGCCGCGAATCGCGCCCCATGCCGCGATGAACGGGATGCCCTCCGCGCGCAGGTAGTCCATGAACGACCTGCCCTCCGGACTATCGGGATGCACCGCGACATCGAGAGCGTTCCGATGATCGAAACCCATCCGGTCGTGCAGAGCCGTCTGACCGTAGGCGCTGATGGGGAGCGGCCGCCCGAAGCGCGCCAGGAACATCTGCTGAAGGAGCGAGGTGCCGCGTGCGAGCGACCAGGCTCCTTGCCCATTGAATCGAACCAGGCCCGGGGTCTCTTCGTAGCCCCCGCGGGGCAACGGGACCAGCCGGGCGAGCGTCTCGGCGATCCGCGCCTCGGTCAGCATCCGCTCGGTATCTGCGATCGCGATCTTCGTCTCTGCCACGCTGCGCTCAGCGTCGGCCTGGGCCTTCTGCCCCTCCTCGAACTCGCGCTTGGACAGCACTCCGCGCTCGAACAGGTCCTGGCGCAGCTCGGCCTGGTCGCTTCGCCGGGCCACCTCACGCTCGTAGATGGCCAGCACCCGTTCCAGGGCCGCTCGATAGCTCAGGGTTGCCGCGATCACGTCGGACGCGGCTTTCTCGAGTCGATTCGGGGCTTTCTCCTGGCCTGCCGCCGGGCAGTGGTAGAGCGTGACAGACCCTATCAGTATGAGATATAACGCTTTTCTCATCCTTGACAGTACCAGTCTACCAGTGGCAAGACAGTTTTCGTCAGGAACCCGGCAGTTTCTTGTACCAATAGGCGGCCCTGGCCGAGCTATGTAACTGATCTGAAACGCCCAATCAACCTGGCCTTCTCCTTGCTCCCGAAAGCAGCTCAGTATGCAGCCCATATCAGACCCTGACAAGCAACACGCGAACGGACACACCGCCAAGCGCTGGCTGATCGTCGTCGCGCGCGGTCAGGCGGATCTCTTCACGCATCTCACGCAGGCGTTCTCTCGCGACACCAAGGTTCGCGTGATCCTGGATCGACGCAAGGATGACTCCCGCAATTCTCCTCAGGTCACCCACCGTCTCCGCACCCACGGGGCGGTGATCATCCGGCAGACACAGTAGAAGAACCTACCTACCTTCGGGGCCACATGGGTACGATGGGTGCCAGGATGACAGCCGAGGTACATGGGCGGGATCGGCGTCGGTTTCCCCGGATGCGAACCGCATGGCCCGCCATCCTGGAGGCGGCCGACGGCCGGGTGGGCGTGGGCCAGGTAGTGGACGTGAGCTTCTCCGGCATGCGGATCAGCACCGATCTCGACGTGGAGCCGGACACTCCCCTGACCCTGCGAGTCACCCTCCCGAAGGACACGGGCCGTCTCGAGGTCCTCGTCAAGGTAGCCCGCCGAGACCGGGACGGCTTCGGCGTCTCCTTCCTGACGCTGAGCGGAGGGGAGGCCGAGCGGATCGCCCCCTTCGTCGCCCCGGGCGACATCCGGCGCTGGGCCCGGCGTGTCGCGGTGAGCCTCCCGGTGCGGATCGAAGCGGGTACCCAGGACAGCGATGCGCTCCAGGGCCGCACCGTCGAGCTCAGCACCTCCGGGGCCCGGCTCACCATCGCTGGCAGCCTCTCCGTGGGTGACGTGGTGGTCGTCGAGCTGCCCGGCCCGGAGATCGGGGGGACCCTGCGCCTCCCGGCCCTGGTATGGGAGGCCTACGCCGGCGGAGCCGTGGTGGTCTTCGCGAACCTGGCTCGCGCCGAATATGTGAAGCTGCGCGACTACCTGAACCACTTCGGCTAGCCGCCCGCCTCCCCGGCCAGGGGAAAATCTGGGTGACGGCCAGCAGGCCTCACCCTGACATTTCTTGCACTCTCCGCCCGCTCGGAGCACCCCATCCGCTTGATTTCCTTGAGGGGTGACCGGTGGCACATGCGTTGCTCATCCTGGAGCGATGCTCAAGTCTGCCCCAGATGGGGTTCTGCGTGTGGGCAGAACGGTCATCACGGCTTTGCGATGGAGGGCGGACCGGACGCGGGCTAAACTGATCTCGCCGGTGCGCGAACTTCCGACACGAGGAGAGGGCGCGATGGACAACGTGGCTGATACCGCAAACCCACTGAGCAAGTGGGTGGACGAGATGCAGGACGTGATCAAGATGATCACGAACCTCATGGAGGACAGCGACCGCCACCGGGCCGTCGCCGAGTCCGCCCAGCGCGAGCATTCCGAGCTGCGCGAGGAGCTCGGTCGGCTGCGGTCGGAGGTCGAGCGCCAGCGCGCCGAGGTCGACCGCCACCGCGCCGCCGCGGAGAGCGCCGGGCGCGAGCGGGACGAGCTGCGGGCCGAGCTCGCCGCGCTTCACTCCGACAACGATCGGCTACGCACCGAGCAGGTCGAGGCCGGTGAGACGGCCGCCAAGCTGCTGGGTGAGATGAAGGAGCTGGTCAACCAGGTAGCGCACAAGTTCCAGGGGTCGTCCAAGTCCAGCCCGTTCGCTCGCGAGCCGCGATCCCCCCAGCCCTGAGGCCCCACATGACCCCGAAAGCCGAGGCGCAGCCGGCCGCGGATTCCCGCGGCAGCTCCCCGCTCGGCGAGGTCCGCTCGGCTCTCCACGACCTGCTGTCCACCCATCACCAGACGGTGCAGCAGGAGCGCCTGCGCGCCTTCCGCGAGATGGCCGGCGAGGTCGCGCACGACTTCAACAACACCCTCTCCGGCATCCTGGCCCGGGCCCAGCTGCTCCTGGCCGACGTGCAGGATCCCGACGTGCGCCGCTCGCTGCGAATGATCGAGCAGGTCGCGCTCGAGGGCGCCTGGGTGGTCCGCCGCTTCCAGGACTTCAGCCGCACGCGGCCCTCGCGGCCCTTTCAGCCCCTCGATCTCAATCAGCTCGTCGAGGAGATCGCGGCCTCCGCCCGCTCGCGCTGGAGCCAGCAGCTCGCCGCACGCGGCATCTCCGGCGAGGTCCGCGCCGAGACCAGCCCGGTGCCGACCGTGTCGGGCGACCTGGCCGAGCTGCGCCAGGTGCTGACTAGCATCACCCTGAACGCCCTCGACGCGATGCCCGAGGGAGGAAACCTGCTGCTCCGCACCGGCTTCGATCGCGGCCGCGCGTTCTGCCAGATCGCGGACACCGGCGTGGGCATGACCGAGCAAGTTCGCCTGCACATCTTCGATCCCTTCTTCACCACCAAGCGCGAGAAGGGCAAGGGGTTCGGGCTGAGCGGGGCGTACGCCATCATCGACCGCCACGGCGGCGAGATCACGGTCGACAGCGAGCTGGGCAAGGGCGCTGTCTTCACCGTCTGGCTCCCGGTGGCCTCCGAGAACGCGGAGCCACTGCCGGCGGCGACGCCATCGGCCGTGCCCGTGGCCACCGCGGCCGCCACCAGTCCGAAACCTGCTCCTGGAGCGAAGATCCTGGTCGTGGACGATTCCGAAGAGGTGCGCGAGGTGCTCCGCGAGCTACTGAGCCGTCACGGCTATCTCGTGGTGACCGCGCCGGACGGCGAGTCGGGCCTCGTGGAGCTCGAGACGCGCGCCTTCGATCTGGCCATGGTCGACCTGAGCATGCCCGGCATCTCCGGCCTCGAGGTCGCCAACCGGCTCAAGCAGCGCTGGCCGGCCACACGCGTGGCTCTCATGACGGGTTACGGCGACCGCATGGGCTCGGACGACCCCAAGTCCAAGGGCGTCGACTTCGTGCTGGCCAAGCCCTTCTCCCTCGATCAGCTCCGCTCCGTCGTCGACCACGCCCTCACGAACAAGCCCGCGGGCAGCTGACGCCGGGCAAAAGAAAAACCGGAGGGCGCGCGACCCTCCGGTCCGTAGCACCAGAGTGGTGGACGATACTGGACTTGAACCAGTGACCCCCGGCATGTGAGGCCGGTGCTCTGCCAACTGAGCTAATCGTCCGTGCCCGAGATCTTAACCGCTCGTGCGGATGGTTTCAAGCCGCCGGTGCTCGTCGGCCAGCACAGCGCGGAACATCGTTCGTCTTGTCGCCCCGGGGCCCTGTTGCACCCCGGGGCGATTGAGATTTCGCAGTCGTTACCTGTTGCCGCCCGTCGCGCTACCGCCGCTGCTACCGCCGCTGCTGCCACCGCTCCCTGCGGCTGCCCCGGCGCTGCCGCCGGCGCCCTGGATCTCGACCGTCGGCGCGACCCTCTCGCATCGGCCGAAGGTAGTACCCGCCTTGGAATCGTAGTGCCCACCGCAATCCTTCAGTTCCTCGGCCATGACGACGCTGCCGAAAGCCGCCACGAGCATGGCGCTGCCGATGAGAATGCCGAACGTTGGCATTGGATCCAATCCTCCTGTACGTGAGTCGATCTGCCGCTGGGGTGCCCGGGAGCAAGGCATGTACCAGCGCAGTGCCTAGTGACTCCTCGCGTAGTTGGAGGCGATGCGCACGCTGTGCGCGGGAATCGTGTGGCGGGTGCCGGGCACTAAACTACCCAGTCGCATGCGGCGCATTCCCTGGGACAGACCAGCACGTTCGAGAGCATGCGCAACGCGGGCGCGGTCGGGTCGGGATCGCGCAAGCGATACGTCACGCCAAACGAGCCGAGGTGCGCATCCGCCGCCGGCAGCGAGCGACGGAACGCGCGCACCCGCCGCGCGGGTTTCGGCGGAGGCGGCGTCAGCAGCTCCCTCGCCTGGGGGCGTGCCCTAGAGTGTGCCCACGGCCTGATTCATCGCCTCGCGCCTTCGTAGGCGAGCCTCACCGGGGCCGGACTGCTGGTGCTGGTGTCGTTCCATACGCGGGGCCGGGTGCGGGCGTGACTCCGGGCATGACTCCGGGCGTAACTCCGGACGGTGGGGACATGGAGAAA
>Ga0335082_10006970_pt1 | contig 12302 bp, 9 predicted proteins | sample Lox_Sample_41_FD_206718 | JGI IMG/M metagenome (GOLD analysis project Ga0335082, IMG submission 206718) | Soil microbial communities from Loxahatchee National Wildlife Refuge, Florida, United States - Lox_Sample_4.1 | ecosystem: Environmental > Terrestrial > Soil > Wetlands | place: USA: Florida...
CATTGTTCATGTTTCCTCCATCCAGCGGACTATGCCGCTCTATGACTCCACCCTGGCGTATGCGGCCGCGAAAGCGGCACTGACCAATTACAGCAAGGCGCTCTCGAATGAAGTCAGTCCGAAAGGCATCCGTGTTCTCACTGTCTCTCCGGGATTCATAGAGACCGACGCAGCTACGCGCATGATTGAGCGAATGGCGGACAAGGACCAGAGCGATTACGCAGCGGCCCGACAGAAGCTCATGGACATGCTGGGTGGCATCCCGCTTGGCCGGCCGAACAGACCCGATGAAGTCGCAGAACTGGTAGCCTTTGCTGCCTCGGATCGGGCTTCTGCGATCACTGGAACCGAAATCGTGATCGACGGCGGGACGATCCCGACCGTCTGACTCACTCAGCTCAAGATCGAAACTATAGAAAGGAAGAAGGCAACGACACAGAGAACCTGGCTCATTACCGGCGTCAACAGCGGCTTCGGCCGCCTCATGACCGAGGTACTCCTTGAACGCGGCAACCGCGTGGCGGGAACTGTCCGAAGATTGGACGCGATGGACGATCTGAAGGCAAGGTACGGCGAACGCCTGTGGCTGGCTAATCTCGACATGACCGACCTGCCGGCCGTTCGCAGCGTGGTCGAAAAAGCCTTCGCTGAACTTGGCACGATCGACGGCGTTCGCCGATATCACGTCATAACGTTGGCCGAACCCTCGCCCTCGCTCCTGGCCCGGATTGGCCCCGCAAAACGCTGTAAGTTTTATCCCTTCCAGCTTTGGCCAGATCCTTTTCGTCTCGTTGCCCGACTTGAAAGCGATGGGACTTCACCTGGGCTTGCCGGTTGCGCCAATGGGAGTCGCGCAACTCCAGGTCTCCGCTTCGCTGGCTTTTCCCTTGCCGTTCCATACAGCAACTTCTGGATAGGGACACAATGGCCGGGTGAGCAAGACTCCCTCGGAGGGTTGATCGCTCCTGTATTTGGTTGCAAACAGCTTCTTAGGAGCGGCACCTTTCTCTGTCCATCGCTGCAGCGCAAGAAAGACGTTGTGCTCTGCGTCCATTGCGGGAAGGGGATCGAGAAAATTCCCGAAGCTATTGGGCCCCGGGCCTCCGCCACAATGCATCATTCCCGGCACCATGTAGAGTTGATAAAAACCGTGAACAGCAGCGAGCCCGCCCATGGTCTTTGCTACATCTTCGTAATAGATTACTGAACTACGCGGGGGCGGAGAGCCATCATTCCATCCGTGATACTGAATTAGCTTGCCACCCGCACGTCGAAATGCAGTGAGGTCCGGATTGTCCGCATTTAGAACTGTCCCCACCTTCTTCTCAACGGTAGCGAGGTCTTCGTCGAAGCGCATGCTGGCCAACTTCCAGTCAGGCTTCTGAAACACGAAGTTCCCGTAGAACGAGCTTGAGAACGCTGCCGCTAGACTAACTCCCGGTGCGGTGCCGAACACATAACTGGCGAAGGATATGCCCGGCAAGCCCGGTTCAGCCTCGGTTCCAGGCTCGTATCCAGCAGATACCCTCTCCTGGGTACGCGAATTTACCGGCCCAGAATAGATCTTCTTAAGGGCTTCCACCTGAGGCGCTGTCAGGCAAGCGTCGGTCTCCTGACCTTTGCACTGGAGAACGGAAGGGTCAAACTTGCAGTCCAGCGGATTTTGGATGAAATCGCTTCTTACCCCATTTTGAAATCCGCATGCTTCCAGAGCAGCATTTTCCACCGTGCGCCGCCTAGGTTCCGAAATGTAGGACGCAGGATCATTCTGGGCTTGAGCGTTCCAAGCAAACGCCGCCATCAGGCGGGTCCAATAATGAGCCGAAGAGCCGGCCAGAATACCATTGAAGTCGCGAGGGAAACGCTGTGCCTCCATCAATGCCTCCCGCCCGCCTTCTGAGCAACCAGTGAAATAGGCATATCCGGTGTTCGAGCCGTAAAACTTGGCGATGATATTCTTTGCGAGCACGCTGGTTTCGTGCACTGCCCGATAGCCAAAGTCCTTCACCTTTTCCGGGTGGCCGAGCGCCCACGATCCATCGGTGCCGATGCCGGTGTGTCCATCGTCGGTCGCAGCAACGGCATGCCGGCTCTTCAGTTGCCCCAACATCGACATGAAATTGATGGATCCAGCCAAGCCTCCATTTCCGACTTGCACAAATCGCCCATCCCAGTCCGACAGGGGCATCCACACTTCGAATCCAATGTTCGAATCGGTTGTAGGTCGCGCCACCCCCTTGACCCGGCAGAACGAAGGAGCATCAGATGTTTCAATTTGGAGCAACGGGTTAGGGGGCAGCTTCAGAGAACCCGTCGGCACTTCCTCTGTGGAGACAATGATGGCAGCGGATAGAGCAAGCTGCGCAATTTCACCGCATTGTGAATTCGCGCCATACACAGGAATAGTGGACGTGTATCCGAGTAGGACCGACATCCCGACCATCCGGCAAAGATGAATCACGCTCGATTCTCCCTTCGAAGGATACTTTTTTCGCGCCGCGTAACCTGCGGAACGGACCTTCCACGCCGCTAATCCGGTCCGAGCGCGATCATTTTACCGGGATTCATTCGATTGTCTGGATCGAGGGCCTTCTTGATCGCCCGCATAACGTCGAGAGCCTCTCCATGCTCATCGCTCATGTACTTCAACTTCCCAGAGCCGACTCCATGTTCTCCGGTGCATGTGCCACCCATCGCCAAAGCCCGTTGCACGGTGCGGTCTGCCACTTGACAGGCGAGAGCGAATTCGTAGTCACTATTGGCATCCAGCACGCACAGCGTATGGAAGTTTCCATCTCCGACATGTCCTATGATCGTCGCTGGAAACGGTTGGGCGTTCAAATCGGACTTGGTTTCGGAAATACATGCCGCCAGGCGCGAGATGGGCACACACACGTCGGTAATGAACACCTTGGCATTCGGACGAAGCGCGTGCGTGGCGTAGTACGCATTGTGGCGGACGCGCCAGAGCTCCTCCCTCTCGTCGAGGGTCGACTTCCATTGGAATCCCTGGCCGCCGTGCTCGGTTGCAATCCCCTGAAGCATTTCAGCCTGATCCGCGATTGCCCGGTCGTTCAAGCCATGAAACTCTACCAGCAGCATGGGCAGCACGGGTAGATTCACCTGCGAATAGTGGTTGACGGCCTCTACCTGCTTCTCATCGAGAAACTCGATTCGTGCCACGCCCATCCCAAGCTGGATCGATTCGATGGCCGTCTCAATCGCACCTGTCACCGTCGCAAATCCGCAGATTGCCACAGAAACAGCTTCGGGGACTGGATGGAGCCGAAGCGTGACTTCAGTAATGACACCCAGCGTTCCTTCCGAACCGATAAGAAGGTGTGTGAGGTCGTATCCAGCCGACGATTTCCGGGCGCGGCTTCCGGTACGAATAATGCGGCCGTCTGCCAGAACCACCGTCAAAGCAAGAACATTCTCGCGCATGGTGCCGTATCTGACCGCCGTCGTTCCGGAGGCTCGCGTGCCGACCATACCGCCGATCGTTGCGTCCGCTCCGGGGTCGATGAAAAAGGTAAACCCCGTGTTGCGGAGAGCATGAATCAGCTGCATGCGCGTGATACCCGCTCCGACTGAGATGTCGCAATCCTCCACGCTTATGCGCAGTACTTTGTTCATTTCACGAAGGTCGATGCAAATACCACCGTAAATGGCATTCACCTGGCCTTCCACCGAAGTGCCTGCTCCGAACGCGACGACAGGAAGCTCATGTCGGGCGCTGACATTTAGAATCGCGCTAACTTCCTCGGTGCTTTTGGGAAAACAGACGATGTCCGGCCGCGCTGGGGCGTGATGTGACTCCCCGTGGCTGTGGTGTTCCCGCTGTGAATCCGACCTCGTCGCGCGCTTGCCGAAAGCGGCTTCAAGTTCAGCGAAGGCTGCCTCGACGGCTTCTTCTCTGGTGTTCGGGATGCAGGTCGGTTTCATGTTTCCCCCACGATACACATTCGAGTCGTACGTTCCAGTTGAACTAAAAGTTCAACTTCAGGGCCAGTTGGATGATCCGCGGATTCACCGCAGTGTTCAGGATCCGTCCGAATGTGGCGGAAGAAGAATTCGAATCCGGATTGGCAAATTGCGGCTTATTGAAGGCGTTGAAAAACTCCGCGCGAAACTCCCAGTTCGACCTTTCCGAGAGAACTGGGAGCGCCGTCCGCTTGCTCAGCGAGAGATCAAAATTGCTTTGCCCGGGCCCATTTACCAACCCGACACCGCTGTTCCCGAACGCGGTAGCTTTCCCATCCGCACCGATGATGGCGAAAGGAGCGAAGCAAGCCGTGTTGTAGTAATTCGACAGCCGACTCTCCAGGGACCCTGAAGTGGCGAGTTGCGACGCGGTGCATCCGGGAGCAAGTTGGGCGCGATCGCTCGTTATGCCGAACGCGTTATTCGAATTGGTCCCACTGATTGTCAAGCGCTGCCCGGATTGAAAAGTGGTCACGCCGGAGAACGCCCAGCCTCCTGTCGCCTTCCCGAATCCTTTGTTGTCCTTCAGGAAATTCGGAATCTGGTAAACAAAGCTGACTACGAGACGATGCTCCCGATTGAAATCTGCTGGACCGTAGCCCGAGTTGCCGTACTGATTTCCAAGAGCCAACACGTTGCCACCTTGGGTCAGACTTGCGTTTCCGCCATCGGTATCCAGCAAACGCGAAAACGTATAGGACGCGATGAATTGCAGATTGTTCGCCAAGTGCCGGCTCAACGTCGCTTCCAGACTGTTGTACCAGGAGGATCCGGCCGATTCGACTGCCTGCAGTCCGTTCGGGGTGAAACCGAGATAAGGCAGGCGCGACGTAAGATTCGCCACTGTGTCCGTCGTCACCCCGCGAACGGGATCCGATGGAGTGGCGTTCAGCGCCTGATCCACACTGCGCGTCCGAATCAGGTGGGTTCCCCGCGACCCAACATATCCAACTTCGAGCAGTAACTGCTTGGGAAGCTGCGTTTGAATATTGAGGCTGTACTGCTCCGTCACGCCGGGGCGGTAATCCTGAGCGAGGAATCGCGGCGTTAGGCTCGTGGTCGGAGTGTATGGCGGGAAAACTGGAAAGTCCACCGGGGGTTGGAACGGATTGGCAAAGCTGGCCGACGCATTGGCGACGCTCGTGACGCTCCGAATCAGTGAAAATGGCGGTGAAGTTACTAGCTGCAGGTATTGCTGTCCCACCAATCTCGTATAGTAGATTCCGTAACCTCCGCGCAGTACAAGCTTGCTGCTGGATGGTAGAATTTGCCAGGCGAAACCGAAGCGCGGCGCCCAGACATTCTGATGATTCCCTTGAATACCGAAAGTATTGTCGAGTTGGGTCACGCCGCTCGGTATGGTCCCCTTATAATTCGAGGGAACTACGTAGCCAGTAAGGCTGCCGGTCGCAGGCGGGTTCGGGTTCAGCTTGGATGGGTCGATACCCGCGTTCCTTCCGAGGGCGTCGCCTACGTCCCCCAGCCTCTCGTAGCGCACGCCAAGATTCAGGGTGAGTCGTTGTGACACTTTGAAATCGTCTTGAGCATAGCCCCAACCGTTCCACACTCGATATTGCCGGTCCAATAACCCCAGCAAGTCGGCGGCTCCGAAAACGTTACTGAAGGGCGTGCCATTCCCGCCGGAGGCCGTGGATCCGCCAGGGAGGCCGAGCAGAAAATCAGGTACGCTCAAAAAAATCGCGGTGCTGTTGATGGCGAAATCCTTGAAATCCATTGCCACGTGCTCAATGCCGCCACCGAAGCGCAGTGTGTGTTTGCCGCGAACCCAGGTGAACGAGTCCCGGCCCTCAAAGTAATTTTGCGGAATGTTCACATTCGGCGTGGCCATGCTGCTGAAGCCCGTTATGGAGAAGGCGGGATAGGAGTTCTCTTGCGCCACTTCGCTTACGCCAACATCGGACCATTTGAACGGAGCCACTGGCTGCGCAGCCGCGTGGATAAAGTGATAACCGAATTTCGCCTCGTTGAGCAATGCAGCCGAGAAGATGTACGTGTGTCCAATCGAATAGTTGACGAACGTGTTGGTCTGATGCGTCGGATAGGAGATGGTGGCCCCGCCGGTAAAGGGAATATTGCCGTTTGAGGATGCCTCAAAGAAACGCGATGAGAACGTACTTTTAGTGGACTGACTGTAATCAACGTTAGCCATGTACTGGTTCTCATCAAACGCGCAGTCGCCCGTGAGTGCGTATTGTCCTCGTTGAGCGAACGGGCTGCCGGGGTTGATTGCATAGGGCGTCGGAATCAGGTATTGCCCGTTGGGAAGCTTCATCTGCAACAGCTTCAACGCGACGGAATTGATGTTCGATCCATTTGCCAAAACGGCAGTGCCGCCCAGCGCTCCGGTTTGACCAGCAAATAAGTTTCCGATGGCCGCGGCGGACCGGTCGTTGGTCAGTGGCGGACCGACATAAGTGACGGAACATCCGGTCGCAATTCCGTTGCGCTGTCTCGTGCCTTGGTAAGACCCGAAGAAAAACAGCTTCTCTTTGACGATGGGGCCGCCGAAGGTGCCGCCGAACTGATTCTCCTTGAGAACTCCTCTCGGTAGTCCAATGCGGTTGAAGAAAAAGCTGTTGGCGTTTAATGCATTGTTACGAAAGAACTCAAACAGTGTGCCGTGGTACTGGTTGCCGCCACCCCTGGTGACGAGATTGACGTTTGCACCCGTATTCCGCCCGTATGACGCATCGTACTGCCCCGTCTGCACCTTAAATTGCTCAATCGTATCGGGGTTGGGAATGGCCACACCACCGGAATTTCCACCCGAGGCGAAGAGGTCATTCGAATCCGAACCGTTCAACTCGAAGTTGTTGTCGTAGCTTCTGGAGCCATGTACCGTGAAGCCGCCAGTGAAGCTCAGGCCTCCATTGCCCCGGCCGAGGGCTGTCGCGTCATTTACGGGGGCCAGCACACCGGCCGAGAGGCCTATAATCTGCGTGAAGTTGCGCGTTACTAGCGGCAGGCTCTGAACTACTTCTTCGCCCACCACGCGTCCCAGCGCGCTGGTCTCCGTCTGTACCACCTCAAGGTTTGATTCGACGGTGACCTGCTCATTCACAGAACCGACTAGGAGCTGCGCGTCCAGGGGTTGTGTTTCAGTCACGTTGACGGCCACGTGTTGAAAGACCTCCGCTTTGTAACCGTTGGCACTCACTTCCACTCGGTAAGTCCCGGGTGGTAGTAGCGCGACGGTATACGCGCCACTCTGGTTCGACACGACTGTGCGCTGTTCGCCCGTGGAATCTCTCGTCACGCGGATTTGCGCGCCGGGAACTACTCCTTGGCTTTGATCCGTAATGGTGCCGCTCAAGGCACCCGTGCCGGCTGACTGCGCATATAGCTGCGAAACGCTCAGGCACATCAACGCAATCGTAAAGACCGCCGGAACGGTCCGGCACACATCGTGGTGTCTCATTCTCATACTCCTTCGGGCGCGCGGCAACACGGAAAGCGTTCTCACCGCGCCAATTGGTTTTACTTCAGATTCCCTTGTCGGTTGCCAATTCGCCTCGCCGAAAGCAAGGCTGAGTTGTTATCTGCCGGGCCGGCTCTTCGATTCGTTTTCCTTCTCCGGCGCTCGGCAAACAAAATTGTCGGCGCTTTTCACATCGCCCTTGCCAGTCCATTTTGCGACTTGCGGGTATGGGCACAAAACGCGCGTCATGACAACGCCCTTCGCGGAATCGTCATCGATGAACTTCGTGGCGATGATCTTGTCTGGCGGCACGCCCTTCTCAACCCACCGCACCAGCGCACGTTGTATGTCGTTTTCGTCGTTCGGCTGTTGGGGATCCGGAGTGAGGATATTGCCGAAGCTGTTGGGCCCAGGCCCGCCAAAGCAGTGATTCATGCCCGGAACCATGAACAGCCTGTAGAAATCCGTGGTGTTCTTTAGCCCACCCATCTTCACCTCTACGCTTTCGAAGTAGGCAACGGACGTCATCGGCGGCACTCCTGGGTCAATCCAACCGTGGTAGTGAATCAGTTTTCCGCCGTGCTTTCGGAAGCTTGTTAAGTCGGGATTGGTAGCATCAAGAATTGTCAGTTTCTTGTCCGTGAGACGAACGTCCTCATCGAAATTCAAGTTCCGAGAATCCCACTTGTTATCCTCGAACACCATTCCCCGGAAGAAGAAGTCCGCGTTGTTTGGAGCCTTCGCAGCGCCTGGAACGATGGAAAAAGCCGCCAGGTTCACTCCCGGCTCCAGGCCGTAATTGATACGCTCGCCAGTGCGCGGATTCGCCGGTCCCGAATACAATTTCTTCAAAGCCGCGACCTGTGGAGCGGTCAAGCACGCTTCCGTAGCGTCGTCCTTGCATAGCAGCGCACCAGGGTCGAAATGACATCGCTGGGGGTCTGAAATGATGCCGTCTTTCACGCCGTCGAGCTCATCACAAGCGGACAGAATAGCCTTCTGGACGAGTTCGACTTTTGCCGGTGGGAGATAGCTGGCCGGGTCATCCTGAAATGCGCGGCTGTCCCAGATACCGGCAAAAAAGAGATGATTCCAAAAGTGACCCGGGTCACCAGAGATAATGCCGTCGAAGTCCTCCGGGTAGCGCTGCGCTTCCATCAACGCTTCGCGGCCGCCTTCCGAGCAACCGTTGAAATAAGCATGTTGCTGGCTGCGGCCGTAAAAGGCTTTGATGACGTCCTTCGCTCTCTCCGCTGTCAGATGCACCGCCCGGTAGGCGAAATCGGTGACCTTTTCGGGATGTCCGATAGCAAACGAGCCGCCCATCTCTTGATGCCCGTTATTTGTCCCCGCTACGGCAAAATGTTCCTCTAGTCCGCGCGTCAGAAAGAGCGGCAAAACCGGTCCATTGAAGCCGGCATTGCCCATTTGCAGAAACCTGCCGTTCCAGCCGGACACCGGCATCCAGATTTCGAATCGAATCTCGGAATCGGGTACCGGCTTGATCGTGCCCAGTACTTTGCAGAACTCTGGCAGGTCCACGGAGGCTGGCGAGGGAAGTATCGAAACCTTCATCAGCTTCATCGGCCCGGCAGGGACTTCTTTTGCATCGGTAATGGTTGTATCTGCAAGGGTGAGCGCGGTGAGGTTTTCACACGCCCGCTGAGCGTGAACCATCGCCGGCGCGAGCAAGCAGCAGGCGAGGAGAAATGCAGTTATCGCACGCCTCTTCGGCCCGATTTGCCACTCAAACTTGGAGGGCTGAGACATACCAGCGATTGTTACGCCGCAGTTCTATTTTGGTCAAGAGACATTTCAATATATTGAAAATAATTAAAACGGGAGAGAACTGGAGCCTGCCGCCAAGCAAACGCGCAAGGAGGTGAATCTCGCGCTACCTAGATTGTTGACCAGTCTGAAATAGGCGCTTAGATATCTCGCGGGCGGCCGTTGTCACAGCATTGATTATGTTGCGGTCGTCCAAGGGAACTCGACTTCCAGTCGCACTCACCGCAGCAGGCGCTCTTCCTCTTGGTCCAATGATGGGAGCTGCAATTGCCTGCACACCAACTGAGAGCTCTTCGTTGACCGTGGCGTATCCCCTTCGTTTCACCGCTTTCAATTCGCTCAGAAAGCTCGCCTTAGCGTCGCCTGTTTTGCCCAACCTCTTTGGGACACCGTAGGTGTCTATGATCCGGGCCACTTCCTGATCCGGGAGATGAGACAGTAAAGCCTTGCCAAGTGCCGTCAGATATGCCGGATATCGAACGCCAATCTCTAAATCGACTTTGACCATGCCTGGCTGCTCCACTTTGTCAACAATCATAATGTGGCTTCGATCCAGAACACCGACGATACCGCACAGTTTCGTCTCTGCTGCCAACTTGTACAAAATGGGTTCGGCCGCGATACGCAGTCCCATGTCACGCAGTGCCCCATGAGCAATGCCCACTAGTTTCAGGCCGATCTCATATCTCTTGGTGTCTTCCTGGCGCGATAGATAGCCCTCGCGCGCCAATCGCGTCAAGATGTAATGGCAGGTCCCGCTTGGTATGTTCAGTCTTCGCATGATGCTGCTTAGCGTCAGGCCACCGGAGTTGAGCGCGACCAGCTCGAGAATTGCCATCGCTCGATCCAATGAGGTTTTGGGTGCGGGTTTCATTCTTGCCGATAACATCTGAGCATATACCAACCCGCCTATCTTTTCAATTTATTGAAAAAGTGTCGAACCTGCTCTTTACAAGAAGCGCCCTGGTTTGTTCAGTATCGTGGAGCGGCAGTTGCGGTAGGGTTCTTCCTTGATGTCCACAGCACTTGGAGGTAAGGTCCGAATGGCTACCGATATTGCCCATTGACTTCCTGCTTCATTCCCCTCGGTTACCTTGTGGTGTGACCGGTCCGTCACGGCACTTACTCGGCCCAGAAAGCAAGTAAAGCCGCCAGACCCGTGCAGGCGTGGCGGCGTTTGGAAGGACGGTTGCCTGAGAGCTACCCGATCTTGTACGTGCGCTCCGCGGCTGCGATCTTCGAGGACTCGATCTTCTCCCCGCCCTTGCTACCGAGGATGCTTACGAACCCGCGCACGGTGTGCTTCTGCCAGCCCGTAGCGGCAACGATTTCATCGAGCGTCGCGCCCTTCGCGCGCTTCATCAGACCGATGACTTCGGCTTTCTTGTTGCCGCGCTCGGCCGCAGGCTTGCGGGCGATGTTCTTGGCGCGAGACGCCTTCTTCGCGGGCTTGGCTTTGCCGGCCATCCTGCGCTTGGATGTTTTCTTCGGTTTGGTTTTCGTTGCGCTCTGCACAGCGGCGGCCGGCTTCGTGGTTTCGATTGTGATGTTTTCCATGCTGGTTTCTCCTTTGACCGGGCTGCGGTCGTCACAGTCATCGCTCTGCTTGGGAGAAACATCAAGGCAATTCTGCGGCGATTCGCCGCGGAGTCACAAATGATCGGCAAATGGCGAGCCCTAGCCCTTTTTATACGGGCGACAAAACGTCGGAACCGCTGTGCTGACATTCTGAGTTTCTCCTTGGACCGGGTTGCGGTCGTCACAAGTCATCACTCTGCTCGGAGAAAACAGCAAGGCAATTCTGCAGCGATTTTGGGGTCCCAGGACCTTAGGGGACAATTGGCACGTTCAGCGGGCAAGGCCCCCGCCTGTAATCAAGACTGGACCACTGGCAGAGATTTCAAACCCACTCACGATTTTCCTCTCGCGTCGCTCCCGGCTCTTTGATAAATCAGTATGGGGTGATTGCGAGGATTTTGCGAGCGTTGATCGTCGACGACGAGCCAGTGGCTCGCCGTGTGTTACGGGAGGACCTCGACTTGCAGCCTGATGTCGAGGTCGTCGCGGAGGCGGCTACCGGCCGGGAGGCTCTCGATATCATCGCGGCTCACGAGCCTGATGTCGTGTTTCTCGATTTGCAAATGCCGGAGATGGGCGGCTTTGAGGTGATTCAGAATTTACAAAGCGGTTCGCACTTGCCGGTGGTAATTGTTGTCACGGCCTTCGACCAGCATGCGATCAAAGCTTTCGAGGCTGGTGCGATCGACTACATTCTCAAGCCGATCGGCCAGGCGCGGCTCGAGCGGTCGCTGGAAAGAGCGCGCCAGCTGATCGACAGCCGGCTGGACACGGCCGAAAACCTCGCTAAGCTGCAGGAGGTTTCCCACAGCCTACCGGCCCGCCGCATCCGCAAGGTTGTGGGGCGCGTCGGGGGCGAATACTATCTGCTCAACACGGCGGAAGTGCTTGCGTTTCAGGCTGACGGCGAATGCGTGTGGATCATCACTGCCAAGCAACGTTATCTGGCGACAAAGAGCCTGCGTAAGATCGAGGAGAAGCTGCAAGGCAGCACGTTTCGCCGGGTGCACCGGAATGCGCTGGTAAATGTCGATCACGTTAGCAAAATGGCGTCCTTGAGCAGCAATCGCTGGCTCATGACGCTTAACAACGATCAGGAGTTCGTGGTGAGCAAGCGGCTGGCGAGGAACGTCCGCCAGATTCTAAGAGGGTATAAATTGAACCGTGTAAACGGCCATCGAAAGGATCACACTAAGGAGACCCGATGGCTATCGACCTCAAACTCATCGACAAGTTACTGGCGGACTACAAGAAGCCAGAGGACATCATAGTCGAAAACGGTCTGCTCAAGCAGCTGACCAAGGCTCTGCTGGAACGCGCCATGCAAGCGGAGATGACCGATCACCTCGGCTACGAAAAGCACGACCCGGCTGGGAATAACAGCGGGAACTCGCGCAACGGCGGGACGACCAAAACGCTGAAGGGCGATTTCGGGGAACTGGCGCTGGAGACGCCGCGCGATCGCAACGGAAGCTACGAACCGAAAATAATCGGCAAAGGCCAGACGCGTTTC
>Ga0335082_10006972_pt1 | contig 12300 bp, 11 predicted proteins | sample Lox_Sample_41_FD_206718 | JGI IMG/M metagenome (GOLD analysis project Ga0335082, IMG submission 206718) | Soil microbial communities from Loxahatchee National Wildlife Refuge, Florida, United States - Lox_Sample_4.1 | ecosystem: Environmental > Terrestrial > Soil > Wetlands | place: USA...
AACACGTGGTGCTTGTAGAAGCTCATGGCTTCGATTCTACCGTGCGCCTCGCATGGAAGAAGAGCGCGATCAGGAAGGCCACGGCGAGCAGCGGCCACAGCTCGTGCAGGAAGCGCGTGAGCGTGGTGAAGTTGGCGAGCTGGCCGTAGGGCCACCGGAAGACGCGAAGCAGCTCGTCCAGGCCCGAGTAGGCGCCCGCGATCTTGGAGACCAGCGCGCCGGCGAGCACCAGCACGAGCGCGAGGTAGATGCGGCCCATGCGCGGAAAGCGGCGCGACGGCACGAGCAGGGCGACGCCCGCCACGAGGCCCGCGACCCGCGCGAGGCTCAGCCATTCCTCGGCGAAATGCGGCTGCAGCATGACCGAGGCCGCCACGAACTTGAGCCACAGCGCCGTGGACAGGAGCACGAGCGTGGCGCGGAGCGCGCCGCTCTCGCGCGCAAGGAGCGTGGAGACGAAGAGGCCGAAGCCCCAGATGCCCATCGCGACGGATGCGGCCTGCAGGATGGCGAGGTCGCGCGTGTCGAGGTCGGAAAAGACGATATTGCCCGCGCCGAAGAAGGGCAGCGCCGGGTTGAGCTGCGCGATCATCCACAGCACCAGCAGCATGAGGCCCGCGTCGCCCCAGGCGCCGCCGATCACGAGCGCCTCGCGCCGGCGCGCGAGCGGCAGCGACACGAGCGAATAGAGCGGGTCGGCGAACGCCAGCGTGCCGAGCGCCGTGCCCACGCTGTTGGCGAGCGTGTCGTATGCCGACGAGATGCGCCCGGGAATGAAGAGCTGCAGGCCCTCCATCGCCATGCTGAAAGCCGTGCCGGCCACGATGGCCTTCAGCGCCGGATGGCGCGCGCCCGACTGGCGAAAATGCAGGCACGCAAGGATCCCGAGCGGGATGTATGCGAGCACGTTGGCCGCGAAATCGAAGTTCGCGAGGTGGTGCGGGCGGCTGAAGGCGCCCGCCACGGCCTCGGCGGAAGTTGCGTGCAGCGGCGCGAACGGATACAGGCTCGCGTAGGCGAGGAGCGCGAGCCAGACCGCCGTCGAGCCGCGGAAGCGCCCGGAGGTCATCCGATGGGCTTGAGGCCCTTGCGGTAGATCCCCGCGCGCTCGACGTAATGCCCGGCGATCCAGGTGTTCATGCGGACCTCCTCGGCGGAGAGGGTGCGCATGATCTTGTTCACGCCCAGCACGAGCGAGTTGTCGGGGATGACCTTGCCCTCGGTCACCGTGGCGCCCGCGCCCACCAGGCAGTTGCGGCCGATCACCGCGCCGTTCAGCACGATGGCGCCGATGCCGATGAGGGAGTTCTGCCCGATCGTGCAGCCGTGCAGCATCACGAGGTGGCCTACGCTCACGTCCTTCTCGAGCATGACGGGAACGCCGCCGTCGGTGTGGATCACCGAGCCGTCCTGCACGTTCACGTTCTCGCCCAGCGTGATCACGTCGTTGTCGCCGCGGATCGTCACGTTGAACCACACGCTCGCGCCGTGCTCGAGCACCACGGAGCCGATGACCGCGGCGTTGGGCGCCACGTAGTAGTCGCCCCTCATGACGGGCTTGCGGTCGTCGAGCTGGTAGATCACTTTGCCTCCCTCGCCATTCCCGGCCATTATCTCAGGAGGCCTTGAACAAGTGCGAGAACGCGCGGCTTACCTCGAGGCGCTCAGGGCGCGCGCGCAGGGCGATCTCGCGTCGGCCCTCCCCGTCCACGGCCACCGACTGGATGGCGCGGATGTTCACGATGGTGTTGCGGTGCACCTGCCAGAAGTGCCGCGCGTCGAGCTGCGCGCAGAGCTCGCGCAGCGGCGTCTTCACCAGCGCCTCAGCCTCCGCGGTCACGATGCGCGTGTACTTCATGTCGGAGCGGAAATACAGCACGTCGTCCACGTTGATGAGGCGGATCGTGCTGCCGATGGAAGCCTGCACCCATTGCAGCGGCGCGGCGGCAGGGGCGAAACGGCGCGAGAGCTCGTCGATGATCCGATCCACCTGCGCGGGCGCGGCGCCGCGCCGCTCGCGCAGCCTGCGCGCGGTCTCGGCCAGGCGCCCGGCCGTGGCGGGCTTGAGGATGTAGTCGACCGCCCCGCGCTCGAAGGCCTCCACCGCGTAGCGGTCGTAGGCCGTCACGAAAACGACGTGCGCCGCCTCGCCGATCTCGCGGGCCGCCTCGAGACCCGTCATCACCGGCATCTCGATGTCGAGGAAAACGAAATCCGGGCGGTGCTCGCGCGCCGCGTGCACGGCATCGGCCCCGTTGGCGGCCTCGGCGACCACCTCGAGCTCGGGCCACGCTTGCGCGAGCGCCGTGCGCAGGCTTTCGCGCAGCAGCGGCTCGTCGTCGGCGATGACGGCGCGCGGCGCGCTCAAGCGGGCACCTCGACGCGCGCGAGCGCACCCCCCGCGCCGCCGCTCTCGAGCACGAGGCGCGCGCGCTCGCCGTACAACGCCTTCAGCCGCTCGCGCACGTTGGCAAGCCCCACGCCCTGGCCCAGCGCGCCGCCGAAGCCCCGGCCATCGTCGGCCACCTCGACGGCGAGGCGGTCGCCTTCCATGGACGCACGCACGCGCACCTCGCCGCGGCCGCGCGGGACGATGCCGTGCTTCACCGCGTTCTCCACGAGCGTCATGAGGATGAGCGGCGGGAATGCGTGGCCTGCGAGACCGGGCCCGATATCGAACGAAAAGCGCAATTCGCCGCCCATGCGCATGCGCATGATCTCGAGGTAGGCCGTGGCGAGCTCGGCCTCGCGCCCGAGCGTCGTCGATTCCGCCCGGATCTCGGGAAGGGCCGTCCTCAGGTAGCTGATGAGGTGGTCGAGCAGCGTGACCGCCTGCGGCGAGCCGGTCGCCATGAGGTGGCGCACGTTGGCGAGGGTGTTGAAAAGGAAGTGCGGCTCCACTTGCGCCTGCAGGAGCTTCAAGTCCGCCTCGACCGTGCGCCGTTCGAGGCGCTCGCGCTCGGCCTCGCCCTTGAGCAGCGCCAGGCGCTGCGCGACCTCGCGATTGCGCAGCGTGGCCACCGCGGTGATCACCGCGAAGGCCGCAATGGCCATCAGCAGGATCACGCCCAGGAGCATCTTGATCCTCTCGGGATCGCCGTAGATCGAGGGGCCCGGCGTCACGAGGTCGATGGCGACGACGCCGGCGGCGCCCAGGACCAGCCATCCGATGAAGCTCGCGAAATGGCGCCGCGCCCCGGCGCCGGTCCACTTGCGGTAGCCATACCAGGCGCTGAGGAAGAAGGCGAGCGCGCAACCGCCCAGCGCATTGGCGGCGATGAACGCGTCCCACCAGCCGATCTTCGACTTCAGCAGCACCACGCCCAGGGCCACCCCGCCGATCGCCAGGACGTACCAGCCCAGCCAGCGCGGCCAGTGCTGCTTGAGCTCGCGGTCGAGCGCCTTCGCGTCGGCGTACTCGTCGGGCGACATGCGCGCGACGCACCGGCTCACGTATTGGCGGAAGTTCATCTGCGAGAGCCTACCCCAGCGCGCAATCCGCGCAGCGCCCCGGCGACGAGCCCGGGGAAATCGCGACCGGCCGCCGGAAACGGCGACGAACGGCTACATCTGCTTGAAGAGGTGGGAGTAGATCCGCGAGACGACCAGCGACTCGTCCTTGCCCTTGATCTTCACGTGCGCCTGGCCGCGGAAGTCGCGCGTGACGCCCGCGATGGCGCCCACGTTCACCACGGTCGAGCGGTGGATCTGCCAGAACGCATCGGGGTCGAGCCCGTCGAGGAGCTCGCGGATCGGCGTCTTGATGAGCGCCTCGCCCTCGGCGGTGACCACGCGCGTGTATTTCTCGTCGGACTGGAAGAAGAGCACCTCGGCCACCGGGATCAGGCGCAGGCTCTGGCCCACGGTCGCCCGGATCCACTGCAGGCGCTCCTTGCGGCCGCCGGCCTGCTCGCCCAGCCTCGCGAGCAGGGCCTTCAGGTCCACGGGCGGCGTGGCGAGCTTCGCCTTCAGCCGCTCGATGGTGACCGCGAGGCGTTCGTCGGTGGCGGGCTTGAGGACGTAGTCGGCGGCCCCCGTCTCGAAGGCCTGGATCGCGTACTGGTCGTAGGCGGTCACGAAGACCACGTGGCAGCGGCCGGCCACGTGGCGCGCGACCTCCACGCCCGTCATCTCGGGCATCTGGATGTCGAGGAACATGAAGTCGGGCACGCGGTCCTCGAGCGCCTCGAGGGCCGCGGCGCCGTCTTCCACGGAGGCGATGATCTCCAGCTCGGGCCAGAGCTTCGCGAGCTTGCCCTGCAGCTGCTGGCGCAGGATCGCCTCGTCTTCGGCGAGGATGGCGGTCGGCATGGCCGCCATTCTACGGGGCCGGCCCCGCGCTTTCCTTCTTCTCCTTCTGGCGGCGCCAGATCCACCAGATGGCGAGCCCGCAGAGGATGAGGGGCGCCAGCGCCGGCGCGAGCGAGACGAGGATCATCACGGGGATGAAGATCGCGAGCCCCACCATGAGGAAGCCGAGCCCGTAGACCACCGCCAGCACGATGGCGATCGCGATCACCACGACGGCGAAGGCCACCGCGATGCCGACCGTGCCGACCACCGCGCCCGTCGGACCGCCGACCACGTCCTCGCCGAGGTGCACGGGAATCATGCCGGTCACGATGCCCATCACGGCAAGGCCCGCGAACACGGCCGCGATCACGACCAGCACGATGAAGGCGAACGAAAGGCCCTTGCGCCAGGCGCGCTCGGCGGTGCCGATGACGGCGAGGGTGCGCGCCGTCGCGGTCTGCGGCGCCGGCGGGGCCGCGGGCTCGGCGCCCGGCGGCACGGGGGCCGGCGCACGAGCGCCGTCGCGCGGCACTTCGATGGTCGCCACCACGCCGTGCGGCTCCCGCGCTTCGAGCGTGAGGTGCCCCGCATCGCCGTAGAGCGCGGCCAGGCGCTCGCGGATGTTGGCGAGCCCCACGCCCGCCCCGGGCGCCTCGGCGAAACCGCGGCCGGTGTCGGCCACGCTCACGCGCAGCGTCCCGTCCGCCGCCGCGGCGGCGATCTTCACGTTGCCGCCCTCGCGCTGCGGCTCGAGGCCGTGCTTGATCGCGTTCTCGACGAGCGAGGGCAGCATGAGCGGCGGGAAGGGCGCGTCCATGAGCTCCTGCGGCACGTCGATCTCGAAGGTGAGCCGCTTGCCCATGCGCATCTGCAGGATGTTCAGGTACGCGCGCACCAGCTCCACTTCCTGGCCCACGGTGGAGACCGACTCGCGCATCTTGGGCAGCGCGTTGCGCAGGTACTGGATGAGGTGGCCCGTCATCGCGTTGGCCTGCTGCGGATCCACCTCGGTGAGCGCCTGGACGCTCGCGAGCGTGTTGTAGAGGAAATGCGGCTCGACCTGCGCCTGGAGCGCGGAGAGCTTCGCCTCGGTCACCTGCTGGCTCATGCGCGCGTAGTCCGCCTCGCGCCGCTTGGTCTCGGCAAGCGCCTGCGCGGCATGCGAACGGTCGATGAAGAACTTCGCGATGATCGTGAGGATGAAGAGCGGGATGAAGATGAGGATCATCGCCGCGCCCATGCCGATGCGATAAAGATCTCCCGAGACCGAGCGGCGGATCTCGTCCTTGAGCTCCGGGGGCAGCGGGACGGCCACGACGGCGCCGCCCTTGTCGGCGTCGGTGTCCACGTGGATCTCGATGCCCGGGCTGATGTTCGCCACGTGCTCGCTCTTCTTCGCCGGGGGCGTGGGTGCCGGGGGAGGCACGGGCAGCGGCTCGGCCTCGCGCCGCGCGTCGGCGATCGCGCGGTGCGCCTGGCGCACGGCTTCGGAAACCTGGTCGGCGGCGTCGCGCTTGGCGCGCAGCGCCTCGGCGCCCGCTTCCCTCATCGCGTCCTTCGCGTTGTCGATTTCCTCGAGGGCCTGGTCGAGCTCCTGCCGGCGGTCGGGATCGCGGGTGCGCTCGCGCATCTCCTGCACGACGCCGCGCGCGATGTCCAATGCGCTCTCCGAGAAGGCGGAGTTGATCTCGCTCTTGATCGCGCGGTTCTCCTCCGCCGTGGCGCCACGGTGCTCGAGCGCCGCGATGTTGAACGGGATCGCGTAGAGCACGAGCGCCACGAACAGGCCGCAGCCCCCCAGCAGGAGGAGCCACCAGGGCGTGCCGTGGATGAGCTTCGAAACGGATTTCATGACCGGAATGTAACGAAGGCCGGGCGCCCGGGCCATGCCGGGCGGCCCGAATTGCAGAAACCGGGGGGCGAAATGCCGGCCGCGGGGACGAAAAGACCGCCCCGCAGCCCCTTCCGGGCGCTACATCTGCTTGAAAAGGTGGGTAAAAGCCCGGGAGACGACGAGCTTCTCGGCATGGTCCCGGAGCTCGATTTCGGCCTGGTCCTTCATGCCGCGCCGCACCGTGGCGATGTGGTCCACGTTCACGATGGTGGCGCGGTGCACCTGCCAGAACTTGGCCGGGTCGAGCTCGTCGAGGAGCTCGCGGATGGGCTTGCGGATGAGCGCTTCCGAATCGCACGTCACCACGCGCGTGTACTTCTCGTCGGACTGGAAGAAGAGGACCTCCTCCACGGGAATGAGGCGCACGTTGGATCCGACGGAGGCCTTCACCCAGCGCAGGTGCTCCGCCGGTTGGGTCTGCAGCCGCGCGGCGAGGCTCTCCACCAGCTCCTCGATGCGCGGGGGCCGCTCGCCCAGGCGCTCCTTCAGGCGCGCGACGGTGATCGCGAGGCGCTCCTCGTTGAAGGGCTTGAGGATGTAGTCGATGGCGCCGCGCTCGAAAGCCTCGATGGCGTACTGGTCGAAGGCCGTCACGAAGACCACGTGCGCGCGGCTGCCGATCTCGCGCGCCGCCTCGAGGCCCGTGGCGCCCGGCATGTGGATGTCCAGGAAGAAGAGCTCGGGCGCGTGCGCCGTGAGCACCTGCCCCGCGTCGCGGCCGTTTTCCATCTCGTGGACGACCTGCAACTCCGGCCACGCGCGCGCGAGCCGCATGCGCAGCTGCGCGCGCAGCAGCGGCTCGTCGTCGGCGATCACCGCCCTCACCGCGCGGGCGCTCACGCCGGGATCCCCGCGGGAACCTCGATGGAGGCCACCACGCCGCGCGGCTCGCGCTCCTCGATCACCAGGCGCGCCGAAGTCCCGTACAGCGCCTTCAACCGGTCGCGGATGTTCGAAAGCCCCACGCCGCCGCCCTTCTTCGGCTTGATGCCCTCGCCCGAATCCTCGACCCAGACGCGCAGCACGCCGCCGGCCTCCGCGGCGCGGATGGCGATGGTGCCCGTCTCGCAGCAGGGGTCCACGCCATGCTTCACGGCGTTCTCCACGAGCGAGATCAGCATCATCGGCGGGAAGGAGCGGCACTGGAGCGACTCGGGCACGTCGATGGCGAAGTCGAGCCGCGCGCCCATGCGGATGCGCTGGATCTCGAGGAAGGCGCGGGCCATGTCCACCTCGCGCTTCAGGCTCGTGCTGCTCTCGCGCATCTGCGGCAACGCCGCGCGCAGGTACTGGATGAGGCTCTCCAGCATCCGCGAGGCTTCCGGCGGGTCGCTCTCCACGAGGTGCTGCACGTTGGCGAGCGTGTTGAAAAGGAAGTGCGGCTCGACCTGCGCCTGCATGAGCTGCAGCTTGGCTTCCAGCAGGTTCTTCTCGAGCCGGTGGCGCTCGCTCTCGGCCCGGTGGAAGCGCGCCTGGTCGCGGGCGTGCTTCTCGCGCAGGATGAACATCGCCACGACGACGCAGCCGAAGCCGATGCCCAGCGCCATGGTGATCATCACGCCGTAGAGGCGCTCGCCCAGCATCTCGGCGAGGCCCCGGCCCTTCACGAAGCCCGCGAGGATCGTGCCCAGGAGCGACCCGACCACGATCGCGCCCAGTTGCATGGCCTCCCTGGGCACCCGCGACTGGCGCACGTTGCCCGCGACCGTGAAGAACACCATGCTGGTGTAGCCCACGCACAGCGCGCTCAGCAGCAGGTCGTTGTACGTGTTGAGGAAGTACCCGACCAGCAGCAGCGGCGCCACGGCGCACAGCGCGGTGACGGCCAGCACGCGGCGGACCGTGAGGCCTTCGAAAAGGTGGGCGTATCTCAAGCCACCTAAATTACCGGATGCCCCCCGATGTGACAAAACGGTTGCGACGAAACGCGCAATCGGGGGCCTGGAACGCGCCGGCCCCCCGGAAAGAAAAACCCGGCGCACGAGGCGCCGGGAAAGGGGAATGCCCTGGGAGTAGGCAGGGCGACCCTGCTGTCCTTCAGGCGGCCGTGCGGCGCGCCTGGACGGTGATCGTGTAGCGCACGGCGGGAACCACCAGGCTCGCGGGCTGCAGCCCTTCTTCCATGCGGGCCGTGGTGACGGGCGCCGCGCGGTCGGTGCCGGCCGTCTTGATGGGGGACGCCGCTTTCGCGTCCCGCTGCGTATAGGGCGAAGCGGGATCCGCGAGGATGGCGCCGGCAGCCACCAGGAACCAGGCCGAGACCAGCAGCGTCACGCCGGACGCGATGGCGTTGTTGCTCGGATAGGCGGCAAATTTGAAAGCGTTCATCTTCGTGTCTCCTTGGGTTCGGTTCCGGGGCCGCGAGACCACCAGTTGCAGGTTGGGTCGGGTGGCGGAAATCGCGGCGCGTCGGAACATGGGCGCAGATTAAGGATCGGCCCGGCCCCGCGGAAGCCGAAAGCGACGAAATGCGGAAATGGGGGCCTGAAACGCCCGGGATCAGCGGGTGGTGCGACGAGCGGGGAGCAGGGAACCGGCCACCATCCCGGCGACTCCGGCGGCGAAACCGGCCAGCGCCGGGGGCATTGCGGCTTCCGGTGCCATCCATTCCAGCGCGATCCAGGTGAGGAGTCCCGCGAAGAATGAAAGGTGGGCGCCGAGCGCGTTGGCGCGGCGCCAGTACAGGCCCGCGGCGAGCGGCACGAACGAGGACACGAGGACCACCTTCCCCGATTCGTTCACCAGCTGGTAGATCGAGAGCTTCGATGACAGCGCCATGACGGTCACGGCAACCGCGACCCCCAGGACGGTGAGCCGCATCATCGCGAGCACGGCACGGTCGTCGCGCGGCTTCACGATCGGCCGCACGACGTTCTCGGCGAGCGCCACCGCGGGCGCCAGCAGCACGGCGGATGCCGTGGAGAGGATCGCGGAGACCAGCGCGCCGAAGAAGAGCACCTGCACCGCGAACGGCGTGCGCTCGAGGATCAGCGTGGGCAGGATCAGCTGCGAGTCGTCGTCGATGAGCTTGCCCACCAGCCGCGCATCGATCACGAGCGCGGCGCAGATGAGCAGGATCGGAAGCGACGCCACCGCGAAGTAGACGACGCCGCCCAGGAAAGTCGAGCGCACCGACGTGCCCTCGTCTCGGGAGCTCGTGATCCGCTGCAGCACGTCCTGCTGCGGAACGGAGCCGAGCACCACCACGAGCGCGGCCGAGATCCACGCGAGCACCGAACGCAGGTCCGCCTCGGGAAGCAGGCGCATGCGCCCCGAATCCGCGGCGGCTTCCAGCACCGGGGCCGCGCCGCCCGCGAGGTCAACGACGACCCACGTCACGTAGCCCAGGCCCGCGACGATCACGGCGGCCTGGAAGAAGTCGGTGAACGCGACCGAGAGCATGCCGCCCGCCATCGTGCAGGCGAGCACCACCGCGGCGCCGGCGAGGATGCCGGTGCGCGTATCGATCATTCCGCCCGAGAGCACGTTCATCGCGAGGCCGAGCGCCACCAGCTGGGCGGCGATCCAGCCGAGGTAGGAGAACGCGATGGCGAGCGTGAGCGCCACCTCGGCCGCCCGCCCGTAGCGGCCGCGGAAATAGTCGCCCAGCGTGATGAGGTCGAGGCGAAAGAGCGGCCGCGCGAAGGCGAGGGCGACGAGCGCGAGGCACGCGAGCGCGGAGAACGGATCGGCGACGAGCCCGCGCAGGCCCTCCTTCACGAAGGTCGCCGGGATGCCGAGCACGGTCTCGGCGCCGAACCATGTCGCGAAGACGGTGGCGGTGACCAGCGCCGTGCCGAATCGCCGGCGCGCCGACGCGTAGTCGGCGGCGCCGCGCACGCGCGTGGCCGCATACGCGCCGACGGCGAGCGAAACGGCGAGGTAGGCGACGACGAAGCCGGCGAGCGCTCCGTGCGCGGGCGCCGCCACTACGTCAGGTGGTGGCTTCGCGCTGCTGCGTGCGAAGCGCGAGCGAGCCCACGATCATGCCGCCGAAGGAGGCGATGAGCCCCGCGAGCTGCGGCGGCACCAGGCCGTCCGGATTCACGTTCTCGAAGACGATCCACACGATGAGGCCCACGACCACGGAAAGCATCCCGCCCAGGTTCGTCGCGCGCTTCCAGTACACGCCGCACAGCAACGGGACGAAGGCGCCCACCAGCGTCACCTTGTAGGCATTCTCGACCATGTGGTAGATGTCGGAGCTCGTGCTCATCGCGACGTAGGTGACGACGATGGTGAAGCACACGAGGACCACGCGGTTCAACAGCAGGAACTTCTTGTCCGAGAGGTGCGGCAGGAAGGGCTTGAGGATGTTCTCGCTGAAGCTCACCGAGGGCGCGAGGAGCGTGGCCGACGCGCAGCTCTTGATGGCGGAGAGCAGCGCGCCGAAGAACATGATCTGCGCGAACACCGGCACCACCGGCGAGAGGATCAGGTTGGTGAGGATCTTCTGCGGGTCCTTGTCGAGGTTGGCCGCCACCATGTCGGGCATCACGAGGCTCGCGGAGTAGGCGAGGAACATCGGCACGAAGGCGAAGACGAAGTACATCGCCCCGCCCAGGATCGAGGAGTTGGCGGCCGTGTTCTCGTCCCTGGCCGATTGCACGCGCTGGAACACGTCCTGCTGCGGCACGGAGCCCAGCATCATGGTGATCCACGCGGCGATGAACCCGAGGATTTCCTTCAGGTCGAGCGGCGGCAGGATGTGGAACTTGCCGCTCTGGGCCGCGTGCGACACCACCGCGGCCACGCCGCCGGGGACGAGGCCGCTCACCTCGAAGCCGATGTAGAGCATGCCGAGCACGATGATGATCATCTGGATGAAGTCGGTGATGGCCACCGAGAACATGCCGCCCAGCATCGTGTAGACGAGCACGGTGGCGGCGCCCACGATCATGCCGGTCGCCTGCGAGATGCCGCCGTCGGAGACCACGTTGAAGACCAGGCCCAGCGCCTTGATCTGCGCGCCCACCCAGCCCAGGTACGAGATCACGATGCACAGGGTCGTGAGCATCTCCACCGGCCGGCTGTAGCGGCGCCGGTAGTAGTCGCCGATGGTGAGCAGGTTCATGCGGTAGAGCGGCCGCGCGAAGAACAGGCCCACGATGATCAGGCAGAGCGACGAGCCGAACGGGTCCGCGATGATCCCGGAGAACCCGTCCTTGATGAACGTCGCCGGGATGCCCAGCACCGTCTCCGAGCCGAACCAGGTCGCGAACACGGTGGCCGTCACGATGTACATGGGCATGCGCCGGCCGGCCACCGCGTAGTCCTTGGTGCTGTGCACCCAGCGCGCGGCGTAAAGGCCGATCCCCACCGAGATGATCCAGTAGATGATCACGAACCAGAGGAGCATGGGCGGGCTTTCTTCGGGGCAATGGGCGCGTGGGGTCCCATTTTAGGAGAAAATCCGCCCGTGTCGGCCATCCAGCTCGAGAACGTTTCCAGGCAGTGGGGCGAATCGCGCGCCCTAGAGGGGGTGAGCTTCGAGGCGCCCGAGGGCACTTTCGTGGTGCTGCTGGGCCCGTCGGGCTGCGGAAAGTCCACGACGCTGCGCCTCATCGCGGGGCTCGACCTGCCCACCGCGGGCACCATCCGCATCGCCGGGCGCGACGTGACGCACCTGCCGCCCGCGCAGCGCGGCATCGCGATGGTCTTCCAGTCCTACGCCCTCTTCCCGCACCTCACGGTGGCGGAGAACATCGTGTTCGGGCTGCGCGTGCGCAAGGTGGCCGACCGCGAAACGAAGCTGAAACGCGTGGCGGGCATGCTGGGCCTCGAGAACCTGCTCGAGCGCAAGCCTTCCCAGCTCTCCGGCGGACAGCAGCAGCGCGTGGCCCTGGGCCGCGCCATCATCGCCGAGAAGCCCGTGTGCCTCATGGACGAGCCCCTTTCCAACCTCGACGCGCAGCTGCGCGGCGAGATGCGCCGCGAGATCCGCGCCCTGCAGCGGCGCCTGGGCATCACGATGGTATACGTGACCCACGACCAGACGGAAGCCATGACCATGGCCGACCGCGTGGTGCTGCTGCGCGCCGGGCGCATCGAGCAGGTGGGCTCGCCCGAGGAGCTCTACGCGCGGCCCGCCACGGCGTTCACCGCCGGCTTCA
>Ga0335082_10006973_pt1 | contig 12300 bp, 11 predicted proteins | sample Lox_Sample_41_FD_206718 | JGI IMG/M metagenome (GOLD analysis project Ga0335082, IMG submission 206718) | Soil microbial communities from Loxahatchee National Wildlife Refuge, Florida, United States - Lox_Sample_4.1 | ecosystem: Environmental > Terrestrial > Soil > Wetlands | place: USA...
AGGGCGTCCAACAGGGGCTGGGAATCGGAACGGCCGTCGGGCAGTGGCTGAATCATTCCGACGCGCAGAACAAAAAGTACAGCCTCCTGGCGACGGCAGACCGGCTGGACATCCCCGTCACGGTTCATGTCGCGATCGGAACGGACATCATCCATATGCATCCCTCCGTCAGCGGCGCCGCGCTGGGCGAGGGATCGCTGCTCGATTTCAAACGCCTCTGCTCGGTCGTGGCGCGGCTGGAAGGCGGCGTTTATATGAATATCGGCTCGGCCGTGATCCTTCCCGAGGTTTTCTTAAAGGCGCTGACGCTGGTTCGAAATCTCGGCCATACCGTCGACCGTTTCACGACCGTGAATCTCGACTTCATCCATCAGTACCGCCCACTGACCAACGTCGTCCGCCGCCCGACCCAGAAGGGAGGGAAAGGCTACTCGCTCATCGGCCATCACGAGATCATGGTGCCGCTTCTGGCGGCCGGGATCATCGAGCGGATCCGTCGATCGTCATGACCCGATTCCCCCGTCGTTTGTCATCCCCCTCCCGATCGAAGGTCAAGACCGTCCGCCAATTGAAACCGATCCTGGCCCGTCTCCGGAGAAGGGGGAAACGGATCGTTTTCACGAACGGCTGCTTCGACCTGCTCCATATCGGCCATCTCCGGTATCTCCAACGCGCCCGACGACAAGGCGACCGTTTGGTGGTCGCGATCAACAGCGATCGGTCGGTGAGAAAAATCAAGGGCCCGCCACGCCCGCTGCTCCCGCAGGCCGAACGGGCCGAGGTCCTCGCGGCCCTTTCCTGTGTGGACTACGTCACGGTTTTCGACGAGCCGGACCCCCTCGCGGTGATCACGGCGCTGCAGCCGGATTTCTTGATCAAAGGCAGCGACTGGGGCCAGAATAAGATCATCGGCCGCGAAGTAGTCGAACGTCGCGGCGGCCATGTTCGGCGGGTCCCGTTGGTCAAGGGCATATCCACCACTCGGCTGATCGAGAAGATTCTCAAGACATCGTAGGGCAGGGCTTGCCCGCCCTATAAAAAGGGCGAGGCAAGCAGCGCCCCTACCGTTTATCCGACTTTATGAACAGGACCGAACCCACAGAAACAAAACATCCCTCATTTCTACTACCGCTGATCGCCCCCGCGCTCAAATTGATCCAGTCCGGCCGACGCCGGCTTATCATCTCCGGCCTGTGGGGCTCGGCCAAATCGGCCGTGGTTGCCGGGATCGTGCATGAAACGAACCTCCCGCTCATCGTCCTGACCGCGACGGACGCGCAGGCCGAATCGTTTCATCAGGACCTGGTTTGTTGGTTTCAATGGCTGGGACGCCCGGCCGATGAGCCGATCCTGTTTCCATCCCCGGAAATTCTTCCTTATGAACTGACCGCCCCCCATCCCGACCTGATCCGGCAACGGATGCAGGCCCTCTCACGCATGGCCGAAGGCCCTTGGAGAATCGTCGTCACCTCCGTCCCGGCCGCGATGCAGCGCGTCATCGCCCCCGCCTCGCTGCGCGAAGCCGTCCTTTCCCTGTCCGCCGGCCAATCGGCCGACCGGGACGGCCTGATCGAATCCCTGGTCGATCTCGGTTATTCCCGCACCGACCGCGTCGAGCATCCGGGGGAGTTCAGCGTACGGGGCGGGATCCTGGACTTTTTCTCAACCGCGGGCCGCGAGCCGGTTCGACTTGAATGGGCGGGCGATCAGGTCGAGTCGATCCGGATTTTCGATCCCGAGACCCAACTCTCGGCCGCGGCACAAACCCAGGTCGAGATTCTTCCGGCCCAGGAAGCGACCGATCAGACCGTCGCGACGTTGATCGACTACCTTCCTCCCGGAACGCGCTGGGTGCTGGATGAGCCCGGCCAGATCCAGGACCTCGTGGAAGAATTCGATTCCGAGGTTCGCTTGGCCCAGTCCTCCTTGCCGCCCGATCGGCGAACCGCGCTCCAGCGCTATCTCACCCTGGACGAACTGAATCGGCCTCTGCAATCGGGGCCGTCCATCCTTCTTGAAACGAGCCATCTCGAAACGGAATCGGACCGGGACCTGATTTCATTCTCGACCCGTTCGCCCGAGAGCCTCGGCCTGGGGGTGAGGGGAACACCGCTTTCCGCCGCGCTCAAGACGGCGGATGGCCTAAGACTGAAAGCCCGCGTCATTTTTGTCGCCAAGACACCGGTTCAAAGCGAACGGCTGATGGATCTATTCCGAGAACACGATCTGCCGGCCGAGACGGGTTCCGGCTCAACCTTTTTATCGCCCCCCGTATCGGGATCGATCCCGCCGTTCACGATCGCGGTCGGGTCGCTTTCGTCGGGCTTCATCGATCTTCAAAACCGTCTCGCACTGCTGACGGACGAGGACCTCTTTGGCAAGACCGCCAAGCATCGCCCGGCGCCGGGACTCAAACGGGCCCAGTTCCTCGCATCGCTGGAGGACCTGGAGGAAGGGGACTATCTCGTCCATGCTCAACACGGGATCGCGCGTTACGAGGGCCTGAAACGGCTCGCGATCCAGGGCCATGAAAGTGATTTTCTGATCCTCCGTTACCGGGGCGGCGACACCCTTTACCTCCCCGTCGACCGCCTGAACCTCGTTCAGAAATACACCGGCGTCGAAGGCCATCGTCCCAAACTCGATCGTCTCGGCGGCGCCACGTGGGCGCGAACCACGCGACGGGTCAAGAAGGCGGTCGAGACGATCGCCAAGGAGATCGTGGAGCTCTACGCCGTTCGGGAGACGACGCCGGGCCATGCGTTCTCAAAAAACCCGGCCCTCGCCCGCGAGTTCGACGCCGCCTTCGCCTACGAAGAGACGCCCGATCAGCTCAAGGCGATCGAGGACGTCAATAAGGACATGGAAGAGCCCCAGCCGATGGACCGGCTGATCTGCGGCGACGTCGGCTACGGGAAGACCGAGGTGGCGATGCGGGCCGCGTTCAAGGCGGTGATCGACGGGAAACAGGTCGCCGTTCTGGTTCCGACGACCTTGCTGGCCCAGCAACACGGGGAGACCTTTCGCGAACGGTTCGCGCCGTTTCCGGTCCGCGTCGAAACCCTCAGCCGGTTTCGAACCTCCAAAGAACTGAAGGCGGTCCTGTCGGATCTGTCCGCGGGAAAAGTGGATATCGTGATCGGGACCCACCGTCTCATCCAAAAGGACGTCGTCTTTCACGATCTCGGCCTGCTGATCGTGGACGAAGAACAGCGGTTCGGCGTCGGCCATAAAGAGAAACTCAAACAGCTCCGGAAAACAGTGGACACCATGACCCTCAGCGCGACGCCCATCCCCCGAACGCTCCAGATGGCCTTGACCGGAATCCGGGAACTCTCGATCATCGACACGCCCCCGGCCGACCGCCTCGCCATACGGACGATCCTGACGCGTTTCGACCGTTCGGTGATCCGGAACGCCATCCTTCGCGAATTGGCGCGGGGCGGACAGGTCTTCTTCGTCCACAATCGGGTGCAGGACATCGAGCGGCTCGGCCAGTTCCTCCGCGAAGTCGTCCCGGAGGCGAAGCTCGCGGTGGCGCACGGTCAGATGCACGGGCGGGAACTGGAACGGGTGATGTGGAAATTCGTGCACCAGGAAACGAACGTCCTCCTGACCACCACGATCATCGAATCGGGACTCGACATTCCGACCGCCAACACCATCCTGATCAACGACGCCCATCGGTTCGGCCTGGCCGACCTCTATCAACTCCGGGGACGCGTGGGACGGTCGGGGCATCAGGCCTTCGCCTACCTCCTCGTCCCGTCCGATCGCGGCCTGACCGAAGAGGCCCGGGCCCGCATCCAGGCGATACAGGAGTTCTGCGAACTGGGCGCCGGTTTCCGAATCGCGGCGCGCGACCTGGAAATCCGGGGCGCCGGCAACTTCCTTGGAAAACAGCAGTCCGGCCATATCGCGGCGGTCGGGTTTGACTACTATCTTCAGTTGATCGAGCAATGCGTGCAGGAACTGAAAGGCGAGCCGGCCGAGGCCGAGATCGAGCCGGTCCTGAACCTGAAGGTTTCGGCCTTCATCCCCGAAAACTACGTGACGGACACGAATCAGCGCCTCGCGATCTATCGACGGCTCTCGGACGTCAAGACCGAAGCCGATCTGGCCGCGTTGCGTACGGAACTGGAAGACCGCTTCGGGGCCCCGCCGGAGCCGGTCGAGCACCTGTTGCAGGCGGTTCAGATCAAGGAGCTGGCCCGGCGGCTGAGGATCCATTCGCTCGATTCGAGGAGCGACGGGATCCAGATCGCCTTCGATCCGGCCCATCCCTTGACGGAGGCCCAGGTCCGCCGACTCCTCTCGGACGCTTCGGGACGCCTCCGACTCGTTTCCGAATTCAGCGTCAAACTGGGACTCAGCGAATCGGAGCAGTCCGACTGGCCGACGCTCTATTCAACCCTTAAAAATTACTTGCAAAGCCTGCTATAATATGGTAGGAAACCCAAGCGAGCAGGGCTTTGCCCGTGCGAGCGCGGGGGCGCGGGGGGCATGTGAGGACCCGGTTTCTTTTCTGCCGCAGCGGCCCACCGATATAATGGGAATCTGGATGTTCAGGAGTCCTTTACCAAAATTCGTTTTCATCACGGTAGGGCTTTTGGCCTGCAACAAGTCGGCCCCCGCCATCTCGAATCCGGATTCGGCCCTGGCTCAAGTCAACGGAACACCGATTACGGTCGATCAGTTTAATCAGAAGTGGTCGCAGATTCCCGAGCCGGCGCGCGCGGCCTACGCCGGTCCAAACGGCAAGAAAGATTTTCTGGGCGAATTGATCACGCGCGAGCTGCTCCTGCAGAAGGCCCATCAATTGAAACTCGACCAGGACAAGACCCTCGGGGAGCGCGTGGAATCTTTTAAAGAGCGGCTGTTGCTCGACGCCGCGCTTCATGAGCTGATCGAGAAGAAGATCGAGGTATCGGAGGAGGATCTGACGGCCTATTTCAAGGCGCATCGAGACGCCCTTCCCACGATCGAAGAGGCTCGGGCGAGTCACATTTTGGTCAAGACCGAATCCGAGGCCCGGGCCCTGCTGGGCCGGCTGCACCGGGGCGCCGATTTTGCCGCCCTGGCCAAGGCACACTCGATGGACTCCGCGACCAAGGACAAGGGCGGCGATCTGGGCCTGTTGCGAAAAGGCCGCGTGCTTCCGGAATTCGAGAAGGTCGTTTTCGAAATGAAGCCCGGTCAGATCAGCGATGTGGTCAGGACATCGTACGGCTACCATATCATCCGCGTTCAAAGCCGGCGCACTCAGAAACCCGTCTCGGTCGACGACGTGCGGGACGAGATTCGTGAACGGATCGTGAAGGAGAAGGAAACGGCCCAGTTCGACGCGCTCGTTAAAACTTTGCGGGCCGAATCCAACATTGTGATTTCAGAATCCCGGCTGGCCTCAATCGGAGAAGATGTCACCAAGAACCCTGACCCCGCGTCCACGGCTCAACCCTAACCCGTTCTGTTTGTACGCCGTGGTTGTACTGTGCATCGGCTGTGGCAAGACCGGCGTTCTCCCCTCTTCGCCGATCGTCGCGATGGTCGATGAGGACAGCATCAGTCGCGACGAGTTCAGAGCCGCTTTTATGGAGGCCAAAATCGATGGCGCGATCGACGAAAACAGCGAGTCCGTCAAGGAACTCAAGCGGAACCTGCTCAACGAGCTCAACGAGCAACATCTGTTTCTGACCGAGGCCGGAAAGCTGAAGCTGGACGTCGGCCCGGACGAGCTCCAGCAGGCCGTCGACCGGATCAAAGGAGACTACGCGGCCGGAGAGTTTGAAGCCATGATACAAAAACAGCAAACCACTTTTGAACAATGGAAAGAGCGCCTTCGAAAGGAACTCTTGAGCCAGAAGGTCATCAATCAGGCCGTGCCTCAAATCATCCAGATCCCCGAAGCGGAAGTTCAAAGCTACTACAAACAGCATCCGAAGGATTTCATTCACCCGGCCGAGGTCCGGGCGCGCCAGATTGTCGTGGCCAACGAAGAAACGGCCAAATCGCTCCGCCTCCAACTGACGCAGGGGGCCGACTTCGCATCGCTGGCGAAAACCCATTCGCTCAGCCCGGATAAAGAGCAGGGCGGAGACCTCGGCTTTTTCACCAAGGGCGATATGCCGGAGGAATTTGATATCGTTTTCTCTCTGGAGGTCGGGAAGATCAGCCCGATCGTCAAAACCGCCTACGGTTATCATCTCTTCAAGGTGGAGGAGCGGCATCCGGAAAAATCGATGACCCCGTCCGAGGCCGCGGAGCGGATTCGAGCCCAACTGACTCAAGAGCGGCGTGAACAGTCGTTCGCGGCCTGGGTCGCCCGTCTCAAAGAGAAGGCCCGGATCACGGTGAATTACCAGATTCTTTATCAACCGCTGGGGTCAGTGAATTCTCCCCCGGAGCCCGTCCATGAATAAGCGACACCGGCACATTGTCCTATTGATTCTCCTTTTCATCGGGGGGATCCCACCGTCGTTTAGCGACGCGGCGACGGTCGACCGGATCGCGGCCATCGTGAACGGCGAGATCATCACCACATCCGATCTGCAATCCGCCGCCGCCCGCGCCCGTCTCGGCCTCCTGACGCTGGCGCCGGATGGATCGCCTTCCCGCAGGCCGATTTCCGAACAGGAGGTCCTGGGAGAATTGATCGATCAAAAGCTTCAGCTGCAGCTGGCCCGGAAGAGGGGGATCACGGTCGAACCGGATGAAATTGAAAAGGCGGTGGAAGACGTAAAACAAAAAAACGGCCTGACCACCGATGAGGCCCTCCAAAAAGCGCTGAAGGAGGAGCATTCCAGCCTCGACCAGTACAAAAACGGCCTGAAGGACCAGATCCTGATTCTCAAACTCGTAAACCGGGAAGTGCGATCGGGGGTCATTCTCAGCGATCGGGATATCCGCGCCTACTACGAGGAACATCCGGAACGATTCCGGACGCCCCCGCAGTATCACCTTCATCAGATTTTCATTTCGCTGGCAAAGTCCGATCCTTCGACGTTCGATCAGACCGTCCAGAATGTCGCCGACCAACTCAAAAACGGCGCCGAATTCCAAGCCCTGGTCAAACAGTACTCGGAGGGGTCGGGACCGAATAGCGACGGCGATCTGGGAAACCTCAAGGCGGATCAGATGCTGCCGGAAGTGCGCCAGGCGATCGAACGTTTAAAACCCGGCGAGGTCAGCGAGCCGATCAAAACAGCCGTCGGGGCGCATATCTTCCGATTGGACGAGATCCTTCCGCCCAAAGTCCGCCCGATCGAGGAGGTCAGACCGGAAATTCAGGAGCTTTTATATCAGGAGCGCTCGGCTGAAATATACGAGAAGTGGCTGAAGGATTTGCGGGCCAGCGCCCAGGTCGATGTCAAGTACTGAGGAGAAACCGAAAAAGCCGCAGGGCAAGGAGGATGACATCATGATTCGAATGGCATGGGCCGTTTTGCTGATGGCCGTGACCGCATTTTCCCCGGTGTTCGCGGACGAGTTATTCGATTCGAACGCCGCAACACAACATTTCAATGCCGGTCTGGATCTATACTTCAAGCAGAATTATAAAGATGCGATCAAGGAGTTTGAGGCGGCGGCCGAGATCGACCCCGAAAACGCCAATGCCTATTACTTCATGGGCTATTCGTATTACAAACTCAAAGACATGAAGAAGGCCCGGGAGGTGTTTGAGCAGGCGTACGAAGCGGATACAAAATACAGTCCCCTGCGAAAATCTTCCGCGGGTGAGACCCCGCCGGATCAAAAGTAAATCGCTTTTCGGTCCACGCGGTCGAAGATCATCGCAGGGTCGTCCAATACCGGCTCACGCCAAATCCCCCCCCTTACTCAACACCTGCACGAAGGACTGCACCAATTGCGGGTCGAATTGTTTTCCGGCGCATTGGTGCAGTTCCTCGATGGCTTCTTCATCGGTCAGTCGTCTTCGATACGGCCGTGTCGAAATCATCGCATGGTAGGCCTCGGCAATGGCCAGAATCCGTGCAAGAAAGGGGATGCCCTCCCCTTGCAGACCTTTCGGATATCCGTTCCCATCCCAACGTTCGTGATGATATAGAATGGCGGGCAGCACGCCGTCTAACCTGGGCGCATCCTTGAGCAGCATCTCGGCCAGGGTCGGATGGGCCTGAATAATCTTTCGCTCTTCCATTGTCAACGGTCCCGGCTTGTTCAAAACATTTTCCGGGGCATTCATTAGTCCGATATTGTGCAGCAAACTTGCAATCCGAAGGCTTTCCACCTCCAGCGGGTCGAGTTTCAAGAACTTGGCAAAATTCATGGCTAAATGAACCACCTGATCCGTATGGCCGAAAGTGAAGGGCGTCTTGGCATCGATGGCCAAACCGACATTCCGGATCACGCTGAGTTTCGAATCTCGAAGGACGGCCTCAAGACTGCCCGGACTCTTTACCAAATGGGCCTTTAACAACTCCCCGTGAAGGCTGACTCGATTTCGGCCGTTTTGCTTTGCAAAATAAAGGGCCTTGTCGGCCATTTCGATCAGGCCGTCTTTGTCTCGGGCATCGAGTGGAAGATTCGCAACCCCGACGCTGATCGAAAGAAATGCCCGATGACCGCCGGGCAGGTTGAAGAGGTGGTAGAGAATGCTGTTGCGAAGACGCTCCGCGACGATCTGGGCCCCTTCCAACGACGTCTCGGGGAGAATGATCGAAAATTCTTCGCCTCCATAGCGAGCGGGAAAATCATTGGTCCGAAGTCCTTGTTTGAGGAGCTCGCTCACCTCCCGAAGAATCGCATCGCCGATGGTATGGCCATAGGTATCGTTCAAGGTTTTAAAATGATCCAGGTCGACCATGAGAAGCGAAAGCGGCCGGTTGTACCGTTGAGACCGGGTGATCTCATCCTCCAATTGTTTTTGAAAGGCCCGGTGGTTGTAAATCCCGGTGACGACGTCCGTCACCGCATCCGCTTGCGACGTTTCTAAAACCTTCGCCTGTTGGGCCAGGAATCTCTTGGCATGGAGACCGAATGTGGCGCCGATGAGCAACAAGATCGCGACCACCGTCGTGAACGTAAATATTTCCTGGCCGATATCCGAGAACGGATAACCCCACCTTCCATGGAAAATCAGATCGAGCAGATTGAAGATGGAACCGAAAGCACCGGCCAAAATGAAAAACAGCCCTCCGAGACGTTCCACCTCAAGACGCGCTTCACGTTTGAGAATGTAACCGAAATAAACAAGGGCGCCGCCCGATAGCGCGAGCAACCCTTGTTCAATCCCGCGGAGTAGATCAAGCATCGTCAGCCTGTTTTCTCCGTTTGGGTTTTGGGCCGGATACCGCGATAGATTTTCCATACGATCCATGGAAACAAGATGGCGGCGCCGATCCCGAGCAATGCGCGAACCGCCTGCACCCAGGGCGGTTCCACCGGTTTGAGGACGGCCTGAACGGCCAATATCATGCAAAGACCGATCAACAACCACCAATTCCGCTTATCGCCGACGATGTCTTGTCCAACGGGGAGAATGACAAGAGCGACCATCACCGCGGCGACCGTCAACGCCGTCACGTTTATGGCTCCGATGACACCTTCCAGCTCCATCGATCCTCCTCAGACCGCGGTGCCCATGGCGGTTCTCGCTCGCTCGACCAACCTCGTCCCATCCTCTTCCGACGGTTCGATCGTTGCGTGCCCCACGTGGATACGAATGGAGTACCGAAGGTCGCCGACCACCCATTCCCGTTCGGGAAACAGGATGGGAATGCGCTGGGCGACGAGCTTCGCGCCGTCTTCTGTCGTCTGGCACAACAGCCATAAAATTTCTTGAGGGGCGATTTGGGCGATGGTATCGTACGCCCGCCTGTAGGAATTTAATGTGCTTAAAATCTTCTGAAGGATTTCACGCACCGCATCCCCATTGTCCGAAGGTGAAATCTCAACCTTGACGGCGAGGCACGATAGCGAGTAGTCGAACCGACGCGACCGGACCCGTTCTTCTTCTATTCGTTTTTGGAAATCCTCTAAACCTTTCAGGGCGGCGGTCGATGGATCATGATGGGGCACGGACGGCAGACCTATCAAATTCAATAATGCGTCGGCGGAAATTTCCTCTCCTCCCGCCATCGCTGCTTTGATCTTCTCAGCGGCCTTGCTCACCAGGTAGCCTTGCTCGGTCAGCCTCTGAACGGCCTGTAACATTTCAAGATCCCGATCCGAGTAGCGATAAAACATCCTGGAGCCGTGCAGTTCCTGCCCAGGCCGAATAATCCCGATCAGTTTCCAATAACCCAGTTGTCTGGCCGAAATCTTGGCCCGTCTACAGATTTCTTTTGGGCTGTATGTCTTTTTACCCATGCTTCTTCCGTCCAGTTAAAAACATTGTCGTCTTTCGATATATATGAGCAATAAACGTACCAACCTTAAGTAAAATAAAAGCTATTTCTTATACATGCTTGTTCAATGTAACAAATCAACAGGTTACAAAAGTACTCTTTATCCGCTTCGATCGCGAGTCGTTTGAATTAGGAAACCGCTTTCCTACTTTTTGACGAAATTTGGCAGGATTTTAGGGTTAGTCTTTCAAAAGGTGGACGATTTTTTCCAGAAGGGCATCCCGCCCCTCGCCGGTCTTGGAAGAAAACGGCAGGATGACGGGGTAAGGCCCCGAGCCCGGCAACGAGTCTTTGATCTTGCCGAGCGCCGAAGCCAGCCGCCCCCGCGGCAGCCGATCCGACTTTGTAGCGACCAGGATACACGGAAGCGTGTCGGAGCCAATCCATGTTAGCAATTGTTGGTCCAAAAGACTCGACGGGTGACGTATATCCATCAGCACGATCAAGCCACGAAGCGCGGGCCGATGCGTGAGATAGTCATTCACCAAGGCAGCCCAGGCTTCGCGTTGCGCAAATGAAGCGTTGGCGTAACCGTATCCAGGAAGGTCCACAAGATAAAAAGCCAGCGGGGATTTAAGGCCGAGGGTGATCTTAAAAAAATTGATCAGCCGTGTTTTGCCCGGCGTGCCGCTTGTCTTGGCCAGCCCCTTTTGTTGCACCAGGCAATTCAACAGCGACGACTTTCCCACATTGGAACGTCCCGCGAGAGCGATCTCGAGCAGTCCGTCCGCAGGACAGTCGCGTAGAGAGGCACAACTTCGCACAAATTCTGCCCGCTCAATCTTCATGGCTGTCACTCTACCGAACGAATTCAGGACAATCAAGAAAATAATCTGGCCGCGGAACTGTTGACAGCACGGGGCTTTTCTTTTATAGTGAATGGGCTATGAACGGCGATCCCGAATTCGAGAAAGTCTATCGTGCCGCCCAGGAATGCTTCGAGGAAAATCGTCTGGACGAGGCGGAGCGTTTGTTCCTGAAGCTTCTGGACCGAAATACGAGGGGCTACGCGGACGTTTTCAACCGTCTGGGTTTGATCTATTTCCAGAAAGGGCTGTTGGAGCGCGCCGCGCAATATTTCGAAAAAGCCTTGGTCATTAATCCCAAATACACGGACGCCGCCCTCAGCCTCGTTGTGACGTATAACGAACTTCAGAAGTTCGCCGAAGCCGAACGCGTCTTCAATCAAGCGGCCAAGGTGGTCCGCTCCGAACCTACATCGCTTGACCCGTTCATTCAAGGCAAGCTGGCCAATGAACACGGCAAATTGGGCGATGCCTATTATAACCTGGGCCGGTATGATCAAGCCCTTGACGAATATAATAAGGCCGTCAAACTTCGGCCGAATTTTGTGGATATCCTGACCAAAATCGGGATGACCCTGAGGGAAAAGGGAGAACTGGTCCAAGCCGTTGACGCCTTCAGCAAGGCCAAAGCGGCCAGTTCCACATACGTGCCGGCTTACATTCACCTTGGAATCGCTTATTACACCCAAAACCGACGGGACTTGGCCTTACAAGAATGGAAAGCCGCACAGAAGATCGACCCCGCCAACCGCGCCGTCCAGGTTTACCTAAACTTGGCCAAAAAACCATAGTCCTATCGTTCACCCGAGGGAACCGTGAACCCGGCCGTTCTTTCGATTAAGAATCTCCGGACGCAATTTGATACCGATGAGGGTATCGTTCACGCCGTGGACGGAATCGATTTGACGGTCCGTCAGGGTACCGTCTTAGGGCTGGTGGGCGAATCCGGGTCCGGCAAATCGGTCACGGCCCTTTCCGTCATGCGCCTGATCCCGCAACCGCCAGGCCGCATCGTTTCGGGAGAGATATGGTTCAACGGAACCGACCTGATGACCTTAAAGGAAACGGAGATGCAAACGATTCGCGGGAAACGGATCGCGATGATTTTTCAGGAACCGATGACTTCA